>ERZ650307.28-NODE-28-length-60834-cov-16.832360_pt1 | contig 60834 bp, 56 predicted proteins | sample MGYA00376243_ERZ650307 | MGnify/ENA primary metagenome ERZ650307 (study PRJEB26733, sample SAMN07839242) | wastewater metagenome | biome: urban; feature: artificial channel; material: waste water | place: USA: North Carolina | collected 2016-03-31 ... | reverse complement strand
CACAACAACGCCAGGAGGGTTTTGTGAGCGACGCTAATCAGCACATCTTATTCGGGCGGCCCACCGCCCACACCCCACCGTGGAGGACATCATGATTCTGTTGGGCGTCAATATCGACCACGTCGCCACCCTGCGCAATGCCCGTGGCGTCAACTACCCCAGCCCGCTGGAAGCCGCCCTGGTGGCGGAAACCGCCGGCGCCGACCTGATCACCCTGCATCTGCGCGAAGACCGCCGCCACATCAAGGACGAAGACGTGCGCCTGATGCGCCGCGCGCTGAAAACCCGCATGAACCTGGAAATGGCGCTCACCCCGGAAATGCTCGACCACGCCCTGGCCATCCGCCCGGACGACGTCTGCCTGGTGCCAGAAAAGCGCGAAGAGCTGACCACCGAAGGCGGCCTGGACGTCGAGCGCTATTTTGACCAAGTGCGCGACTACACCCGCCAGCTCAGCGCCGCCGGCATTCGCGTGTCGCTGTTTATCGACCCGACGGAAACCTCGCTCAGCGCCGCCGTGGAAGCCGGCGCGCCGGTGGTGGAGCTGCACACCGGCCGTTACGCCGACGCCATCGGCCAGGCCGCCCGGCAAAGCGAGCTGGCGCGCATCCGCGACGCGGCGGAAATCGGCGTGTACAAGGGCCTGGTGGTCAACGCCGGCCACGGCCTGAACTACCACAATGTGCAGCCGGTGGCGGCCATTGCCGAAATCCGCGAGCTGAACATCGGCCACGCCATCGTCGCCCAGGCGCTGTTCACCGGCTTTGACCGCGCCGTGCGCGATATGAAGGCGCTGATGGTCGAAGCGCGCCGCACGGCATGATTCTGGGCATCGGCACCGACCTGGTGGACATCGCCCGCATGCGCGCGGCGCTGGACCGCCACGGCGAGCGCTTTGCCCGCCGCATCCTGTCGCCGGCCGAATGGCCGGACTGGCAAGCCAGCGGCGACCCGGCCCGGCTGCTGGCCAAGCGCTTTGCCGCCAAAGAAGCCTTTGCCAAAGCCAGCGGCCAGGGCCTGCGCGCGCCGGTGACGCTGGGCGCGCTGGCGGTCACCCACGACGCGCTGGGCCGGCCGGGCTGGGCATTTGCCGATGAGCTGGCCCAATGGCTGACGGCGCGCGGCGTGCAGCGCTGCCACCTGAGCATCAGCGACGAGCGCGCGCAATGCCTGGCCTTTGTGGTGCTGGAAGGCGGACAGATCGACTGAGCCTTGCTGCTCAGACGGCGCGCAGCACCATCAAGCAGCGGGAACGAGGGCACAAGCTCGCCACGGCCCACCAAACAGCAAGGTGGGCCATGCCCGGAATTTGCCGGCATCCCCCCATTCAGGCCATGGCTTAAGCCGGCAAAAAATGCTAGGGTAATGTGCTGCTGCGCCTGTTGTTCCGGCGACCGGCAGACCGATCCGCATCCTGATGCACCCGAAGCAACCCAAAGCCTTGATCACACCCATGACCCAGCCCCGGCACTACGACCTGAACCATACTTCCATCTGGGCCAAACTGCACCAACACCAGCGCGCCACCCGGCATATGCATATGCGCGAGCTGTTTGCCGCCGACCCGCAGCGTTTTCAGCGCTTTTCGCTCAGCCTGGGCCCGCTGCTGATGGATTACTCCAAACACCGCATCACCGAGCGCACGCTGGAGCTGCTGTTCGAGCTGGCCGACGCCGCCCACCTGAAAGACTGGCGTCAGCGCATGCGCGCGGGCGAGGCGATCAATGTCAGCGAAAAACGCGCGGTGCTGCACATGGCCTTGCGCGGCCAGGCTGGCGATGATTTTCAGGTGGACGGCCAGCCGGTGATGGCGCAGGTGCTGGCGGTGCGCGCGCGCATGGCGGCGTTTGCCGAGCAGGTGCGCTCGGGCGCCTGGCTGGGCTTTGACGGCCGGCCGATTCGCGCCGTGGTCAATCTGGGCATTGGCGGCTCGGACCTGGGGCCCTTGCTGGCCTGCCGCGCGCTGCGCCCCTATGCGGCGGCGCAGCTGGACATGCGCTTTGTCGCCAATCTGGACGGCCAGCACCTGGCGCAGGCGCTGGAAGGGCTGGAGCCGGCGACAACCTTGTTTATTGTCGCCTCCAAATCGTTCACCACGCCAGAAACGCTGATGAACGCCGAAGCGGCGCGCGCCTGGCTGCTGGCCGCCGCGCCGGCCGAGGCGGTGGCGCGGCACTTTGTGGCGATTTCCAGCCAGACCGAGCGTGTGCGCGCCTTTGGCATCGACCCGGCCAATATGTTTGAATTTTGGGATTGGGTGGGCGGCCGTTATTCGGTGTGGTCGGCGATTGGCCTGTCGGTGATGCTGTCCATCGGCCCGGCGGCGTTTGAAGATTTTCTGGCTGGCGCGCGGCGCATGGACGCGCATTTTCTCGAAGCGCCGTTCGCGCAGAACATCCCGGTGATTCTTGCCCTGCTGGGCGTGTGGTACAACACCTTTTACCGCGCCCACACCCACGCCATCATGCCCTACGACCAAGGCCTGGCGCGGCTGCCGGCGTATTTGCAGCAACTGGACATGGAGTCCAACGGCAAGCGGGTGGGGCGCTATGGCGAAACGCTGGATTTTGACACCGGCCCGGTGATCTGGGGCGAGGTGGGCGTCAACAGCCAGCATGCGTTTTTTCAGCTGCTGCATCAGGGCACCCGGCTGGTGCCATGTGATTTTATTGTGCCGATGCGCAGCCATTATCCGCTGGACCGCCACCACGAAGCGCTGGTGGCCAACTGCTTTGCCCAGACCGAGGCGCTGATGCGCGGCAAGACCGAAGCCGAGGTGCTGGGCGAGCTGGCCGGGCTGGACGGCGACACGCTGGACATGCTGCTGCCGCAAAAGCTGTTCCCCGGCAACCAGCCGTCCACCACGCTGGCGCTGGACGCCATCACCCCGCACACCCTGGGCATGCTGCTGGCCATGTACGAACACAAGGTGTTTGTGCAAGGGGTAATCTGGGGGATTAATTCGTTTGACCAATGGGGCGTGGAATACGGCAAGCAACTGGCCCGGCAAATCCAGCCCGAGCTGGCCGACGCCAGCGCCGCGCTGGCGCACGACGCCTCGACCAACGCCCTGATTGCCCACTATCGCGCCAGAAAGGCCCAGCCATGACCGACACCCACACCCTGGCCGCCCAATTGGGCGAAGCGCTGCGCCAGCGCGGCCAGCGCATCGCCACCGCTGAATCCTGCACCGGCGGGCTGATTGCCGGCGCGCTCACCGCGATTGCCGGCAGCTCGGACTGGTTTGGCTTTGGCTGGGTCAGCTACGCCAACGAAGCCAAGCAGCAAATGCTGGACGTGCGCGCCGAAACCCTGATGGCGCATGGCGCGGTCAGCGGGCAAACCGTGCGAGAGATGGCCGAGGGCGCGCGCCGGCACAGCGGCGCCGACTGGGCCATCGCCGTCAGCGGCATTGCCGGCCCGGGCGGCGGCAGCCGCGACAAGCCAGTGGGCCTGGTGTGGTTTGGCCTGGCCGGCCCGGATGGGGTGAAGGCGTTTTCCGAGGTGTTTGCCGGCGACCGCGATGCCGTGCGCCAGCACACGGTGAACACCGCGCTGACGCAACTGCTGGCGCGGGTCAACGCCAGCACCTTGATCGCCTGACCTGCCCTGCTACAATGCCGGCCTGATTGGACTGCTGCCCAATGGGCCGGTGTTAACAATGTATATCATCTGGATTGGCTGGTTGTATGTGGTGCTGATGTTTGCGCTGGGCCAGCGCACACTGCCGATGACGATATTCGTCCTGATTCTGTTCGGCGCACTTCCAACGTGGCTGCTGCTGTTTGTCGTGCGCCGTCGGCAGGCCATGAAGGCCAATGGCGACATTGCCCCGCGCAAGCCGCGCCGCCCGCGCGGCGGCCAGTCCGAGGACTGAGCGCTTGCCCACACAGGCTATTGAGCAATTTTGCCATTCCGTGCTAAACTTATAAGTTATCTGACCCACCAAAATTGGTAGGCGGGTAAACATTTAAAATCCTCACATTCGCGCCAAAGGGTGTCCCGCTTCGACCGGGATTCTGTGCGTGAATGGCGGTCTAACCCTTTAGGAGTTTTCATGACCACTGCAGTCACCATGCGTCAAATGCTGGAAGCCGGCGTTCACTTCGGCCACCAAACCCGTTTCTGGAACCCGAAGATGAATCAATACATCTTCGGCAGCCGCAACAAGATCCACATCATCAACCTGGAAAAGACCCTGCCGCTGTTCCTGGAAGCCCAGACCTACATCCGTCGTCTGGCCGCCAACAAGGGCACCGTGCTGTTCGTCGGCACCAAGCGTCAGGCTCGTGAAATCGTGCGCGAAGAAGCTTCCCGCGCTGGCGTGCCGTTTGTTGACCACCGCTGGCTGGGTGGCATGCTGACCAACTACAAGACGGTCAAGCAATCCATCAAGCGCCTGGAAGACAAGATGGCTCTGCTGGCCAGCGGCGAAGAAAGCGGCTACTCCAAGAAAGAACTGCTGGACCTGCAACGCGAAGTGGAAAAGCTCGAGCGTTCGCTGGGCGGCATCAAGGACATGAAGGGTCTGCCGGACGCCATCTTCGTGATCGACACCGGCTACCAAAAGGGCGCCGTGGTGGAAGCCAAGAAGCTGGGCATCCCGGTCATCGGCGTGGTGGATACCAACAACTCGCCGGAAGGCATCGACTACGTGATCCCGGGTAACGATGACTCCAGCCGCGCGATCCGTCTGTACGCCCGTGGCATCGCCGACGCCGTGCTGGAAGGCCGTGCTCAGGCTATCCAGGAAATCGTCGCTGCCGCCGCAGCTGCCGAGCCGGTTGCCGCTGAGTAATTCTCGACGGCCTGACCGAAAAGGGGGCGCAAGCCCCCTTTTTCAAATCCATGCTATAGATTGTCATCGGGTCGCCTCATACTCGGCGCGTCCCGTTCAAGCACTTAGGAGCGAAACATGGCGGAAATTACCGCAAAGATGGTGGCTGACCTGCGCGCGGCCACTGGCCTGGGCATGATGGAATGCAAAAAAGCCCTGGTGGAAACCGAAGGCGACGTGAAGGCTGCTGAAGAGCTGCTGCGCATCAAGTCCGGCGCCAAGGCCTCCAAGCTGGCTGGCCGTACCGCCGCTGAAGGCGTGGTGGCTCAGTTCATCTCCGCCGACGGCAAAGTGGGCGCCCTGGTTGAAGTCAACTGCGAAACCGACTTCGTGGGCAAGGACGAAGGCTTTGTGGCCTTCGCCAAGGCCGTTGCTCAAGCCGTGGTGACCGGCAACCCGGCCGACGTCGAAGCCCTGGCCGCCGTGGCCACCGCTGAAGGCCCGACCGTGGAAGAAGCCCGCAAGGCGCTGATCGCCAAGCTGGGCGAAAACATGTCCGTGCGTCGTTTCGTGCGTTACGAAACCGCCGGCAAAGTGGCCGCTTACCTGCACGGCGCCAAGATCGGCGTGCTGGTTGACCTGGCTGGCGGCGAAGAGCAAGTGGGCAAGGACGTGGCCATGCACATCGCCGCTTCCAAGCCGATCTGCGTTTCCAAAGAGCAAGTGCCGGCCGAAAACCTGGAAACCGAACGCCGCATCTACACCGAGCAAGCTGCCCAGTCCGGCAAGCCGGCTGACATCGTCGCCAAGATGGTGGAAGGCCGCATCAACAAATACCTGGCTGAAGTCACCCTGCTGGGTCAGCAGTTCGTCAAGAACCCGGACATCACCGTGGAAAAGCTGCTGAAAGACAACCAAGCCGCTGTCAACGCTTTCACCATGTTCGTGGTGGGCGAAGGCATCGAGAAGAAAGTGGAAGACTACGCCGCTGAAGTGGCCGCCGCTGCTGCCGCCATCAAGGGCTGAGCGGAGTTCTTCTCCTGAACAGGAAAGCACCCTGGCGCAGGGTTGCCGGCATCCGCCGGCCGCCCCAAGCGGGTGCTTTTTTGCAACTGTGCCCCGCGCACAGTGGGTTTGGCCGGCGAGATTGCCGGAATTTTTTGCCATGGGCGCAGTCTCCCCGGCCAAGCCAGATTGAATACAGATTGAATCACCCAGAATATCCAGAAGGAAGCGCCATGAGCCAGACCCCGACCCCGATGTATCGACGCATTCTTGTCAAACTGTCCGGTGAGGCCCTGATGGGCGAAGACAGCTACGGCATCAACCGTAAAGTGATCGAACAAATCGTCGGCGAAATCAAGCAAGTGGCCGAGCTGGGCGTGCAAATCGGCGTGGTGATTGGCGGCGGCAATATCTTCCGCGGCATCGCCCCGGCCGCCTCCGGCATGGACCGCGCCACCGCCGACTATATGGGCATGCTGGCCACGGTGATGAACGCCCTGGCGCTGAAAGACGCCATGAGCAAGGCCGGCCTGGTGGCGCGCGTGCAATCGGCGCTGGCCATGCAGCAAGTGGCCGAGCCCTATGTGCGCGGCAAGGCCATGCAATACCTGGAAGAAGGTAAAATCGTGATTTTTGGCGCGGGCACCGGCAACCCCTTCTTCACCACCGACACCGCCGCTGCGCTGCGCGGCATCGAAATGGGCGCCGACGTGATGCTCAAGGCCACCAAGGTGGATGGCGTGTATACCGACGACCCCAAGAAAAACCCGGACGCCGTGCGCTACCAGAGCCTGACCTTTGACGAGGCGATTGCCCGCAATCTGAAGGTGATGGACGCCACCGCCTTTGCCCTGTGCCGTGACCAGCAGTTTGACCTGAAAGTGTTCAGCATCTTCAAACAAGGCGCGCTCAAGCGCGTGGTGCTTGGCGAAGACGAGGGCACTCTCGTACACTGCTGAGTTTATCGCCCGACGGCGCGCATGCCGTCAGCTTGAATCGGCGCGGCGGCGCATGCTGTCCGCCCGCGCCATGCGAACCGAGACAGACCGGAGTTGACAACCATGATCCAAGACGTGAAAAAACAAGCCGAAAGCAAGATGCAAAAAACCCTGGACGCCTTCAAGGCCGACCTGACCAAGGTGCGCACCGGCCGCGCCCACACCGGCCTGCTCGATCACGTGATGGTGGACTACTACGGCAACCCCACCCCGGTGAATCAGGTGGGCAACGTCACCCTGATCGATGCACGCACCATCGGCGTGCAAGTCTGGGAAAAAAACATGGTCGCCAAGGTAGAAAAAGCCATCCGTGATTCCGACCTGGGCCTGAACCCGGCCGCCAATGGCGACGTGATCCGCGTGCCGATGCCGGCGCTGACCGAAGAACGCCGCCGCGACCTGACCAAGGTGGTCAAGGGCGAGGCCGAAAACGCCCGCGTGGCGGTGCGCAATATCCGCCGCGACGCCAACAACGACTGCAAAAACCTGCTGAAAGACAAGTCCATCACCGAGGACGAAGAGCGCCGCGCCCAGGACGACATCCAGAAGCTGACCGACAAATACATCGTCGAAGTGGACAAGGCCCTGGCCGAAAAAGAAAAGGAACTGATGGCCGTCTGACCCTTCGGCCCAGTGCGGCGGCGCAGCATTTTGCGCTGCCGCTTTCCGTCTTTTTTACCCGCAGGATGCCGCCTTGTTTCTCAGCTCCACGCAGACCATTCCCGACGTCGCCTCTGTGCCGCGCCACATCGCCATCATCATGGACGGCAATGGCCGTTGGGCAAAAAAACGCTTTTTGCCGCGTGTGGCTGGCCACAAGCGCGGCGTGGAAGCTGTGCGCAACACGGTGAAATCCTGCGCCGAAATGGGCGTGGAATACCTCACCCTGTTTGCTTTTTCCAGCGAGAACTGGCGTCGGCCGCAAGACGAAGTGTCGTTCTTGATGGAGCTGTTTCTGCAAGTGCTGGAGCGCGAGGTCGAGCGCCTGCACCGCAACAATATCCGCCTGAAAATCATCGGCGCCAGCGAGCGCTTCAACCCCGCCCTGCTGGAGCGCATTGCCCGCGCGGAAGAAAAAACCGCCGCCAACAGCGGCCTGACGCTGACCGTCGCCGCCGATTACGGCGGGCGCTGGGACGTGCTGCAAGCCGTCAAGCGTCTGGCTGTTGAGCGCCATGGCGATTTGTCTGGCGTCAGCGAGGCGGATTTGGCCGGGCAACTGTCCATGGCCTACGCCCCCGAGCCGGATTTGTTCATCCGCACCGGCGGCGAGCAACGCATCAGCAACTTCCTGCTCTGGCAACTGGCCTACACTGAACTGCACTTCACCCAAACGCTGTGGCCGGATTTCGACCGCGCCGCGCTGGATCTGGCGATTGACTCCTATCGCCAGCGCGAACGCCGCTTTGGCCGCACCACCGAACAACTCGACCCGGCCTTGCGCCGGGCGGAATGACCCATTCACCGGCGCCTGTGCCGGTGTCGCTCTGCAAGGCCCGACCATGCTGATTCCCCGCATCATCACTGCCGTATTTCTGGTGGCTTTCATGCTCGGCGGGCTGTTCTACCTGCCCGCCCCCTACTGGCCGGCGTTTGCCGCCGTGATCATCCTGCCCGCGCTGTGGGAATGGACCCGCTTGTTTCATATCACCGGCCTGGCGCAAATCGGCTATCTGGGCTTTTCTGCCCTGATGATGTACGCCGTGGCCAGCACCGGCCAGATGCCTGGCGCCGGCATGCAAGTGCTGTCGCTGCTGATGTGGCTGGTGGTCGCCCCGCTGTGGCTGTGGCGGCGCTGGAAGCTGGTGGACCGCAACCAGGCCGCCATGCTGGGCTGGCTGCTGCTGATGCCGGCCTGGTTTGCCCTGCTGGCCTGGCGGCCCGGCCCGGAACAAGGCCCGGCCCTGCTGGCGGTGATGGCGCTGGTGTGGATTGCCGACACCGCCGCCTACTTTGCCGGTCGCGCCTTTGGCAAACACAAACTCGCCCCGGCCATCAGTCCCGGCAAAAGCTGGGAAGGTGTGGCCGGCGGCATGCTGGCCACCGGAATTTATACACTGTGGGTGGGTCACAGCGGCGTATTTGATTTTTCTTTGCCGTGGTGGGGCTGGCTGGCCGCTGGCTGGGCGCTCACCGCGGTCAGCGTAGTGGGCGACCTGCTGGAATCCTGGTTCAAGCGCGCCGCTGGCGTCAAAGACAGCAGCCAGCTCTTGCCCGGCCACGGCGGCGTGCTCGACCGCATCGACAGCCTGATCGCCGTGCTGGCGGTCAGCCAGGCTGCCCGTTACCTTGCCACCCAATGGATGTAAGCTGCTGAACATGACCCCGCAAGGCCTGACTATTCTGGGCGCCACCGGCACCATCGGCGTCAACACCCTCGACGTGGTGAGCCGCCACCCACAGCAATTTCGCGTGGTGGCGCTCACCGGCCAATCGCAACTGGACAAGCTGGCCGAGCAATGCCGCCGCTTTGCCCCCCGCTACGCCGTGGTGCTGGACGCCGCCTCGGCCAGCACGCTGTCCGGCCTGCTGGCCGCCGCCGGCTGCGACACCGAAGTGCTGTACGGCGCCGAGGCGCTGGCGCAGGTGGCCACCCTGCCGGAAGTGGACGCGGTGATGGCCGCTATTGTCGGCGCCGCCGGCCTGCCGCCCACCCTGGCGGCGGTGCGCGCCGGCAAGCGCGTGCTGCTGGCCAATAAAGAATCGCTGGTGATGGCCGGCGAGCTGTTCATGGGCGAGGTGCGCGCCAGTGGCAGCGTGCTGCTGCCGATTGACAGCGAGCACAATGCGATTTTCCAGTCGCTGCCGGACGACTATCGCGGCGATTTGGCTGCTGCCGGCGTCGAGCGCATCGTGCTGACCGCCAGCGGTGGGCCGTTCCGCGGCTGGCGCGCCGAGCAACTGGCCGATGTCACCCCGGCCATGGCGGTGAAACACCCCAACTGGGTGATGGGCCGCAAGATTTCGGTGGATTCCGCCACCCTGATGAACAAGGGCCTGGAAGTGATCGAGGCGCGCTGGTTGTTCAATGCCGCGCCGGACGCCATCGAAGTGGTGGTGCATCCGCAAAGCGTGATTCACTCGATGGTGCGCTACCGCGATGGCTCGGTGGTGGCACAACTGGGCACGCCGGACATGCGCACGCCGATTGCCCATGCCCTGGCCTGGCCGCAGCGCATCGACGCGGGCGTCGCCCCGCTGGATTTCTCCACCCTGTCCGGGCTGACCTTCGAAGCGCCGGACACGCTGAACTTTCCCTGCCTGCGCCTGGCGTTTGACGCGCTGCACGCTGGCGGCAATGCCCCGGCGGTGCTCAACGCCGCCAATGAAATCGCCGTCGCCGCCTTCCTGGATGGCGCGCTGCCGTTCACCGGCATCCCCGGCCTGGTGGACGCCGCGCTGGCGCGCTTTGCCGGCCAGCCCTGCGCCAGTGTCGAAGCGCTGCTGAGCTGCGATGGCGAAGTGCGCGCCTTCTGTCGCGCCCGACTGGCGGTCTGAGGCATGCTGAGCACAATTCTCGCCTTTGCCGTGGCCATCGGCGTGCTGGTGACCTTTCATGAATTTGGCCACTATTGGGTGGCGCGCCGTTGCGGCGTGAAAGTGCTGCGTTTTTCCATTGGTTTTGGCCGGCCGCTGTTCAGCGTGCGCTGGCGCGGCACGGAATGGAGCATCTCGCCGATTCCGCTGGGTGGTTACGTCAAGATGCTGGACGAGCGGGAAATGGACGTGCCGGCGCACGAGCGCCATCTGGCTTTTAATGCCCAGCCGGTCAGCCGGCGCATGGCGATTGTCGCCGCCGGCCCGCTGGCCAATCTGCTGTTGGCGGTGCTGCTGTATATGGCGCTGTTCATGTCTGGCGTTAATTGGATCAAGCCGGGAGTGGGTTCGGTACAACCGGGCTCGCCAGCGGCGCAGGCGGGCCTGCGTGGCGGCGAGGTGATTGCCGCAGTGAATGGCGAAGCCGTGGAAAGCTGGCAGGACTTGCGCTTGGCGCTGATGGAAGGCCTGGCGGATAAAGCCATCACCCTGACGTTAAGCCAACCCACCACGCAACAGCTGACCGTGCCGCCGGCGGCGCTGGCTGAACTGGAAGCCGACAACCACGGCCTGGCCCGGCTCGGCCTGTCGCCTGCGCGGCCGCTGGCGGAAATCGCCATGGTGGACGCCAATGGCGCTGGCGCGCGCGGCGGCCTGCAAGTGGGCGACCGCCTGTTGGCGCTGGATGGCCAGCCGCTGCGCGGCTGGGAGGATTTTTCCCGGCAGGTGCGCCAGCACCCTGGCCAGCCCTTGATGCTGACCGTGTCGCGTCATGGCCGTGAATTGACGCTGCGTTTGACGCCCGACAGCCTGGCCGGGCCGGATGGCCAGCGCCTTGGCCGGCTGAATGTGGCGCCGCGCCAGGACGAAGCCTGGATGAATAGCCTGCGCATGAGCCGCCAGGACGACCCGATCAGCGCACTGGCGCACGCGGTGGAAAAAACCTGGGACACCGCCTGGAGCAGCTTTTCCATGATCGGCCGCATGGTCTTGGGACAGTTGTCGATGGACAATCTGTCCGGCCCGCTGATGATTGCCGACTACGCCGGCCAGAGCGCGCGCCAGGGCACACAATCGTATCTGGAATTCATGGCGCTGATCAGCATCAGCCTGGCTGTGCTCAATCTGCTGCCGATTCCGGTGCTCGACGGGGGGCACTTGATGTATTATACCGTCGAGCTATTGCGCGGGCGTCCGGTTTCCGAACGCACCATGGCCCTGGGTCAGCGCATCGGGCTGGCCGCGCTGCTTGGCCTGATGACGTTTGCGCTTTTCAACGACATTCAACGTCTCGTGACGGGTTAACCGCCAATCTCTATGAAAATCAAGACACTAGTTCTCTCCATCATGGGTCTGTCCCTGGCGCCGCTGGCCTGGGCGGCGGAACCGTTCGTGATCAAGGATATCCGGGTGGAGGGCCTGCAACGCACCGAACCCGGCACCGTATTCAACTATCTGCCGGTCAAGGTCGGCGATACCTTCTCTGACGACAAGGCCGAATCCGCCATCAAGGCGCTGTTCGCCACTGGTTTTTTTGCCGATGTGCGCATCGAAACCGAAAACAATGTGGTGATTGTCGCCATCGCCGAGCGTCCGGTGATTGCCGAGCTGAACATCAACGGCTCGAAAGAATTCGACAGCAAGCAGCTGAAAAAGGCCCTGAAAGACAACGGCCTGGCTGAGTCGCGCGTGTTCGATAAATCGGTGCTGGAACAAGCCGAACAAGAGCTCAAGCGCCAGTATTACAGCAAGGGCAAATACTCGGTACAGATCAACACCAAGGTGACCAAGCTGGAACGCAACCGCGTGGCGGTCACCATGGACATCGACGAAGGCGTGGCTGCGCGCATCAAGCAGATCAAGATCGTCGGCACCAAGGCCTTCAAGGAAGGCGATCTCTTGGACGAATTCGCCCTGACCGACTCGGGCTGGCTGACCTGGCTGACCCGCGACGACCAGTATTCCAAGCAAAAGCTGCAAGGTGACCTGGAGCGTCTGCGCTCTTACTACCTGAACCGCGGTTACTTCGAGTTCAATATCGACTCCACCCAGGTGTCGATCAGCCCGGACAAGCGGGATGTGTATATCACCGTCAACGTCAGCGAAGGCGAAAAATACACTGTCTCGGACGTGCGCTTTGCCGGCGATTTGACCGTGCCGGAAGCCACCCTCAAGCCGCTGGTGCAGATCAAGCCGGGTGAAACCTTCACCCGCGACAAGGTCAACGACACCGTCAGCGCCATCACCGACCTGCTGGGCAACAGCGGCTATGCGTTTGCCAACGTCAATGCCGTGCCGGAAGTGGACAAGGACAAACATCAGGTGGCGTTCACCTTCTTTGTCGATCCGGGCCGCCGTGTGTACGTGCGCCGCATCAATGTGGCCGGCAACACCCGCACCCGCGACGAAGTGATCCGCCGCGAAATGCGCCAGATGGAAAGTGGCTGGTACGACAACCAGAAAATCAAGCGCAGTAAAGAGCGTCTGGACCTGCTGGGCTACTTCACCGACGTCAACGTGGAAACCCCGGCCGTCACCGACACGCCTGACCAGGTGGACGTGAATGTCAGCGTCACCGAAAAACCCACCGGCAGCGTGCAGCTGGGCGCCGGTTTCTCGCAGGACAATGGCTTTGCCCTGTCCGCGTCGATCTCGCAGACCAACTTCTTTGGTTCGGGCAAGGCCGTGTCGGCAGGCTTTAACACCGACAAGGTGAACGAGTTCTACAACCTGTCGTTCACCGACCCGTACTTTACCGTCGATGGCACCAGCCTGGGTTACGACGTCTACCGCAAGACTTACGACCCCAGCCAGAAGGATCGCGGTCAGTACAAGACCAAAACCGACGGCATCATGGTGCGTGCCGGTGTGCCGATCACCGAATTCGATCGCATTAATTTCAGTGCCGGCGTCGAGCGCACCAAGATTGGCCTGTTCTCCGACAGCCCCAAGCGCTATGTTGACTTCGTCAACGAGTACAGCAGCAGCAACTTCAGCCTGCTGGCTTCGGCCAGCTGGGCGCGCGACACCCGCGACTCGGCGCTGTGGCCGACCAAGGGCTCGGTAAGCAAAGCCGCCGCTGAGTTTGCCCTGCCGGGTGGCGATGTGCAGTACTACCGCTTTAGCGTAGGCAATCAGTGGTACTACCCGCTGAGCAAAAACCTGACGCTGATGCTGAATGGCGAGCTGGGCATGGTCAACAGCTGGTCCAGCAAGAAGCTGCCGTTCTACGAAAACTTCTACCTGGGCGGCATCAGCTCGGTGCGGGGTTTTGAATCCGGCACCATTGGCGCCCAGGATGAAAACAACAACGCCTATGGCGGCACCCGCCGCGCGGTGTTCAATGCCGAAGTGCTGTTCCCCTTCCCGGGGCTGCGCGACGACAAAACCCTGCGCCTGTCCACCTTCTTTGACGTGGGCACGGTGTTTGGCGGCCAGTTCAACAGCGGCCTGACCTGGCGCGATAACCTGCGCTACTCGGCCGGTCTGGGCTTGTCCTGGGTGTCGCCGCTGGGCCCGATGCGCTTCAGCTTCTCGCAGCCGCTGCACAAGAAGTCCAACGACCATCTTGAGCGCTTCCAGTTCACGCTGGGCACCTCGTTCTAAGCCCATGATGAGCAAGCTTGCCTTATTGTGGCGTGCGCTGATGGCCAGTCTGGTGCTGGCCATGCTCTGGCTGGCGGCGCCGGCCATGGCCGACGAGCTGCGCCTGGGCTACGTCGATACCGAGCGGGTCTATCGCGAGGCAACGGCGGCGGTGAAAGCGCAGCAGCGCCTGAAAGCCGAATTCGCCCCGCGCGAAGCTGAGCTGGCCGACATGGCGCGCCACGCGCGAGAGCTCAAGCAAACGCTGGACGCCGGCAAACTCTCCGACGCCGAGCGGCGCACGCGCGAGCGCGAGCTGCAAGCGCTGGACCGCGACTTTCAGGCCAAGCAGCTGGAATTCCGCCAGGAATTCGGCCAGCGCCGCACCGAAGAATTTGCCGCCATCCAGCAGCGCGCCAACCAGGTGATCCGTGACTTGGCGCGCAGCGAACGCTTTGACCTGATTTTGCAGGATGTGGTGTACGTCAGCCCCCGTTTCGACATCACCGAGCGGGTGCTGAAAGCACTGGACGACTGACGCGCGTCAGCCCGTCTGACCTGGCCGCCCGTGGGCGGCCGGGCGGCGTGGCTGGCGCGTGTGTTTTTTTGCCCGCCAAGGACCATACATGGCCTGGACCCTTTCTGAGATTGTCGCCCGCCTGGGCGGCGAATTGCACGGCGAAGACCGCAGCGTGGCCCGCCTGGCGCCGCTGGACGAAGCCGGCGCCGACGAGATTGCCTTTGTCACCGGCGCCAAGCACGCCGACGCGCTGCGCGCCTCGGCCGCTGGCGCGGTGATTGTCAAAGCCGACCTGCTGGACATTGCCGCCCGCCCGGCGATTGTCTGCGCCGACCCCTATGTGTATTTTGCCCGGCTGGCCGGGCTGATGTGCCCGCCGGCGGCGGCGCGTGCCGCTGGCGCGCATCCCAGCGCCGCGGTGGCCGCTGATGCGCAGGTGGCCGCCAGCGCGGAAATCCGCGAGTTTGTCAGCATTGGCGCCGGCGCGGTGATCGGCGAGCGGGTGTTGTTGATGGCCGGCGCGGTGGTCGAGGCCGGCGCGGTGATCGGCGACGATTGCGTGTTGCACCCGCGCGTGGTGGTGCACCACGGCTGCGTGGTCGGCGCCCGCTGCATTCTGCATGCTGGCGCGGTGATTGGCGCCGATGGCTTTGGCAACGCCTGGGCCGGCGACCACTGGGAAAAAATCCCGCAAATCGGCCGCGCGGTGCTGGGCGACGACGTAGAAATCGGCGCCAACACCACCATCGACCGTGGCGCCCTGGCCGACACGGTGATTGAGCGCGGCGTGCGCCTGGATAATCTGATCCACATCGCCCACAACTGCCGGGTGGGCGCGCACACCGCCATGGCCGCCTGCGTCGGCGTGGCCGGCAGCACCAGCATTGGCGCCAACTGCATGATCGGCGGCGCGGCGATGATCTCCGGCCATCTGAAAATCGGCGACCGCGTGCACATCTCCGGCGGCACGCTGGTGGCCAAAAACCTGGACAAACCTGGCCAGTACACCGCCGTGTACCCGCTGGCCACCCATAAAGAGTGGCTGGGCAACGCCGCGCATGTGCGTCAGCTGGGCAAGCTGGCGGCGCGCGTCAAGCAGCTGGAAGCCCGTCTGGCTGCCGCCAACGCCACCGACCCCCACTCCACCAAGGAACCCCAATGAGCGAATTTGCCACCCTGATCGACCTGCGCGCCATTCTCAAGCTGCTGCCGCACCGCTACCCGTTTTTGCTGGTGGACCGCGTCACCGAACTGGAAGTCGGCAAGCGCATCGTCGCCCTGAAAAACGTCACCATCAACGAGCCGTTTTTTGTCGGCCACTTTGACGGCTACCCGGTGATGCCGGGCGTGCTGATTGTCGAAGCGCTGGCCCAGGCCGCCGGCATCCTGGCGGTGAAAACCCACGATGGCGATGTGCGTCAGGAAAACGCCCTGTATTTCTTTGTCGGCATCGACAACTGCCGCTTCAAGCGCCAGGTGATCCCCGGCGACCAGCTGACCCTGGAAGTGGAAATGCTGCGCGTGGCGCGCGGCATCGGCAAATTCCGCGCCGTGGCCAAGGTGGATGGCGAAATCGCCGCCGAAGCGGATCTGATGTGCGCCCGTCGGGAGGTGTGATCCATGGCGATTCATCCCACCGCCATCATTGCGCCGGGCGCACAGATTGACGCCAGCGTGGAGATTGGCCCTTACGCGGTGATTGGCGAGCATGTCAGCATCGGCGCCGGCACCCGCGTGGGCCCGCACACGGTGATTGAAGGCCACACCAGCATTGGCCGCCAGAACCAGATTTTTCAGTTCGCCTCGCTGGGCGCCGCGCCGCAAGACAAAAAATACGCTGGCGAACCCACCCGGCTGGAAATTGGCGACAACAACACCATCCGCGAGTTTTGCACCTTTAACGTCGGCACCGTGCAAGACGGCGGTCTGACCCGGCTGGGCAACGACAACTGGGTGATGGCCTATGTGCACATCGCCCACGATTGCATTGTGGGTGACCACTGCATTCTGGCCAATAACGCCACCCTGGCCGGCCACATCAGCATCGGCGACCATGTGTTTCTCGGCGGGCTGACCGCCGTGCATCAGTTTTGCACCATCGGCGCCCACGCCATGACCGCCGGCGGCTCGATTGTCGTGCAGGACATCCCGCCCTATGTCACCGCCGCCGGCAACCACGCCCACCCGGCCGGCATCAATAGCGAAGGCCTGCGCCGCCGTGGCTTTGACGCCGAGCAAATCAGCCGCATCAAACGCGCCTACAAGCAGATTTACCGCCAGGGCCTGAGCCTGGAAGACGCCAAGGCCGCCATCACCGAGGCCGCCGCCGACGCCCCGGAACTGGCGCTGTTTGTGGACTTTTTTGCCCGCGCCAAGCGCGGCATCATCCGCTGATGGGCCTGTTTCCACCCGACGCCGGCCTGCGCATCGCCATGGTCGCCGGCGAGGCCTCGGGCGATATGCTGGGCGCACGGCTGATCGACGCCATCCGCGCCCGCCGCCCGGATGCGCGCTTTGTCGGCATCGGCGGCCCCAAAATGCAGGCCGCCGGGCTGGAAAGCCTGTTTCCGCAAGAAACCCTGGCCGTGCGCGGCTATGTGGAAGTGCTGCGCAATCTGCGCGCCATCCTCGCCATCCGCCGCGAGCTCAAGGCCAAGCTGCTGGCCGAGCGCCCGGACGTGTTCATCGGCGTGGACGCGCCGGATTTCAATCTGGCGGTTGAACACAGCCTGAAAGCCGCCGGCATTCGCACCATTCACTACGTCAGCCCGTCGATCTGGGCCTGGCGCGGCGAGCGCGTGCACAAAATCAAACAAGCGGTAAACCGCGTGCTGGCGCTGTTTCCGATGGAGCCGCCGATTTACCAGGCGGCCGGCGTGCCGGTCAGCTATGTGGGCCACCCGCTGGCGGAAAGCATGCCCATCGTCCCCGACCGCCAGGGCGCGCGTGAGGTGCTGAACATCCTGCCGCGCCAGGCGCCAGTGTTCACCCTGATGCCCGGCAGCCGCCAGGGCGAAGTGGACGTGATGGCCCCGCTGTTCATCGCCGCCGCCCGCTTGATCGCCAAAGAAGTGCCAGATGCGCAATTTTTGGTGCCGTTGGCCACCCGCCCGACCTTTGACCGCTTTGAACAACTGCTGTGGCGGCTGAAAGCCCACCAACTGCCCATCCGCCGCCTGTTCGGCCACGCCCAACACGCCATGGCTGCCGCCGACGCCGTGCTGGTGGCCAGCGGCACCGCCACACTGGAAGTGGCCCTGGCCAAACGGCCGATGGTGATCAGCTACAAAATCTCGCCGATCACCTACCGCATCGTCAAACGCAAACTGCAACTGCCCTACGTCGGCCTGCCCAATATCCTGTGCGGCGAATTCATCGTGCCGGAACTGCTGCAAGACGACGCCACCCCGGAAAACCTCGCCCAGGCCCTGCTCAACGCCTGGCGCGACGCCGACTACCGCGCCTGGCTGGATGGCAAGCTGACCGAACTGCACCACACGCTCAAGCAGGATAGCGCTGCACGTGCGGCACAAGCGGTGCTGGAGGTGGCAGAACATGGCTGAACAACAGAACCGACTCTGCGGCGTTGACGAAGCCGGCCGTGGCCCCTTGGCCGGTGCGGTGTTTGCCGCGGCGGTGATTCTCGACCCCACCCGCCCGATCAGCGGCCTGGCCGATTCCAAAAAACTCTCTGAAGCCAAGCGCGATGCGCTGGCACTGGAAATCCGTGAGAAAGCCCTGGCCTGGGCGATTGCCAGCGCCAGTGTGGAAGAAATCGACCAGATCAATATCCTGCACGCCAGCATGCTGGCCATGGCGCGGGCGGTGGATGCGCTGGCAGTGACGCCCAGCGAAGTGCAGGTGGATGGCAACCGCACGCCCAAGCTGTTCAAACCGCTGCCGGTCAGCGCCATCGTCAAAGGCGACGCCAAGGTGGCGGAGATTTCCGCCGCGTCGATTCTGGCCAAAACCGCGCGCGACGCCGAGCTGGTGGCGCTGGATGCGCAATACCCGGTTTATGGTTTTGCCCGCCACAAGGGCTACCCCACCGCCGAGCATCTGGCAGCAATTGCCGAGCACGGCGTGCTGAGCATTCACCGCAAGACATTTGGCCCGGTCAAAGCCTGGCTGGCGACGCATCAGGGCGAGTTGTTCTGATGACTCATGACGGCAAAGATGCCGCGCTGGCGCGCTGTTTTGCCCCGGTGGTCAACGCCGACACGCAGGTGTTGATTCTGGGCAGCCTGCCCGGCGCGGCCTCGCTGGCGGCGCAGCAGTATTACGCCCACCCGCGCAACCAGTTCTGGCCGCTGCTGGCGGCGGTGCTGAAGCAGCCCGACTTGCCGGCGCTGGCCTACCCCGCGCGGCTGCAAGCCTTGCTGGCGGCGGGGATCGGGCTGTGGGATGTGGTGGCGCAGGCGCAACGGCGCGGCAGCCTGGACGCCAATATCCGCGACGCCCAGGCCAACCCGCTGCCGGCGCTGATTGCCCAGCTGCCGCGCCTGCACACGGTGGCCTTCAATGGCGCCACCGCCGCGCGGGCGGCGGTGCAACTGACGCCTTACCCCTGGCTGCGGGTATTGCCGCTGCCCTCGTCCAGTCCGGCGCACACGCTGGCGTTTGCCGACAAGCTGGCCGCCTGGCAGGCCCTGGGCGACGACATACACTAGCCTGTCACTGCTTGAGCATGTCTTTGCCCAGCCCGGCCTGTCGGTGACAGCGCCAGACCCGGTGCTTACATCACATCCACCCGGAAGCTCTCGCCGCAACTGGAAGAAAACCCTTCCTTGGCGGCTTGCAACAGCGGCCCCAGCTTGGGCTGCTGACGCGGGATGCTGTCCGGCAGGTTCATGTAGATGTCTACCAGTTGGCCATTGGTGCAGAAGAATTTCATCCGCTTGTGCGCATTGGCGCCCAGGCCCTGATCAATGACGGCAAACAGATCCTGGGTGGGAATGCTCAGGCCCCGGTTGGCCGCGATGAACGGCCCGACACCCGAGGCATTGAATTGCTTGACCAGATCAATGGCCACCTCAAAGTAGCCATCGGCATCCCATTCAGTCTGGCAGGTGCCGTGCTTGAACCACTCATGACGTTGCAGGCAAGAACCCGCCGCAGCGCTGGGCATCACTTCGCCCAGTTGGCGCATGGTGCTGGCGCTGATGGCCGGCTCTGGATAGTCGCAGAAATTCTTCTGCTGCGGCTGGCTGCTGCAATAGCCGTAATTGGTGCCGCAGCGCCCCAGATTGGGCCACAGGCCATGCAGGGTGAAGTTCTGGCTGGCCCACGGGGTGGGCTGCTGACATTCTGGCTTGCTTTGGTGAGTTTCACAGAAAGCCGCCTGCCAGCTGACGGCAAACACATAGCTGTCACCTTGCCCGGCCAGATTGCAGGCCTTGCCGCTGCTGGCTGACGACGTGCTGCTGGTGCTGGCAGGTCTGGATGTCAGCGCACCCCGACCGCAATGGGCCGATACCCAGCGCTCTGCCGGCTGTGCGCCTTGGGCTTGTATCCGATACCAGGTCGGGGCATTGGGTGCATCAGCGTCAATGATCGGATACACCACCCCGGACTGCACGGTGAACTGATCGGGATTATTGTCAGGCTTGCCGGCCTTGGGCTTGTTGACGGTGGCGGTGCAGGCTTGCTCAGCAGAGAATGCGCCAGCATAGCCGGCAGCGTGGGCCTGGGCGGTCAGACCGCCGAGCACCAGGGCCAGCGTCAGGGCAAGAGAAGGGCGTGACAGAATCATGCAGGGCTCCTTGGGAAGGGAAGATGAACGGGCGGCTTGCCATATCCACAACGGCAATTTATGCATTATTCATCATACCCATTCATGTCTGACAATAACTGACTACCCCCTTCTCCCCGTTACCACTTGCCTTCCAGCATCAGCAAAAAGCTGCGGTTGGCGCGACGGCTTTCCACTTCCTGGCGCTTGAGCGCACCAGTGCTGTCGTACTCCCACACCTGATTGCGGGCTTTTTCACCGGTAACATGCTGTACCGAGGCGCGCGGAGGGCAGGAGAAAAAAGCCGTGAGCATCCGAAGGCTTTGTTAAGAGCCGCTCACAAAACTCAGCGAAGCGCGCCTGGCTAGGTGCGCAGCCGCAGACAGTACAAGGCGTACGGCCAGGCTGCGCAACAACGCCAGGAGGGTCTTGTTAGCAGCTCTAACCACACTCCCCCCGCCGCCAGTCGCTCGGGCTGCACCCCATGGCCTGGCGGAACATATGGCTGAATGCCGAGGGTGAGGCGTAGCCCAGCTCCAGCGCCACGTCGGTGACGGCGCGGCCGGCGCCCAGCCATTCCAGCGCGCGGATCAGCCGCAGGCGGGTGCGCCAGTCGCGCAGGCTGATGCCCAGTTCGCGCTCGAAGCGTCGGCTCAGCGTGCGCGCCGAGGCGCCCAGCGCGGCGCCCCAGGCGGGCAGGTCGCGCGGGTCGGCGGGCTGGGCGTACAGCGCCTCGCACAGGGTGCGCAGCTGCGGGTCTTTTGGCCACGGCAGGTGGACATCCTGCCGGGGCAGGCGCGGCAGTTGATCGACAATCAACTGTTGCACGCGGGCGGTGTAGTCGGCGCTTTCCTGGCGCTGGCCAATGGCGTCCAGCTCGACAATCAGCGCGCGCAGCAGCGGGGTGGCGGCCAGCACCTGGCAGTGCTCGGGCATGTCCAGCGCCAGCGCGGCGTCCACATACAGATTGCGAAATTCCGCATCGTGCAGGGCGCCGGTGGCGTGCAGCACGCCAGTGGGCAGCCACACCGCTTGCTCGGGGGTGATCACGCACCAGGTGTCTGGCGCCTGCACCAGCAGCGCGCCGGCAGTGGCGTACACCAGCTGACGCCAGCGGTGGGTGTGCGGCAAAAAACTGTGCCGCGCCGGCAGGCGCTGCGAGCGTAAAAACACCGGGCTGGGCAGGGTGTCGATTTCTGGCAGGTCTACGGCGCGCCAGTCTGGGCCAAGGGGCATGGTGGCTGTCTTTTCATCGATAGTGATCGTCAGATTATCGAATGCCGGCCAGCCGCGCCAGCCTTACCATGGCGCATTGCCTGCCGGAGCGCCCATCATGTCTGTTGCTGTCCCCCTCGACCCCGCCCTGGCCAGCGCCCGCTGGCGGGTGCTTGCCGCTGGCGTGTGCGCGCTGATTCTCACCGTGGGGCTGGCGCGCTTTGCCTATACGCCGATGCTGCCGATCATGCGCGCGCAAGCCGGGCTGAGCGATCTGGCCGGCGGCTGGCTGGCCACGTTCAATTATGTCGGCTATATCAGCGGCGCCTTGCTGGCGGCGACCTTGTCGCGCTTGCAGGATAAATTCCGCCTGTATCGGCTGGGGCTGGCGCTGGCGGTGCTGACCACGCTGGGCATGGGGCTGACCGACAATCTGTATCTGTGGACAGCCTTGCGCCTGCTGGCCGGGATTTCCAGCACCGCCGGCTTGCTGATTGCCTCTGGCCTGGTGCTGAACTGGCTGATTCGCCATGGCTGCCGCGCCGAGCTGGGCCTGCACTTTACCGGCATTGGCCTGGGCATTGTGGTGTCCGGGCTGGCGGTGGCGGCGATGGCGTCGCTGGATTGGGCCGGGCAGTGGCTGGGCCTGGGCGTGCTGGGCCTGGTTTTCATGCTGCCCGCCTGGTGGTGGATGCCCGCGCCAGCCGGGGCCGGCGCCACCGCCACAGCGCCGGCCGCCGGGCCCAGCCGGCGCTGGATGGGGTTTTTTGTGGCGGCGTATTTTTGTGCGGGGTTTGGCTATGTGATCAGCGCGACCTTTATCATCGCCATTGTCGGCAAGCTGCCGCTGCTGGCCAATCTGGGCGGCTGGGTGTGGGTGCTGGTCGGGCTGATGGCCACGCCGTCGTGCTTTGTCTGGGACCGATTGGCAGCGCGCCTGGGGCAGATTCCGGCGCTTTTGCTGGCCTATGGCCTGCAAACCGTGTCGATTGCCCTGCCGGCGGCCAGTGAGGGCGCGCTGCTGAACCTGCTGAGCGCGGCCTTGTACGGCGGGACCTTTGTCGGGATTGTCAGCCTGACGCTGTCGATTATTGGCCGGCATTTTCCGGCCAACCCGGCCAAGGCGATGGCGCGCATGACGCTCAGCTATGGCGTGGCGCAGATTGTGGCGCCGGCGCTGGCTGGCTATATCGCCACCGTCACCGGCAGCTATCGCGGCGCGCTGTGGCTGGCGGCGGCGGTGATGCTGGCCGGCATGGCGGCGCTGGCGGCCTTGCGGGAAAAACCCGCTCACCGCCCTTGACAAGGCCAACAAGCCCGCAGTACATTACCACCCACAGCGCCGATTTGAGCTTCAGCTTGCGGGCGCTTTACAAATGCAGCTAAAGCGTATGCGAAACCCGCACAGCTTTGGCTGGCGGGTTTTTCGTTTTGGCCGGCCCGCCCGGCAGCGCCGATTTAATGCACACAACTTGCAGGCGCTTGATAAATCTTGCTAAAGCGTGGCCCACACGGGCTTCGCACACCGAACAGGAGATGCCCGATGTACGATTGCCAATCCGACAGCTACGCCGATTTCACCGTCGCCCAGCAGACCACCACGACCACCACGCAGGCACGGCGCCGCCCCGAGCCACTGGCCGGCGATGTGCGCGTGCGTGCCCTGCCCGGCCACGAGGCCGTGCTCACCGAGCTGGCCATCAGCGCCGAGCGCCAGGGCTATCTGGCCGAGCGACGCGGCGCACGGCTGACGCTGTTTGCGGTGACGCTGGCTGACGTGCTGGCATTCAACCGTGCCTTTGCCACCCGCGCCACCTTCAGCGCCGAATTCCGCCTGGCAGCGCCAGTGGCGTTTCATGGCTGAGCGGTTCGCCCACGACTGAAAAAACCCAGGATTGCCGCTGGTGCGGACATCCTGGGTTTTGATTTTTTGGCAAATACGATCAATCTTGCGGCTTGCGGGATCAATCCACGCCGCCCTCTAACCCTGCAATTGCAGTTCGTCCAGCAGTTCGCCTTCCAGTTGCAGCGCGCGTTTGGCGTCGTTCAGCGCGCCGCCTTGCAGCAGGAAGGAGTCTTCCACCCGTGAGCCCAGGGTCATGATTTTGGCGGATTGCACGCTCACCTGGTGGCGCGACAGCACCCAGGCGATGCGCGCCAGCAGGCCGGGGCGGTCGCCGGTGACGATGGACAGCACATGGTAGTTGCCGCGATCGTCCGGGCGGATGCTGACCTGTGGTTCGATGGGGAAGTATTTCAAATGGCGGTTGATGCGCCCGCCGCTGGGCGGCGCCAGCGGGGCCTGGCGGGTGAGCAGGGCGGCCAGTTCAAATTCCACATAGTTGATCAGGTCGCGGTAGTCGCCGTCAAAGTGTTCGGGCACAAACACATGAAAGGTGTCCAGCGCGTAGCCGTGGCGGGTGGTGTAAATCTTGGCGTCGGCAATGCTGTAGTGGGTGCGGCCAAAAAAGCCGCAGATGCGGGCAAACAGGTCGGGCTGGTCGGGGGTGTAGACCAGCACCTTGATGCCTTCTTTGCTGGTGGAAATCCGCGCCTTGACGATGGGGGCATCGGTATCGACAAAGCGGTTGAGCACGCGCGCGTGCCAGGCGATTTCCCGCGCTTCGTGGCGCAGAAAATACACCGTGTCCAGCTGCTTCCACAGTTTTTCTTCGACGCCGTCGGGCACCAGCGACAGGCGCAGCAGGTTGCGCGCTTCGTTGCGGCGTTCTTCCAGCTCGGATTCGGTGTCAACCTGGCCGCCGCGCGCCAGCATGCGCAGGGTGGAGGTGTACAGGTCTTCCAGCAGCTTGCCTTTCCAGGCGTTCCACACCTTGGGGCTGGTGCCGCGAATGTCGGCCACCGACAAGAGATACAGCGCGGTCAGCCGGCGCACGTCGCCCACCCGCTCGGCAAAGGCTTGCACGGTTTCCGGGTCGTAGATGTCTTCTTTTTGCGCCACCGCCGACATGGTGAGGTGCTCGCCCACCAGCCATTCCACCAGATCGATGTCTTCTGGCGGCAGGCCGTGGGTCTGGCAAAATTCGCGGGCGTCGGCCATGCCCAGCTTGGAATGATCGCCACCCCGGCCTTTGGCGATGTCGTGGAACAAGCCAGCCAGATACAGCGCTTCCGGGCGCTCAAAGTCGTTCAGCAGCTTGCTGCAAAACGGGTATTCGTGGTTGAAGGCCGGCGAGGCAAAGCGGCGCAGATTGCGCACCACCATCAGGATGTGTTCGTCGACGGTGTAGACATGAAACAAATCATGCTGCATCTGGCCGACAATGCGCCCCCAGGCCGGCAGGTAGCGGCCAAGCACGCCGTATAAATTCATCCGCCGCAGGCCGCGCGTCAGCCCGGCCGGCTCACGAAACATTTGCAAAAACAGCGCCTGATTGGCCGGGTCGCGGCGAAAAGCGCCGTTGATCTTGCCGCGCGCGTGCCACAGGGCGCGCAGGGTTTTTGGGGTAAAGCCGGTCAGCTCGGGGTGGCGCTGCAACAGCAAAAAGCCTTCCAGGATGGCGGACGGGGTTTTTTCAAACACATCGGGGCGGCGCACCGCCAGCATGCCGTTCAGCGTGCGAAAACGCTCGTTCAGCACATGGCTGACCTGGCGCACTTGCGAATACAGCCGGGCTTTCAGGTTGGGCAGCAGGATGCCGTTCAGCTGACTCACCAACCGGGCAGCGCGGTAATACAGCTGCATCAGCTGCTCGGAGGCGCGCCGGCTGGGGCTGTCTTGCAGGCCCCAGCGCAGGGCGACTTGCTGTTGCAGGTCAAAAATCAGCCGGTCTTCGCGCCGTTTGGCGGTCAGGTGCAGGTCGATGCGCAGGCATTGCAGTTGGTGTTCGCTGTGGCGAATCAGCCGCGCTTCCTGGGCGGTGAGGATGCCGCCTTCCACCAGCGCGCCCCAGCTGTCGCCCAGGCCGCTGGCCTTGCTGATCCACAAAATGGTTTGCAGGTCGCGCAGGCCGCCGGGGCTTTCTTTGACGTTGGGCTCCAGATTATTGGCCACGCCAAAGTATTTATTGTGCCGCTGCTGTTGCTCGAATTGCTTGGCCTCAAAAAACGCCACCGGGTCGATGTGCGCTTCCAGCTGTTGGTTCAGCGCGGTGTGCAGCTGGGCGTTGCCAATCAGCCAGCGGTTTTCCAGCAGGGTGGTTTCGATGGTGATGTCGCCGGCGGCCTCGGCCATGCATTCGCTCAGCGTGCGCACGCTGTGGCCGACTTCCATGCCCACGTCCCACAGCGCGCCAATCAGCTGCTCCACCGCCGCCGACAGCGCCTGGTCAGGGTTTTCTGGCAGCAGCACCAAAAGATCAATGTCCGAGTGCGGAAACTGCTGGGCGCGGCCATAGCCGCCCACGGCAATTGCCGCCGCGCGCTCGCCCAGCGCCAGCGACTGCCAGACTTCGCGGATGATCACGTCCACCATGTCGGTGGCGCGCTTCATCACCCAGCGCGGGTCGCGCTGGCGGGCAAAATGTTCGGCCAGTTTTTCGCGGCCTTGCTTGAGTTTTTCGCGCCAGTTGGCAAGCTGCTCAGCGGACAGGGGGGTATTCATCCAGCAACGCTTCCGGGGGTAGGATCAGGGTCAGCGACGTTCGCGCCGCGCGGTCAGGACGGCGCCAGCAGCCAAAAAGGTCAGCGTGGGCACAATCGCCACCGCCGCCGGCCACCAGTCGTACAGCAAGCCCAGATGGCCCAGCAGGCGGTTGAAAAAGTGAAATGACAGGCCAATCAGGATGCCGATAAACAGCTGCATGCCCAGATTGCCTTCGCGGCGGTTGACCGGGGTGAAGGCCAGCGCCATCAGCGCCATCGACAAACAGGCCAGCGGGTAAAAAATCTTGCCCCACAGCGCGATTTCATAGCGCGAGGTTTTCTGGCTGTTGTTTTTCAGGTGGTCGATATAGGCCATCAGGTTCAGGCCGGACATCTGCTCGGGCACCACCAGCAGCACCGAGAGGATTTCCGGGCGAATGACCGACTTCCACACCAGGGCATCATGGTGGCTGCGCACGATGCGCTCGGGCGTGATGTCGGAATCCTGGACTTTTTCCAGCCGCCAGCTGCCGTCACCCAGATAAAAACCACGCTCGGCGTAGCGGGTGCGGGTCAGGCGCAGATCAGCGTCGTAGCTGTAAATACGAAGGCCAATCAAGGAATTATCCGGCAGAATTTCCCGCACATTAATAAAATTGCGGTCGTCTTTCATCCACGAGCCAGAGTTAAACTGCTGGGCCACCACCGAGCGGGTGGCGCGGATTTTCAGCCGCTCGGCCTCTTGCTCGGCCTTGGGGGCAATAAATTCGCCCATCAGCAGCGTAACCAGGGCAAACACCAGGCCGATTTGCACCAGGATGCTGCCCACGCGCAGCAAAGACACCCCCGAGGCGCGCATCACCGTGTATTCCGAGCCCGAAGCCAGCAGGCTCATCGCCACCAGGGTGCCAATCAGCACCGCCAGCGGCAGCAGCTCGTAAATATGGCCGGGAATTTGCAGCAGCACATGCACCAGCATGATGCCCAGGGTGTAGCTGCCTTTGCCCAGGTCGCCAGCTTCGTTGATGATGTCAAAAAACGAAAACAACGCCACCAGCGCCAGCAGGGTGAACAAGGTCACCAGGCTGATGCGCGAAATCAGATAACGGGTGAGCAAACTCATCTCAGCACACCCCCTTGTTGCGCCGCAGGGCGCCACTGCGCCAGGCCATCAGACCGACAAACAGGATGAACAGCGACAGGTGCAAGGGCAGCATGCCGGTCAGCCAGCCCACCTTGCCGCGCGAGATGGCTGATTCGACCACGCCCATGGTGTTGTAATAAAACATGTAAATGAACAGCGCCACCAGCAGGTTGAGGGTTTGCCCGGCACGCGGGTTGTAATGCGACAGCGGAATGGCCAGCAAGGCCAAAATCAAGGCGCTGATCGGCACTGAGAAGCGCCAGGCCAGCTCGCCACGGCTGCCCTGATCCCCCTCAGTCATCAGCTCGACCGTGGGACGAATCTTGCTGCTGCTTTCGCTCAGCGGCTTCAAGCCCTGGTCAATGCGCACCCGGTAACGCTGAAACTCCACCACCCGGAAATCCTGACGGCCGGCCTCGCCCTCGTAGCGGCGGCCATGCTCCAGCAGCAAAAAGCGCTCGCCATGGGTGTCGTCGGTATACAGCCGGCCCGATTGGGCAAACACCGACGACAAGCGGCCCTCGCTGTCGATCAACTGCACAAAGATATTATTGGCAGCGCCGGCCTCGCCCGAGTAATTCTCGATAAAGTACACCCGCTTGCCGCCCTGGGTTTCTTTGAACACCCCCGGCGCCAGCGCCGAGATTTCTTCGCGCTGCTTAAGGAGGTTGGCATACTGATTGCCTTTCCCCTTGGCCCACGGCGCCAGAAACAGGCTGACCACCGCCACCAGCGCCACCAGCGGCACGGCAAATTTCAGCACCGGGCTGATCCACGCGGTCGGCGACAAGCCGGAGGTTTGCCACACGGCCATTTCGCTGTCGCGATGCAGGCGGGTGAGCACAATCATGATGGAGATAAACAAGGTCAGCGACAGCACCACGCCAAACGACCCCAGCGTGGCAAAGCCCACCATGGCAAAGATGGCGTCAGAAGCCAGCTGGCCAGCGGCGGCGCGGCCAAACAGCTTGAGCACCTGGGTGGTCAGCACAATGGCGAGCAGCACGGTAAACACCGCCATCGCCACCTGAGTGAGCTCACGAATCAGGCTGCGTTGAAAAATCATGCGAAAAGCGCCTTCTTTGACTTTTTATCAGGGACAGGCCAATAATTGAAAACAATGCAAAAACGGCGGTGATGGTGAATTTTCTGCGCTTTGGCGCGGTTTTCACCAGACTTCGACGCGTCATGCGCGCGGCCGTTCCTGATGTCTGCACATATTCCCGGCCGGGCCGACCGGCCTGCAACCCTGCCAAATTTGGGAGCAAACCATGGAATTTAACATAAAAAGCGGCAGCCCTGAAAAACAGCGCGTGGCCTGCGTGATTGTCGGCGTCTACGAAGCCCGCAAACTGTCGTTTGCCGCTGACCTGCTGGATCGCATCTCCAACGGCTTTATCAGCGACGTGCTGCGTCGCGGCGATATGGAAGGCAAGCTGGGCAGCACGCTGGTGCTGCATTCGGTGCCGCACACCCTGTGCGACCGGGTGATGCTGGTCGGCCTGGGCAAAGAGCGCGATTTCCGCGAAAAAGAATACCGCGACGCCGTGCGCGCCTCGCTGGCGGCGCTGGCGAAAACCGCCGCCGTCGAGGCAGTGAGCTACCTCACCGAACTCACCCTGAAAAAACGCGATGTCGAATGGATGATCGAAACCGCCGCCTGCCTGTCGCTGGACGCGCAGTATCGTTTTGATCAGTTCAAATCCAAAACCGACGACGCCCCGCGCAGCCTGCGCAAGCTCACCCTGTCGGTCAGCCGCCGCAGCGACCTGGCCGAAGGCGAAGTGGGCCTGGTGCGCGGCCTGGCCATTGCCAACGGCATGAAACTGGCCCGCGACCTGGGCAATCTGCCGGGCAATGTCTGCACCCCGGCCTATCTGGCCGACACCGCCCGCGCGCTGGCCGAGCGCTTTGGCTGCGAATGCACGGTGCTGGAGCAGGATGACATGGCCGAGCTGGGCATGGGCTCGCTGCTGTCGGTGGGCAAGGGCAGCATCCAGCCGCCCAAGCTGATTGTCCTCAAGCACAACGGCGGCCCGGCCGGGCAAAAGCCGGTGGTGCTGGTGGGCAAGGGCATCACCTTTGACACCGGTGGCATTTCGCTCAAACCGGGCGAAGGCATGGACGAAATGAAGTTCGACATGTGCGGCGCCGCCAGCGTGCTGGGCGCCTTCCAGGCGGCGGTGGAAATGAAGCTGCCGCTGAACGTCATCACCGTGGTGGCCGCCGCTGAGAACATGCCGTCCGGCGGCGCCTCCAAGCCGGGCGATATCGTCACCAGCCTGTCTGGCCAGACCATCGAAATCCTCAACACCGACGCCGAAGGCCGGCTGGTGCTGTGCGATGCGCTGACCTACTGCGAGCGCTTCGAGCCCGCCGCCGTGGTGGACGTGGCCACGCTGACCGGCGCGTGCATCATCGCCCTGGGCCATCAGGCCAGCGCGCTGTTCAGCAATCAGGATCACCTCAGCCGCGAGCTGCAAGCCGCCGCCGACGAAGCCGCCGACCGCGTGTGGCCGATGCCGATGTGGGAGGAATACCACGAGGTGCTGAAAAGCAACTTTGCCGACGTGGCCAACGTGGGCGGCCGCCCCGGCGGCAGCATCACCGCCGCGTGCTTTTTGTCGCGCTTCACCAAGGCTTACGACTGGGCGCACCTGGACATCGCCGGCGTGGCGTGGAAGAGCGGCAAAGAAAAAGGCGCCACCGGCCGCCCGGTGCCGCTGCTGACCCAGTTCTTGCAGGACCGCGCCGACACCGCCGCCGGCAATGTGGTGCGCCGTGGCCGTCCGCGCCGCGACGCCGCCGACACGAGCCACGACGATGACGCAGCGGATTGACTTTTATCACCACGTGCGCGACCCGCTGGCCTTTGCCTGCAAGCTGGCCGCCACGGTGATGGGCAAGGGTCAGCGCTTGCTGGTATTACTGGCCGACCCCGCCCAGCTGCACGCGTTTGACGAACGGCTGTGGACCTGGCAGCCCACCAGTTTTATCCCGCATTGCCGGCTGGACGAGCCCATCGCCGCCGACACCCCGGTGCTGCTGGCCACCCGGCTGCCGCCGGGGCCGGCGCCGTGCCCGGTGCTGCTGAATCTGTCGCTGGGCGTGCCGGACGAATATTCCCGCTTTGAACGCCTGCTGGAAATCGTTGGCGAAGACCCCGACTCACTCGCCCGCGCTCGCCAGGTGGCCCGAGCCTACAAGGCCGCCGGGTTAGAGACGGTATACCACGACATGACCGGCCGCTGATGCGGCCGGTTTTTTTGTGCCCATCCGCCGGCCGGGCCCATTCTGCCCTGAGCCGGCTTTCTCTTCCGCCGCGCGCCCACCGCCAGCCACCCCAGCCGCCGGTGTATAATCAGCCACTTTTCTCATCAAAATTCCGCATAAGCACAACATGGAACTTGCCAAAAGCTTCGAACCGGGTGATCTGGAAAACCGTTGGTACGCGCGCTGGGAAAGCGCCGGCTATTTCAAGCCGCACATGGACCTCAGCAAGCCGTCCTTCTGCATCCAGCTGCCGCCGCCCAATGTGACCGGCACCCTGCACATGGGCCACGCCTTCAACCAGACCATCATGGACGGCTTGACCCGCTACCACCGCATGAAGGGCGACAACACCAGCTGGGTGCCGGGCACCGACCACGCCGGCATCGCCACCCAGATTGTGGTGGAGCGCCAACTGGCCGAACAAGGCGTCAGCCGCCACGACCTGGGCCGCGAAGACTTCATCAGCAAGGTGTGGGAATGGAAAGCCAAATCCGGCGGCACCATCACCCAGCAAATGCGCCGCGTGGGCTGCTCGGTGGACTGGGAGCGCGAATACTTCACCATGGACGCCACCCGCGCCGAAGTGGTCACCGAAGTGTTTGTCCGCCTGTTTGAACAAGGCCTGATCTACCGCGGCAAGCGCCTGGTCAACTGGGACCCGAAACTGGGCACCGCCGTGTCTGACCTGGAAGTGATCTCGGAAGAAGAAGACGGCCATATGTGGCATATCCGCTACCCGGTGGTGGGCAGCGATGACACGGTGATTGTGGCCACCACCCGCCCGGAAACCCTGCTGGGCGACGTGGCGGTGGCGGTGAACCCCAATGACGAGCGCTATCAGCACCTGGTGGGCAAGCAACTGCAACTGCCGCTGACCGGCCGCCAGATTCCGGTGATTGCCGATGACTACGTCGATGCCGCCTTTGGCACCGGCTTTGTCAAAATCACCCCGGCGCACGACTTCAACGACTATCAAGTGGGCAAGCGCCACGCCACCCAGCTGATCAATGTGATGAGCCTGGAAGCCAAAATCCTGGCCAAGGCGCAAGTGTTTGGCTTTGACGGCAGCGTGCAAGGCCAAATCGACCTGCCCGCCGCCTACGCCGGCCTGAGCACCGCCGAAGCGCGCAAGGCCATGGTGGCCGATCTGGACGCCGCCGGCCTGCTGGTGGAAGTCAAACCGCACAAACTGATGACCCCGCGCGGCGACCGCACCGGCTCGGTGATCGAACCCCTGCTGACCGACCAATGGTTTGTCGCCATGAGCAAGGTCAGCGAACAAGACCCCACCGGCAAATCCATCACCCAAAAAGCCATCGACGCGGTGGAATCCGGCCAGGTGCGCTTTATCCCGGAAAACTGGGTGAACACCTACAACCAGTGGATGAACAATATCCAGGACTGGTGCATCAGCCGCCAACTGTGGTGGGGCCACCAAATCCCCGCCTGGTACGACGAAGACGGCAAGGTGTATGTCGGCCGCAGCCTGGAAGCCGCGCAAGCGCAAGCGCCGGGCAAAACCCTGCGCCGCGACGACGACGTGCTGGACACCTGGTTCAGCTCGGCGCTGGTGCCGTTCTCCACCCTGGGCTGGCCGGAAGACACCCCGGAACTGCGCGCCTTTGTGCCCTCGCAAGTGCTGGTCACCGGCTATGAAATCATTTTCTTCTGGGTGGCCCGGATGATCATGATGACCACCCACTTCACCGGCAAAGTGCCGTTCACCGACGTCTACATCCACGGCATCGTGCGCGACCACGAAGGCAAAAAGATGTCCAAGTCCGAGGGCAATGTGATCGACCCGGTGGACCTGATCGACGGCATCAATCTGCCCGAGCTGGTGCAAAAGCGCACCACCGGCCTGCGCCGCCCGGAAAAAGCCCCGCAAATCGCCAAAGCCACCGAAAAGCTCTTCCCCGATGGCATCCCGCCGTTTGGCGCCGACGCGCTGCGCTTTACCATGGCCAGCTACGCCAGCCTGGGCCGCTCGGTGAACTTTGACTTCAAACGCTGCGAAGGCTACCGCAACTTCTGCAACAAGCTGTGGAACGCCACCCGCTTTGTGATGATGAACGTGGAAGGCAAAGACTGCGGCCAGGACGAAACCCTGCCTTTGGAATACAGCTTTGTGGACCAATGGATCATCGGCCGCCTGCAACAATGCGAAACCAGCGTCACCACCGCGCTGGACAGCTACCGCTTTGACCTGGCCGCCCAGGACATCTACGAATTCATCTGGAACGAATACTGCGACTGGTACGTCGAGCTGGCCAAGGTGCAGCTGCAAACCGGCAACGACGCCCAGCAACGCGCCACCCGCCGCACCCTGGTGCGCGTGCTGGAAGTCGCCCTGCGCCTGACCCACCCGATCATGCCCTTCATCACCGAAGAGCTGTGGCAAACCGTCGCCCCGCTGGCCAACGCCAACAAAACCGACTCGCTGATGCTGGCCCCGTGGCCGGTGGCCGCCCCGGAAAAGATCAACGCCCAGGCCAACGCCCGCATGGCCGCCTTCAAGGACATGGTCAACGCCGTGCGCAACCTGCGCGGCGAAATGGCCATCGGCCCGGCAGTGAAAGCCCCGCTGTTTATCGAAACCCAGGACGCCAGCCTGGCCGACTACATCCCCTACCTGAAACTGCTCTGCCGCCTGTCCGAAGGCAGCCTGCTGGCGCAACTGCCCGAAGACGACGCCCCCGTCGCCATGGCCGGCAACGCCCGCCTGATGCTCAAGGTGGAAATCGACAAAGCCGCCGAAACCGCCCGCCTGACCAAGGAAATCGGCAAGCTGGAAGTTGAACTGGGCAAGTTGACCGCCAAGCTGGAAAAACCGGGGTATGTGGATAAGGCCCCGGCGCATCTGGTGGAGCGCGACAAGGCGCAGCTGGCGGAGTTTGGGGATAAGCTGGTGAAGTTGAAGGGGCAACTGGCCAAGCTGGGGTAATCAGTAAGTAGTTTAAACCTCCAGGCCAATTTAGATCTTATCGGTTGGCCTGGTTTTATGGTCGAGTGATTATGAATAGTGTCTTTTCAGAAAAATATTATAATCAAGTTCAATTCCCCAATCTATACCACGATCCAGAAGAGCCAGGATTTAATGTTGGCGACTGTAGAGAGGGCGAAAAAGTAGTGCACATTAACCCTGAGAATTTCTCAACAAAGATATTTTCCCCATCAAGCAGCCACCGCGCTACAAGAGGCATCCCTGCACAGAGTGGTATCTATAAATTCGAAGTAAATATAGACACGGATAACTTTATTTATATTGGCAAGGCCGTTGACCTGAAAAAAAGATTTGCAATCTACCTAAAAAATGTACGGCATTTACTGCTTATCCATGAAGGTTACCAAACCAAACCGAGCAGAAATCCATTTAGATGCATTCATTATGTTTTAGCAAAAGCCGCAATCAATCAGCATCCTGTAAATTTTTGTTACTACCTAAGCAAGTCAGGTGAAAATATTGATCGACTAGAGTTCAAAGAAATTTCTTTGGAGGCGGTTGCGCGTATTCAAGCAAATAGATTCCACTCCATCCTAAATGAAATGCCCGCATTAAATAACATGAACAAAGAAGATTTGAGCGAAAAATGGCGCGCAGTGCAACATGCTATTTGCAACCCCTGCACATTGTAACGCTGGCGCACATATTCTTTCCGTCCCCACTTGCAGGTAAGCTGAGGGTTTTACAGAGAGAGCTGCGGCAACCACAGTGAGGTTTGGCCCTCCCAGCTAGCCCTACTTCACAAGGAGCTTTCATATGCAACTCCACCTCCCCACCCCACCTCACCCCGGTGAAATCAAAACCTTCGGCCCATTTGGCCCTAAATACGCCGTGGGGGTTCCTCTTCGACAGCTGGAAGATGGCGACTGGTTGATTGAAATCACCATGGTGGAAACCGGTGAAAAAACGGAATACCGGCTGGCCCATCTGCTGGACGACCCGGAGGCGCGCTAATGTATGCCGTGGCTTTCGATCTGGTGGTGGCCGACACCGAACACCACCACCCCAAAGGCGTCGCCCAAGCCTATACCGAAATAGGCGCAATTCTGGCGGAGTTCGGTTTTCGCCGGGTGCAGGGCAGTTTGTATGTGTCCGACAGCGAAGACATGGCGCAGTTGTTTCTGGCCATTCAGGCCTTGCGTGCTCGCGCCTGGTTTCCCAAGTCGGTGCGCGATATTCGCGCCTTCCGCATTGAGCAGTGGTCGGATTTCACCGCCGTGGTAAAGGCCTGATTTTGCCAGGCTTGGCCAGCCAAGCACCCATAAAAAAATAGCTGAGTTCACATCAGCATGGGACAGAATGTCCAGAACACCCGCCACGCCCAGCGGGTGGCTCAGTGCGATAGCGCGACCGATTGAACCTGGCCACCCAGGGCATCTGGCAACTCATGCGAAACGAATACGGCGGCCGCTCCTTGCACGGGCCAAGAGACAGCGGCAAACCGCTAGCGATGCCCAACAACCATCAGTCAGCCGTCACACTGCCCGCACTGATACTGACATTCCCCGGATTGCTGGCCGGGCTGACGGCGGTGACTTGAATATTGAGCGAGGCATCGCCGCTGCCGGCGCTGCTCTGTGTGGCGCCACCGCTCAGGTTATTCAGCATCTTGCCGATGTCGCCCAGGGCTTTTTCAGCCTGGCGCACCACGCTATCGCTCTGCCGGCGCAGTTTGCGCTTGAGCATCTCCAGGGTGCGTTTGATGTCGCTGGCCAGTTCTTTGGCCTCACGAACAAAGTCCTGCTTTTCTTTATTGCTGGCGCCTTGGCCACTCTGGCCGCTGGCGGTGGCTGTCTGGGCGTTGGCTTGGTGCTTGTCGGTTTCCGTACTGTTGGCGCCGGTGCTGTCAGGTGCGCTGTCAGCGGTGGCGGTTTGCGGGTTGGCTTGCTGAGCGGTGTTGTCTGGGCTAATGGCCGCGTTGGCGGATTTCGGGGCGCTGGTTTGCCCGCTGCCGCTGGCGTCGGAAAAATTCTTCACCGCGGCTTTCAGTTCGTTGGCAATCTGCCCCAGTTGGCGCGCCAGTGCCTTGCGCTGTGCCGGGCTGGCGCCGGCCATCATGGATTTCAGCAGTTTCATGCGTTTTTTCAGCTCGTCCACTTTGTCGTTGGCGCGCTGACGGGCGCTGGCAGCGTCGTTGCTGCTCAGCTGGCCAAAGCGGTCATAAATGCTTGGGCCGCTGTCACGGCCGCCCAATTGCACTTTGGTGTCTGGCGTGCTGGTCGATGCGGTCTTGGCTTCGCTGACGGTGGCTGCTTGGGCCACGGGACGGTTAAGCGGGTTCAAGTTGGCAAAGCGACTGCGCAAGGAGTCGGTCAGGCTGGACAGGCTCATGGCTGGCTTTCGTTGAGCGTCAGGTTTTGTTATCGTCTGTCATTGGCGCAGGTTAAGCGCGCCATCGACCAAACTTCTGGCATGAATGCGCATTTCAGCCATCTGGCGCGATAAACCACGCCAGAAATGTTGATTCACGCAATAAATTTATCCCTTGCGGCTGGCGCTGCATGCTGCTTGTCCTGCTGATTGCTTACCCCGAACGCTGTGCATGAACCCTCCCACGCATCTTCCGATTATGGCGGCATTTGCCGCGCTGATTTCCGTGCAGACTGGCGCGGCATTTGCCAAGTCGCTGTTTCCGCTGGTGGGCGCCGAGGGCGTGGCGGCCTTGCGCCTGGGCCTGTCGGCGTTGTGGCTGTCGTTGTGGTTCCGGCCGTGGCGCTTGTGGCGGGCGCGGCCGGACTGGCTGGCGCTGCTGGGCTACGGCATCATGCTGGGCTTGATGAACCTGCTGATTTACCGGGCGTTTATGTATATTCACGTCAGCCTGGCCGTGTCGATTGAGGTGATTGGCCCGCTGGCGGTGGCCTTGCTGAATTCGCGTCAGCGCAGGGATGTGCTGTGGGTGGGCCTGGCGCTGCTGGGCCTGGCCTTGCTGCCGTTTGGCCAGTTGGGCAGCGGGCTGGATGTTCGGGGCGTGGCGTATGCGCTGGCGGCGGCCTTGTGCTGGGCGCTGTATGTGGTGTTTGGCGCGCGCGCCGCCAGCGGCGGCGGCCAGGCCGTGGCCACCGGCATGCTGGTGGCGGCGCTGTTTGCCGTGCCGCTGGGCGTGGCGCAATCTGGCGCACAGCTGCTGACTCCCTACGCGCTGGCCATTGGCCTGGTGGTGGCGGTGTTGTCCAGCATGTTGCCGTTTTTGCTGGATATGTACGCCATGCGCTGGCTGCCGGCGCGGGTGTTTGGCGTGTTGCTCAGTGCGTCGCCGGCGATGAGCGCGCTGGCGGGCTGGTGGGTGCTGGGCGAAACGCTGGGCCCGCTGCAAATTCTGGGGGTGAGCGCCATCATGCTGGCCTGCGCCGGCAGCGCGCTGTTTGCCCGGCCGGCGAGTACCGGCGATCAATCATGAACAAGGATGCACATGGTGTTGAAGTATTGTAAGCAGCTGGGGGTGGGCCTGGTGTTGTCGGCGCTGGCGGCCACCGCCGGGGCTCAGGTGCAGGTGCGCGACGATGCCGGGCAGATGGTGACGCTCAACGCGCCGGCACGCCGGGTAATCAGCCTGGCGCCGCATGTCACCGAGCTGATTTACGCAGCCGGTGGCGGTGCGCGGCTGGTGGGAGTGGTCAGCCACAGTGATTACCCCGAGGCGGCCAAGCAGGTGCCGCGCGTGGGGGACAATCGCCAGGTGGATATCGAGCGGGTGCTGGCCTTGAAGCCGGATTTGCTGGTGGTGTGGCTGCACGGCAACGCCGAGCGCCAGCTGGAGCCTTTGCGCCGGCTGGGTGTGCCGCTGTTTTACAGCGAGCCGACCAAGCTGGAGGCTATTCCGGAAACTTTGCTGAAACTGGGCACGCTGATGGGCAGCGAGCCGCAGGCGCAGGCAGCGGCTGGGCAGTTTCGCCAGCGGCTGGCGGGCTTGCGCCAGCACTATGCCCAGGCGCGGCCGCTGCGGGTGTTTTATCAGGTGTGGGATCAGCCCTTGTATACGCTGAATGGTCAGCATATGGTCAGCGATGTGCTGCGGCTGTGCGGTGGGGTGAATATCTTTGCCGATTTGCCGGTGACAGCGCCAACGGTGACACAAGAGGCGGTGATTGCGGCCGATCCCGATGTGATTCTGGCGGGCGAGATGAGCGGACGCGGCGCGGCAGACGGCTGGAAGCGCTTTCCGCGAATGCGCGCGGTGCGCCAGCAGCAGCTCTACACCCTGAATGGCGATTTGCTGCATCGTCCAGGGCCGCGCATTCTGGATGGCGCCAGCCAGGTGTGCCAGCGGCTGGCACAGGCCAGGGCACAGCGGCCGTAGCAACGGCTCACCACCAGCGCCAGCGCTTGAACAGATAGCCCATGGCGGCGGCAATCGCCGCCATCACGCCCAGCACAATAAAATAGCCCCATTTCCAGTGCAGCTCGGGCATGTATTCAAAGTTCATGCCGTAGATGCTGGAAATCAGCGTCAGCGGCATGAACAGCGTGGCGATCACCGTCAAAAAACGCATCTGCCGGTTCATCTGGTTGGATTGGGTGGAGATATACAAATCCACCATGCCGGCGATCAGGTCGCGCTGCATGTCCACGGTTTCCAGCAGGTGCACCAGATGGTCGTAGACATCGCGCAGATACACGCGGGTTTCGTCGTCCAGCAGCGCAGAATCGCCATGCTGCAAGGTCATCACCGCCTCGCGCAGCGGCCATAGCGCGCGGCGCAGCGACAGCAGGGCCATTTTCAGGGTGTGGATGCGCGCCAGCGTGCCGCCGTCCGCCTGGCCGGCCAGCAAGCGGGTGTCTAATTCTTCTACGGTGTCGCCCAGCTGATCCAGGGTGACAAAATACTGATCGACAATCACGTCCAGCAGGCTGTAGGCCAGATAACCCGCCCCCAGTCGGCGGCCCTGGCCAATGCCGTTTTTCAGCCGCTCGCGCAGCGGCTGAAAGCGCCCGGCCGGGCGCTCTTGAAAGGTCAGCACCACATTGCGGCCCAGCACCATGCTGATTTGTTCTTCGCTCAGCGTGCGGCTGGCCGGGTGGTAGTCAAACACATGGGTGACGATAAAAATATAGTCGCCGTAGTCTTCGATCTTGGGCCGCTGATGGGTGTTGAGCACGTCTTCCATCACCAGCGGGTGCAGCTGAAAGCGCCGGCCGATTTCCGCCATCATCGCCACATCTTGCAGGCCGTAGACGTTCAGCCACAGCGTGCCGTCGCCTGGCTGGTGGGTGCGGCTGGCGGCCAGGCTGGCAAAGGTGGTTTCCTGGTAGTGCTCGGGGCTGAATTCAATCAGCAGAATGCGCGGTTCGGCGGTTTTGGTTTCGCCAATATGCACCAGTTCGCCCGGCGCGTGGCCTGCGTGGCGGCTCAGCCGGGCGGATGGGTGGCGGCTCATGCCTGACGGACGTGAAAGCTCAGGCCAGTGGCGCGCCAGGGGGCTTCTTCCTGCTTCAGCGCCCCGGCGGTCAGCGGCGTGCTGGCCAGCCAGTCGCCGTCCACGGTCAGGGTAAAGCCGCGCGGCGCGGCGCTCAGTTGCAGAGTGGTCGGCAATTCCACCGGCCGCCGGCTGCGGCTGAACAACACCGCCAGGCGCAGGGCCAGCACTGCCGGCCAGTAGGCCGGCTGCTCGTTCAGCAGCGCCACCATCTTGCTCAGCGAGCCCTTGTGCGCCAGGATCAGATGGGCGATCTGGCGTTGCTCACGGCGCGAGAAGCCCGGCATATCCGCCTGTTCGACGATATAGGCCGAATGCTTGTGGTAGCTGGAATGCGAAATCATCAGGCCGATTTCATGCAGCTTGGCCGCCCATTCCAGCTGGCGCGGGATTTCCGGGTGCTGCATCGCCTCGCTGCCGGCCAACTGGGCGTAAAACTGCCGCGCCAGCCCGGCCACCCGCTCGGTCTGGCCGGTGTCCACATGGTAGCGGCGCTTGAACTGGGTGACGGTGACGTCGCGCAAATCCTTGTGATACTGGCGGCCAAGCAAATCGTACAGCACGCCATCGCGCAGCGCGCCCAGGGTGACGGTCATCTGCTCGATGCCCAGCTCTTCAAAAATCGCCAGCATGATGGCCAGCCCGCCCGGCAGCACTGGCGCGCGGTCGGCGCGCAGGCCGTTCAGGTTCACCGCCTCCATGCTGCCGCAGCGCAACAGCTCGGTTTTCAGGCGCTCCATGCCGGCGCGAGTGATGCCGTCCACGCTGTAGTCGTTCAGCTCCAGGATGTCGCGCAAAGAGCGCGCCGTGCCCGAGGTGCCCACCGCCAGCTGCCATTGATCGGGGGTGTAGTCATGGGTGATGCGCTGGATTTCATTGCGCGCCGCCACTTCGGCATTCTTGAAATTGGCCTTGCTCAGCTTGCCATCGGGAAAATACCGCAGGCTGTAGGTGACGCACCCCAGGCCCAGGCTTTCGGTTTTTTGCGCCTTCATGCCGCTGCCGATGATGAACTCGGTCGAGCCACCGCCGATATCCACCACCAGGCGTTTTTCTTTGCCGGCCGGCAGGCTGTGCGCGGCGCCGACATAAATCAGCCGGGCTTCTTCGCGCCCGGCGATGATTTCAATCGGAAACCCCAGGCGCGCCTCTGCTTCGCGGATGAAGGCGGCGGAGTTTTTTGCCACCCGCAGGGTGTTGGTGCCCACCACCCGCACCTGGTCGGGGCGGAAGTGGCGCAAACGGTCGCCAAACCGCGCCAGGCAGGTCAGCGCGCGCTCTTGGGTGGCGTCGTCCAGAAAATTGTCAGCAGTCAGGCCAGCGCCCAGGCGCACGGTGTCTTTGAGGGTGTCGAGCGGAAAAAACTGCTCGCCATCGACGCGGACGATTTGCAGACGAAAGCTATTGGAGCCGAGATCAACGGCGGCAAGGGTTTCAAACGAGGAAGGCACCAGAAAACCTCGGGACAGGATGGGTAAGAGTCAGTTGGGCGATATGATAGCGGGAAAGGGGCGCAGATCAAACAGGCTTGGCTTCGGCTGGTGTAAGTCGAACTGCGCTTGCGCGCAGAGCCTGATTGAGGGCGGGGTTTCACCCCGCACCCGACCCTATTTCTTTGTCTCGCCAAAGAAATAGGGGAAAGAAAGGCGACCCGGGCGTCGCGGTCAGCCCTGCGGGCTGACTCCCCTGCGCTTCTCGGAATCCGGGGCCGCCACGGAATGGCGCGTCGGCTGCGCCGCCGCTTAGCCGTGACGGACTTCCCCCCGGCTTCCTGCGATGCTCGGCGCGCCACACGGGGAGGCAAAGCGGCTAAGCGCCACGGGTCGGCTAGCTTGATCTTAAGAGCCGCATGCCCTGTCCGCTACGCGCAAGGCCATGCAGATCAATAATTACAGCTCAATCCGCTCAACATCTTCCAGCGCGGTGTGGCGAATATCCTTGCCCTTGACCAGATACACCACATACTCGGAAATATTCTTGGCGTGGTCGCCAATCCGTTCAATCGCCTTGCACATGAAAATCGTGTCAATCGACATCGAAATCGCGCGCGGGTCTTCCATCATGAAGGTCACCAACTGACGGAAGTTGGCGTCGAATTCTTCGTCCAGCTTGCGGTCCTGACGGGCCACGTCCAGCGCGCCGGCCACGTCCAGGCGGGCAAAGGCGTCCAGCGCGCGGCGCAGCATGGCCAGCGCCACTTCGGCCATTTTCTGGATTTCACGAAAGCGCGGCATGTGCACGCGGTCGGCCAGCAGAATGGTCTTGCCCATGCGCGCCACTTTTTGCGCCTCGTCGCCGATGCGCTCCAGATCGGTGATGGTCTTGATCACGGTGATGACCATGCGCAGGTCGCTGGCGGCCGGTTGGCGGCGGGCGATGATGTGCTGACATTCTTCGTCCAGGCTGACTTCCATGGCGTTGACCAGCGCGTCTTCGGCAATCACCTTGTCCAGCTTGGCGATGTCCGACGACATCAGGCCGTCGATCGCCCCGACGATTTGCGCCTCGACCAGGCCTCCCATCTGCAACACGCGGGTGCGGATGGTTTCAAGCTCCAGATCAAACTGCTTGGAAATATGCTCTGCCATGGTGAATTCCTGGGATTGAGGTTCGGTGAATGTGCAATTGTTGCGAGGCAAGATGAATATTTAATGACATCCATGCAAATAACGGGCCGACAGGCGCCGCCGCAGGCTGTTTTGGCGCGGCGGCGGCAGGTTTTGCCCGGTTTTTGGTCAGCGGATCACTTTGACGCCGTCGTCAGCACCCAGCAGCAGCACGTGGGCATGCTGGCGGGCAAAGATGCCGCAGCACACCACGCCGGCGATTTGGTTGATGGCGGTTTCCATCTCCAGCGGCTTGAGGATGTCCAGATCGTGCACGTCCAGAATCAGGTTGCCGTTGTCGGTGGTGAAGCCCTGGCGCAGTTCCGGGTGGCCGCCCAGGTGCACCAGCTCGCGCGCCACCACCGAGCGCGCCATCGGAATGACTTCCACCGCCACCGGAAAAGCGCCCAGCTTGCTGACGTATTTGGCCTCGTCGGCAATGCAGATGAATTCGCGCGCGGCCGAGGCGACGATTTTTTCGCGGGTCAGCGCGCCGCCGCCGCCCTTGATCATGTGCAGCGAGTGGTTCACCTCGTCGGCGCCGTCGATATACACCTGCAACTCGCCAACGCTGGAGAGCTCGTACACCGGGATGCCGTGGGCTTTCAGCCGGGCGGTGGAGGCGTCCGAGCTGGACACGCAGCCGTCGATGCGCGCCTTGATGCGGGCCAGTTCGTCGATAAAGAAATTCACCGTCGAGCCGGTGCCCACGCCGATGATGCTGTCGTCGGGCACAAAATCAATGGCCTTGCGCGCCACGGCGCGTTTTTTGTCGTCTTGGGTCAGGGTGCTCATGGGGGTCTCGCTATGGAAATCCAGTATTGGCCGGCATTATCCCATATTCGCCGGGGTTCAGGCCCGTTCGATCAGGCACACCGCCTGGGCGGCAATGCCTTCTTCGCGGCCCATCGGGCCGAGTTTTTCGCTGGTTTTTGCCTTGACGTTCACTTCGTCCATTTTCAGGCGCAGGTCGGTGGCGATATTGGCGCGCATGGCGGCGATATGGCCGGCCAGTTTCGGGCGCTGGGCAATCACCGTGCTGTCCACATTCACCACTTTCCAGCCGCGCTCACGCAGGCGGGCGGCGGTTTCCCGCAGCAGAATGCGGCTGTCCACGCCATGAAACGCCGGGTCGGTATCCGGAAAATGGCTGCCGATGTCGCCCAGGCCGGCCGCGCCCAGCAGGGCGTCGGTGATGGCGTGCAAGAGCGCGTCGGCGTCAGAGTGGCCCAGCAAGCCCTTGTCGTGCGGAATGGTCACCCCGCCCAGAATCAGGGGACGCCCTTCTACCAGTTTGTGAATGTCCCAACCTTGTCCAATGCGGATCATCTTGCCTGTTTCCTGTGTGTTCGCTCAATTCTGGCCCGCGCTCAGCAAGGCGGCGGCCAGCCGGATATCCTGAGCATAGGTCACTTTGAAGTTGCTGGCGTCGCCGCGCACCAGGCGGGGGCAAAGGCCCAGGCGCTCGATGGCGGATGCCTCGTCGGTGATGTCGGCGCTGCTGCTGATTGCCAGCGCCTGCGACAGCAGGCCGTGGCGGAACATCTGCGGGGTTTGCGCTTGCCACAGGCCGTCGCGCGGCACGGTGGCGGCCACGCGGCTGTCCTTGTCCTGGCGTTTGAGGGTGTCGGCCACCGGCAGCGCCAACAGCCCGCCGCAGGGGTCGGTGTCCAGCTCGTCGATCAGCCGGGCCAGCGCTTCGGCCGGCAGGCAGCAGCGCGCGGCGTCGTGCACCAGCACCCAGTCGTCGGGCTGGGCGTCCAGCGCGGCCAGGCCATTGCGCACGCTCTCGGCGCGGGTGGCGCCGCCCTGGCGCAGCACGCGCAGCTTGGATTGCGCCCAGGCCTGTTGCGCAAAGCCAAATGGCTCGAACCAGTCGTCGTCCGGGCTGATCACCACCCACACTTGATCAATACGCGGTTCGGCGCACAGCACGGCCAGGGTGTGCGCCAGCAGCGGCTGGCCGGCCAGTAGGGTGTATTGCTTGGGGGTGGCTTGGCCAAAGCGGCTGCCGCTGCCGGCGGCCGGCACCACCGCCAGGCGGCGCGCGCTCATGCCGCCTCCGGCGGCGTTTGCCGCCACAGGCAGGGGCCTTTCATGGCTTTGTCCAGCTCGTCCAGATAGCCTTCGTGGGCGGCCAGTTCTTCGGCGCTGGCCGGCTGTACACGCGGGCGCGGGCCGTCGGCCAGGCGCATGCTCGGGCCGCCGCGCTCGCTGCTGAGCGGCTCGATGTCCATCAGCAGGCTTTCCTGGCCTCGGGTCATGGCCAGGTACACCTCGCCCAGCAGCTCGCAGTCAATCAGCGCGCCGTGAAACACCCGGTTGGAGCGATCGACTTCAAAGCGGTCGCACAGCGCGTCCAGGTTGTTGCGCTTGCCGGGAAACTGGTCTTTGGCCATGGCCAGGGTGTCGATCACCTCGCCCACTTGTTCGCGCGCGCTGGGCAGGCCCAGGCGGGTGAATTCCATATCCAGAAAACCCATGTCAAACGGGGCGTTGTGGATGATCAGCGCGGCGCCGCGAATGAAGTCGCTGATTTCAGCCGCCACGCCGGCAAAGGTGGGCTTGCCTTCCAGTTGATCCAGGGTGATGCCGTGAATGCGCGAGGCTTCTTCCGGGATGTCGCGCTCGGGGTGCACATACAGGTGCAGCGAGCGGCCGGTGAGCTTGCGCCCGACCATTTCCAGCCCGGCAAATTCCACCAGGCGGTCGCCGGTGCGCGGGTTCAGGCCGGTGGTTTCAGTATCGAGAATGATGTAACGCATACATGCCTTGCCGGGGCTCAGCGCCCGGCCAACGCGGTTTCCACGCCGCGATTGGCCAGGGCGTCGGCCCGTTCGTTGAATTCATGACCGGCGTGGCCCTTGACCCAGCGCCAGTCGATTTGGTGTTGGCCGGTGGCGGCGTCCAGAAGACGCCACAGGTCGGCGTTTTTGACCGGCTCTTTGGCGGCGGTTTTCCAGCCGCGCGCCTTCCAGCCGTGAATCCACTCGCTGATGCCTTTTTGCACATATTGCGAGTCGGTGTAGAGGTGGATGGCGCAGGGGCGCTTGAGGCTGTTGAGCGCCTGGATCACCGCCAGCAGCTCCATGCGGTTGTTGGTGGTGTCCAGCTCGCCGCCCCAGAGTTCTTTTTCCTGGCCTTTGTAGCGCAGCAAGGCGCCCCAGCCGCCTGGGCCAGGGTTGCCCTTGCAGGCGCCATCGGTGTAAATCTCGACAAATTCAGTGCTCATTCAGTCTGCTTCATGGAAGGGGCTTTGGGGTTCAGAGAGGGAGACACCGCGCCGCGCTGGCCCGCCGGGCGCGCCGCCACCCCGGCCAGCGGCGCCGGGGTCAGCAGGCTCCAGCGTGGGGCCAGCAGGCGCATGCCGCGCACGCGCTTGACCGCCGAAATGGCGTACACGCCGCCGGCCAGCGGCCACCAGCGCGCGCCCAGGCGCTCCATAAAGCCCCAGCGCGCGCGCCAGGCTTCGCGCTCAAACGGCGGCGCGTAACACAGGTGCTGGCAGTCGGCGGGCTCCAGGCTCAGCAGCTGCATCCAGTCTTTCAGCCGGCCTGGCGCAATAAAATTGGCCCGCCAGGGCATCACATCGCGCGGTTTGCAGCGCCGCGCCAGCCCCCACAGGCTGATCGGGTTAAAGCCGGTGACTATCAGGCGGCCTTCCGGCACCAGCACCCGCTCGGCTTCGCGCAGCACCTGATGCGGATGGCTGGTAAAATCCAGCACATGCGGCAGCAGCAGCAAATCCAGGCTCTGGCTGGCAAACGGCAGCGCCGCCGGGTCGCAGGTGACGTCCACCGCGCCGCTCTCGCCAGCGCGGCAGCGCCACGGCATGCGGTTTTCCCGCAGCAGCGGCTGATCGGGCAAGCCAAACTGCACGGCGTGATAGCCAAACACATCGGCCACCGCCTGGTCGAAATACGCCTGCTCGCGCGCCAGCACATGCTGGCCCAGCGGCGTGTCCAGCCATGAGTTCAACGCCGGCATGCCAGCCCTCCCGGGGTTGTGTGCGCCAAGATCAAGATCCTGTCCGACAGAAACGGAGTTTTCATGTTGCGCGTGTCTCCCGTTCCAGCATTTGCTGACAATTATATCTGGGTTTTGCACGACTCGACGCATGCGCTGGTGGTGGACCCAGGCGACGCCGCGCCAGTTCAGGCGTTTTTGGCCGAACATCAGCTGACGCTGGCCGGCGTGTTGATCACCCATGGCCATATTGATCACATTGGCGGCGTATCGGCATTGCGCGCCGACTGGCCCGAGACGCCAGTGTATGGCCCGGCCGATGTGGCCTGCGTCACCCAGCCGGTGGGCGAGGGCGAATCCGCCAGCCTGCCCGGCCATGGCGAAGCGCTGACGGTGTGGGCCACGCCCGGCCACACCGCCAATCATCTCAGCTATCTGCTGCCCGGCGCGGTGTTTTGCGGCGATACGCTCTTTGCCTGCGGCTGTGGCCGGGTGTTTGACGGCACGCCAACGCAGCTGCACGCCTCATTGCAACGCCTGGCCGCCCTGCCCGACGACACCCAGGTGTATTGCACGCACGAATACACCCTGGCCAACCAGCGCTTTGCCCGCCATCTGGAGCCGGACAACGCCGTCTTGCTGGCGCGCTGCGCCGCCGACGAAGCCCTGCGCGCGCAAGGCCTGCCCACCGTGCCGACCTCCATCGGCCTGGAGCGGCAGAGCAATCCGTTTTTGCGGGTGAATCAGTCGGCAGTGCGCGCCGCGCTGGCTGCGGAACTGGGCGAAGCGCCCGCCGATGCGCTGGCGGCGTTCACCGCCTTGCGTGAATGGAAAAACCGCTTTTGAATGCCCTTGGCATGTTCCGCCAGGCGTGGCGCGCGCTGGCGGCAAAATTTGCCGCTTATGCGCAAAATGATTGATTTTTATGGGTTGACAGCCTTGCCAAGTAAAACTAGCATCGCTGCAACTTCTGAAAAACAAAGGCTATTTTGGCATGAAACGACTGGCCCCGCTGACACTGGCGCTCTCACTGGCTTATTCCGCCGCCCAGGCGGGGACATTCTCCTCTCATGACGATGCCTCGCTGCAAGTTGGCCAGCAGCTGATGCAAAGCAACGGCCTGCTGCTGCGCAACGGCGACGATGTCTGGAAGCGCATCCGCGAAGGCTACCAGCTCACCGAAGTGGACAGCGAGCTGGTGCGCCGCCACGAGCGCATGTACAGCGCCAAGCCAGAATACCTCAAGCGCACCTTGACCCGTGGCCAGCGCTATCTGTTTCACATCATGAACGAAGTCGAGCGGCGCGGCATGCCAACCGAAATCGCCCTGTTGCCGCTGGTGGAAAGTGCCTTCAACCCCACGGCGGTATCCAGCGCCAAGGCCGCCGGCCTGTGGCAGTTCATGCCCGCCACCGGCCGCCACTATGGCCTGGAGCAAACCTTCTGGTACGACGGCCGCCGCGATGTGCTGGGCGCCACCAACGCCGCGCTGGATTACCTGGAAAACCTCTACGCCATGTTTGGCGACTGGAATCTGGCGCTGGCGTCCTACAACTGGGGCGAAGGCAATGTCAGCCGCGCACTGGAGCGCAATCGCGCCAAGGGCCTGCCGGAGACGTTTGAAGCCATCCGCATGCCCAACGAAACCCGCAACTACGTGCCCAAGCTGTTGGCCGTGCGCAATATTCTGGCCGAACCCGAGCGCTTTGGCCTCAAACTGGACAAATTCGACAATCGCCCGTATTTCGTGGCGGTGAGCACCGGCAAGCATATGGACATCGACGTCGCCGCCAAGCTGGCCGGCATGTCGCTGGACGAATTCAAAGCCCTCAACCCGGCGTTTAACCGCCCGATCTATGCCCACAAGCCTGGCCGTCAGTTGCTGGTGCCGGCCAGCAAGGCCGAGCTGTTTGAAAAAAATCTGGCCGAATACCGCGAGCCCCTGCTGTCCTGGCAGGTGTACACCGCCCAATCCGGTGACAATATCGACGAACTGGCCCAGCGCCACGGCATGAGCGTGGAGCGCCTGCGCAATGTCAATGGCCTGGCCAGCAACAGCCTGGCCCCCGGCCAGCCGCTGCTGCTGGCCGCGCTGAGCAGCCAGACCGCCAGCCCGGCGCCGGCCGCGCTGAATACTGATGTGGACACCACGCCGGACACTTACGTCTCTCCGCTGCTGACCGCCAACGCCGGCGCTGGCGCCGCCGTCGAACGTCTGGCCCAGGCCGACAAGCCTGCCACCGCTGACAGCAAGCCTGCCGTGGTGCGGGTCAGCGCCGACAGCGAAGCCAAACCGCGCCCGGCCACAGTGGCCAGCGAACCGGCCCGCGCCGTGCAAACCGCCGCTGCCGACGCCAATGGCGGCAGCACCCGCCGCGTCAGCGCCGTGCTGACGCCCTCGCCGGCCGTGGCCAGCAATACCGTGGCCAGCAGCGCCGACACCCCGGCCACCAGCCGCCACACCGTGGCGCCGGGCGACACGCTGTACAATATCTCGCGCCGCTACAATCTGAGCGTGGCTGAGCTGAAAACCCTGAACCAGCTGGATGGCGAAGCCGTGAAGCTGGGGCAAACCCTGGCGGTGAAGCTGATGGCCACCGCCGTGGCCGCCGCCGCGCCATCGGCCTCGCCGGCCAAGGCAGACAAAGCCGATAAGCCCGAGCACAAGGAAGTGCGCAAAGAATACGTGGTGCAAAGGGGTGACACCTTGTTCAGCATCGCCCGCAAGTTCAATATCGACCACGACGACCTGAAAAAATGGAACCCCACCCACGCGCTGGCGCGGCTGCAACCGGGTTTCAAGCTCACCCTGTGGACTTCAAGCCTGCGCTGATGGGTTTTGGGTGAAGAAAGTATGACGTAAAAAAAACCGCCGCAGGTGTTGGCACCTGCGGCGGTTTTTTTTACACCAGCGCCTGACGACGCTGACTGCCCTACGCGGCGCAATACGCGCCGATCAATTCACCAGGCCCGCATACGCCAGCCCACCGCTGGCACGACCCAGCGCGGTAAAAAAGCGCGAGGTATTGCGGATTTCCTGTTGCAAATAATCGCCCCAGGGTTTGGCCCAGGCCGGTTGGCCGCAGGCATCGTACATCAGCTGCCACTGGCTGACCTGTGCTTGCAGCGCTTGCACCGACAAGTCATGGCTCAGGGCCAGGCTGTCGCTGAAGCCAATGCAGGCCAGGCGCTCGCGCTTGCGCTGCCACGGTTTTTCACGGGCGGCTTCGCGCATCACGCGCAGCATCGAATCACCCACGCGGGTATAACAGGTTTGTTGCTGGCGCAGGGCATGCAAGGCGGCTTCATTGCCCAGCGCAACATTGAGGGAGGCTACGGCAGGATAGTCCATGATGCGTCCTTTCCAAATTTGTGCATTGCAACATCACTATACGTGAAACTACGGCAAACAGCAAAAAGCCTGGCCGATTTTTTGTCGGCAATGTCGCTTACACGCAAAAGAAATGTACTTAAAAACCAAATATTTCCACATTGACATCAGGGTTAAGCAGAATCCATGCCAATGGCTAGGCGCAGCGCACCAACCGCCACATGCATATTGCAAAGCAACATAAAGCAGCCACAGCACTTCCACAATGTGACCATGGTCATCGCCCGGCCCGGCCGGCTTTCCGCCCACGTCAACTTCAGGCCGACAAACTACAAAAAAGCGACGCGCTATTTGGAATAGCGGACAGTTCATGCAACAATACCGCGTTATCCAAACATGCCGCGCACGTCAGCGCCGCGCCCGCTTCGGCGGCGCGGGGAAGCGGGCCACAAGCCCTGCGCCCGGCCAGAACCTGTTTGTCAGCCACAACAGCCGCACAGCCTGCTCAACGCGCGCTGGCCCACCGCCAGCCGCCACACCCCGCCGTTGACAGCGCTTGCGCCGCCGCGCCCCTGGCGCGGACACACAGCAGCCCACGACGCCCGCCGGACGTCGCCGCGCCAATGCGCGCAGCATGGCGACGCCCAAATAGCCGGGCGCGATGGGCCGCGCCACACAGACATCGAAAAAACTTATTGATTTGAAAGGTTGTTTCATGACCGCACGCACCCCCCTCCACGGTCTGCAAGTCGCCAACGAACTGCATCGTTTTGTTGAAGAACAGGTGCTGCCCGGCACTGGCGTGAACAGCGAGGCTTTCTGGGCCGGCTTTAGCCAGATTGTCAGCGACCTAGCCCCGAAAAACGCCGCCCTGCTGGCCGAGCGCGACCGCATTCAGGCCGAGATGGACGCCTGGCATCAAGCCCACCCCGGCCCGATTGCCGACATGGCCGCCTATCAAGCCTTCCTGGCGCAAATCGGCTACATCGTGCCGGCGCCGGCCGAGGTGCACGCCACCACCAGCAATGTGGATGACGAACTGGCCGTGCAAGCCGGCCCGCAACTGGTGGTGCCGGTGCTGAACGCCCGTTACGCGCTGAACGCCGCCAACGCCCGCTGGGGCAGCCTGTACGACGCCCTGTACGGCACCGACGCCATCCCGGAAGACGGCGGCGCCGAGAAAGGCGCTGGCTACAACCCGGCGCGCGGCGCCAAGGTGATTGCATTCGCCCGTCAGTTCCTCGACCAATCCGCCCCGCTGGCTGGCGCCAGCCACCAGGACGCCGCTGGCTACGCCATCGTGGACGGCCAACTGGCGGTCAAGCTGGCCAATGGCGGCAGCGCCGCGCTGGCCAACCCGGCCCAACTGGTGGGCTACCAAGGCGACGCCGCCGCCCCCAGCAGCGTGCTGCTGGTGAACAACGGCCTGCACATCGACATCCGCATCGACCGCAGCACCACCATCGGCGCCTCGGACGCCGCCGGCGTGGCCGACGTGGTGCTGGAAGCCGCGCTGTCCACCATTCTTGACCTGGAAGACTCGGTCGCCGCCGTGGACGCCGAAGACAAAGTGCTGGGCTACAGCAACTGGCTGGGCATTCTGCGCGGCACGCTGACCGAAACTTTCAGCAAGGGCGGCAAGGCGCTGACCCGTGGCCTGAACCAGGACCGCGTGTACACCGCCGCCAACGGCCAGGGCGAAGTCACCCTGCACGGCCGCAGCCTGCTGTTTGTGCGCAACGTCGGCCACCTGATGACCAACCCGGCCATCCTGTGGGGCGCAGAAGGCAAGGAAATCCCGGAAGGCATCATGGACGCGGTGATCACCACCACCATCGCCATCCACGACCTCAAGGGCCTGGGCCAATCCGGCCTGAAAAACTCGCGCAAGGGCTCGGTGTACATCGTCAAGCCCAAGATGCACGGCCCGGCCGAAGTGGCCTTTGCCTGCGAACTGTTCAGCCGCGTCGAGCAACTGCTGGGCCTGCCGGAAGCCACCGTCAAGCTGGGCATCATGGACGAAGAACGCCGCACCTCGGTCAACCTCAAGGCGTGTATTGCCGCTGCCGCGAACCGCGTGGCCTTCATCAACACCGGCTTCCTCGATCGCACTGGCGACGAAATGCACACCGCCATGCTGGCCGGCCCGATGATGCGCAAGGGCGACATCAAAACCAGCGCCTGGATTGCCGCCTACGAGCGCCGCAATGTGCTGATCGGCCTGCAATGCGGCCTGCGCGGCCGCGCCCAGATCGGCAAGGGCATGTGGGCCATGCCCGACCTGATGGCCGAAATGCTCAAGCAGAAAATCGGCCACCCGAAAGCCGGCGCCAACACCGCCTGGACCCCCAGCCCCACCGCCGCCACCCTGCACGCCCTGCACTACCATCAAGTGCTGGTGGCTGACGTGCAAAAAGCCATCGAAGCCAGCGGCGACGCCGACAACGCCGACGTCACCGCCAAACTGCTGGCCGACCTGCTGACCATCCCGGTAGTCGCCGAAGCCCAGTGGAGCGACGCTGAAAAGCAGCAAGAAATCGACAACAACATCCAGGGCATTTTGGGCTATGTGGTGCGCTGGGTCGATCAAGGCGTGGGCTGCTCCAAGGTGCCGGACATCAACGACATCGGCCTGATGGAAGACCGCGCCACCCTGCGCATCTCCAGCCAGCACGTCGCCAACTGGCTGCACCACGGCGTGGTGACCGAAGCGCAAGTGCGCGAGAGCTTCGCTCGCATGGCCGCCAAGGTGGACGGCCAGAACGCTGGCGATCCGGCGTACCAAAGCCTGGTGGCCAACCCGGACGGCGCCGCCTACCAAGCCGCGCTGGAACTGGTGTTCAAGGGCAAGGAACAGCCGAGCGGCTACACCGAGCCGCTGCTGCATGCCTGGCGGTTGAAGGTGAAGGCGGCTTGAGCTTGCCACGCCTGACTGAGCGGCCGCCGTGGGTTTGAACTGCGGCGGTGAAGCCAAACAAAAAGCGCCGAAGCGGCGCTTTTTGTTTTTAGAACAGCTCTCCAAGCCTTCCTGACCTTATTGCCGTTGTCTGCGGTCGTGTGCCTGACCAGGATCGCTGTGCTGGGTGTTGTGAGCGGCGCTTATGGCCTGTGGCGCGCGTTCATTTCCCCAATCGTGCTTTCTCCCCCGCCACCGCCGCTTCCCGCGCCGCGTCCACCGCCTTGGCAATATCCGCCGGATTGCTGCATTGGCGGGCGATGGCGCCGGCGTCCACGCTTTGCGCGGCTGTAAGCAGGGCGGCCAGGTAGTCGGCTTGTGGGTAGGGGCTGTCGGCAAAGCCCAGGCGGCCACGGGCGTCGGCGCGGCAGGCGGCCAGCAGTTGGGCAAAGCGCGCAGGGCGGCGCAGGGCGTCGGCGCGTTTGAACAGTTTCAGCACGGTGTCGGCGCGCAGTTCGTGGGCGCGGTGCACCAGGGTGTGTTCGGCGCACATCAGCAGGGCCAGTTCGCGGCATTCCACTGGCGCGCGCAGGCGTTCGCACAGGGCTTTGAGTGGGGCGAGGCCGCGTTGTTCGTGCATCAGGTGGCGGGGCAGCACGTCGGCGGGGGTGAGCGCCTTGCCCAGGTCGTGGGTGAGGGCGGCAAAGCGCACGGGCAGCGGCTGGTTTTCTTGCGCGGCGTAGTCCAGCACCATCAGGGTGTGCACGCCGCAGTCGATTTCCGGGTGGTAGTCGGCGCGTTGCGGCACGCCCCACAGCGCGTTGATTTCCGGGGCGATGCGCGCCAGCGCGCCGCAGTCGCGCAGCACGGTGAACATGGCTGAGGGCGTGGTTTCCATCAGGCCCTTGGCCAGTTCTTGCCACACCCGCTCGGCCACCAGCGCGTCCACCTCGCCGTCGGCGACCATCTGTTGCATCAGCGCGCGGGTTTCCGCCGCCACGGCAAAGCCGTAGCGGGCGGCAAAGCGCGCCAGGCGCAAGATGCGCACCGGGTCTTCGGCAAAGGCGGGGCTGACGTGGCGCAGCAGGCCGGCGCGCAGGTCGTCCTGGCCGTGGTAGGGGTCGATGATGTCGCCGTCGGCGGTTTGCGCCATGGCGTTGATGGTCAGGTCGCGGCGGGCGAGGTCTTCTTCCAGGGTGACGTCGGGCGCGGCGTGGCAGACAAAGCCATGGTAGCCCTTGGCGGTTTTGCGCTCGGTGCGCGCCAGCGCGTATTCCTCGTGGGTGCGCGGGTGCAAAAACACCGGAAAATCCCGCCCCACCGGCTTGAAGCCGGCGGCCAGCATGGCCTCGGGCGTGGCGCCCACCACCACCCAGTCCCGATCCGGGGCCGGGCGGCCCAACAGGCGGTCGCGCACGGCGCCGCCTACCATATAACACGTAAAGTTCATGCCTGCCGTTTCAGCGCCGCGCCAGACGGCGGAAGCTGTCGTAACGCGCGCGCGGGGTGTTGCCGGCCAGCCAGCCCGGCGCAATGCTGGTCAGCGCGGCGGGGGCAAAGCCAAAGGTTGCCGAGGGAAAGCCCTGCGCGCTGACATTGTCGTGGCGCAGCGAGCGCACATTATCGCGCGACATCGGCGGCTTGGGCAGCCTTTCCATCAGCGCCGCCTGCGCCATGGCCAGCCCTTCCGGCAGGCCAAACACCGGGCGCGGGTGGCCGGTGAGCTGGCCGACATAGCGCACCAGCTCGGCCAGGGTGAAGGTTTCCGGGCCGGCCAGCTCATAACGCTGGCCGTGGGTGTCGGCGCGGTCCAGGCAGTCGGCCAGCACATGGGCGACGTCTTCCACCCACACCGGCTGAAAGCGCGTGCCGGCGCCGGCCAGCGGCAGGCAGGGGGCCACGGCCAGCAGGTCGGCAAACAGGTTCAAAAAGCTGTCGCCCCGGCCAAAAATCACCGAGGGGCGAACAATGGTCCAATCCAGCCCGCTGGCCATCAGCGCGGCTTCGCCCTGGGCCTTGGTTTGCTGATAATCCGAGGCGGCGTCCACCGCCGCGCCCAGCGCGCCCACCAGCACCAGCCGGCGCACGCCCTGGCGCTGGCAGGCGGCGATCACGTCTTGCAGCAGCCCGACATGGGCGCGCTCAAAGTCTTGCCGGCTGCCGTGCAAAATCCCCACCAGATACACCGCCGCGTCCTGCCCGGCCAGGAGCGCATCCAGCGATTCGGCGCCGCCTTCGTGCAGGCTGACGCCCGGCAAGGTGGCCAGCGCCTTGCAGCGCTCGCGCCGACGGGTGAGCACGCGCACCTGGCGCTGACGGCGCACCAGCCATTCGATCAAATGCGTGCCGACAAAACCTGTGCCGCCAATCAGGGCGATGTGTTGCGGACCAGAAGACATAAAGCACTCCAAAAAAACCGCGTAACGAGAGCTTCATGATAGCAAGGAATTGTGACTGTCACAGCCAATCGGCTGAGCACTGCGCACAAAACCAGCCGGGTGTGCTTGCATGGCGCCGGTATGGTCAGTAGTGAAACAGCGCGCTCAGCGCCCCGCCTCCAGCGTGCGCACGGTGTCGCCCAAATCCGCCATCAGCTTGTCCAGCCGGCGGGTGGCGCCGGCGATGATTTCGGTTTCGGCCGACAGGCTTTGCGTGGATTGGCCAATTTCTTCGATGTCGCGGGTGAACTCGCGGAATCCTTCGGTTTGCGAGCGGCCGGATTCTGACACCTTGGCCAGCACGCGCGACAGATTGCGCGTGCCGCCGATAATCGCCGCCAGGCTGTCCTGCGCGCTGCGGGCGTGGCTGGCGCCGTGGGTCATTTTTTCGTTGCCGTCGCGCATCGCCACCAGCGCGTGGTTGGTGCCGCTGACAATCAGGGTGACTTTGTGGTCGATGTCCTTGGTGGCTTGCTGGGTGCGTTCGGCCAGCTTGCGCACTTCGTCGGCCACCACGGCAAAGCCGCGCCCGGCTTCGCCCGCGCGCGCCGCCTCAATGGCCGCGTTCAAGGCCAGGAGGTTGGTCTGGTCGGCAATCTCGGCAATCATCTGGGCAATGCCGCTGACTTCGCTACTGCGCCGGCCAAGCTCTTCCATTTGCGCCGCCGCGCGGCCAATCACCTCGCTGGCCTCGGTCAGCCGGCGCATGGCGCTGTCCATCACCTCGCCGCCATCGCCGGCCTGGCTTTCTGCCTCGCGCGAGACATTGGCCGCCTGGCTGGAGGCGTCGGCGTTTTTGCGCGTCATGGCGTCCATCTCCTGCACGGCGCTGACCATATCGTGGGTGCGGCGGGTTTGCTGGTTCATGGTGGTGGCCATCATGTGCGCGGAATCGGCGATTTCCTTGCTTTCGCGGCTGGCGGCGCGGATTGAGCGGGTGACTTGCTCCAGCATGCGCGCCAGGCTGGCGTGCGAGCGCTCGGCTTCTTCGCGGGCTTGCTCCAGCTTGGTGAAGCCCCGGCTCTTGGCGCCTTCAAAGGCCAGCACCAGCGCCAGCACGACAATGGTCAGGCCAATCAGCGATTTGGCTTGCAGCCCAGGCAGCGCCTCGGCCGGAATCGGCGAGGCCGGCAGCCAGCCGGGCTGATCGTGCGCCAGCAGAAATAAACCAATGGCGGCAAAGGTAAGCACGCTCCACACATAGCCGGCGCGACGGCCGCAGACAAACACCGCCGCCACCGGGATGCAGGCGTACCAGATGATCGAGGTGGACATGATGCCGTTGTTGACATACACCATCCAGCTGACCATGCCAAACATCACCGTGGTGACGTATTCCGCCGCCAGCCACACCCGGCCGGTGAGTTTGAGCAGGGCGATGGCCAGCACCATGCCCACGCCGCCCAGCACAATGCCGTGCGCCATCGGGTAGTGGTGCAGCTTGTAATAAGACAAGGCAAACAGCGGCGCCAGGCCGCCGGCCAGCAGCGCCACCATGATCACGGTGCGTGCCTGAATCATTTCATCTTGTTCGAGTGTGTCCGGGAGCAAACGCTCCAGCATGGATTTGGCCGCCATGTTTCCCCTCTTTCCTCGTGGTGGTGCAGTCGCGTGCTTGTGCGCGACGGTCTGGTGTGTGGCTGCACAGCGCATGCTGTTGAGAATTTTTTGCGTTGCAATACAAGTCACTGCGCGCAATCATGCGTCTGTTTGGCGAGGGGATTATGCCCCTTTTTTTCAGCAAATCAAACGGGTGTTTGAGGTATTTTGTTGTTGCACTGCGATGGATTGGCCAAATTCGCCACACTGTGGCGCGTGTCGCCAGCACCACAAGCAGCGGGCCAAATCGGCCTGAGTCAATTTTTTTTGCAAGAACCGCTTGCCAAAACTGAAAACCGTGTCTAATATACGCATCTCTTTTGGAGAGATGCCGGAGCGGCTAAACGGCCCTGACTCGAAATCAGTGGGGGACGCAAGTCCCACTAGGGTTCGAATCCCTATCTCTCCGCCAGCATCACCGCAAAAGCCCTTGATTTTTCAAGGGCTTTTGCTTTTTGTGCGCCACGTCCCGCTTAGGCTGGCCTTCGCACCTGGCGCGCTGCTTATCGAAATCAGTCGCCGCCCGGCGGCCAAAGGACTCGCCCATGCTCAGCTACCGTCACGCCTTCCATGCCGGCAACCACGCCGATGTGCTCAAGCACTGGGTGGAAATCCTGCTGCTGGATCACCTGGGCCGCAAAGACAAGCCTTATTGGTATATCGACACTCACGCCGGCGCTGGCGCCTATGCGCTGGACAGCGCCTACGCCAGCAAAAACGCCGAATACACTAGCGGCATCGGCCGGCTGTGGACGCGCGACGACCTGCCGCCCTCGCTGGCCGACTATGTGGCGCTGGTGAAAACCTTCAATCCCGATGGCCAGCTGCGCGCCTACCCCGGTTCGCCAATGGTGGCGCAGCGCCGGCTGCGCGCCAGCGACCGCATGCGCCTGTTCGAGCTGCACAGCACCGACCACGGCCTGCTGGCGGAAAACTTCGCCCACGCCCAGCGGCAAACACGCATTGAGCACGCCGACGGCTTTGATGGCGTGAAAGCCATCCTGCCGCCGCCACCGCGCCGCGCGCTGATGCTGATCGACCCCCCCTATGAAGACAAACGCGACTACGCCCGCGTGCTGACCTGCCTGAAAGAATCGTTCAAGCGCTTTGCCACCGGCTGCTATGCGGTGTGGTATCCGCAATTGCAGCGGCTGGAATCGCGCGACCTGCCGGAAAAACTCAAGCTCTTGGGCGAGATGGATTGGCTGCACGTCAGCCTGTCGGTGCAAACCCCGTCGGCCGACGGCTTTGGCATGCACGGCAGCGGCATGTTTGTGCTGAATCCGCCGTGGACGCTGCCGGAAGTGTTAAAAGCCGAGCTGCCGTATCTGGTCAAGGCGCTGGGGCAGGATGCCGGCGCGCGCTACACGCTGGACTGGCGGATTCGCTAACAATCGCCAAGAAAACTCAGCGCTGCGCGCCTGGCATGCAGCCGCAGACAATACCAGCAGTACGGCAAGACCGGGTAACCATGCATGGCGGATTGGCGGGCAAAGCCTTGCGCCGTGCCTTGCCGGTGTAGCCAGATGCGCGGCGCCAAGTTGGACGTCACGCCGATGTACAGCGTGCCGTTGCCTTGGCTGGCCAGGATAGACACCGCTGGCGCGCGCCTGGTTATCGGCCGAGGTGTCGCGCCACCCACGCTTGCCCCAGGCTGACGCCGCCGTCGTTGGGCGGCAGTTCAATGGCCAGCAGCGGGGTGAGGCCGGCGGCGGTGAGCTGGGCGCACAGGGCGTCCAGCAGGGTGAGGTTCAGGCAGACGCCGCCGGCCAGCGCGATGTGGCGCACGCCTTGGCGCTGGCCGGCGGCGTGCGCCCAGTGGGCCAGCGCCGCCGCCAGGTTGGCGTGCCACAGCGCGGCGCTGGCGTGGACGTCGTTGAGGGTGCTGATGCACGCCAGCAGCGGGCGCAGGTCCAGCTCGGATGCGTCATCGGCCAGCCGCCACAGCGCCGGGTCGGGCGCGGGCCAGGGGCCTTGGGCGTGGGCTTCCAGTTTTTGCGCGGCTTCGCTTTCGTAGCTTTGTTCGGCGCAGACGCCGGCCAGCGCGGCCACGGCGTCGAAGGCGCGGCCCAGGCTGCTGGTGGGCGGGCAGTTGACGCCGCGCGCCAGCATGGCGGCCACCGCCGCCGCGCCGGGGTGCATCGCCAGCCGGGCGGCGATGTCGGCTTCGCGGTGGCCCAGCGCCGCCAGCGCGCTGGCGGCCATGCGCCAGGGTTGGCGGGCGGCGATGTCGCCGCCGGGCAAGGCCAGCGGGCGCAGCCGGCCCAGGCGCTGGCAGTCGGCGCCGCGCACGCGCAGCAGCTCGCCGCCCCAGGCGCCGCCATCGTCGCCCAGGCCAAAACCATCCAGCGCCAGGCCCAGCACGGGCTGGTCGGCCGGCCAGTGGTGTTCGGCCAGCACCGCGGCCAGGTGGGCGTGATGGTGTTGCACCGGGATCAGCTCGGCGTCAAAGCGCAGGGCCAATTCAGCGGCCAGCCGCGACGACAGCGCGTCCGGGTGGCGGTCGTGGGCGATGCGCGTGGGCTGCGCGCCGGTCAGCGTCAGCCAGTGGCGCACGGCGTCTTCCAGCACGTCCCAGCTGTCCGGGTGATCCAGGTCGCCCAGATGCTGCGAGAGGCGCCAACCACTGCCGCTGGCCACGGTGAGGGTGTTTTTCAGCTGCGCGCCCAAGGCCAGCACCGGCTCGCCAGGCGCGGCGGCCAGCGGCGTCGGCGTGCGGCCGCGCGCGCGGCGCACCCACACCTGACGCGCGCCGCGCACCGCCAGCACGCTGTCGTCGCAGCGGGCGACAATCTCGCGGTCGTGCAGCAAAATAAAATCCGCCAGCCCGGCCAGGTCGCGCAGCGCCTGGGCGTTGTCGGTAATCAACGGCGCGCCGCTGAGGTTGGCGCTGGTGAACACCAGCCGCAGCGGGTGCGGCTGCGTCAGCCAATCCACCCCGCTGGGGCGGCCGGCGGCTTCGTGAAACAGCAGGTAATGCAATGGCGACATCGGCAACACCGCGCCCACCCGGCCCACGCCGGGGGCAATGCCCGGCCAGAGGGCGTCCAGCCCGGCGCGCGCCGGGCTGAGCACCACCGGGCGGCTGGGGTCGTTCAGCCAGCGCGCCGCCAGCGGGGCGATGTCGGCCACGTCGGCCAATGAATCAGCATTGAGCGCCATCACCGCCAGCGGCTTGGCCGGCCGGCGCTTGCGCGCGCGCAGCATGGCCACCGCCTGCGGCTGGTCGGCGTCGCACACCAGATGAAAACCGCCCACGCCCTTGATGGCGACAATCTGGCCGGCGCGCAGCAAGGCCACGGTGTGCGACAGCGCATCGCCAGCCACCGGGCTGCCGTTCAGGTCGCACAGGCTAAGCCGGGGGCCGCAGTGCGGGCAGGCAATTGGTTCGGCATGAAAACGCCGGTCAGCCGGCTGGCGGTATTCGCCGGCGCAGTCGGCGCACAGGGCAAAGCCGGCCAGGCTGGTGTGGGCGCGGTCATACGGCAGCCGGCGGCTGACGCTAAAGCGCGGGCCGCAGTCGGTGCAGTTGATAAACGGATGCCGCCAGCGGCGGTTGCTGGGGTCGAACAGCTCGGCCAGGCAGGCCGGGCACGGGGCCAAATCCGGCGGCAGGCGCGCGCCGCCGCCCGCGCCGGGCTGGCTGTCGATCACGGCAAAACCGGCTTCGCCCTGATGCGGCAGCGCGCTGAGTTCAGCATGGTCCACCTGCGCCAGCGGCGGCAGCGCAGCAGGCAGCGCCGCCAGCCAGGCGTGCAGATCGGCGCGCGCGCCTTCCAGCTCGATGCATGCGCCGTCGCCGTCATTGCGCACCCAGCCGGCCAGCGGCCAGCGCTGGCTCAGCCGCCAGATCGCCGGGCGCAAGCCCACGCCCTGCACCCCGCCCAGCAGGCGCAGCCGCAGCCGCGCCGGATCGGGCAGCGCCGGGCAGGCCGGCAGCCAGGCCATCACAGCCCCTGCGCGGCCAGTTGCGCTTCCAGCGCGGCAATGCGCGCCTTCAGCTCGGACACCGTGTGCTGGCCCGCCTGAATCACCTCGCCGCGCCGCGCCGCCAGCCACGCCAGCCAGGCGTCCATGCCCTCGCCCGTGCGCGCCGACAATTGCAGCACTTCGATCGCCGGATTCACCCGGCGGGCGTAATCAATGCAGGCGGCCACGTCAAAATCCAGATGCGGCAGCAGGTCGATCTTGTTCAAAATCATCAACCGGGCGGCGGCAAACATATCCGGGTATTTCAACGGCTTATCTTCGCCCTCAGTCACCGACAAAATCGCCACCTTGGCGGTTTCCCCCAGATCAAACGCCGCCGGGCACACCAGATTGCCGACGTTTTCAATAAACAACACGCCCTGCTCGTCCAGCGGCAAACGTTGCAGCGCCTCGCCCACCATATGCCCGTCCAGATGGCAGCCCTTGCCGGTGTTGATCTGCACCGCCGGCGCACCCGCCGCGCGAATGCGCTCGGCGTCGTGGCTGGTTTGCTGATCGCCCTCAATCACCGCCACCGGCATCTGCGGCAACAAACGCGCCACCGTCGCCGCCAGCAAGGTGGTCTTGCCCGAACCGGGGCTGGACACCAGATTCAGCGCCAACACACTGCGCTCCTCCAGCCAATCGCGGTTGCGCTGGGCGTATTGGTCGTTTTTGGACAGGATATCCTGCTCAATCTTCACCATCCGCGCCTGACTCAAGCCCGGCGCATGCGCCCGCGCCGGCCCCGCGCCATAATCCAACGCCCCTTCACTGGCCGACACAGGCGACGGCGCAGCGGCGGCAGCCGCAGCCGCCGGCTTGCGGCCCAAGGCGCGATAATTGAAATGACCGGGCGCCTGCCCGTCGATATGGACCTGATCCGGGCCACAGCCACATACCGTACACATAAGGTTCTCCTTGTCGGCCCTGCTCCGGCCTGCCTGTTGCTATCCGCGCCGACCACGACGCGCATCCTGCTTGCCCACTGATCGCGGCAAGTATTGTTATTTTTTATCGACTGCTTTTAAAACCAAAAACCAAACAAAATCAAAAACCTGGATTCCCGCCTGCGCGGGAATGACGGGGAGACGCAAGGGAGACGCAGCGGTAAGGCATTAAACAACCGCAAGACATTTAAATTGCCAAGCATTAAATAAAACACCTTCAACACCAAGCAAGCCAACTATTCAAGCACCGCCCGTCGCGCCTAGCCGATTTACCCCCCGTGTGGCGCGCTGAGCATCGCAGCCGGACAGGGAGGTGTCCGCCACGGCT
>ERZ650307.24-NODE-24-length-65416-cov-10.950536_pt1 | contig 65416 bp, 59 predicted proteins | sample MGYA00376243_ERZ650307 | MGnify/ENA primary metagenome ERZ650307 (study PRJEB26733, sample SAMN07839242) | wastewater metagenome | biome: urban; feature: artificial channel; material: waste water | place: USA: North Carolina | collected 2016-03-31 ... | reverse complement strand
CCGCGTCTTCGATGGGGTGGTTGCTGTAGGCGACCAACACCAAACCGGCTTGGGGTGCCAATGCAGCAAGCGGGCTGATCAGGGGCTCTAAAAAATGGGCAATGGCGTGGTTGCGCAAATCCCCCGACACCAGCCCCACCCGAATCGGGCGGTCAGGGCGGCGGTCGTTGGGGTGGGGCTGCCAACCAGCCCGCAGCGGGGCTTCGAATTGTTCGCCAAAGCGCAGGTGCTCGGCAAACAATTCGGCAGGGCTCAGGTCGGCACGGTGGGCGAGGCAGAATAGGAGGTTGCTGTAAGCCGACACCATATTGGCATCACACCGCAGGGCTTGGCGATAGGCTTGCTCGGCGGCTTCAAACTGGCCTTGTGTCTCAAGGAGGACACCAAGATTGCTGTGCGCTTTGGCAAAATCAGGCTGCACGGCAATCGCCTGCCGATAATAGCCCTCGGCTTCAATAGCCTGTCCCTTGGATTGGCACAGCTTGCCCAAATTAGACAGCGCATCCGCATAGCGCGGGTTCAGTTCCACCGCACGAAGCAAACAGGCTTCGGACTCGGGGGACGGGGCGTACTCTTGCAGCAACTCACCGAGATTGTTCCATGCCTCGGCTAAGTTAGGGGCGGCCACCAAAGCATCACGATAAACCTGTTCCGCAGCCGCCACTTGCCCTGCGGCTTCTAGCGTAATGCCGAGGTTGTAGTGGGCTTCGGCATAGTCCGGCGATAAGGCGAGGGCTTGGCGCAAACTGGCTTCTGATTCGGCCAAGCGGCTCTGCCGCTTTAAAACCGACCCGAGGTGATTGTAGGCATTGGGATAGTCAGGCTGCAGTGTAATGGCGTACCTCAGGCTCTGTTCGGCGGCTTCTAGTTGGTCAAGAGACAAGAGCACCGACCCCACATTGCTGTGTGCGCTGGCCTCTTCTGGCAACAAATTGACGACTTGGCGCAAAACCGGCAAGGCTTCTTCGAGCCGCCCAAGCTGCTTTAAGCTCGCCCCCAATAGCGTCCACCCCAATGGATGTAGGGGGTATTCGAGGGTAAGCGGGCGGGCTAAACGCTCGGCTTCGGCGTAGTCCGCTTGTTCAAATGCCGCCAGCAAGGTCTGCACCACGACGGCGGCGGGCTGCGCGGCTTCTGCCAAGGCTTGCCATAAGGCATCTACGTTTTCACCGGCTAGCCCAAGCGCACAGCCTTCTGCCAGTACGGCTTCTGCCAACCCATGCTGCTGGTCACAGAGTAGGGCTTCGACATAGCCCAGCCAATACACGGCTTGGTCTGGCTGGGCATCACGGGCGGCTTCAAACCAAGTGACGGCATGGCTGGACTGGCCTTGCTGCAGACTCAGCAGCCCTAGGGTGTAGCTGGCCTCGGGGTGATGCGGGTCTAGTGCCAAAACTTGATGACAGGCCTGTTCCGCCTCGGCAAAACAACCGGAGGCGAGGCGCGTCTGTGCATAGTGCAAAAGCGTATCGGGTGACATAGCAAAACCACTTCATATCTGGGCAGGAGGAAGGAAAAAGTGTACGAGATTCCTTGCCCATCGTCTGACAAAAACAACCTCGCCCATACCGCCCTCCCCATCCAAACCCGCGTGCTGGTTGACGGTAAAGAAGCATATCGGCTACAAAGCGGGGATAGTTTTATCTGGGTTCTGCGCCCCCCAATCGCACAACCATTCCTTGTCTACCCTCCCATTAAGGCTGTGTCATGTCAGATACCCCCACATCCAATACTCCAGATGAAGAAACAGCACAGCCCGTCTGGCTACTCACCGATGCTATTCAACACGCCTACGAGGCCCTGCAAGAAGGTGACTACGAAGTCAGTGAGCTGATTGCGCGGGCGATTTTGGCTGACTATCCAGAGCTTGATGGCGTATTGCAGATATTGGGCACAGCCCTTGGGGCTCAGGGACTGTATGAAGAGGCTATTCAATACTGTGAATCCGCCGTCACCCTCTCCCCTGACAGCTGTCACCACAAAAACACCCTCGCGAATTATTTGGTCGAAGTAGGGGATTGGACTCGGGCAGAAGCACTGTATCGGGAAGCTATCGCGCTGAACCCAAACGTACCCGATGCAACCTACAACCTTGCCAAACTGCTGCTTCAAAAAGGGGAATTTGATACAGCCGAAACGTTGTTTCAGCAGCTTTTGATTCTGTCGCCCAACACCCCAGGTATTTATCAAAACATCGGGGCGTGCCACTTCAACCGCGCCAAATATCAAAGCGCGATTCAGTGGTTTAAGCTGGCACTGGCCATGGATGCCACCGACCCTGACTTACTTAATAGCCTCGCGCTGACCTACCAAGAATTGGGCAAGCCCAACGAAGCCTTAGAAGCATTTACAGGGGTGCTCGCACTCAACCCTAATCGGTACGATGTCCTGCTGGGCATGGCCAAAGCCCACTACGCTCGAAAAGATTTAACACGGTCAGAGCAAATGCTCAGGGCGTTTCTTGAACATAGCCAAGACAGCACCGAAGAAGGTGAAATGATGCTGACCGGCGTACTCAAAGCGCAAGGCAAGCTGTCTGAAGCGATTGAAGCGCATAAGGCACTGATGGAAAAATACCCACAGTCCAGCATCATTGTGAACAACATGCTACTGGACATGGTGTACTCCGATGAAATCAGCCAGCAAGAATTGTTTAACTATCACCTTGAATTTAGTAAGCGCTTTGAAGCAGCACATCTAGCAAGCCACCCCAAGCACACCAACACCCGTGACCCACAGCGCAAGCTGCGCATTGCTTACGTGTCGGCTGACTTTTTTAATCACTCGGTGGCCTATTACTCGCTGCCGCTGATTGCACGGCACGACAAACAACGCTTCGATGTATTTTGTTATTACAACCGCAAAGAAGAGACCCCGACGACTAAGCTGTTTCAGCAAGTGGCCCACTTCAAACATGTCGATGGTCTCTCTAACCAAGCCTTCTGTGACCTTGTTACCCAAGACCAAATCGACATTTTGATCGACCTCTCTGGCCACACTGGCGGCAACCGACTCACCGCCTTTGCTCGGAAGCCTGCGCCGGTGCAAATCTCATGGCTGGGCTACCCCTTCTCGACCGGCCTAAAGTCAATGGACTACCGCATCGTTGACAAAATCGTAGAGCCCAAAGGCCTGACCGAGCACATCAACACCGAGCAGCTGATTCGTTTAGAGGGCTGCTTCTTAGCCTATCGCCCCAGTATTGCCTACCCCCACCGCATCACCAATGGGGAGCTAGACATCCGTGAGACCCCTGCTAAGAAGAATGGCTATGTCACATTTGGCAGCTGCAACAATATTGCCAAGCTGACCGATGCCACCCTGACACTCTGGGGCAAGATTTTGGCGGCCATCCCCAGCGCCAAGCTTTTGGTTGAAACCGTCGATACCGAAAACGCGAATGTTCAAGCCTCGCTCCGCGAACGGTTCGAACCCTGTGGCATTTCGATGGACAGCGTGGTGTTGTCTAATCGCGCCAAAAACCAGCAATACGCCCTCTATCACGAGATGGATATTGCCCTAGACCCCTTCCCCTGCAATGGTGGCACCACCACCAGTGATGCCTTGTGGATGAGCGTCCCTGTCGTGAGCATTGTGGGTGACCGCTTTATGTCTCGGATGGGCGAAACCTTCTTGCGCAACGTGGGCCACCCCGAGTGGCTGGCACAAACCGAAGAAGAATATATTGCGATTGCCGTTAAGCTTGCGGCGGATATTGAACAGCTTGATGAAATCCGCCAAAACCTGCGCGGCGAAGTTGAAGAATCGCCCCTGATGGACGAAGTTGGCTTTACCCGCCGGATGGAAACAGCCTATCAACAAGCTTGGGCGACGTGGTGCAACAAAGAAGAAACGGGGCAAGTACACGACAACCCCGAGCATTTCTTCAACCAAGCCACCCCCACCGTGGCAGCCAAGCCCTTCACTCCGCTCGTCCACTTGGATGAAGCCAGCGAACGCACGCTCAAAGTGCTACACCATTACGAACACGCAGAATGGGCAGACTTGGTCGCTGAAACACGTACCCAGCTAGAAAATGCCCCAGAGCAGCACGGCATTCGGCATTTACTCGGCTTGGCTTATCTGGCGCAAAACAACCTCGAACAAGCCTTGCCCTGCCTATTGCGCTGCACCCAAGAAGCCCCGACCGAAGCGGCGTATCACAACAGCCTAGGCAATGCCTATCTGCGTGCCAACCAGCTCGATGCCGCTATTAACAGCTATCGCCTCGCCACACGCTACCAGCCCACCTTGGCAGAAGCGCACTTCAACCTTGGGGTGTGCCTGTCCACCCAAGGGCAAGCACTGAGTCTGGCCTCGACAACAACCAACGACCTGCTGGAAGAAGCAACGGCGGCATATCAAACTGTCCTCACTCTGCTGCCCCAACACGCTGTGGCATGGAATAACTTAGGGACGGTATTGCTTTACCGTAACCGCCCACAAGAAGCAGAAATTGCCTTCCGTCGCGCCCTAAAATACGACCCTAATCAACCAGAGGCATTGGTCAACCAAGCCACCCTCAGCCATAAGCAAGGCAAAACGGTAGAGGCCATCACCCTGACCGAAAAAGCCTTGCAGATACAACCCAACCACCCCAACGCACTTAATAATCTCGCGAGCTATTACGGCCAATCAGGCAATGCCGCCAAAGCCCAAACGCTGGCGCACCAAGCAACCTTGCTCGACCCGAGCAATCCCAACTGGCGTGATACCGAGCTGCTGATGCAAATCTACAGCAGCACAACGGACGAAGTGCGCAAAGCCACCGCGATGGCCTACGCCGATGTGGTTGAAAGTGCCCTGCCCGACGGCACCGTACAGCCTCATTTCAATACACCCAATCCAACGAAAAAACTCAAAATCGGCTATGTCTCGGGTGACTTCCACCACCACTCGGCGGCCTACACCACAGAGGCCTTGTTCTCGCTGCACGACCACACTCAATTTGAGGTGTATTTCTATTACAACGGCGACAAGTACGATGCCATCACCCAACGCTACCAAGGCAGGTATGCCGACCAGTGGCGCAATATTCGTGGGGTCAGTGCCGAAATCGTAGAAGCCCTAGTGCGTGAAGACGGCATCGACATCCTGTTGGATTTGGCAGGGCACACCCTGTTTAATAGCCTCCCTACCTTTGCCCGCAAACCCGCGCCGGTTCAGGTGTCTTGGCTAGGCTATCCCGATACTACGGGCTTAACCGCAATGGACTACCGCATCACGGACACCGTCGGCGACCCTGTGCATTTTGCTGACCGCACCTACTATTCTGAAAAGCTCTGGCGGCTCGACACCCCGTTCTGTGTCTATCGCCCCTATGTCGCCCACCCAGAATACGAGCCGATGGTGCCCTACCAAGTACGGCCTACGCCGGCACTGGCAGCGGGTTACATCACTTTTGGCAGCGTCTCTAGCCTCGCACGGCTCACGCCCTACACCATTGGGCTGTGGAGCCGTGTCCTGCAGGCCGTGCCAACGGCCAAGCTGTTCTTGGAAGCCCCGACGCTGGGCGAGCCTTCAGTGATTGCACGGGTACAGGCCGATTTTGCCGAGTACGGCATTACCGCTGACCGCCTCTTGCTCTACCCGCGCAATTTCAGCCAGCAATATCAGGTCTATCACAATATCGATATTGCACTCGATGCCTTCCCGAGTAATGGGGGGATTACCTCGCTGGATACGCTCTGGATGGGGGTGCCGTTGGTCTCGCGGGCAGGGCATCGCTTTGCCTCGCGCATCGGGGCTTCTTTCCTGACCCACCTTGGTCACCCCGAATGGGTGGCGCACGACGATGAATCTTTTGTCGAGAAAGCCGTGGCACTCGCCCAAGACATTGACGCGCTGAACGCCCTGCGCCAAAGCCTGCGGGCAGAAATGAAAGCCTCGCCGCTGATGGACGGCGTGCGCTTTACCCGTGGCTTTGAAGCCGCTCTGCGCGGCATGTGGACGGCGTGGTGTGCCAGCGATGCCGCAGCAACGGCGCGGGAATACGACGAGATGACCGAGACACTCGCGCTGTGCGGCAACTTGGTGGCCGAGGGCAATTACCCCGAAGCGTGGGCAGGCTATACCGCTCTCCTCAAACGCTGGCCCAAGCACGCAGAAGCCCTGTATGGCTTAGGGCTGACGGGTCTACTGCAAGGGAACGCTTCCGCCGCTCGCCCCCTGCTAGAGCGGGCAGCAGAAGCCCTCCATGCCGAAAATTATCCCGTCGATTTGCAAGCAGACTGTCTGGCCACGTTGGGCAATGCCTGTTTGCAGCTCGAAGATAATACGGCGGCCATGCTGCATTTGCGCCATAGTCTCGCGCTCAAAAATGCACCGAATGTGCGCGAATGGCTGGAGAGCATCCCCAATGCGTCTTATCAAATCAACTAGGCATTGATTTTTTGCCTGCGCTGCCGATAACGACTTATAACAAGCGGGTATCGGCAGTGCAGTGTTTGCCCGCTATCATTTTTTTCGACCCCTCTATAAAAAGAATTCGCTATGAAAGCCGTCATCCTCGCCGGGGGCTTTGGCACCCGCATCAGTGAAGAATCCCACCTCCGCCCCAAGCCGATGATTGAAATCGGCGGCAAGCCGCTGCTGTGGCACATCCTCAAAATTTACTCACACTATGGCATTAACGATTTTGTGATTTGCTTGGGCTATAAGGGCTACATGATTAAGGAGTATTTCGCCAACTACTTCTTGCACATGTCCGATGTCACCTTTGACATGAACACCAACCAAATGCAGGTTCACCACAAAACTGCCGAGCCGTGGCGGGTGACGCTGGTCGATACCGGCGAAAGCTCCATGACCGGTGGGCGTTTGCGCCGTGTCCGCGAGTATTTGGACGATGGCGAAGACTTCTGCTTTACCTATGGCGATGGCGTGGCCGATGTGGACCTCCCCAAGCTGCTGGCTTTCCACCGTGACAGCGGGCGGCTGGCCACTGTCACGGCCATTCAGCCACCTGGCCGCTACGGCGCGTTGGCGATGGACGACGACCGTGTGCTGGGCTTCCAAGAAAAACCCAAAGGCGATGGCGGCTGGATTAACGGCGGCTTCTTTGTGCTGTCCCCCAAGGTGCTGGACTACATCCCTTCTGACGACACCACATGGGAACAAGAGCCGCTGATTCAGCTGGCTGAAGCAGGGCAACTGGGCGCGTATAAACACGATGGCTTTTGGCAAGCAATGGACACCCTGCGCGAAAAAAATCTGCTGGAAGACCTCTGGCAGAGCAAAACTGCGCCGTGGAAAGTGTGGGCGTAATGCGTTTTCCGAATCCCACATTTTGGGCAGGCAAACGGGTCTTTCTGACCGGTCATACCGGCTTTAAAGGCACATGGCTGGCACTGTGGCTGCAAACCATGGGGGCAGAAGTCAGCGGCTACGCCCTCGCTCCTGACACCACCCCTGCACTCTTCACCCTGACCGATGCGGCTCAAGGCATGGCGGCCTCGACACTGGCGGACATCCGCGATGCCGCAGCGGTTGCGGCAGCACTGGCCGCCAGCCAAGCGGAGATTGTGCTGCACCTTGCGGCCCAGCCTTTGGTGCGGGCTTCGTATAGCGACCCGCTGGGTACCTACGCCACCAACGTGATGGGGACAGCCCATGTGCTGGAGGCGGCTCGCCGTACCAATCACGTCAAAGTGGTGCAAGTCATCACCACCGACAAATGCTACGAGAACCGCGAATGGCTCTACCCCTACCGCGAAACCGACCGGTTGGGCGGGCATGACCCCTACAGCAACAGCAAGGCCTGTGCCGAACTGGTGGTCAGCAGCTATCGGGCGTGCTTTATGGCCGAAGCGGGCATCCACTTGGCCTCGGCGCGGGCGGGCAACGTGATTGGGGGCGGTGACTGGGCGGCTGACCGCATTGTGCCGGACTGCATCCGCGCCCTGACCGCCAGCCAAGCCATCGCCATCCGCAACCCCCACGCCATCCGCCCTTGGCAGCATGTGCTAGAGCCGTTGGCGGGCTATTTGGTCTTGGCAGAAGCCCAGTATGCGGGGCAAGCCAACACCGATAGCGGCTTTAACTTTGGTCCCGAGCCCAGCAATGTGGTGTCGGTCGGCACATTAGCAGAGGCCTTGGTGGCGCGTTGGGGCAGCGGTGTGCTGCAGATTGCCACCGACCCCCACGCGGTGCACGAAGCCCATATCCTCAAGCTCGACATCAGCAAAGCCCGCGCCCTGCTCGACTGGACCCCGCGCTGGGATTTTGCCAAGACCATTGCGCAGACGGCTGATTGGTATCGCCGCGTGCTGCTGACCGGCGAATCTGCCCGTGCGGTCTGCCTCGAACAGATTGATTGCTACACTTCTTCTACTGGAAAGCCCTGAGCCTATGTCCCGTCACTGCCGCTTTTGCCAGACCCCCCTGACCCATACGTTTGCAGATTTGGGGCTGTCACCGCTGTCTAATGCTTACGTTAAAGCGGAACGCCTTAACCAAGGGGAGGTGATGTATCCCCTCCATGCGTGGGTCTGCCCATCGTGCCATTTGGTGCAGCTTGAAGAGTTTGAGCAAGCCCACAATATTTTCAACGACGAATACGCTTATTTTTCTTCTTATTCAAGCAGTTGGCTAGCGCACGCACGCCAATACAGCACCGCCATGACGGCGCGTTTTGGCTTGGGTGTCCACAGCCAAGTGGTTGAAATCGCCAGCAACGATGGCTATCTGCTTCAGAATTTTGTCGGGGCAGGCATTCCGGCACTGGGAGTCGAGCCGACCGCCAACACCGCAGAAGTGGCCATCAGCAAGGGCATTCCAACGTGGGTCAAGTTCTTTGGGGTCGAAACCGCCCACGCCTTGGTTGAAGCAGGCCATGCGGCTGACCTTCTGCTTGGCAACAACGTGTTGGCACACGTCCCCGACATTAACGACTTTGTCGGTGGTATGAAAGTCGCGCTCAAGCCCAACGGGGTGATTACGATGGAGTTCCCCCATCTACTCAACCTGATACGCTACAACCAGTTCGACACCATCTACCACGAACACTTCTCTTACCTGTCGCTGCTGGCGGTCGAGCGCATCTTTGCTCAGCATGGCCTTAGCCTGTTTGACGTGGACAGCCTGCCCACCCACGGCGGGTCGTTGCGAATTTATGCCCAGCACAGTGACACCGGCACCCATGCTGTGTCGCCCCAGCTAGCCGCCATGCGGGCACAAGAAGCCGAAGCCGGCTTGGCCGAGATGGCCACCTACACCCGCTTTTCAGCGCAGGTCAACGAAACCAAACGCGCCCTGCTGACCTTCCTCATCGAAGCCAAGCAACAGGGGCTGACCGTGGCAGGCTACGGCGCACCCGCCAAGGGCAATACGCTGCTGAACTACTGCGGTGTGCGCACCGATTTTATTGATTTTACGGTCGATGCCAGCCCGCACAAGCAAGGCACTTGGCTGCCCGGTACACGGATTCCGGTATTTGCCCCCAGCAAGCTGCGTGAAGCCAAGCCGGACATCGTGCTGATTTTGCCGTGGAATCTCAAAACCGAAATCATGGCCGAGCACAGCTATATCGCCGAATGGGGCGGACGCTTTGCCGTGCCGATTCCCCGTGTGGAATACGTCTCGTGAAATTCACCGAAACCCCGATTGTTGGCGCGTGGCTGATTGATATTGACCCGATGGTCGATGAGCGGGGATTCTTTGCCCGTAGTTTGTGCGCCGATACCCTTGCGGCTCACGGGCTAGAAGGGCGGATGGTGCAACAAAGTATTTCGTTTAATCCTCAGCGCGGCACACTGCGCGGGATGCACTTTCAAACCGCCCCGCACGAAGAAATTAAGCTGGTGCGGGTCACGCAGGGCGAAATCTACGATGTTGTGCTCGACCTGCGCCCTGATTCGCCCAGCTATTTGCGGTGGTTTGCCGTGACCTTAAGCGCGGCCAATCACCGCACGCTGTATCTGCCCAAAGGCGTGGCACACGGTTTTCAGACGCTGGTGGATAACAGCGAAGTGTTTTACCAAATGGCCAGTGCCTATGTACCCGGCTACGCCAGCGGTGTGCGCTGGAATGACCCTGCTTTTAGCATTGACTGGCCGCTCCCTGCCGCCCCTATTCTCAGCCCACGCGATGCGGGTTACCCTGATTTTGCTGCCTAACCCTTTTATTTTGCTCACGAGAGGAATCCAACAATGAATACGCAAAAACTAACTGAAGCCCTCTCCCAGATTGCTGCCCGCCCAAAATGGCGCGAGGCTTTTATTCAGCACATCCAAGCCCTCGAAAAAGTCATCGCCACCCCAGGTGTTGACCTGCGTGAAGATGTCACCGGTCCTTTGGTCGATGCCTTGTTTGACGACGACCAAGTGATTCGCAAGCAGTTGGCAGACGGCACCCAATTCGACTTTTTGTATCGCTCCAAAATTGCGCGTGACTTCATCATGTCCGAGCCCTCCCTGCCTGACCACGCATGGGAACCCCACACCAGCCGCCTCTTGGTGTATTTGGCACGCGGCGGCAAACAAGCCGTGATTGGGGGCGCGTACTTTGGCGACCATGCGGTGCTGATGGCAAAAGAACTGGCGAAGTCCGGCGGCGTAGTCCATGCCTTTGAGCCCAACCCTGACCAGCGCAAAATGCTGACCCACAATGCCGAGCTGAACGGCTTGACCAATATTCGCCCCCGTAGCGAAGGGCTGTGGGACAACAGCACCACCACGCTGGCACTGGTCGGCTACGACTCGTTTGCTCACCCCGAAACGGTGGACAGCGACCATGACGATGCCTTCCAAACCGTCACCATCAACGAATACCTTGCGGCCAACCACGTCGATAAGCTCGACCTCATCATGCTCGACATCGAAGGCGCAGAGTTCCGCGCGTTGCAAGGTGCAGACAAGTTCTTGTCCCAGCCGGTCGGCCAAGCCCCCAATATCGTGTTTGAAGTCCATCGCCACTATGTGGACTGGAGCAACGGCCTAGAAAACACCGACCTGATTCGCTATCTGACCGGTCATGGCTACCACGTCTTTGCCGTGCGCGATTTCAACTCCAACTACAACCTTGCAGGCAAGCCAATTGAGCTGATTCCAGCCGATGCCGTTTATTTGGAAGGCCCCGACCACGGCTTTAACATGGTGGCGGTAAAAGACCCTGCCCTCTTTGATAACGCCAACTTCTTGATGTGCAAAAACGTCAGCCCCAAGCTGTTGCGCCACAAAGACCCTGCCCTGCACCACCCCACGACAGGCCTATGATGCAGCAGCCGCACTATACCGTTCTCGGCGCAACCGGCTTTGTCGGTTCGCGCTTGGCAACGACACTCCGTGCGGCGGGGGCAACGGTGTGGACACCCGCCAGAGACGATGCCAGTATTTTTGAGCGCGACTTGGGGCGGGTGTTCTACACCATCGGACTCACCGCCGACTACGCTGCCCGCCCGTTCGATACGGTCGAAGCCCACGTCTGCCTGCTGTCCAAACTGCTGAAATACGGCACGTTTGAACGCTTGGTGTATTTGTCCTCCACGCGGCTGTATGACGGCCAAGCCATCGACGTTGCCGACGAAACCCAGTCGCTGCTGCTGAATCCGCTGTCCCCTCGGCATCTGTATGATTTTTCCAAGGGGCTGGGGGAGAACCTGTGTCTGACCGTCGCGCCGACACGGTGCAGCGTGGCGCGGTTGGCCTGTGTATTTGACGATGCCGACACCGCCCCAGGCTTTTTGTCTGAACTGTTTGGCAAGCTGCGTCGCAATCGCCAACTGACAGTGGACTCGGCCACGGGCTTTGTCCGCGACTATATCGCACTGGATGACGTGGTTGATGCGCTGTGCCGTATTGTCGATGCCGAAACCTGCGGCAAAATCTACAACGTCGCCAGCGGTGAAAATGTCTCTAACGGGGAGCTGGCGGCACACCTTGCCACCCTTGGTTGGACGCTGGGCTTTACCCGCGAAAGCCCCAAACAAGACGCACCGCGTTGTGCGATTGAAGCGATTCAGGCCTTGGGCTGTCAGCCCCGTTTGGTGCGGGATGTTTTGACCGCGCGGCTGAATCCGGCGACTTAGAACCTGTTCAAAGTCTGTCTGCTTGTTACCCCCCACGCCCCAAGTCTGTCGCGGTCACCCCCTGCTGACTTGGGGATTTTATTGGGAATTTTTAGAGCCTACGCCATGACCCTCCACCTGATTAACCACACGACCGATAGCCTCGCCGACTATGTGTGCGCCCAACTTGGGCATTTCTTTCCCGATGGCCGCGCCACGCGTCCGCTGGTGGCGCAGTATTTGCCTGCCGCCTTGGCTCGGCAACACAAGCTGATCAACGCCGTGCGCTGGTGGACACCCGACGCGTTCAACGCGCTGCACTCGACCCAATACTGTATTTTTCTGTATTTTCTGGCCAACACCATCTGGCGTGAATCCGGCGAGACAGAAGTCCCAACCAAGCTGTTTGGGCTGAATAAAGCCCTGAACGGCATCGACCTGTTTTACGAAATCGCCATGCCGGATATTTTCTTTATTGGGCACTCGGTGGGCATTGTGCTGGCTAAAGCCAGCTATTCGGATTATCTGGTGCTGTATCAAAATTCAACCGTCGGCAAAAACCACGGCACCGCGCCGGTGATTGAAACCGGTGTAGTGATGTTCCCCAACACCGCCATTATTGGGCGATGCCACGTTGGGGCGCACACCATCGTGGCGCAGGGGGTGGGGATTGTGAACCAAGACACGCCAGGCGATTGCTATGCGTTTGCCGGTGAGCACGGTAAATTGGCGTTTAAGCCCCGCTCTCACGACATCATTGCCGATATTTTCCGGCTTTAAACCCTGATTAAAAGACCTTTACCCATGACGCTTCACGCCAATTTGCAGCAGCTCGGCAGCCAAAAAACCGATTACCGCTACGACCAACCCGATGCCAGCCTGCTGGAACGCTTCCCCAATCCGTTTGCACAGGGTGCGCTGAATCCGCACGGCGTAACGGGCACGCTGAACATCACTTGCCCCGAATTTACCAGCCTCTGCCCTGTGACCGGCCAGCCCGACTTTGCGACGATTGTGATTGAGATGGAAGCCGACCAGTGGTGTGTCGAATCGAAGTCGCTCAAGCTGTATTTGGGTTCGTTTCGGATGCACGGCGAATTCCACGAAGCCTGTATCTGCCGCATGGCCAACGATTTGGTGGCCCTGCTACAGCCGCGCTGGCTGCGGGTCGAGGGGCGGTTTACCCCGCGCGGCGGCATCCCCTTGTGGCCTAAGGCGGAGTATCGCCGGCCGGTTTAACCCGTTTCCAAAAATCACAAAGATTGCTAAACTCCGCGCATCTGTTTGACCCACCAACGGTCAGCAGCTGTGCCGATGTAGCTCAGTTGGTAGAGCAGCGCATTCGTAATGCGAAGGTCGGGGGTTCAACTCCTCTCATCGGCACCACGCAACACCGCAAAACCCAGCCATTAGCCCAACCCTCCGGTTGGGCTTTTTGCGTTTAAGTACACGCGCCAAGGGCTTTGCCGTTCGACCCGCCAACAAAAACACAACACAAGTGTTAAGATTTAACCATGAACTCAAAGCAACTCAAAAAATGGCTAGAGCAACAGGGTGCAACCTTTGCGCAAGGCAAAGGCTCGCACCTCAAAGTTTTTCTGAACGGCAAGCAATCCGCCCTCCCCATGCACGGCACACAAGAATTGGGGCAAGGGCTTGAAGCGGCCATCAAAAAACAATTAGGACTAAAAGGCTAAGGCTAAAAATGTTTGACTATCCCGTAACACTCACGCCCGATGATGGCATGGTCTTGGTGACCTTCGCAGACGTACCGGAAGCCATCACCTTTGGCGCAGACGAAGACGAAGCCCTGCTCAATGCGATTGATGCCCTCGAAACAGGGCTCTCTTTTTACGTTGACGCACGCAAACCCCTCCCGACACCCAGCCACGCGGCGCAGAATCAAAAAACCGTGCGCCCCTCTGCTTTAGAAGCGGCAAAGCTAGGGGTTTACCGTGCCATGATGGAGCAAGGGCTCAAAAAATCAGAACTGGCTCGCCGCCTAGGCTGGCATATGCCCCAAATCGACCGGCTGTTCGATTTACGCCACGCGTCAAAGCTAGACCAAATAGAGCAAGCGGCACATGTCTTGGGTAAGCACGTAATCGTCGAGGTGCTGTAAGAACCTGTTTACGGCCTGCGAGACGCGGGTAATCCTGCGTTGAAATTCACAAAAAACTGCGTATAGATTCAGTCCCAACGGTGCTTTTTTTCCGAATTTCGCCTTGGCTGACCCTTCGTTCGCGAGAACGTAAACAGGCACTCCCCCCCTACAACGCCCTAATCCCCGCCAACGCCGCAAAGCTCACCTCGCGCACCGTCACCAAAAAATCCTCCACATAGGCCAAGCTGGCATCCTCACTGCGGATGGCGGCATACAGTTCACCGCTCAAGCCCTGCTCGCCAATCGGCACGGCCTGCACATAGCCCCGTGCCAAGTAAGGCTGCACCGCCCAAAACGGCAAGGCGGCAATCCCACGGCGGCTGGCGACCAGCTGCATCATGGCAATGGTCAGCTCGGTGGTGCGGCGCGGGGGGTTGATGCCCGCAGGCAGCAAAACACGGCTGACCACGTCGAGACGGTCATCGGGAACGGGGTAGGTAATCAGGGTTTCGTCGGCAAAGTCCTCGGGGCGCAGCCACGGGCGGCTGGCCAAAGGATGGTCACGCGCTACCAAGGCCACGATGTCATGGCTAAACAGCGGAAAAAACGCCACCGACTCTTCTGGTTCGGGGGTAGACACCACGGCCAAATCCGCGCGGCGCGTCAGCAGCAAGCCCACGGGGTCGGTGTGAAAGCCCGACACAATATCCAGCTCCACCGCCGGCCAATGCGCCCGAAAATCATCCATCGCAGGCATTAGCCAGTCGTAGCAAGTGTGGCACTCCACCGCAATCCGCAGCATCCCCGCCTCGCCATTGGCCATCTGCGCCAATTCCCGCTCGGCCTGCTCCACCTGCGGCAACACCGTCCGCGCCAAGGCCAGCAAACATTCTCCAGCATGAGTCAGCACCACAGGCTGGCGGCGGCGGTCAATCAGGCTGACCCCGTAGGCGGTTTCCAGCATTTTGAGCTGGTGCGATAACGCCGACTGGGTGAGGTGCAGGCGTTTGGCGGCTGCCGATAAATTCCCCACGCTGGCAATCGCCACCAAAGTGCGGAGGTGGCGAAGCTCTAGTTGCGACTGACTCATGAAAACTCCTAATCCTCATCACAAAAACAATGAGATTGTCTCATGCTTTGCCTTGCCTCATGCTGTGTCACACAAATTTTTCATACAAAAAGGCACAGCCATGACCATTATTCATAACCTAGGTTTCCCCCGCATCGGCGCACAACGTGAGCTAAAACACGCCCTCGAAGCTTTCTGGAAAGGCGACACCCCCGAATCCACGCTTATCCAGCACGCCAAAGCCCTGCGGCAGCGGCACTGGTTGGCACAAAAAGCCGCCGGACTCGACCTGATTCCGGTCGGTGACTTTGCCTATTACGACCATGTGCTGCAAACCCTGCTGTGGTTGGGCGCGTTGCCCAGCCGCTTTGGCATTGACCCCGCCCAAGCCACCTTGAGCGACCAATTTGCCTTGGCACGGGGCACACCCAGCCAACCCGCGCTGGAAATGACCAAGTGGTTTGATACCAACTACCACTATCTGGTGCCAGAATTTGACCGCCACACCCGCTTTACCCCGCAAACACGCTGGCTGCACAGCGACCTGACCGAAGCCCGTGCCTTGGGCATCGCGGCCAAGCCGGTCTTGGTCGGTCCGCTGACGCTGCTGTGGCTGGGCAAAAGCAAAGATGACAGCGACCGCCTCAGCCTGCTGCCCGCCTTGGTGGCTGCTTATACGGTGTTGCTGGCCGCGCTCAAAGCCGAAGGGGTGGACTGGGTGCAAATCGACGAGCCGATTTTGACGCTGGATGTGCCCGATGCGTGGCTGGCCGCCTTCGCGCCGACCTACGCGGCCCTTGCGCCGCAGTCCCCCAAACTGCTGCTGGCTACCTATTTTGGCAGTGTGCTGCCGCACCGTGACCTGCTGTGCGGCTTGCCGGTGGCGGGGCTGCACCTCGACGCGGTGCGTGCGCCAGAACAAGCCCAAGCCTTTGCCGATAGCCTGCCCGAAGACCGCGTGCTGTCAGTGGGGATTTTGGATGGGCGCAATATTTGGCGGGCTGATTTGGATAAGTGCTTGCTCAACCTCAGCCCGCTGGCGGCGCAGTTAGGCGAACGGCTGTGGCTGGCTCCATCGTGCTCCTTGCTGCATGTGCCGGTCGATTTGGCGCAAGAAACCAGCCTAGATAGCGAAGTCAAAAGCTGGCTGTCGTTTGCCGTGCAAAAGCTGAACGAACTCAAGCTGCTCAAGCGTGGGTTAGACGAGGGCATCGCCAGTATTGCGAACGAATTGGCGGCCAGCCGTCACGCCGCAGCCAGCCGCCACACCAGCCTACGGGTGGTCAATCCCGCCGTCCGCGCACGGCTGGCACAACGCCAAGCGGGAGACGACCAACGCGCCGCCGCCTACCCCGAACGCGCCGCCGCCCAGCAAGCGTGGCTCAAGCTCCCGCTGCTGCCCACCACCAGTATTGGGTCGTTTCCGCAGACGGCAGACATTCGGGCAGCACGGGCCGCGCACCGTGCTGGCACCTTGGACGAAGCGGGCTACCAAGCGGCGATGCAGGCCGAAATCACCCTCGCCGTCCGCCGCCAAGAAGCCCTCGATATGGATGTATTGGTGCATGGCGAAGCCGAGCGTAACGATATGGTCGAATACTTTGGTGAGCAGCTTTCGGGCTATGTGTTTACCCGCCACGGCTGGGTGCAGAGCTACGGCAGCCGCTGCGTCAAGCCGCCGGTGTTGTTTGGCGATGTGGCACGCCCCGCCCCGATGACTGTGGCGTGGTCGGCGTTTGCCCAATCACTGACCCCCCGCCCGATGAAGGGGATGCTGACCGGACCAGTCACGATTTTGCAGTGGTCGTTTGTGCGCGATGACCAGCCCCGTGCCGATACCTGCCGCCAGATTGCCTTGGCGATTCGGGATGAGGTGCTGGATTTGGAGCGGGCAGGGGTGCGGGTGATTCAGATTGACGAGCCGGCTTTCCGTGAGGGCTTGCCTTTGCGCCGCGCCGATTGGGCGGGCTATCTGGCGTGGGCGGCGGAGTGTTTCCGGCTGTCGGCTGCGGGGGTGGAAAATGCCACGCAAATCCACACCCACATGTGTTACTCGGAATTCAACGATATTTTGCCGGCGATTGCGGCCTTGGATGCCGACGTGATTACCATCGAAACCTCACGTTCGGATATGGAATTGCTGACCGCGTTTGGCTCGTTTGCCTACCCCAACGAAATCGGTCCAGGCGTATACGACATCCACTCGCCCCGTATCCCTACCGTCGAGGCCATCACCCACTTGCTGGAAAAAGCCATGAAGGTGATTCCCGTGGCGCGGCTGTGGGTCAACCCTGATTGCGGCCTGAAAACCCGCAACTGGGTCGAAACCGAAGCCGCCCTCGCCAACATGATGACGGCGACCAAGCAGCTCCGTGCGACGCTGGCGACGGCGTAAGTCGGGTTTCAGCCGGATACTACGCTAGGAATACGCCGCCCTTAGAGCCTGTTTGCGATCTAGCGAACGAAGGGTCAGCCAAGGCGAAATTCGGAAAAAAAGCGCAGTTGACACGAGGTCAATGAGCATTTTTTTACGAATTTCAACGCAGGATCACCCGAGTATCGCAGATCGCAAACAGGCTCTTAACGCACCAAGCCCCCTTGACCAGTACGGAAAAGGGGGCTTGGTGGGGTTAAAGCGGTACGGTGGATTTAGTTATCGCTGGCCGTCAGCATACTGGGATTCATCACCATCTTAAGCTGGGTCACAGGAATATCATGGCGCAAGCGGTGGGTAAGCCACCACACACCGCCTTTTTTGACACTCCACATTTGCGGGCTACCGGCCAACAGGCTGGAGGCCAGCAGCCCCAAAAACGGCTGATGCCCGACCAAGACGATGGGGGTCTTGGCATCGGGCCAACCGGCGGCGGCCAATACGCTACTAACCGAAGCGGTGGGGTTAATCGCGGCTTCTACCCGATAGTTTTTAGACAACAGCGCGGCGGTCTGCTGTGAGCGTTTCGCTTCGCTGGCAATGACTTGGTAGCCAGCTGGTAAACGCAGCCGCAACCATGCCGCCATCAAGGCTGCTTGCTGCCGGCCGCGACGGGTTAAGCTCCGCGCCAAGTCGTCCGAACCTTCTTCTGCCTCGGCATGTCGCCATAAAATCAATTCCATCGTGTGCTCTCCTGTCTCTTGTCTTTTTTGTTGTTTTGTTCCGCCCCCCTCTGGGAAAGACGGCTATTTGTTGCGGGGTACAGCGACCGCCCTGCCTTATCCCACAGCAGCCCAGCCCCATCATCCAACCTTTACCCCGCATGTTAAAGGCTAGGCATGACAATTTTATTTAACATCCTCTCCAACCGAAGGACTGGGGATGCGGGGGCTTGGCTGTTATTCCCCTCCCGAGGAGGGGTGCTTGCCTCTGGGTTTGGATTTTGGCTCTGGCGGCCTCGCCAGCCACCTGCTGACAGCACGACGACACTCGCCCTCTCCCCGTCCCTCAAGCCGCCACCAGCCGCAACAGAATCGGCACCAAAATCGCCGTCACCAAACCATTCAACCCCATCGCCAGCCCCGCAAACGCCCCTGCGGTGGGGGAATGCTGCAAAGCCCGTGCCGTCCCCAGTCCATGCGCAGCCAGCCCTGCGGCAAAGCCATAGGTAATATCCCGCCTCCAGCCCAGCCGCGACAAAATCGGCAGCCCCACCACGGCACCAAACACCCCCGACACAATCACAAATACCGCCGCTAGCTCTGGCGCGCCGCCGACCTTGCTGGCAATACCCATCGCAATCGGGGTGGACACCGAGCGCGACAGCAAGGTACGCACCACCACTTCATCCAAGCCCAACCACCACGCCACCCCCGTACTAGACACAATCCCCAGCACCGACCCCACGCCCAGCGTGAGCATAATTGGCCAAAACGCCTGCCGTAAGCGCGGCAAATTGGCGTACAGCGGCACGGCTAACGCCACCGTGGCCGGCCCGAGCAGCAGGTGAATAAACCGCCCACCCTCAAAATACGTGCGGTAATCCGTCCCCGTCAGCCACAGCACCCCCACCAGCAGCAAAATCGCCATCCCCACCGGATTAGCCAGCGGGTGGCCTTTGGTTTTTTGTTGGATGGTCAAGCACAGGCGGTAGGCCAGCAGGGTGGCAAATAGCCAAATCAGGGGTTGGGTTTTGGTGTCTCGCGCCAAAGCAAGCAAAGTCGCCATTTAAGCCACCTCCCGCCGTGCTGCCCGTCGCCGTGCGCGGCTCAACACCATTAAGCGGTGTAGCAAGCCCGCCGACACGATAAACGTCACCAGCGTCCCGACCACCAGCGCGACAACCATTTGCCACCAAGACTCCCCCAGCAACTTGCTATACAGCACCACCCCCAGCCCCGCCGGAATAAAAAATAGGGAGAAATGCTGCAACAGCGCGGGCACACCTTGCTGCAAAGCACGGGGTACGCCACGCCGGAGCATTAAAAAGGCAAACAGCAGCATCATGCCCAACACCGCCCCAGGTACCGGCAAGGCCAACGCCACCCCCAAGGCCTCCCCTGCTAATTGAAAGCCGATAAGCATCAACAAGGTTTCAAGCATATTACCGCCCTTAAAAAAGTGAAAAGAGATTCAGTATAATGGGACATAGCAGGCACACCCCGCCCCCAACCACCCTTTTGTGTTGTAAAAAAGAAACACGTTGCAAATTGACAAATATCCATAAAATCAAAAAGATAAATGCCAAAGCCCCACTGTGGTGCATCGCAATACCCGCCAAAAAAACGGCGATTTGTTTTTTTGCAACGGGGGTAGTTATAGTCCAACCCATAGCATCACGCTTGTCCCCAGCGTGATGCACGCTAAACCTTTCACGCTTTAAGCGTGATTTTAATTGCCCATTTGAACCAAGGAATTTCCCCATTGAAAAACTAATCGCACTGGCTGTTGCCGCCCTGCCTATGGCCGCTATGGCTGATGTCACCCTGTACGGTACCGTCGAAGCCGCCCTCGAAACCGGCAAGGGCTTGAAGCACACCAACAATACTAAATCCACCACCCGCGTTGATGACACCGGTTCTTTGATTGGCTTCAAGGGTGCTGAAGACTTGGGTAACGGTCTGAAAGCTATCTGGCAAATCGAACAAAGCCTGAACGTTGACGGCACCACCGGCGCGGGCACAGGTAACGACTCGCTGAACCGCTGGGCAACCCGCGATTCCTTTATCGGCTTGGAAGGCAACTTCGGTAAAGTGCGCGTGGGTCGTCTGTCCACTTACCCAAACAGCGCGATGGGTCAATCTGACGCAGCATGGATTTACGGCGCAGGCGTGAACGGTCTGCAATACCACCAAGCACAAGCTTTGGATGGCCGTACCAACAATGCTATCGCGTATGACAGCCCAGCATTCGGCGGCTTCTCCTTCGGCGCGACTTACGGCTTTGACGAAGTCCGCACCACCCTCCCACTGACCACCACACGTTCCAACGCGGCCACATGGAGCTTGGGCGGTACTTACGCTAACGCCGGTTTCTACGGCTCGGCGGGCTACGTCAGCCAAGCAGACACCGATAGCACCCTGACCAAGTCCAGCAACTACTGGCGTGTTGAAGGTGGCTACAACGCCAACAACATCTTGGCCGCGCTGTCCTATGGTCAAGCCAAGCAATACGGCGGCGCAGTGGACGCTCTGAAGTACAAAGAAGTCGCTTTGACCTTGGGCTACACCATGGGTGCGCTGACACCTAAGTTCACCTACGGCAAAATCTTCAGCGCGACCACCGCTGGCGTAAACATGGACGCAACTGAATTGAACCAATTCATCGTCGGCGTGGACTACGCTTTGTCCAAGCGTACCGTGGCTTACACCTCCTACGGTCACGCCAAGCACGGCGTAGCTGTATTTGCTGACGGCGGTCGTTCCGAGAATACCTTTGCAGTCGGTATGCAGCACAAGTTCTAATCTCGCTTCGGCGCGGTTAGCTTGACAAAAAAGACGACTTCGGTCGTCTTTTTTTGCGTATGGCCGCCGACTTCGCGCTGGCTTGACACCCCCCCTAGAGGCTGGCAATACTGCGGGCTTCTTTTTCTTGGCCACACCCCCCTTGGACGACATCCCCCTCTCGGTTTTATTTGGCGCACTCGGCTTGTTTTTGCTCGGCTCGGCGTTTTTTTCCATGTCTGAAACCGGCATGATGGCCGTCAACCGCTACAAGCTCAAAAACCTCGCCAACCAAGGCCATACCGGCGCAAAGCTGGCGCAAAAGCTCTTGGCGCAAACCGACAAATTACTCGGCGTGATTTTGCTGGGTAACAACCTGATTAACTCCGCCTCGGCCTCGTTGGCCACCGTCATTACCTTTCGGCTGTTTGGACAAAGCGAAGCCGCGCTGGGCATCGCCACCGTCGTCGTCACCTTTGCCATTTTGGTGGTCTCAGAAGCCACCCCCAAGGTCATTGCCGCTACCCACCCCGACCGTGTCGCCGTCATTACCAGCTATCCGCTCACCTTGCTGCTGAAGCTGTGCTACCCCATTGTTTGGTTTGTGAACCTGTTTGTAAAAGCCGCCATTCGGCTGCTGCGCGTGCAGCCCCACCCCGAAACGACTCAGCTCACCCCCGAAGAATTGCGCGTCCTCGTGCTGGAATCCAGCCAGATGATTGCCAAGAAACACCAAAGCATGTTGCTCAACCTGTTTGAGCTTGAAAGCTGCACGGTAGAAGACGTGATGGTGCCGCGCAGCCAGCTGGAGATGATCGACCTTGATGCCCCGCTAGAGACCATCCGCGCCCAACTCATGACCTGCCACCACACCCGACTGCCGGTGTATCGCGGCGGCTTTGACAACGTCGTGGGCTTTTTGCACGCCCGCAAAGTGCTGCATCTACTCGGCGAAGAGCTGACGCTTGAACGCCTAGAAGGCATTGTGCGCCCCGCCTATTTCATCCCCTCCAGCACCCCGCTGTTTACCCAGCTTCAGCATTTTCAAGAGAACCACCTGCGGATTGCGATTGTGGTGGACGAGTACGGCGAAATGATGGGCTTGACCACGGTCGAAGATATTTTGGAGCAAGTGGTCGGCGAGTTCACCACCCAAGCCCCCGAGCAAACCCGCCTTGCGGTCATTGAGCCGAGCGGCGCATTTAGCGTGGATGGCACCATGCTGCTGCGCGACCTGAACAAGCTGCTCGATGCCCACTTTCCGCTGGATGGCCCCAAAACCGTCAATGGCCTGATTGTCGAACACTTCCAAGACATCCCCGAGCCGGGCACCTGTTTTCGTCTTCAGCGGTATGTGTTTGAAGTGCTGCAGTCCCAAGACCGTGGCGTGAAACGCGTCCGCATTACCCCCCCAGCATAATGACCACACTCCTGACCGCCTCCTTGCCGCTGACGTGGCTCGTCCCTCTTGCAGGCTTGCTAGGCTTGCTGTTTGGCAGCTTTTTTAATGTGGTGATTTACCGCTTACCCAAAATGCTCGAAGCCCGCTGGCAAGCAGAAGCCGCCGCATGGCACGGCGAATCGCCTGCGCCCGCACCGCCCTTTACCCTTGCCTTCCCAGCCTCGCACTGCCCCCACTGTGCGCATCGGCTGGCGTGGTGGGAGAACCTCCCTGTGCTGAGCTGGCTGCTGCTGCGGGGACGGTGTCATGCCTGCCACGCGGCCATCTCGCCCCGCTATCCCATGGTCGAGCTGACCAGTGCGGGGCTGGCGGCAGGGCTGGCGGCGTATTTTGGCTGGGGCTGGCCGCTGCTGGGGGCGGCACTCTTGACCGGCTATTTGCTGGTGCTGGCGTGGATTGACGCGGACACCCAGCTTTTGCCGGATTGTCTGACCCTTCCTTTGCTGTGGCTGGGGCTGGTGTTTAACCTGCTGAGCGGGCAGGTCAGCCTAGAGGCCGCCCTCTGGGGTGCCATCGGCGGCTACGGCGTGCTTTGGCTGGTCAATGCGATGTTTAAGCAGCTGCGCGGCAAAAATGGACTGGGCGGCGGCGATGCCAAGCTGCTGGCGGCACTCGGCGCGTGGCTGGGTGTGGCGGCACTGCCTGGGCTGATTTTTGGCGCGGCACTGTTGGCGGTCATCGCCGGTCTGGGCAGGGCGGTCTGGCGGCGGCACACCCTCAACCAGCCAATGCCATTTGGCCCGTGGCTGGCTATCGCAGGCTGGGCGAGCTTGATGGTGGGGCCGCTGCTTTGAGCGCTTTGGGGGGATGCGGATGGGGTCAACTGTCGGTCGGGGTGCCGCTGCCGTTATTCCCCTCCGGCGGAGGGGAATAACGGCAAAGCCGGACGGGGTGGTTGTTGGCAGTGCTAAAACCAAACCCAAAGTCAAAAGCAACCACCCCACCCCTACGGGGCACCCCTCCACGGGAGGGGAATTAAAAGCCAAACCCTGCGGCCAGCCGTGGCGGGGAGTCACCGCCCAGCCCGAGCAACGGTGTCATTGGCACCGCCCCCCGTAGGTCGGGCTTCAGCCCGATTTCGCCACGTCCTACGGGACAGCCCTCCCCCGCCGCCAGCCGGCGCGATGGCGTGCTGCCGCGTTGTCGGGTTGAAACCCGACCTACCGTGCCACTCCGGCGAAGGGGGGCGATGGTGCAAGCGGACGGGGTGGTTGTTGGCGAGGCCGCGGGAGCTAAAGCCCAGAACCAAAAGCCCCGAACACGGGTTTAGAGCCTGTTTACGCGCGGCGAGACGCGGCTGACCCTTGGTTCGCGAAACGCCGAACAAGCTCAGCCCGCCGCCCCCCACAACGCCCAGCCCCTATCCAACACCAAGCCCGCACACACCACCGCCCCCACCCGATTATTCGCCAAAAAAGCCGCAAAGCAGGCAGCAGGTTCACGCGGGCGGATTTGGCGGTATTGCTGCATGATCAACACCCCCGCCGCCATCAAACCGGCCAAGTACACCGCCCCCAGCCCTGCCATTGCCCCCACCACGCCCATCAGCAACAAGAACAAGGTGTGGCACAGCATGATGGCCAGCACGTCAAACCGGCCAAAGGTAATCGCCGAGGTGCGGATGCCGATTTTCAGGTCATCGGCACGGTCTACCATCGCGTATTCGGTATCGTAAGCAATCGTCCAAAAGGTATTGGCGGCAAACAGCACCCACGCCAACAGCGGCACGGTGTTTTGGCTGGCGGCAAACGCCATCGGAATGCCAAAGCTAAACGCCAAACCCAAATAAGCCTGCGGCAAAGCCAAAAAACGTTTGGTGAAGGGATAGCTGCCTGCAAGCAACACAGCCGGCAGACTCATGACCCACGTCAGGGCATTCAGCGGCAGCACCAGCAAAAAAGCCAACCCCGCCAACCCCGCCGCCAGCAGCAGGGCTTCTTTTTCGCTGACCGCGCCCCGTGCAAACGGACGGTGCTGAGTCCGCGCCACATGGGCATCAAAATGACGGTCGGCGTAATCGTTAATCACACAGCCCGCCGAGCGCATCAGCAGTGTCCCCAAGGTAAAAATCACCACCATGCTGACCTGCGGCCAGCCACCATCTGCCGCCAGCCACACCCCCCACAAGGTCGGCCACAGCAACAGCAGCGAGCCAATGGGCTTATCTAAACGGGTCAGTTGGGCATACACCGCCAAGCGGTCTTTTAAGTGGGCAAACATGGCGGGGGACTCAACAAAGCTAAATCGGGATGAAAAACCTCATGCACCAGCAGCGTTTCACCGTGCAACACAAAGCCCGCCCGCCGCCCCAACAAACATGGGGCAGCAGAGGCAAAGTGCAGGCGGGCGGCTTGGGCGAGGGGAGAAGTGCTCAGCGTCGCCCATTGCAGCGGGCGACGGGTAATGGCGGCATCGGTAAACAGCGTCAAGCCCAGCGAGCGGCTGCCTCGGTCGAGCACAGCCGCCCAGTGGGGCGCAGGGTCGGCGGTCAGGCTGCGGGCAAAGACCACCGGCTGGTCAGCCAGCGTCAGCAGCACTTCGCGCACCAACACTGGCTGCCTCAGGGGGAGGGTAAGGTAGTCGGCTTCGTCAGCGGTGGGATAGGCGGTGCCTTGCTGGGTCACCACCACGGCAAACGGCAAGCCCGTGGCCACCAGCCGTTGGGTCAGCGAACCAGACGTACACGCCCAGTCCAGCAAGGTCGGCGAAAAATCAGGGGGCGCGACGCGCCAATCAGGGGAAGACATGGCGGGCATTATGCCAAAAAGCCCTGCCCCACGGGAGGCAACGCCGAGGAACAGGGCGACACGCGGCGGCACTTGCAAGGCAGAAGGGCATGGGGCGAATAGCCCAGCATCGCCCGCCGCCCATCACGCCCCGCCCAACCACGTTTTGGCCGCCACACCGCTGGCATCCACCTGCACATAGCCCCCCATGACCTCTGCCCGCCAATCGGCAATTACCCAGCGGCAACGCGCCCCCTGCGGCGTAGCGTAGGTGTGGCAAGCAGGGCGATGGGTGTGGCCGTGAATCAAATGCGCCTCAGGGTAACGCGCCAGCAACGCCAGCACGGCAGACTCGCTGACATCGGTCACGGCATAGGGCTTGGCGACTTTGGCCGCGCCCGACTCGCGCTGCACATCCCCCGCCAGCCGTTGTCGCCACGCCAAAGGCAAACGCAAAAATAGCCATTGGGTCAGTCCACAGCGCACCACGCGGCGAAACCGCTGGTAAGTTTTATCTTCGGTACACAGGGCATCGCCATGCGCCAACACATAGGCTTGACCATACAGCGTCACCACGCTGGGGTCGGCCAGCAGCGTCGCGCCGGTGGCACGGGCAAATGCCGCGCCCAGCAAAAAATCACGGTTGCCCGACACGATAAACAGCGGCGTGTGGCGGGCGAATGTAGCCAGTTGGGTTTGGATAGTGCGGGCAAAGGGGCGGCTGTCGTCGTCGCCGAGCCAAAAGCCAAAGAGGTCGCCCAAAATATACAGCGCGTCAACCTGCCCCTGATGGGCGGTCAAAAAGGCAGCAAAGTGGGCATTGAGCGCGGGGGTGCGCGGGGAAAGGTGCAGGTCAGCCAAAAACAAGGTACGGGGAGGCATAGGGCTCAGTCAAAGCAGCGCGAGGAAAGCCGCATTGTAGCGGCAAACCCTCGGTGCAGAAGGGGCAAGGGTAGCGCATCACACCCGCCGCCCCTCAGCCAAAATCAGCCTTCGATGATTTCCGCTTTTTCAACCACCACATCATCCAACGGCACGTCTTGGTGGCCATCGCGGCGACCGGTTTTGACGGTCTTCATTTGGTCGATGACTTCGCGGCCTTCGACCACTTCACCAAATACGCAGTAGCCCCAGCCGTTGCTATTTTCAGCGGTAAAGTCGAGGAAACCGTTGTCCACCACGTTGATAAAGAACTGCGCCGAGGCTGAATGCGGCGCACTGGTGCGTGCCATAGCGACGGTGTAGGCCTTGTTCTTCAGCCCATTATTGGCTTCGTTTTGGATGGCATCGTGGGTGGGTTTTTGCAACATGCCAGGGGCGAAGCCGCCGCCCTGAATCATAAAGCCCTTGATGATGCGATGAAAAATCGTGCCATCGTAGTGGCCTTCGCGGACATATTGCTCAAAATTCGCCACGGTCTTCGGAGCTTTTTCTGCGTCCAGTTGCAGGGTAATGACACCAAGGTTAGTTGTCAGTTTAATCATGCTGCGTGTTCCTTTTGGATAAGGGAGAAAAAAGGGGGGAATCAGTTGGCCTTGTAGCTGGCTTTGTCGATGCGAATCGGCTCAATCGGGGTATCGCCAGGGGCGGTACGGGTTTGGGCGATGCGGTTCACCACATCCATGCCGCGCACCACACGGCCAAACACCGTGTAGCCATAGCCTTGCACCGTGGCGGCGCGGTAGTTCAAAAAGGCATTGTCGGCGACGTTAATAAAGAATTGTGCCGAAGCCGAATGCGGGTCAGCGGTGCGTGCCATAGCCAGTGTGCCGATTTCGTTTTTAAGGCCATTGGCGGCTTCGTTCGGTACCGGCTTGTAGGTTTTCTTTTCGCGCATGGCGGCATCAAAGCCCCCGCCCTGCACCATAAAGCCGCTAATCACACGGTGAAAAATCGTCCCGTTATAGTGGCCTTCCCGCACATAGCGTTCAAAGTTAGCCACGGTTTGCGGGGCTTTTTCGGGGTAAAGCTCCAGCTCAATCGTGCCCAGATTGGTGGTCAATTCGACATGGGGCAAACCGGCGGCCCACGCGCTGGCGGTCAGGGTAAGACCAACGCAAACGGCGGCAAGGCGAGACAATTTCAGCATGGGCATCCTCTAGCAGGCAAGTGAACGGGGCAAGACCGGTGGTCTTGTCATGGCGGCGTATCATAGCCGACAAGCCCTCGGGCTGCATCCCTCCCCGCCCCGCCAAGCCACTCACCGCCCTGCCGCCAACCACGCCAGCAACGCCGCCAAGGCGGTATCGCTGGCCTGCGACAAGGCCGCCGCACCGCCGACAGCATCGGCGGAAGGGGCAGGCGCGTGAGCTTCAAATGCGCGGCGGCGGACGCGGCCATCAGCCAAGGCCACCTCGGCCACAAATGCCACCCGCCCCACGCTCTCCAGTGTGCGGGTAAAGGTCTGGGTAAAGTCGGTCAAGCGCAGCGTCACCCGCAGCGGCTGGCCACTGGTTTCGCGCGACCCTTCGCCAGCGGCGTGCAAGCGTGCCAGCAGCAAGGCCGTGGGTTTGTCCGCCCATTGGCTTTGGGCGTAACGCCGGATGCGCAGGGGGTCATCGTCCAGCAAGCGATAGTGCTGGGTGGTGCTGTCTAGCCACGGCGCAGCCTGCACCGTCACCTGCAAGGGCGGCAAGGCGGCGACGGTCTGAACCGCCACCGGTGCCAAGGTGTACCGTGCCACCGGCACACGCGGCGGGGCAAACGCACAGCCGCCCAGCAAGGCAATCGTCAGCAAGCAGCCCACAGCAGTGAGTGCCGGTTTACGCGCGGCGAGACTCGGGGGAGTCTGCGTTGAACCACCCCGAAACCGGCGGGTGGATTCAGTCCCAACGCCGCTTTTTGGGTGCATTTCGCCTTCGCGAGTCCGTAAACAGGTTCTCAAACCACCATTCGTCAACATCGCACATTTCCTATTCAAAAGCAGCGGAGGGGGAAGCGCGTCAGCGGGGCGCAAAGCCCGCCTCGCCTGGGCCGGGGGCTTCACGCGGGTCGCCAAACAGCAGTTGCTGGGGATTTTGCGCTTGCTGCTGCAACACGGCATCGAGGGCTTGGGTGGTGCGGCGTAAATCTGCCAACAGCGGCACCAGCTCGGGCAAGGCAGATTGGGTCAGGGCGGCACTGCTCTGCCCAACCTGCGCCGCCGCCGTGCCGACTTGCTGGGTGGTGGTGCGGGCGGCTTGGCTAAGGCCCCGCAGGTCTTTCAACAGCCGCTCGGTTTCGGCCAAGGTGGCTTCTGCCCGCTGGCTGAGGGCGGGCAAACGGGCGGCCACGGCGTTGAGCTGCACCAGCAAAGCGGCAAACTGGGCGCGGTTGTCGGCATTCAGCGTGGCGTTGAGGTTTTGCCCCACTTGGCGCAGCGTGGCGAGGGTCTCGGGCAGTTGGGCGTTCAGCTCTTGCCATGCCGAGGGCTTGAGCGGGATGGCGGCGTGCAGCCGGTCGAGGGGCGGTGCGTCGCCACGGTCAAATAGCTCGACATAGGCCACGCCGGTTAAGCCCTGTGTGCCGAGCTTGGCAAAGACGCGCTGGCTCAACACAAGGTCACGCGACAAGGCCGCCGTCAGCTTCACCCGCTGCGGCTGCTGGGGGTCCAACCCCAAGGCGGTGATTTTGCCGACCCGAATCCCCCGATACAGCACATGGGCTTCACGGTTCAGGCCGGTGACGCTGTCGGTGGCAATCAGGGTGTAGTCCTGACGTGCGCCGGTGTGGCCTTGGGTCAGCCAAACAGCCACCCCTGCCAGCACCGCCAACAAGCCCAACACAAACAGTCCTGCCCAAAAGGCGTGGGCTTTGCTTTCCATTCCATGCTCCGTGGTTTAGCCATCCCGCAAATCGGGATTTGGCCGTGATTCCCCGCCACCGCTAGCGCACCCCGCCGGTTTGGCTGTTATTCCCCTCTGAGGGGTACGCCGGAGGCGGGGGGTGGTTGCTTTTGGCTTTGGCTTTGGACTTTAGCACTGGCGGCATCGCCAGCCACCACCCCGTCCGGCGTTGCCGTCCACCCCTCCTCAGAGGGGAATAAAAGCGGCGGGGGTTTCGCCACTGGCGGCCTGCCCCGCCGCACGGGTTTGGTGACCATGCCCCGCCACCGCTAGCGCACCCCGTCCAACCGGCACACCTTCCGCCCCAAACGTCGCCTGAAAATACGCCTGAATAAACGGATGCGGGACTTGGGCGACCTGTTGCGGGGTGCCGATGGCGACGATGCGCTGGTCAGCCAACACCGCCACCCTATCCACCAGCGCAATCAGGCGGTCGAGTTCGTGGGTCACCATAATGGCGGTCAGCGATTGCCGCGCCTGAATCGCGCCGATTAAGGCGACAAAAGTCGCCGCGCCGACGGGGTCTAGCCCTGCGGTCGGCTCGTCTAAAAACAGCAAGGGCGGGTCGAGGATCAAAGCCCGCGCCAAGCCCACCCGCTTGACCATGCCACCGGACAGCGCGGCAGGCAGTTTGTCGGCTACGTCTGCGCTGAGGCCGACATGTGCCAATTGGGCATACACCATGCGGCACACGGTGGCGGCATCCAGCCCCCCGCGTTCACGCAGCGGCAGGGCGACGTTGTCAAACACGGACAAGCCGCTAAACAGCGCACCAAACTGAAACAACACGCCAAACCGCTGACGCAAAGCCCGCTCGGCTCGAAAGTCACCGGTATTCAGGGGCTGCCCCCACAGCCGGACGTGGCCTTTTTGCGGGGAGGTCAGTCCCATCAAATGCCGTAACAGCGTGGTTTTGCCGCTGCCCGAGCCGCCGACGAGGGCGACGATTTCGCCGGTGTTGACGGTCAGGTGAAGGTCGCGGTGTACGACGGTCGCACCAAAGCGGCTTTCGATGCCCTCGGCGACAATCACCGGCGGGGCGGGGGAAGCGGCGGCGGTCATGGTTTCACCGCCAAGGTCAGGGACAGCAGCACGGCAAAAAACGCATCGGCGACAATCACCAGCGTAATCGCCGCGACCACGGAACGGGTGGTGGACGCGCCCAAGCTTTGGCTGGTGGACTGCACCCGAAAGCCAAAGTGGCAGGCAATCAGCCCAATCAGCAGGCCAAACACCACCGACTTGCCCAGCCCGACCCACAGATGCACGGGTTTGACCACCAAGGGAAAGCGGTCGAGAAACTGGGCAAACGGCAGGTCGAGTTCCCAGTACGCGGCCAACATGCCGCCCAGCAAGGCCAGCAGGCTGGTCCACAGGGCGAGCAAGGGCATGGCCAGCCCCAGCGCGGTGATTTTTGGCCACGCCAAACGCAGCAGCGGCGACAAGCCGAGCACCTGCATGGCATCCAGTTCTTGGTTGATTTTCATCATGCCGATTTGGGCGGTCATCGCCGAGCCCGACCGCCCTGCCACCAAAATCGCCGCCAGTAGCGGCCCCAGCTCCCGCAGGATGCTTATCCCCAAAAAATCGACAATAAACGTGTTCGCGCCGAAACGTGCCAACTGCTGGGCGGACAGGTAGGACAGCACAATCCCAATCAAAAAGCCGACCAGTGCGGTAATGCCCAGCGCCGACACCCCCGCCCGAAACAGGTGGGCAGACAGGGCTTTCAAGGGGATTTCTCGCGGGTGGGTCAGCAAAAAAACCCACGCCCCGCCCAACTGCCCAAGCAGGACGATAAAGCCGGTGGCTTGGTCACGCAGGGCAAACGCGCCCCGCCCAACGGCTTCGACGGCTTCACGCCAGCCGCTGGTGGCGTGGGGCGGCGGACTGGGGGGGCTGTGCTGCCATTGCTGCAACAGGGCGTGCTGGGCGGGGGTGGCCAGCAGTTGGGCGGGCAGCGTCTGCCCCCAGTCTTGCCACAGCCACAACAGCCCGACGCTGTCGCATTCGGCGGCCTGAATATCCCACTGGGCGGTCAGCGGCACCGCCCGCACGGCTGAGCGTGCCGCAGGCTGTGTCGTCAGCCCTGCAAATGTCCACGAGCCGGTGAGGGTGGCGGTCTGGGCGCAGGTAGTTAGCTGGGGTGGGGAAAGGGAAGCGGCAGTCATGGCAGGGGACGCGAGAGGGCAGGGCAACGGGATGTTGCGCTATCGCGGCAGGATAGCACTGGCGCGGGGGTTGAGCAGATTTAGGCGGAATCAGTGCAAGCGAGTAGGGTATGCAGCGGGGGATGGGGCGGGCTTCTGCCGAACATCACAGCAGCAGTGCCGCAACGCGGGCGGGCAGCAACCGACTCACCCCAAACGAGGGAGGGGCAGAAGCGAGGGCATACACCGGAAGTCGGGCGGTAGCCCGACTTTAGCATTCACACCGCCACCACCTGAAACCCAAACCCCTTCGCTCGCCACTGACCTTCTTCGTGGCGCAGGGCGCTGGCGGTCAGCGGCACGGCATCCAGCCAGTCGGCGGCAATCCGCAGCGAGAACTTGCCGCCCTCGGCGGTCAGTGCCAGCGTATTGGGCAGGGTCAGGGGGCGGCGGCTGCGGCAGAACAGCGCGGCCAGACGCAGGGCAAGGATGGCCGGCCAGTAGTCGGCTTGGTTGACCAGCGGCAACATCTTGCCCAGCGAGCCTTTGTGCGCCAACACCAAATTGGCCAACTGCTTCTGCTCCAAGCGCGAAAACCCTGGCATGTCGGCGTTTTCCACCACATAGGCCGAATGCTTGTGGTAGCCGGTGTGGGAAATGGTCAGCCCGATTTCGTGCAGCTTGGCCGCCCAGCCCAGTTGGCGGTGGACTTCGGCGGGCGGAGTCTGCCCTGCCACACCGGCGTAAAAGCGCATCGCCAGCTCGGCGACACGGCTGGCTTGCGGGGTATCCACATGGTAGCGACGCTTAAACTGCCCGATGGTGACATCGCGGAGATCGTGGTCAAAGTTCCGCCCCAGCAAGTCATACAGCACCCCGTCCCGCAGTGCGCCGAGGGTCACGCTCATCTGCTCAATGCCCAGCTCTTCAAACACCGCCAACATAATCGCCAAGCCGCCGGGCAACACGGGCGCACGGTCGCTGCGCAGGCCATTCAGCGAGACATTTTTCAGGTTTTCTGCGCGGATTAAATCCGCCTTGAGCCGCTCCATGCCGTCACGGGTAATGCCTTCGGTGGCATAGTCGTTGAGCTCCAAAATATCGCGCAGTGACCGCGCAGTGCCGGAAGTGCCCACCGCCAGCTGCCAGTGTTCAGCGTGAAAGTCTTGGGCAATGCGCTGAATTTGGTCGCGGGCAATCAGCTCGGCGGTTTTAAAATGGGCTTTGGACAGGATGCCTTGGGGGAAATGGCGCAGGCTGTAGGTGACACAGCCGAGGTTTAGGCTTTCGGTCTTTTGGGCTTTGTAGCCGCTGCCAATAATAAATTCGGTGGAGCCGCCACCAATATCCACCACCAGCCGCTTTTCTCGCCCTGTCGGCAGGCTGTGCGACGCGCCGGTGTAAATCAGCCGTGCCTCTTCACGCCCTGCAATAATTTCGATGGGGAAGCCAAGCAAGGCTTCTGCTTTGGCGATAAAGGCGGCGGCGTTGGTAGCGACGCGCAGGGTGTTGGTGCCGACCACCCGCACTTGGTCGGGACGAAAGTGGGACAGCCGCTCGCCAAATTTGGCCAAGCACGCCAAGGCGCGTTCTTGGGTCGGCTCATCCAGCAGATTGTCTGCCGTCAGCCCTGCACCCAGCCGCACAGTGTCTTTGAGGGAATCGAGCGGAAAAAACTGCTCGCCATCCACCCGCACAATTTGCAGGCGAAAACTGTTAGAACCTAAATCAACGGCAGCGAGGGTGGGGTAGGACGAGGGCACGGGGACACCTACTAATCAAGAAAACAGATAGCAAATCGCCCCAATAAAGGGGCGCGAGAGGGAGAACGTACAGGCGGATTAAACCGACATACCTTCCATATCTTCAAGGGTGGAGTGGCGAATGTCTTTGCCCTTGACCATATACACCACATATTCGGAAATATTTTTGGCGTGGTCGCCAATCCGTTCAATGGCTTTGCACATAAAGATGGTGTCAATCGACATCGAAATGGTGCGCGGGTCTTCCATCATAAAGGTGACCAGCTGACGGAAGTTGGCATCGAATTCGTCGTCCAGCGTGCGGTCTTGCCGCGCCACATCCAAGGCACCGGCCACATCCAGCCGCGCAAACGCATCCAAGGCACGACGCACCATAGCCATGGCAATGTCTGCCATTTTTTGGATTTCGCGGAAGCGGGGTGCGTGAATGCGGTCACCGGTCAAAATCAACTTGCCCATACGCGCCACTTTTTGGGCTTCGTCGCCGATGCGCTCAAGGTCGGTGATGATTTTGATGACCGTCATGACCATCCGCAGGTCGCTAGCAGCAGGCTGGCGGCGGGCGATGATGTGTTGGCATTCTTCGTCTAGGCTGACTTCCATGGCGTTGACCAAGGCATCGTCACGAATCACTTGCTCAAGGGCATCTAGGTCAGAGGCGAGTAATGCCTCGATGGCGGCAATCATCTGGGCTTCGACCAAGCCGCCCATTTGCAAGACGCGGGTGCGGATGGTTTCGAGTTCCAAATCAAACTGCTTAGAAATATGCTCGGCCATGGTGGCTTCCTAAAGTTAAGAGGGGGCAAACCTTTGATTGTCCCGACCCCATGTGTCAATCGTGTGACAAAAAAACCGCCTGTGCGGTGCAGCAAGGCGCGTCAGCCAGTAGCGACGCACCCAAAAAACAACCCCGACACGCATGGCACCTGCGTATCGGGACAGGGTGATTTAGCGGATTTCCTTCACGCCTTCGCTTGTGCCCAGCAACAGCAAATGGGCATGTTGTCGCGCAAAAATACCACAGCACACCACACCAGGAATATGGTTAATCGCTTCTTCCATCGCCAGCGGCTGGGTGATGTCGAGGTTGTGCACGTCCAAGATAATATTGCCGTTGTCGGTGACAAAGCCTTGCCGCCATTCGGGATGCCCGCCCAGCTTGACCAGCTCGCGCCCCACCAAGGAACGCGCCATCGGAATCACTTCGACCGCCACAGGGAACGCGCCGAGTTTTTCAACGTATTTGCTATCGTCCGCCATGCAAATAAATTGTTCAGCCCCTGCTGCCACAATTTTTTCGCGGGTTAATGCACCGCCGCCGCCTTTAATCATGTGCAAGTGATGGTTGATTTCGTCGGCACCATCAAAATAGACCGGCACTTTGCCCACAGCAGTCAGCTCGAACACGGGGATATGCAAGGCTTTGAGCCGCGCGGTGCTGGCTTCGGAGCTGGACACACAGCCTTCAATCCGGCCTTTGATGGTGGCCAGCGCGTCAATAAAATAATTGACCGTCGAACCGGTACCCACGCCAATCACGGCATTGTCAGGCACAAATGCGAGGGCTTTTTGGGCAACTGCACGTTTTTTATCATCTGCATTCATAGTGGTCTCTCCTTCTTTTTGGATGGGTGGGGCATGTGTCCCAGTATAGCCACGGATTCAAGCCGATGGCGTAATTATGCACGCTGCAGTAAGCAAACGGCTTGCGCAGCGATGCCTTCTTCGCGCCCCAGTGGGCCGAGGTGTTCGCTGGTTTTAGCTTTGACGTTTACCGCGTCCACGGTCACGCCTAAGTCTGTGGCGATATTGACCCGCATTTCGCCCAGATAGGGGGCAAGCTTGGGGCGTTGGGCAATCACCGTACTGTCCACGTTCACCAGCCGCCAACCCGCTGCAGCCACCCGCGCCCACGCGGTGCGGAGCAAACAGCGGCTGTCTGCTCCGGCAAAGCTGGGGTCGGTGTCGGGGAATAGATGGCCAATATCGCCCAAGCCTGCCGCGCCCAGCAGGGCATCGGTAATGGCGTGGAGCAGGGCATCGGCATCGGAATGCCCCTTGAGCCCCAGACGATGGGGAATGGTCACGCCACCCAAAATCAGGGGACGACCCTCAACCAAGGCGTGGATGTCCCAGCCTTGTCCAATACGGAGTGCATTCATACGGTTTCCCCCTGTGGATGGCACAGCAAAACCCGCTCGGCCAGCGCGAGGTCATGTGGCCACGTCACTTTAAAGTTAAAAGCATCGCCCTGCACCAAGCGCGGGGCAAGGCCAAGCTGCTCAATCGCTGAGGCTTCGTCGGTGATGCTGACATCGCACGCATCGCTTAGGGCTTCGGTCAGCAGCGCGGCGCGGAACATTTGGGGGGTTTGTGCCAACCACAGGCCGTCACGCGGCACGGTGCTGGCAATGCGCCCTCCTTCGCCTTCTTTTTTCACCGTATCGGCCACTGGCAAAGCCAATAGCCCGCCAATCGGGTCACCGGCCAAGGTATCCAGCAGCCGTGCCAGCGCATCGCGGGGCAAACAACACCGCGCGGCATCGTGCACCAAAATCCAATCGCGGTCTTCAGCAGCAAGGGCAAACAGGCCGTTGCGGACGCTTTCAGCGCGGCTGGCTCCCCCTGCCCGCAACACCAGCAAACGGTCGCCCCCTGGCCACCAAAATTGGTCAAACCACACGTCGTCAGGATGCACCACCACGGCCAAAATATCCAAACGCGGCTCGGCAGCCAGCACGGCCAAGGTGTGCCACAGCACGGGCTGTCCTGCCAGTAATTGATATTGTTTGGGCAGGCTGCCACCCATGCGGCTACCCGCACCGGCAGCAGGAATCAGGGCAATATGGCGAACCTTCATACGCCGTCCTCGCCGGTACTGGGGACAGTGCGCCAGACGCACGTCCCTTTGATTTGCTTGTCGAGGTCATCCAGATACGCCGTGTGGGCAGCCAGCTCTTCGGCTTGGGCATAGCGCACCACGCGGGGCTGACGAGGGTCGCTGCCCAAGCGCAAGGTCAGGGGGTCGCTGTCTTGCGCCGTACCGCTGTCTAAGGCCATGAGCAGGTTCTCTTGCCCACGGGTCATGGCGAAATACACTTCGCCCAGCAGTTCGCAGTCAATCAATGCGCCGTGATAGACGCGGTTGCTGCGATTCACCCCAAGCCGGTCGCACAGGGCATCCAGATTATTGCGCTTGCCCGGAAACTGCAGCTTGGCCAGCTTCAGGGTGTCGATAACCTCGGCCACAAGGCTGGTGGCGGTGGGCAGACCCGCAGCTTGGAACTCCATATCCAAAAAGCCCATATCGAACGGGGCATTGTGGATAATCAGGGTGGCATCGCGGATAAAGTCGGCAATCTCGCTGGCAACGGCGGCAAATACCGGTGCGCCTTCAAGGTCGTCGAGGGTAATGCCGTGGATACGGCTGGCTTCTTCGGGGATGTCGCGCTGAGGATGGATGCGGAGGTGCAGATTGCGCCCCGTCAGCTTGCGGTCAATCATTTCTAAGCCAGCAAACTCAAGCAAACGGTCGCCGCCCCGTGCCAGCAGCCCCGTGGTTTCCGTATCTAAAATAATGTAGCGCATAGGATGAGACTCAAAGCGTGTAGGTGTAGCGGCGATTATACCAAGCTAAGGGAAGCGGCTTTCAGAACCTGTTCAAAGTCGGCGAGAGGGGGGTGAGCTTGCGTTCGCTGGATGCTGACCCCGTTCTGAGCCCAAACCCCTCGCGGACGGCTTGCCGGCTGGCGAGGCCGCCAAAGCCTAAAACCAAAGTCAAAAGCAACCACCCCACCCCTCCTCCGAAAGGGGGAATAACAGCCAAACCGGCAGCGTAGGCGGCCAGTGGCGGGGAATAAAAACAAAACCCCAGCAGCCTGCTACCGGCCTCGGGCAAGCACGCCAAACAAAAGCCGAGCCAAGGGCAACCCTCGGCTCGGCTTTGTGGGGTGGGGGCTAGCCCCTTGTGAAGAGAACGCAGCTTAGCTGACGCGCAGCAGCTCCACTTCAAACACCAGCGTGGCATTGGGGGGAATCACCCCACCCGCCCCGCGTGCGCCGTAGCCCATTTCAGCCGGAATCGTCAGACGGCGCACGCCGCCCACTTTCATGCCGACCACGCCTTCGTCCCAGCCCTTAATCACTTGGCCATCGCCCAGCAAAAAGCCAAACGGCTGCATCCGGTCGCGGCTGGAATCGAATTTTTCGCCGGTTTCTAACCAGCCGGTGTAATGCACGGTGACCTGCTTGCCAGCAACGGCTTCGTCGCCAGTACCCACTTGGGTGTCGTCACAGATTAGGGAGGCTTCGCTCATGGGGAGTTTCCTTGGTTGGGGGGTAAATGGGGAGGGTCAATAGGGTTAGAACGTGTTCAAAGTCTAGCGAACGGTGGGTCAGCCAAGGCGAAATTCGGAAAAAACGCCGTTGGACTTGAATCCACACGCATTTTTTTACGAATTTCAACGCAGGATCACCCGAGTCTCGCAGATCGTAAACAGGCTCTTAGCCACGCGGCGGCAAAACCTGCCCCGGCGTGGTGATGTCCAACGGTGGCAGGGTGTCGTGGTGCTCGCGTCCGGCTTTTTTGGCCATGCACTGCAAATACAAATTGGGGTCAGGCGGGGTGCGGTGGCGTTGGGCGTGCCAAATCATTTCGCCCAAACAATCCATAACCTCGTGGGTGGCGGCGTGAGCATCGCCTAACTTTGCCACCAAGGCCTCAAACCCCGCCCGCACGCCGGTGGGCTGGTCGATGGAGAGTTGCTCTTCAATCGACAAGTGCATGGCAAAGTGCAAAAAGGGATTGGTTTCGCCCGCTTCGGGTCGCCAGTCATGGTCCACAAAACGGTCAGGCGCATCCAGCACCCGATGGTATTCGGGGTGGTCTATCAGCACCGCCAGCGTCATCCGCTCAAGGTCGGTCAGCGGCTGGCTGGCTTTGTGCTTTTGCCACGTTTCCAGAAAGAAGCGGCGGGCTTCGTCACGGCTAGGGTTAAACATCCGGCACCTTTATTTTTTCTGAAAAATCACATCCCAGACCCCATGCCCGAGTCGAATACCCCGCTGCTCAAACTTGGTCAGCGGGCGGTAGTCAGGGCGCGGCGCGTAGCCGTCTGCGGTATTGGTCAAGCTCGGCTCGGCGGCCAGTACGTCGAGGATTTGGATGGCGTAATCTTCCCAGTCCGTGGCGACATGAAAATACCCGCCCGACTTGATGCGGCTGGCCAACAGGGCCACAAACGGGGCTTGCAGCAAGCGACGTTTGTTGTGCCGTTTTTTGTGCCAAGGGTCGGGAAAAAACACATGCACACCGTCCAGCGACTGCGGGGCGATTTGCTCGGTCACCACTTCGACTGCGTCGTGCTGAACCACGCGCAGATTGGACAAGCTCTGCTCTTCAATCAGCTTCAGCAGACTGCCCACACCAGGGGAGTGGACTTCTACGCCGATAAAATCGGTTTCTGGGCGATGCGCCGCAATCTCCGCCGTGGCACCGCCCATGCCAAAGCCAATCTCCAGCACCACGGGGGCGGTGCGCCCAAACAAGGAGGGATAGTCCAACACTGCACCGGCAGCGTAGGGAATGCCCAAGGTAGGGAGAAGCGTATCGTAGGCGCGTTGCTGTCCTTTAGACATATGCCCTTGCCGCAAGACAAAGCTGCGGATGGCGCGGTGGTGCAAAGGGTGTTCCATAGCGGGGATTCCAAAGACGAAAGGTGCGGAAGGGTGCGATGGTAGAGCAAATCGAATCCGGCGTGAACTTGGCGCACGCCCCCCGTTGGCGCAGTCTGTGGCTTCGTGCGATGATTACAGGCTGTATTTTCCCCTCTCTACCCTACAACCAAGGACACGTACCATGAGCGAACAAGACCAACAGCCCGCCTTTGCTATCGAAAAAATCTACGTCAAAGATTTGTCACTGGAAATCCCGCACGCACCCGCTATTTTCTTGGAACGTGAACAACCCGAAATCGACCTGCAATTGGCCTCCGAAGCCACCCAGCTCGAAGAAGGTATTTTCCAAAGCAGCATTACCGTGACCGTGACCGCCAAAGTGGGCGAAAAGGTGATGTTTTTGGTTGAAGCCACCCAAGCGGGCATCTTCCAAATCCGCAACGTGCCAACCGCTGAGCTTGACCCGATTCTGGGGGTGACCTGCCCCAATATCTTGTTCCCCTATGTCCGCGAAACCGTGTCGGATGTGGTCAACCGTGCGGGCTTCCCACCGGTGATTCTCACCCCCATCAACTTTGAAGCGCTGTATGCCCAACAACAACAGGCCAGCCAAACCAGTAATGAAACCCACTAAATTCGCCTACGGGGTCGCCCTGCTGTTGGGGGGCTGGGCACTCAGCAGCCACGCGCTAGAGTTCCGCGCCACCAAGGAGCACGGCACGGTGTTTTACGACGCACCCAGCAGCACCGCCCCCAAACGCTTTGTGGTCAGCCGTGATTATCCGGTCGAGGTCTTGGCGACCAAGCCGGGCTGGTCACGGGTGCGCGATGCCGCCGGTGGTGTGGCATGGGTGATGACCGATGCCCTCAGCACCCAACGCACCGTGGTGGTGACTGCCCCCAAAGCAGAGATACGCCGCAGCCCTGACAGCACGGCGGCGGTCTTGTTTTCAGTGGAAAAAGAGGGTGTGCTGACCCTCGTCACGCCCCCTAAACAGGGCTGGGTACAGGTGAAGCACCGCGATGGTGGCACGGGTTACGCGCTGCTGTCGGCGTTTTGGGGCTTGTAAACAACTACCTCACCCCTACTGCCACACCCCAGCAAAAAGCCCCTCGTTTCGACCGAAGCGAGGGGCTTTTTGCTGGCAGCTAGGCGAGGCGAATGGCTACACCGAATCAGACGGCGGCATCGTGGCTGTCCGTGTAGACGTCGCCAATACGGCAGGGGTAGGGCGATAAATAATCAACCAGCGCGGGGCGCGAAAATGTGAGAGCTGTTGATACAGCCACACATAGGTGACCGCAAACAGCCCTGCGGAGAACAAGAGTAACGGGGTGTTGTTCCACCACAGCAGCGCGGGCACCGCCGAGCATCCCCATAAAACCAAGAGATACGGGGTGGTCAGCGCATTACGAAGCAGGCGGTCACGCGGCACACGGCTGCCGACATGCCACCGCGCCAAACGTAAATAGACCAAGTGGTGTAGATGGCAGGCATCGGGCTGGCCAGGGGAGCGTTGGTGCAGCCTTAAGCGGCGGTAAATAGTAAATAGCGTTTCAAATACGGGGTAGAGCAACACCAGCAGCGGAAACCACGCAGAGACTTCGGCATGGTGCGACACCAGCAACACAGCCACCTCGGCCAACATGACACCGGTGAGATACGCCCCACCATCGCCCAAAAACAGCTTGCCATAGGGGTAATTCCACATCAAAAAACCCAGTAATGCCCCCGCCAAAGCAAAGGCAATCGAAGCCAGCCAAACATCCCCCAACAGCGCTGCCATTACCCCCATCACCAACGCAGCCCCGCACGACACCGAGCTGGCGAGTCCGTTGTAGCCGTCAATCAGGTTAATAGCATTGGTCACCCCCGCCACCGCCACCATAGTCAGCACAAGGGCAAACGTGCCCCCCGACACCAGCCACATATCCAACCAAGGCACATCCAAGCGCACCAAGGTGGCATCGAGCAAAAAATGCCCGACCGCCGCCGAGAGCAAAGTCAAAATCAACCGGCTACGCGCCGAGACGGTTTTAGTTAAGTCTTCGACAATACCGCCAAAAAAGGCCGGGGCAGCGACCAGCAGCAGCCAAAAATAGCGCGTTTCATCTAGGCTCAGCCCCAGCACTACAAAGGCACTGGATAGCCCCGCCAATAAGGCGACCCCGCCGATTCTGGGGACAGGCACATCGTGAAATTTTTGCACACCAGTCAGGTCGTGGTCTGCAGATAAATGGCTGTGAAGATGGTCAAAGCAGACGATGAGCCATGCGACAAAACAACTGACAACAGCAGCAAGAAAAAACGCGTTCATACGGTAGGGTTACCTCATATCACCCCTGCTATTTTTTACCTTGGGGCAACAAGCCACCACAGGCATCAATAGGGAGTGGGTTATCCGTCTCTAGGTAATTCTACCATGTGGCTAATTACATCCATGTAAGTCTGTACCACATTCTGCTGATTAAACCGCTGCACCACCCCAAGTCTCGCGGCTTCCCCCATCTGCTCACGCGTGGCACGCGGCAACGCCAAAAACGCTGACAGTGCCGCCGCGAGTGCATCAGCACTGTGCGATTGACACAGTAAGCCGTTTTTGCCGTGCTGCACCACCTCGCGGCAGCCCGGCACATCGGTGGCAATCAGCGGTCGCCCCATCGCAGCGGCTTCTAGCAAGGTGCGCGGCGTGCCTTCACGGTAAGACGGCAGCACCACACATTCGGCTTGTGCCAAGGCGGGGCGGACATCGTCGGTTTCGCCCCAATACTCAATCACCCCTTCGGCCTGCCATGCAGCAACGTCTGCTGCACCCAACGCCGAACGATTGGCCACACCGACCCCGCCCAGCAGACACACTTGCACCTTTGGCCACTGGCTACGGAGCTGCCGCGCGGCATCGACCAGCTCCAGCACCCCTTTGTCGCGCAGCAATCGCCCGACAAACAACACCACCCGCCGCCCCTCGTCCGATGGCAAAGGGCTGGGGGTAAAGCGGGCAATATCCACCCCTGACCCTGCCACTTCTCGCACCTGAGCCGCCCGCACCAAGCCTTGTTCGACAAACAAGCGGCTGTCGTCAGGGTTTTGGAACATCACCACCGGCGCGGGAGCCAATGCCACACGGTACAAACCTTTAGCCAACCGATTCAGCCAACCGTCCCGCAAAAAGGCCGTCCCCAGTCCGGTAATGGTCGCCAAGCTCGGCACCCCCGCCAGCCGTGCGGCCAACGCGCCGTAAATCACCGGCTTGATGGTGTAGTGCAGCACCACATCGGGCTTGATGCGCCGATAAGCACGCCACAAAGCCCAGCACAACGCGGCATCGCGGCGGGGATGCGTGCCTTGGCTATCCACGGCAATCGGGTGGCACTGCACCCCCAGCGCAGTCAGCGAGGCAGTGGCGGCATCCGGCGGGGCAAGCACATGCACTTCGCGGCCTTGCGCCAATAGGGCGGCAATCAATCCCCCCCGAAAGTGGGCGAGATTCCATGTGGTATTGGCGACCAAAACAACGCGTAAAGGGGTCATGCAGCGTCTACCTTTTTGGGACGGGGTTCGGTCATATGGTCAGCAAACAAAATAAACAACAGCACAAAAGGAAAGCGGTAACGGGCGGCGGTGCCGTAGTTAAAAATCACAATGCCGTACAACACAAACGAAGCCACCATAAACACCTTCAGCGCGACAACGTTATTAACATGGTGAGGCAAGGCCTTGCGTCGCCACCACACCACACACAGCCCCAACATAAAGATATTTTCGAGGCTCTGAATAAACTGGAACCCCATCCCTGCTGCCCACGGCAAGGGATTCAGCAAAAACCCCAATGCGCCATTCAAAAAAGAGAACGGCAGCGATAAATCGGCCGTCAGCAGCGGCGGCGAGCCAATGCCGCCATCTTCAGCATAAAAAGAACGGCGGTGCTTATTGAGCTCTTCCAGCATTCCAAGCTTCAGCAGCCCAACGATGCCCCCGACAAACGCCACCGAGGTCGCTGCAATCAGGCGTTTGCGCGACTCCCCTGCCACCAGCTGAAATAGTATCGGCACGGCAGCCAGCAGGGCATTTTGTGACTTAATCAACATCAGCGGCCACAACCACGCCAAGGCCAGCCATCGCCAACGCCCTTCAAACCACTGATACAGCACAAAAAACATAAAGATAAAAATCAGCGTGTCGCGCATGGCCAAGGCCGAATACAGCGCGAAACTGGGGTAGAGCAGAAAAAACACTTTGCTGGCAGGGGACAAAAATCGCTTTTGCTCCAGCCACAGGTAAAACAACACCACCAACTGAATGTTAATCAGCCCCAAGGAACGGACGCTGATAATAAAAGGCAACGGAAAAGACCCCAAAATGGCCGACGCGGTTTTGACGTTGGCACTGGTGCGCTGCACACACCACCCACCATCATCCAGCCCCCGCCACAACATGCTGCACTTCACATAGCCGACTTGGTCGGGCATGTAGCTGACGGGAAAGAGCACATCGTTGGTTAAAAATACCGCCGCCGTGCGCAGCAAAAACACCCCAAAAGCCAGATTGTCGAGGCGGTCGGTCAGCCGTAGCCCGCCCAAAAAAATCAGGGCGCACAGCAGGTTAATCGTGTCTTCAAGTTCGAACACGCTGCCGATGCTCCTGCCACGCTTGGAACATTAAAATATCCCACAGCAAATAGTGCCCATTGCCCCGTCCGGCCAAATGCGCTTCCCACAGGGCGCGAATCGGGGCGGGATGAAACACCCCTTCCCGTTCCAAGCGGTCGGCAGCCAGCAAGGCCTCGGCCCACTCACGCAGCGGCCCCGCCAGCCACGCCCCAACCGGAATACCAAACCCCATTTTGGGACGCTCAATCAAGGCACGCGGCACATGGCGATGCAGCACTTCGCGCAGTAGCCACTTGCCCTTGCCGTCGCGGACTTTTTGCGCCATCGGTAACCGCCATGCCAAGGCCAGCACCCGATGGTCGAGCATCGGCACGCGGGTTTCGAGGCTGACCCCCATCGCGGCGCGGTCTACTTTGGTCAAAATATCGTCAGGCAGATAGCTCAGGGTATCCAAGACCATCATCCGCTCGGTAAAGCACAGCCCCTCTGGCAAAGTACCCAAGCCGGTCAGCCAAGTGGGGGGCTCGGTCGCGCCTTTGACCACCGCGCTGGGGTCGGGCCAGTGGGTGACTAAGCTGCGGTATAAGCCATCGCCGCCGCCCGAATCCAACAAGGCTTTGAGCTTGGCCAGCTTTTCGCTGGGGTGGCTGACTTGCAAAGAGGCCGGTAGCAGCGGGCGGCACGCCGCATACAGCGACTCAAACAGCGCGGGCGACAACGCCCCCACACTGCCAGCCACCATGCTTTGCAGCCCACGGGGAATCCGCCCCAGCATGTGGTTCAGCTTGTCGCCTTGCAGATGGCGGGTATAGCCGCTAAACAGCTCGTCCCCGCCATCCCCAGACAAAGCCACGGTGACATGGCTACGCGCCAATTGGCTGACCAAGAAGGTGGGGATTTGTGAGCTGTCGGCAAAGGGCTCGTCGTAGAGGGTCGGCAAACGGGGAATCACCGCCAGCGCGTCCTTGGCCTGCACATACAGCTCGGTGTGGTCAGTGCCCAAATGCTGCGCCACGGCCTTGGCGTGCTCAGCCTCGTTATAGCCTGCCACATCAAAGCCAATAGTGAAGGTCTTAACCGGCCGCTCGGACAGGGTTTGCATCAAGGCCACGACGGTAGACGAGTCTATCCCCCCCGACAAAAATGCCCCCAACGGCACATCGGCCAGCATTTGCCCTTGCAAGGCTTGGGTCAGCACTTTTTCGAGGGCATCGGTGGCTGCGCTGTCGGGCAAGTCCAGCGGGTTGGCTTTGGCTTGGGCAATAGTGTCGGACAAGGACCAGTAGCGCGTCACCGTGGGCTCAGCCCCCGCCGCTGCGGCCACTGCATCCAAAACCGCCATCGTGCCTGGGGGCAATTTGGCGATACCCTGCCAGATGGAATACGGCGCAGGCACGGCGTTATGGCGCAAATACACCGCCAGCGCGTCCCGATTCAGTTCGGGGTCAAAGCCGGGCCATGCATCAAAGGCTTTCAGCTCGGAGGCAAACAAAAACGCCCCGCGATGCCAGCCGTAGTACAGGGGTTTTTCGCCCAGACGGTCACGCCCCAGCGTCAGGCTGCCGGTTTCTCTGTCCCATAGGGCAAAGGCAAACATCCCTGCGGCGCGTTCTAGGGTGGCCATCACCCCCCAGCGGGCAAACCCCGCCAGCAGGGTTTCGGTATCGGAATGCCCCCGCCAATCGGTCTCGCGCCCCATTTCGCTGCGCAAGGCCAGATGGTTGTAAATCTCACCGTTAAAGACCAGCAGATAACGCCCACACGGCGACACCATAGGTTGATGCCCTGCTGGCGACAAATCCACAATCGCCAGCCGCACATGCGCCAGCAGAATCCCCGCCTCGGCATCGTGCCACACGCCCACATCATCCGGCCCTCGGTAACGAATCTGCGCCGCCATCGCTTGCCCAATGCTGGTCAAATCGCCTGTTCGTCTATCGCGCCACAACGCGCCTGCCAATCCACACATTAAGCTTGTCCTTTGTTTGCTGCGGCAGTCGGCACAGCAGCCAGTGCTGTCCATGCTACCCAATATTGATGCGCCACATGGGCAAGGGAAAACTCGGAGACGACCCGTGTGCGGGCGGCCTGTCCACGTTGCTGCCGCTGCTCGGCAGAGGCGTTGAGGAGCTGCAAGATGCCATCGGCCAAGGCACCCACCTGCTCTGGCGGCACCACCACACCGGTGTCGCCGACAATCCAAGCGGAGTCCCCCACGTCGGTCACCACACACGGCACGCCACAGGCCATGGCTTCTCCCACAGCATTGGGAAAGGCTTCGGCGTGGGAGGCATTGACTGCCACATCCAGCGCGGCCGTCAGGCTGGGCACATCCGCCCGCTCGCCCAACAAGTGCAGCCGAGGCAATAAGCGGGGCGGCACACAGCTCAGCAGTGCCACATTGTCTGGCGACATCCCCCGCCCCACACAGACAAAATGGACGTTGGGACGCTGCGCCAACACATGCTCGGCTGCAGCAAAAAAACCGGCGTGGTTTTTGACCTCATGCCAACGCGCCACCAGCCCGACAAGCAAGGTCTCTTCTGCCAAGCCAAACTCTTGGCGCACAGCGGTGCGTGCAGCCAGAGACGGTGCAAATACCGTGGTATCAAAGCCATTGGGGATGTCGTGTGCGCGGCTATTGGTGTAGCCCAGCGAAATATGTTGCTGATGCGCCAAACGCGACACATAAAACACTTTGTCTGCCCAGCGTGACAAGACAGCATCAAGCCGAATCACATAGCGCGTCAGGCGTTTGCTGGTAGCAAAGGTAGTCAGTGACTGTCGAATAGCCAGTGCCAGTGCAGGACGACGGGGGGCACAGAGCCGTGCAAAGTGCGCCAACAAGTTGCCGTGGTACATCCAACCCTGAATCACATCGGGGCGAAAGCTCCGCACCAGCCGCGCCAAACGCAGCAAGCCGCGCGGGGTCAGCCGCCCAGCAGGCATATCCAACGCGACGACCGGAATCCCCATCGCCACCAGTTTTTTGCCCAGCACATCGAGACCGGACAGCGATACCACGCAGGGCACGATACCTTTGGGCTGCGTGGTCAGCTCGGTCAAAATCCGCACCAAGGCATTTTCTGCGCCACTAGGGGCGAGGGTGGTACTAATCACAAGCAAACGCACAGGTCAGTTCCCCTTTGGCTGCACAGCACGCAGCGCGGATTCGGTATTGGTTAATAAATTGCCCGCAGAAAACACCTGCTCGACACGCGCACGCGGCGAAGCCAAGGCTGCCCCGCCAGTCGCATAAGCCTGACGTAGGGCAGCGGCTAGGGCAGCGGTATCGCCCACCGGCACAACATAGCCGCCCTCCGCCAACAACCACGCGGCATCGCCGGTGTCGGTGGTAATGCCGAGCACGCCGCAGGCCATCGCTTCGCCCAGCACATTTGGCGACCCTTCGGAGTGCGAAGCCGACACCAGCCAATCGAGGCCGTTATACACCGCAGGCATGGCTTGAGTGCCATCTTGCCAAATCATCCGGTCGGCAATCCCCAAGGTCACGGCCTGTTGCTGCAAGGCAGGGCGGCGGCCTGCGGGGTCATAGCCCGCCACCACAAACCGCGCGGCGGGGCAGCTTTCGACAAGCTGTGCCGCTGCCACCAAAAAGCCGGCGTGGTTTTTAACGGGGTCGATACGCCCCACCAGTCCAAAAACAACGTGGCACTCATCCACGCCCCACGCGGCACGCTGCTGACGACGGGCGGCGGCATCGGGCCGGAAACGCTGGGTATCGACCCCATTGGGAATACACAGCAGCTTGGCGGGCGGAAAGCCCTTTTTGGCAGCAATCGCCAAGCCGCGCTGGGAATTACACACAATCAAGGCGGCGTAGCGCGAGAGGGCGGTTTCTAAGGCGTATTCCAACCGCCCCATCCAGCCCAAGGCCGCAGGGTTAAAGTCCGAAGCCCGCACCCCCCAGACTAGCGTGCCGATACCGGTCCAGCGGGTGGCCAAGGTCGCCAACACATTGGCCATCGGCAAATAAGCATGGACGATGGCGGGGCGGGTCTGGCGCAACACGGCCAGCAGCCGCCGAAAAAACGGCAACACATCCCAACGCCCGCCTTTGTTCAGGGAAATCACCGGCACACCGGCGGCGGCCAAGTCGGCTTCAAAATCGCCCCCCGCGTAAAACACCACGACCCGCACCCGATGCCCTACGGCGTGCATTTGCATGGCCAGCAAAGAAAGCTGCCGCTCCGCGCCGCCCACATGCAAGGAACGCACCAGAAACAAGACATCGAGGGGCTGTGCCATCTCACACGGCTTTCTTGGGCTGTGCCCACGCGGCTAAATACCGTTCGGCCACGCGAACATGGTCATGGTGGGTGGCGACAAATTCACGCGAGGCCGCGCCAAGCTGTGCCAAGTCTGCCCGTTGCGCCAAGACGGCTTCGACCTGCCGGACGATGCTGCCCGCGTCGGGGGTGATGTTCAGCACCGGCATGGGGGCATCGCCATACAGCAGGTGGTTTTCGGGCTCGGCCCCGCCCAGCACCACTTTGCCCAAGGCCAAGGCAAACAGGGCATTTACCCCGCAGGAATAGCTGCTGGTTTGGTCAATCACCACGTTCATTTTGCCCAGATGCTCAAGGTAAGCAGGCAGTGGCATCCCGCCTTCGATGCTGCATTCGACCTCGTGGGGGTAGTGCCGCTGGAGGTGGTCGAAAGCTTCGCGGACATAGTGCGTCCCCTTGAAGCCTTCGCGGTTCAGGCCGTGGAACACCCGCAGCTTGCCGCCGTGCAGGGTGTTTTCTTGGTAGGGAATGCCGGTCACATTGACCGGAATAGGCAAGGGGGCGCGACGATGGGGGAAGGCCTGATAGCCCACCCAGTAGTCGTACATAATCGGCAAAATGCCCTCGACCCGCTGCGCCAACCAGAGGTTAAAGGCGCGAACCTTGGGGTCTAGCCAAGGGCAGGCTTCGCCTTTGAGGTCGTAGCGAATAATGTCGTCAAAAGGGCCATAGGCCAGCGTTTGGCGACCTTCGCGCCAGTAGAAGGCATCGGACCCTGCCCCCACCAAAAAAGCACGGTCGTTACCGGCCAAAATGGCACGCAGCAGCCCGCTGTTATAGCCCCCTTTGCGGCTAAACAGCAGGGGGTTGATGATTTGCACCACGTCGTAGCCGGTCAGCTTAGGCAGTGACCACACGGGGCGAGCGATGCGCTCCAGCCGACCACGCCAGCCGGTGGCTTGGCTGCCAAGGTCAATATCGGCGGGAATGCGCTTCCAGCCATCGCCGACCGAAGCCACCACGGCTTCGTGCCCGAGTTCACGCAGGCCATCCCGCAAGTTTTTGTGTAACGCGCTAAATTCGCCCAACAATAAGATACGCATCGTGCCTAGTTCACTTTCTGATGAGCGCGTTTTTCGCAATACGCCGCCATCGCTAAATTGGTACAAAAACCCGCCACCAGTGCCGCCAAGAGGGCATAGACTGCCCCGCGAATCCCGTATTGGGGAATCCACCAGTTGGCGCACGCCAAGTTCACGCCCCCCACGGCCACGGTAATCACCGAGGCCGTCAAAAACAGCCCGCGCCCAATCCACTGCGGGGCCATCATGCTGGCAAAAGATTGCAAGGCGACGGCAGGCACTAGCAGCACAAATAGCTCGACCACGGGGGCAAAGCCATCACCGGCCACCCACGGCAGCCAGTAAGGCGCACTGACCGCCATGCCGCCCGCGCCCAGTGCGGTCAATGCCACCACCGCTAGCGTCATCTTGCGCTGCAAAGGCCACACGCCATCCGCGCCCAACTGCCCCTGTCGGCCATACAGCACCAAGGCCGCGGATTGGGGGATGACCAGCAACACGCTAGACAGCTGCTGGGCGAGCTGAAAGAAACCGGCTTCTCGGGTGCCGACCATGCCTGCCACCAGCAAAGTGCCCGCCATATTCAGAGCCAATGTGCCGACGGTATTCAGATGCAAGCGCAGCCCACCTTGCAACAAGGCGCGGGCTTCGTGGCCTTGCCAACAGCGGTGGCCGTGTTGCTGTGCCACCCGATTCAGCGTGGGCAGACAGCTTAGGGCAATCCACATTTGGGACACCCCCATCACCACTACCGCTGCCCCCACGCCGCCGTCCAAGCCCGCCAAGCTGCCGACCAACAACACCAACATCAGGGTGCGGCCACTCATCAGAGCCAGATTAAACGTCCGCAGCCGCTCCACAGCGGCCAGCAGGGCGTTGGAATAGCCTTCCCAAAGCAAAAACGGCAGCCCCACCAAGGCCAGCATTAGCACGTCTAGCGGCAAATCGCCAAACACCCGCACCCCGCCCAGCCACCATGCCAAAGCCACCCCCAGCCAGCCCAAGACCGACAAGCCGCCGGTCAGCCACGCCAACGTGCCAAACACTTCGCCAAACCGCTGGCTATCGCGACACCCTGCCAGCCGCTGCACGGCGACTTGACCAAGGCTGAGGCTGGCCAACAGGGCAAGGGTATTGAGCCACGCACTGGCGGTGGCAAACGCCCCGCGCCCATCCGGCCCCAGCCAGCGGGCGGTCAGGGCGAGGGCGACGATGTTCAGCCCCATGCTGTAGAACTTTGCGCCGCTGGTGCCCGCGATGGTGTGCCACAGCTTGCGGGTCAAGACGTTGCCGCTCATCCGGCAAAAAAGTGGCGCACCACGCCCACCACGGTGCGGGCTTGGTCGGCGGACAGTAAGGGGCCGATGGGGAGACTCAAGACGTGGTCGGCGAGGCGTTCGGCAATCGGGAACGTCCCCGCCGGTAAGTGCAGCGACTGATACGCCGCTTGCCGGTGGGGCGGGATGGGGTAGTGAATCAGCGCACCGATGCCTTCAGCTTTGAGGGCGGCGGCGAGGGCATCGCGCTGGGGGGTGGTGACGACGAACAAATGCCACACCGGCTGCGCCCAATCGGGGACAACCGGCAGGGTGAGCTGCGGGCAGTCCGCCAGTCCAGTCAGATAGTCTTGGGCACGGGCTTGGCGGTGGGCGTTCCAGTCGGGCAACACGTCTAGCTTGACCCGCAACAGGGCGGCTTGCAGCTCGTCGAGGCGGGAATTCAGGCCGGCTTCAAGGTGGTGGTATTTTTGTTCGCTGCCGTAGTTGCCCAAGCACCGCACCCGCCGCGCCAAGGCGGCATCGTGGGTGACCACGGCCCCGCCATCGCCCAAAGCCCCGAGGTTTTTACCTGGGTAAAAGCTAAACCCTGCGGCATCGCTTAGGCTGCCGACCGCACGGCCTTTGTAGCGGGCACCGTGGGCTTGGGCGGCATCTTCGAACAAGCGCAAACCGTGACGGCGGGCGATGTCGGCAAGGGCATCCATATCGGCGGGTTGCCCATACAGGTGGACGGCAAAGATAGCTTTGGTGCGCGGGGTAATTGCGGCCTCAACCCGCTGAGGGTCGATGTTGTGGGTCAGTGGGTCAGGCTCGACCCCCACGGGCAAGGCACCGACTTTGCTGACCGCTAACCATGTCGCGATAAAGGTGTTGGCAGGGACAATCACTTCGTCCCCTGGGCCGATGTCGGCGGCACGCAAAATCAGTTCGAGCGCGTCCATGCCATTGGCTGCACCGATGCAGTGGGGGGCTTCACAGTAGGCGGCAAAGGCGGCTTCGAAATCAGCCAGTGCCTCGCCTTGGATATACCAGCCTCGGTCTAGCACACGGGTCATGGCGGCCAACAGCGGCTCGCGCAGGGTGGCGTTGATGGCTTGCAGGTCAAGAAAGGGGATAGGGGTCATGGCAAAACAGCCTTCTGGGCAATCTGAGCAGGAGGGATAGAGCGGGCGGGGTTGCCCACCACCCAAGCACCGGCAGGGACGCTGCGGGTAACGACGGTGCCCGCACCGACCATCGCGCCTTCACCGATTTCAACGCCGGGCAAAATGACAGCCCCTGCCCCAATCGACGCGCCGCGCCGGACAATCACCGGCAAAAAAGCGTCGGGATAGTGTTTGGAGCGCGGGTAGAGGTCGTTGCAGAACGTGACGTTGGGGCCAATAAACGCGTCGTCTTCGACCCGCAAGCCATCCCACAGATACACGCCGTTTTTGATGGTGACGCGGTCACCGACGACCACGTCGTTTTCGATAAAGCACTGGGCGCAGATATTACAATCGCGGCCAATCACGGCCTTGGGCAAGATGGCCACCCACTGCCAGATGGTGGTGCCGGTACCAATAAAGGGGCTTTGCACATCGGCAAGGGGATGGATTTTCATGCTTGAGCTTCCTGCACCGCTTGGCAAAAAGCGGGGTAATCACGGATATAGTCAGCTTCGTCATACAGGGCATCGGCCATCACCATCAGGACGGTATTGGGGGCGAAGTCGTGCATTTCGCGCCAAATCAGCCCTTCAATCAGCAAGCCTTTATCGGGGCTATCGAGCCGGAAGGTCTGACGGGTCTGGCCGTCCTCGACCACCATATCCAGCGCACCGGACACGCACACCGCCAGTTGGCGCAAGCGGCGGTGGGCATGAAAGCCCCGCGATTGACCGGCAGGAATACCATACATGTAGTACACCCGCTGAATATCAAACGGGACATTTTTGCCGCTTTCGCAGGCAATCAGCTCGCCGCGACCATCGCCGTGGATGGCAAACGAAATAGGGGTGATGGGCATGGGGATTCTCGGTAAAGGGTTACGGTAGTGGGGCTTTGCCACACAGTGCCAAGCCCAAGAGCTTCAGCTTTTGGCGTAGGGTGGTGTCTTTAAGCGCACGGGACAGCAGCTCGCGCACCACCACCGCCAACGCCCCGGCCAGCAAGCCAGCAATCACCGCCAAGGTCAGCGTGCGCCGTGGACGGGGGAAAGAGGGCGCAGCAGGGGGCGTGGCAATATCCAGCGGTTCAATCAAAATCACGTCTTTGACTTCGTCGATACGGGTGAGCTGCAGTTCACGCATAAAAAGTTCGTAGATGTGCTCTAGCGTTTTGACCTCGCGCATTTGGCGGGCGTAGGTCAGCCCGCTTTCGGGCAAGCTGCCTGGGGTGGCGGTCGCGGTAGAACCTGGGGCGGCAGCCACATCTATTTTTTGGGCGATAGGGGCGGCTTGTAAACGGGTGAGTTCTTCCTTGAGGGCTTCGATTTCGTGGTTGAGCCGGATGTAGTCGGGATTGAGCGGGGTGGCAAAAGCGGCCATGGCGGTGAGGGCAGCTTCTTTGACGCTGATTTCACCGCGCACACGGCTAATTTCTTCCATGGCTTGCTGCACTTGCCCATCCAGCCGCAATACGCCGGTGCGTTGCTGGATGCGTTTCAGCTCGACTTCAGCTACCGCCAGCCGGTCACGGGCTTCACGCATTTGCTGCTCAAAAAACACTTTGCGCTTGGAGGCTTCGGTGACGGCAATTTGCTGGGTAATGTGTTGCAGGGCTTTGACGTAGGTATTGGCCATGGCGGCGGACCAACGGGGGTCTTCGTCATCGACCAAAATATTGATGATGTCGTTGACCCCAACATCCACCGCCACCCGAAACGACAGCCGTTCGACGATGGCATCGTCACTATTAAGCTTCCAGCGGTGTTTAAGCCCTAAGGTGTCCGAGACAAAAATGGCGGCAGACCGACTTTTGAGAATCGCGACATAGCTATCCAGCACCGGCTTTTGCCCGTTAAACGTGTTGGCCAAACCCGCGCCCGTCAGCGAGCCGGTTTGGGTCAGCATGGTGGCGGAATTCTGCCGCACTTGCGGGGGGAGCAAACGGGTGAGGGCGGTATAGCGGGTGGTTTGGGTGGAGAGGTAGAGCGAAGCCAAACACACGGCTACCGCCGCCCCTGCCAAGGGCCACCAGCGGCGGCGGGCAATGGCAATCAGGATATCAAGGACGTGCAGATACAACGGGGTAGGCTTGGGGGACACAGAAGCCGGATACGGTGGGTTGGCGTGCAGGGGGGTGGAGGAGTCGCTCATACCAGATTACCTTTTGAGCGCGTTAAACGCGGCCACGCTAATACCAAACTGATAGAAAATTTGCGACCAGTCACGCAAGATTTTACGCCATGTCGAGGCATCAGTTTCGTAAGGGACAACGATAGTATCCCCCGGCATGATCTTGAGGTCACGTCCAAACAAGCCAGACTGATGGCGGCTCCATGTTGAGCCATCGGCCCGCTGAATATAGAGATAAGCCATATCCGCACCTTTGCTCGGCCCCCCTGCTAAAGCAAGATAATCCTCAAGCGGCCTATCCTTCATCCACGCGAGGTTAGGCTCGCTAATCAGTGCCCCGACCACAGAAACTGTATTGGATTGTGAGGGAATAAAGATACGGTCGCCATTTTCAAGGGGAAGATCGGGCAGCTCGCCAAAAACCTGAATGGTGGGCTTGACCCCGAGCAAAATCCGCCCTGTAGCTTTGATCGTTGCCAAGGAATCTAAGAAAGAACGCTGGACTTGGTAAGTAGTTGGCGTAGGCGGGATTTCGCTATTGCGTGCCGAAACCATACCCTCTAGCTCAGTTTGTACCGATAGCCGCTGAATCATCTCACCCATACGCTGCTGCTGGGCTTCACGCATGGATTCACGGGTCAGCTCTGTCCCAAACAAGTAGGCCGAGGGCAATACCCCCCCCACCCGTGCAAGGAGCTTATGCAGCGAGTCACCTGGCTCTAGCCGGAAAATACCGGGGGATTTGACTTCACCTTCCAAGGTGACCAGCTGCACTGAGCTATCCCGCGAGGAACGAATATCTTCTTTGCTAAAAATAGTGACCACGTCCCCTGGCTGCAAAAGATGGTTGTCTGCCCCCTCTGACTGGTCAAGGGCACGCGCTAAGCTAAACGGAATCAGCGTGACGGAGAGAGTGAGCGGATGAATGCGCTCAATCACGGCGTAGTCCCAGTTGATTTCACCCATCACACGCGGTTTAAAGTAGCCCGGTTTGCCTAAGTCGGCACGCACAGCGGCGTTGCGGATTTGCCAATAGTCGGTATTCAGTAAAACCGTGCGGTCGGGAATCAGGGTGCGGATACGCATCCCGTCTTGCCACGGCAAGTTGGAAGGCTGTGCCACGTTGCCGCGTAAGGTGACGACATTAGATAGCCGAGGGGATACGGCATACAACCGGACAATATCGCCATCGGTGACCGGCCGCGCCAAGCCCGCGCTATTGAGCGGCAGCTCTTCTACGCGGCGGACTTCGTGGCCGGTGATGCGTTCTAGCGTGGCACGACGGCCATCGGTGGTGGTAGAAACGCCCCCTGCGGCAGCCAGTAAGTCGCCTAGGGTATCTTTGGCGTGCAGCTCAAACACGGCTTGGGTATTGACCGTGCCAATCACAGCCGCCAACGCGCCCACAGGCAAAATTTGAATTACATCGCCAGACTGTAAGCCGACATCTTTGGATTTATCACCGCGCACGATAAAGTCATAAAGGTCAAATTCGCTGATGACGCTGCCGCCCCGCTTGAGCTGAATTCGGCGCATTGAGCCGGTGGGGGCGGGGCCGCCGCTGGCAAACAGGGCGTTGAGTAGGGTGCTCATCGCACTGACGGTATAGCTGCCTGGGCGTTCGGCATGACCCACCACAAAGACTTGCACGGCACGCATTTCGCCGAGGGTGACGTTCAGCTCGAAGTTGCGAAAGACGCGGCTCACCGCGCTGCGGACGTAGCTGGTCAGCAAGCGGTAGGGTGTGCCTGCCACATGCAACACACCAACTTTGGGAATATTGATATTGCCAAGGCGGTCAACACGGGCACGGTAATCAATATCCACCTGTCCCCATGCCCGAATCAGCACTTCGTCCCCTGTGCCGAGGATGTAGTCGCCGGTGACGGGGGCATCTTCGACAGGGGAAAACGTGGAGGGCGTTTGATTGGCAAATAAACTGCGCCCAAACAAGGAGACGGGCATCCCTGTGGCTTGCCCAACAAAGGTCTGGAAGGGTAGCGACGATGCTTCTTCTTTGCTATTGCTATCGCTATTGCCCCGTCCCTTGCTGCTGTCTGCGGGTTTGGTCGAATCGCTGCCTATTGTGAGCTTCTCTGCTTTTGCCTCTGCCTCAACGGCCTTTGCTGCCGTCGGCACGGGGGTGCGGGGCAGGGGATCGGTTTTAACAATGGTGCTTCGCGGGTCTTCGCTGGCATTTTGGGCTTGGCTTAACAGCGGCAAGCACAGCCCCAAGGCCAGCAATAAACGAAGAAAAGGCAGGGTTTTCATAAACCAAGCAATAAAATTGAGCAGGGTATTCTATCCGTAAAACTACCTAGGCAAGCACCGATTCCCCGCCCATTTCCCCTAAAAACCTGTTTATGATTTGCAATGCTCGGGTGAGCCGGCGTTGAAATGACCCTCAAAATACGCATTGACCTCATATCAACTACGCTTTTTCGGCACATTTCGCCTTGGCTGACCCTTCGCACACTTGCGGGTAAATAGGCTTTAAAAACCACAGGCCAGAAAGGGGGAAATAGGCGCATTCCTATTTCAGCCGCCCAAAGTCCTACAGCCCAAGCCGTTGGCAGACGGTCGAAATCGCCCCTGCTTGGTTAAGGGTGTAGAAGTGCAAACCAGGGGCACCGCCTTCGAGCAAGCGGTCACAGAGGCTGGTCACCACATCCAAGCCCAAGGAGCGAATGGAAGCAACATCATCACCGTAGCTCTGTAACTTGAGGCGTAGCCAGCGTGGAATCTCTGCGCCACAGGCATCGGAGAAACGTGCCAGTTGGCTGAAATTGTTGATGGGCATAATCCCTGGAACGATAGGAATCGTCACCCCTAGGGCATCGACTTCATCCACAAACGCAAAATAGGCATCGGCGTTAAAGAAATATTGGGTCATGGCCGAATTCGCACCCGCTTTGACCTTACGCGCAAAATTTTGCAGGTCTTCTTGTGCGGTGCGGGCTTGGGGGTGGTATTCGGGGTAGGCGGCGACTTCGATATGGAAGTGGTCGCCATGCTCGGCGCGGATAAATTCGACCAGCTCGTTAGCAAAGCGGAATTCGCCGACCTCACCCATGCCAGAGGGAATATCTCCCCGCAGCGCGACGATATGGCGAATGCCGTTGTTGCGGTAGGCGTTGAGAATGGCGCGGATGTTTTCGCGGCTAGAGCCAATGCAGGACAGGTGCGGGGCGGCGGCATAGCCCTCGCTGCGAATTTCCAGCACGGTGTCTAGGGTGTGGTCGCGGGTGGTGCCCCCTGCCCCAAACGTGACAGAAAAAAACTGGGGCTTGAATTGGGCCAGCTGCTGGCGGGTGGTGCGCAGCTTGGCCATCCCTTCTGGGGTTTTTGGCGGGAAAAACTCAAAGCTATAAGTGCGTGTGTCGGTCTGTGATGGCATCAAATCACCCTCTGGGTCTGAAATAGCGACAAAAAGCAGCGCGAAAGGCGGCAGGTACACAAAGGGCGACTGCATCTGCAACCGCCCTGTGTAATGCACGTTATGAACAAGACGGTGCGAGGTAGGCCGCCTAGGCCTCCCCCACATAGCCCTTTTCAGAACGGGCTCAAAGTCTGCGAGACTCGGGTAATCCTACGTTCGCGAGACTTTGAACACGTTCTCAATAACGGTAATGCGCTGGCTTGTAAGGACCATCTTGGCTCAAATCAAGATACGTCGCTTGTTGGTCGGTGAGGCGGGTCAGGTTTGCGCCGATTTTCTGGAGGTGCAAACGCGCCACTTTTTCGTCCAACTGTTTAGGCAACACGTAGACATCGACGGGGTATTTGCCTGGATTGCACCACAGTTCGATTTGCGCCAACACTTGGTTGGTAAACGAGGCACTCATCACAAAAGAAGGATGACCTGTTGCGCAGCCCAGATTCACCAAACGCCCCTCGGCCAACAAGATGATGCGCTTGCCGTCTGGGAAGATGATGTGGTCAACCTGTGGCTTGATGTTTTCCCACTGGTATTGACGCAAGCCAGCGACGTCGATTTCGCTATCAAAGTGGCCGATGTTGCACACAATGGCTTGGTCTTTCATCGCGACCATGTGGTCGTGGGTAATCACGTTGACGTTGCCGGTAGCAGTCACAAAGATGTCGCCCAAGGCGGCAGCTTGTTCCATAGTCACCACGCGGTAGCCTTCCATTGCGGCTTGCAGGGCGCAGATAGGGTCAATTTCGGTGACCCAGACGGTCGCACCCAAGCCACGGAAGGACTGCGCTGAGCCCTTGCCCACATCGCCATAGCCACACACCACAGCGATTTTGCCGGCAATCATCACGTCGGTGGCGCGTTTGATGCCATCGACCAAGGATTCGCGGCAGCCGTAGAGGTTGTCGAATTTGGATTTGGTCACGGAATCGTTGACGTTAAAGGCGGGGACTTTGAGCTCGCCTTTTTTCATCATGTCGTACAGACGATGCACGCCGGTGGTGGTTTCTTCGGAGATACCCAGCACGTCTTTGAGCATGTCTGGATATTTTTCGTGCATGATTTGGGTCACGTCGCCGCCGTCATCCAAAATCATGTTCGGTGTCCAGCCATCGGGGCCGCGCAGGGTTTGTTCGATACACCACCAGAATTCTTCTTCGCTCTCGCCCTTCCACGCAAAGGTGGGAATACCGACAGCCGCCATGGCGGCGGCAGCTTGGTCTTGGGTCGAGAAGATATTGCAAGAAGACCAGCGAATGGACGCGCCCAAGTCAATCAGGGTTTCCATCAGCACGGCGGTTTGGATGGTCATGTGCAAGCAGCCGACGATGCGTGCGCCTGCCAATGGTTTTTTGCCTTTGTATTCTTCGCGCAGTGCCATCAGGCCGGGCATTTCTGTCTCGGCGATGGCCACTTCTTTACGTCCCCAAGCGGCAAGGGAAATATCGGCGACTTTGTAATCGGTGAAGGTCTTGAGGTCGACCACAGCGTTCATAGAGTGACTCCTACGCGGTGGCCGGGCGGAATGCTCACCTGTGCGTGCATACCAATCCCGGCATGGGTTCAGGTGAGCGCCGTTTGAATCCGAGCCTGGGGGTGGCTTGCCAGCGGGGGGGGGCAAGCACACGCCTTGCAGCGCTCCTCGGAATAAGGGGGAAATTATACCGCGCTTTGAAGAGAACGCAGCCCCCTACGCGGCAGAGTACCGCATAGGAGAAAGACGACGGTTTGAGTTACAGCCCTGCATCCGCACGCAGCGCGGCGGCTTTGTCGGTGGCTTCCCAGCTGAATTCGGGTTCTTCGCGCCCAAAGTGCCCGTAAGCGGCGGTCTTGCTGTAAATCGGACGGAGCAGGTCAAGCATTTGCACAATGCCCTTAGGACGCAGGTCAAAGTGACGCTTCACCAGTTCGACAATCGTCTCGTTGGGCACCACGCCGGTGCCAAAGGTATCGACCGAAATCGACGTTGGCTGGGCAATCCCAATCGCGTAGGAAACTTGCACTTGGCACATCCGCGCCAAGCCCGCTGCGACGATATTCTTGGCCACATAGCGACCGGCGTAGGCGGCAGAGCGATCCACTTTGGACGGGTCTTTGCCCGAGAACGCACCGCCGCCATGCGGGGCTGCGCCGCCGTAGGTATCGACAATAATTTTACGGCCGGTCAGACCACAGTCGCCCATCGGCCCGCCAATCACAAAACGACCGGTTGGGTTAATCAGGTATTTGGTATTGGCTGTCAGCATGTGGGCGGGCAGAACCGGCTTGATGATGTCTTCAATCACCGCCTCGGTCAGCACCGCATGTTCGATGTCGGGGCTGTGCTGGGTAGAGAGCACCACGGTATCGATGGCTTTGGGCAAGCCGGTTTCGCTGTCGTAGACGCAGGTAATTTGGCTTTTGGCATCGGGGCGCAGCCAAGGCAGGCGGCCATCTTTGCGCAGCTCACTTTGACGTTGTACCAAGCGGTGCGCGTAGTAAATCGGGAAAGGCATCAGCGAAGGGGTTTCATCGCACGCAAAGCCGAACATCAAGCCTTGGTCGCCCGCCCCTTGGTCGAGGTCTAGCCCTTGGCCTTCGTTTACGCCTTGGGCAATGTCGGGGGATTGCTTGTCGTACGCCACCAGCACGGCGCAGCCCTTGGCATCAAAGCCCAAGTCGGAGCTGTCGTAGCCAATGCGGCGGATGGTTTCCCGCGCGACTCCGATGTAGTCAATGTTGGCGTGGGTGGTGATTTCACCCGCCAAGACCACCAGCCCCGTGTTGACGAGGGTTTCTGCGGCCACGCGGGCGGTTTTGTCTTGGGCAAGGATGGCATCAAGGATGGCATCTGAAATTTGGTCAGCGACTTTGTCTGGATGGCCTTCGGAAACAGATTCGGAAGTAAAAAGGTAGTCGCTCATAGCGGATAGTCCTGAAGGTGAGTTCCAAAATTACGTTAAAATCGTCCGCTATTTTTTGCGGCGGACACATCATGTCACGATTACTACTGGTAGTGATGGCTCTTGCATCACGCCTCCCTTTGGGCGTGCTGCAAAGGCTGGGCATCTTGATGGGGCGCGTGGCTTATTGGTGCGCCCCCCGCTTTGCGGCGCGTTTGCGCACCAACCTTGAAAACAGCGGCATCCCGCAAACCTACCAAGAATCGCGTGACCTCGTCAAACAGACGGCGGGGCATACCGGCATGGGGGGATTAGAACTTTTCATAGCATGGGGCCGAGAAACCGAAACCGTGGTCTCCCTCGTCAAGCGTTGCCAAGGCTGGGAAGCGGTGGCCGAAGCCGAGGCAGCAGGCTGCGGCCTGATTTTTGTCACCCCCCATTTGGGTAACTACGATATTGCAGGGCGGTATCTGGCGCATCGCTTGGCGCGGCCGCTGACTGCCATGTATCGCCCCCCCAAACTGGCTTGGCTAGAGCCGCTGATGAATGCCGGACGGGCACGCGGCAATGCCCGCACCGCCCCTGCCAACGCAGCCGGTGTGCGCTTGGTGATGAAGGCGCTCAAATCCCACGAATCCACCATGATTCTGCCCGACCAAGCCCCAGGCCAAGGGGATGGCGTATGGGCCGATTTCTTTGGTCGCCCAGCCTATACCATGACGCTGATTCCACGCTTAGCGCAGATGGACAACGTAAAGGTATTTTTCTTTTATGGTCGCCGCTTGGGGATAGGTGAAGGCTTTGAAGTGATTTTCACCCCGCTTACTGAGCCTTTTACCGGCGACAAAGCCACTGACGCAGGCATTCTGAACCGTGCGGTAGAAGGCCTGATTCGGCAATCCCCCGAACAATATCTCTGGAGCTACAACCGCTATAAAGTGCCGCGCGGTGTGCAGCCCCCTGAACCCAAGGAAACCGCTTAATGCGTATCGCGCTCGTCCTCTTGTGGCTGATTCACTGGCTGCCTATTCCTGTTATTAGTGGGCTTGCCCGTGGGCTGGGCTTTGTGGCCTATTTCTTGGCAACAGAACGGCGCAAGGTGGGGCTGATTAATTTGGCACGCTGTTTTCCTGATATGCCGCTGGCAGAACGCGAGCGCATTATTCGTCGTCACTGCCAGCATCTGGTGCAAAGCGTGCTGGAGTACGGCATCGTCTGGTGGGGCAGCCCCGCGCGGCTGGCACGGCTGGTCACGCTAAAGGGTTTAGACCATCTGACCTGCCATGCCGACGAGAATGTGATTCTGCTCTATCCACACTTTGTGGCCTTTGAGCTGTGCGTGTTGCGGCTGAATTTGGAAGTACCACTGGTCAGTGTGTATTCCAACCAGAAAAATCCTGTGCTTAATCAGCAGCTCTATCAGGGGCGGAACCGCTTTGGACGCGCCAAAATCGTGTCGCGGCAAGAAGGGCTGCGCTCAATTATCAAGGCCATGCGCGACCACACGCCTTTTCTTTACTTGCCCGACCAAGACTTTGGCCCGCGTGACTCTATTTTTGTGCATTTTTTTGCTGAGAAAGCCGCGACGATCACTGGCTTATCCCGCATTGCAGGGCTGGCGCGGGCAAAAGTCGTCCCTGCCATTGCGCGGCGTATCGGCCACCGTTACGAGCTGACTTTTTACCCTGCTTGGGACAACTACCCCAGCGAGGACATTGAAGCCGATACGCGCCGCATGAATGCGTTTATCGAGGAACGCGTTCTTGAACAGCCGGAGCAGTATTTTTGGCTGCACAAGCGGTTTAAAACCCGCCCCGAGGGTGAGGCACGGTTTTACTAGCCCATCCCGCTGCTAGAGCCTGTTTATGCGCAGCGAGACTTGGGTGAGTCTGGGCTCACTAGGCCGTAAACAGGTTCTTAGCCGCCCCGCCGCTTCCAAAAGAAGCGGTGGCTAAAGCCAGGGAAGGCAAAGACCATAAACAGGCAGAAGGTGCTGGCGTAAAACGGCCAATTTTGGACGTGAACGGGCGCAAATCGCCCCTCAACCAGCCACGCAATCGCCGCAACCACGACATAGAGCAACAGCCATTCTGCCAAGCACCACGCTGCAGACTTCCCTTTCTCCCCCCCAACCTTGAGCACGCCCAATACACGGGTGGTCATAAACGGGAGGTTTGCCGCCAGCACGGCAATCAACAACACCAATCCAACGCCTGTTTCCATCTCATCATCTCCTTCTGATTTGTACGCTCCATCCCTGCCCACTTAGGGGAAAGGGAGGGATGCGCCATCGTTCGCACGCCATCCAGCAAAAACCGGCCGGCCGCTTGGCCACAAAGACAAACCGCCCGTTGGAGAGGATTCTCCTGCGGGCGGTTTTGGGGTCAAGCAACAGCAGCTTACAGCGTTTGGAAGGACTGCTTCATCGCTTCGATGCAGATAGCCAGCAGCTTGTCAGGGAAGACCCCCAAGGCCAACAAAGCCAGTGCATTTGCAGACAAGACCCAGTAAGTCCCGTTGGCTTGCGGCGGGACTTCACCCGCATCGTCAAAGTACATGGTCTTGACGACACGCAGGTAGTAGAACGCGCCAATCAGCGAGAACACCACGGCGATAATCGCCAACCATACCAAGCCCACATCGACCACGGCTTTGAGGATGGCAAATTTAGCGTAGAAGCCTGCCAGCGGCGGAATACCCGCCATGGAGAACATCGCCAGCAACATCATGAAAGCCAGCCAGCTATTGTGCTTGTTCAGCCCCTTAATATCATCCAAGGTTTCGCATTCGTAGCCCGCGCGGGAAAGCGCGACCAGAATACCGAAGCCAACGAGGGACATCAGCACATAAATAATGGCGTAGAACATGGCTGCAGACAGACCTTCTGGCGTACCCACCAAAATACCCAGCAGCAAGAAACCCATGTGGGAGATAGTGGAGTAAGCGAACATCCGCTTGAGGTTGGTTTGCGCAATCGCGGTCAGGTTACCCAGTGCCATCGACAAGACAGCCAAGATGACCAACATCCCTTGCCAGTGCATCATCAAAGGCTCTAGCCCTTGCATCAAAATCCGCACAACGAAGACAAATGCAGCCAGCTTAGGCGCACCACCAATCAACAGGGTGATAGCCGTTGGGGCACCGTGATACACGTCAGGCACCCACATATGGAAGGGCACTGCACCCAACTTAAAGGCCAAACCAGCGACGATAAAGACCAACCCGAACAGTGCCAACGTTTGGTTAGCTGTGCCACCCGCCAGCGCCTTGGCAATCACGGCGATGTCCAGCGAGCCGGTTGCACCGTAGAGCATCGACATGCCGTACAGCAGCATCCCCGAAGCCAACGCGCCCAACACGAAATACTTCATCGCCGCTTCTGTGCCGCGAGCCGAATCACGCTGCAAAGCCACCAAGGCATACAGTGCCAAGGAAAGCAGTTCCAAACCCATATACAGCGTCAGCAAGTGATGTGCCGACACCATCACCATCATCCCTAGCAGGGAGAACAGCGTCAGGGTAAAAAACTCGCCTCGAAAAAAGCCACGATCCAGCGCGTATTGACGTGAGTAAATCAGCGTCACCGCAACGGCGGCATACATCGCCAGCTTAATGACACCCGCCATAGGGTCAGCGATGAACATCCCACTGAAGGTCAGCTCGGGGTAAGGATTGAGGGTGGACAAGGTCAGCGCAGCGCACCCCGCCAAAGTCAGCAGAGACAAGCCGTAGGTTATGCTCCGCTTGGCATCGTCCAAAAATAGGTCTAGCACCAAGATGACCGACACCGCACAAAGCAGCGCAATCTCGGGCATGGCCGGCATCAGATTCAAATCAGCCCAACTCATTATCACGCGTTCCTTATTATTTCAGTTTGCTGTGCGCCACATGGGCGATCAGATCGTTGACCGAAAGGTGCATCTTCGATGCGAACAGGTCAGGCACAAGACCCATCCCCAGCACAGCCACCCCCAGCACGGCAAGCACAAGAAACTCGCGCTTGTTTACATCTTGCATCTCTTCTACATGGTGATTGCCTACATCGCCGAACACGACACGCTTATACATCCAGAGGGTGTAAGCCGCGCCAAAAATCAGTGTTGTAGCGGCGGCAAATGCAAACCAGAAGTTCACCTGCACAGCCCCCATGATGACCATGAATTCGCCGACAAAACCGCTGGTTGCAGGCAAGCCAGAGTTGGCCATGGCAAAGAGCATAAAGAAAGCGGCAAAGATGGGCATCTTGTTCGCGACCCCGCCATAATCGGCGATGTTGCGGCTGTGAACGCGGTCGTACATCACACCGATACAGAAAAACATACCGGCAGAGACAAAGCCATGCGACACCATTTGAACCAATGCACCTTCAATCGCCCATTGGTTGAGAGAGTCACCCGCGAACATAAACATGCCCAGCGTGACAAATCCCATGTGTGAGATAGAAGAATACGCCACCAGTTTTTTCATATCGGTCTGCACCAAGGCCACCAAACCGATGTAAACCACCGCAACCAAGGACAACGCAACCATCAAGGGGGCGAGTTCTCGAGAAGCATCTGGCAAGATAGGCAAGGCAAAACGCAAGAAACCGTAAGCACCAATCTTCAGCGTAATGGCGGCCAACACCATCGAGCCACCAGTAGGGGCTTCAACGTGCGCATCAGGCAACCAAGTGTGGACAGGCCACATCGGCACTTTGACGGCAAACGACATAAAGAACGCAAAGAACAGCAGCATCTGAACGGACAGCGGCAGTGCCAAGGTTTGGAACTTGAGGATTTCGAAGCTCTTGTCAGCATGGAAATACAAGTAAACAAACGCCACCAGCATCAACAGCGAGCCCAACAAGGTGTAGAGGAAGAATTTAATCGACGCGTACACCCGACGTGGACCACCCCAAACCCCGATAATCAAATACATCGGAATCAGCATGGCTTCAAAGAACACGTAGAACAACACTGCATCTAGTGCGGCAAATGCACCATTAATCAGCCCTGACATAATCAGGAATGCGGCCATATATTGCGCCACACGGGTTTGGATAACCTGCCAACCAGCCAGAATCACCATCAATGTGGTAAAGCTGTTGAGCACCACAAACAGCATCGAAATGCCATCTACGCCCAAGTGATAGTTAATGTTCAGGCTGGCAATCCACGGAGCAAACTCCGTGAACTGCATGCCACCGTGTAGGGACTTAAAGTCCATAAACAGCGGCACCGTCACTAAAAATGCAGCGAGAGCACCAACCAGCGCGACGATACGCGCCAATCCGGCATTCTTATCTCCCCCTGTTGCCAGCACCAGCAATCCGGCCACGATGGGCGTCCAGATTGCCAGACTTAACAGATTCTCAACCATAAGCCTAACCTAACGTTTTCTGAATATGTTTACGGGTTTATCGTGCAATCAGGCCAGCAAACCAGATTGTCATCAAAGCCAGCAGACCAATAATCATTGCCGTGGCATAGCTGTAAATAAAGCCCGTCTGGAGTCTGCGAATGACAGCAGAGAAAGCACCAACTACCTTTGCACTACCGTTGACAATGAGCCCATCAATCAAGAACTGATCGCCCACCTTCCAGAACAGCGAACCAAGTCCACGCGACCCTTTAGCGAACACCGCAAAGTAAATGTCGTCGAGGTAGTACTTGTTTTCCAGCAAGGTGTTGATTGCGCCACACTTTGCCTTGATTGCCGCTGGAATTTGAGGGGCTTTGAGGTAGAACACCCAAGCTGTCACCACGCCACCCAAAGCCAGCAGGAAAGGCAGAGAAGTAAAGGCGTGCATCCCCATTGCGGCAGCACTGTGGAACTCGTGTGCGAATTTCTTCATGACAGGGTGGGCTTCGTGGTTAATGAAGATAACCCCCTTAAAGAAATCACCCACCAGCATCGGCTCAACTGCGATATAGCCAATCACCACAGAAGGAATCGCCAACA
>ERZ650307.23-NODE-23-length-65848-cov-10.101728_pt1 | contig 65848 bp, 67 predicted proteins | sample MGYA00376243_ERZ650307 | MGnify/ENA primary metagenome ERZ650307 (study PRJEB26733, sample SAMN07839242) | wastewater metagenome | biome: urban; feature: artificial channel; material: waste water | place: USA: North Carolina | collected 2016-03-31 ... | reverse complement strand
ATAAATCAGGACTTAAATTGGATTCCGTAAATAAATTCATTTAAAGATCGTCTATTAATTAAGCGGCAAAGATAGTGATTTTATTTTTAATAATAATAGTAAAGGTTTTTTGGGAATTTTTTAAAAGGAGATGGATGTTGGAATTTGGATGGAAAAATTGATAAATATTCAAAATTTCGCTCTGTAAGAGTGAAAAATTTGTTGAAAAATGAATTGTTTTTAAGTAGAGCTCTGTAGGAGCGAAAGGTTTGTAAGAAATTTATTATTTTTGAAAATTATATTTTATATTATGCAATCATCCACCCTTCAATTTCTGAGAACTTTAGAGAAAAATAATAACAGAGAATGGTTTAACGAGAATAAAACCATTTACCAAGAAGCGCAACAAGATGTGGTTTCTTTTGTTGAAAAATTAATAGAAGAAATGGCAACTTTTGATGAAGAAGTTGGTAAAGTAGATGCTAAAAAATCGCTTTTCAGAATTTACAGAGATACCAGATTTTCTAAGGATAAATCTCCTTATAAAACCAATTTCGGGGCGAGTTTAGGAATGGGAAAAGGAAGTCAGAAAGCGGGCTATTATCTGCATATAGAACCTGGGAAATCTTTTCTTGGTGGCGGAATTTATATGCCAGAATCTTCGGCTTTAAAAGCAATAAGAAAAGAAATTTCTGCTTTTGGTGATGAATTCAAAGCGATTTTAGAAAAAGATGATTTTAGAAATTATTTCCGAGGGTTGAGTGTAGAAGATAAATTGAAAAATGTGCCTCAAGGTTTTGAAAAGGATGATAAAATGGCTGAATTTTTAAAATTGAAACATTTTATCGTAACACATCCCGTTTCAGATGAACAACTTTTAAGTAAAAATGCACCCAAAGAAATCGCCAAAGTTTATCATGCGATGAAGCCTTTAGTAGATTTTTTAAACGCAATTTAAAATGAGCATGCTAACAAAAAATCACAACGAATTTTCATTGTGATTTCCTATATTTTTAAACTGAATTTGCTTTTATTTGCTTAGTTCATCTATCGTTTTTTGAATTTCTGGGTCTTCTGGTGTAATCGCATAATATTTAGCAATTTCAGATTTTTGGTTAATTACTAAATACCTAGGAATCCAGTTGAGGTCTATATAATTGTTGAAATTATTTTTCCAACCTTCATTAAACCAATAGTTTTCCTTTGTTTGCATATTGTGTTTTTCTATGCCTTTTTTCCATGCTTCAAAATTTCGATCTAAAGAAAGAAATACAAAATCAATATTGGTGTTTTTTTCTTCTAATTCTTTGGCTTTGGGCATTGCATTAAGGCAGTCTCTACACCAGCTTGCCCATAAATCAATTACCAAAACCTTGCCTTTATGTTTTTCTAAAATTTTAGAAATTGTAGTAGTTTTGCCGTCTATATCTGTGATTTTTTGTGCCAAAGCTTCTTTAGAAAAACTGGTTTTCATCACAGAAGGAACTTTCTGCGCAAATGCATAGCTCATCAAAAATAATGAGAATAATAAGAATACTCTTTTCATAAATGTTATACTTTCTATACTTTTCAAATACAAAAGTATGCCAAAAATTGAATTTTACATCATAATTATGCAATTTTGAAAATAGATAAAAAAAATAAAGCGCAGAGTACTACGCTTTATTCGTATTTTAAGTTTAATTATTCTAGTTTTTCTCTAATAAGACAATTTGGTAATTGTTGGTCAAAGAAACTTTACCATCTATTACAGGCATTGTAGCGCCAGAATAAGCGTCTTTTACTTTTGTTCCGTTTTCAAAAATTCCAGAAACATTTACTTCCTTAGTTCCTGTTGGTAAATCTAGACCAATCACTACTTTATCTGTTTTATGAGTTCTAGAAAACCAATAAGGAGAGTTAGAAATCATTTTGTGAAAACCAGCTCCTACAGCAGGATGGTTTCTTCTAAATTGACCTAGTTTTTGCCAATGTTCTAGTAGTTTTTGGGTTTCGGGATTGTTTTTAATGTCTTCCCAATTCATATTACTTCTCAGATTGGCATCACCTTCTGCGCCTGCAACAATTAATTTTCTACCAGTTTCGTCTCCATAGTAAATTTGTGAAATTCCAGGTGCTAAAAGCAATTTCGTAGCGGTTTCGTAGGTTCTTTTTCTTTCTTTGTCAAAAGGCCAACCGTCATCGTGAGAAGTTGCATAGTTCATTACGGTTTTTCCTGTTAAATCTTGATGTAGAATTTTATCATAATTGCTAAAAATTTCTTCGTAAGATTTATTGGCATCTCCTTTAAAATCAAAATTGATGAGAGATGTAAATCCGTTTTGGAAATAATTCACTTTTTTGTCTCCGAAATCATAGATTTGCTTGCCCGAAATTCCGTAACCATACACTTCACCAACGGTAAAAAATGGAGTGTTTTTGTCTAAAACTTTATCAGGATTATTGAGCTTAAATTCTGCAAAAGCTTGGTCGCAAACTTTCTTGAAATCCTTCCAAACGTCTTCGTTGGTATGCTTTACGGTATCTACTCTGTATCCATCAATCCCGAATTCTCTTACATAATCCGAAAGCCATTTCATAATGTAATATTTCGGAGCTCTAGGATAGCCAGTTTTTACAAAAAATTCGTTCAGTTCAGACATTTCTTTTTCGTATCTGCCTTCTTTTCTCCATTTTTTTTCTAGAAGAGTAGGCAATCCTGCTTTTTCGTTGCTTTCAGTCAAAACATCAGGCAAATTAGCAACCAAAGTACACGCAGTGAAATTTTCGTAATTATTGTATTTGCATTGTGGTTCTGTTCTCACCCAAGTCATAGGGTAGGTTTCGTCTAAATTTGTGGTAGGGCCAGTGTGATTAATTACCGCATCCAAAACAATTCTGATGCCTTGTTTATGAGCTTTTTCTACCAATTCTTTTAAATCTTTTTCAGTCCCGAAATTAGGGTCTAGCACAGTCCAATCTTTTGCCCAATAACCGTGGAAACCATAGGTTTTACCCGTTCCTTCGTCTGTAGCACCGTGAATTTGTTCTACGATAGGTGTCATCCAAATGGCATTAATTCCTAATTTTTTGAAATAACCTTCGTCTATTTTTTGGATAATACCTCGTAAATCTCCTCCTTCGAAACCACGGAGAACGGCAGCTTTTTCGGTTCTATTAAAATTGACATCATTTTTGAGGTCTCCATTGTTAAACCTATCTGTTACCAAAAAGTAGAGATTAGCACCTTCCCAAGCGAAAGGTTCTGATGGAGTGGTGTTTTGAACGCTAGTGCAACTTGCCAAAAAGGCAAAAGCGGAGAGCATTACTATTTTTTTCATAGGTAGATTTTTATTTAGGGTTATATGAAATCACTTTATCTTCATCAGTAATTACTTTTTTAATTAGGGTAATTTCATAGAAAAAAAATAAAGTCAATAAATTTAAGAATTAAAACTAGAATAAAGATAAAAATTAAATATGATATTTATTATTTGCTTAATTTCCCGTAAGTTAATTTGGTGAAACAACTTATAAAAATTACCTTTGTAAAGTCTAATAAAAGTAAAAAAAATATGTCAACTTACGTTGTTGTTGGTCTTCAGTATGGTGATGAAGGCAAAGGAAAAATAACCGATGTTCTTTCGGCAAAATCAGATTATGTAGTTCGTTTTCAAGGAGGTGACAATGCTGGTCATACCGTATATGTAGGCGAAGATAAATTCGTACTTCATTTGCTTCCTTCGGGAGTTTTGCAGTGTAGAGGTAAATGTATTATTGCTAATGGTGTGGTGGTAAATCCGAAAGCTTTCATTAAAGAAATAGAACAAATAGAAGCGAAAGGTTACAAAACAGACCACGTTTTTATCAGTAGAAGAGCGCACGTGATTATGCCTTATCACATAATGCTAGATACCTATAGAGAAGAAGAAAAAGGAGGTACACAGATTGGTACTACCAAAAAAGGAATTGGCCCTTGCTACGAAGACAAAATTGCAAGAGTAGGTATCAGAATGATAGACCTTCTAAATCCTGAGGTGTTAAAAGAAAAAATCGAAAAAAATCTAAAAAACAAAAATTCGCTTTTCGAGAAATATTTTGATAAGCCTGCCATGAGTTTTGATGAAATTTATAATGAATTTCTAGAAATTGGTAAAAAGTTACAAGATAGAATTGTAGATACCGAATTAGAACTCAACGAAGCGATTAGAGATAATAAAAATATCCTTTTCGAAGGTGCGCAAGCGCTGATGCTAGATATTGATTTCGGAACTTATCCTTATGTTACATCATCTTCGCCTTCTACGGGTGGGGTTTGTACAGGTGCAGGAGTTCCGCCTACTGCATTGCAAAATTTAATTGGAGTTTCTAAGGCTTACACTACCAGAGTTGGTCACGGCCCTTTCCCTACAGAATTAGATAATGAATTAGGAGAAACCATCAGAAAAATTGGTCACGAATATGGGGCTACTACAGGAAGGCCTAGAAGAACAGGTTGGCTAGATTTAGTTTCTTTGAAACACGCTTGTATGATTAACGGAATTAATAATTTAGTGATTACCAAATTAGACGTTCTTACAGGTCTTGGTACGATAAAAGTAGCTACTCATTACAAAACTGAAGACGGGAAAATCATAGATTATTTCACTTCTTCTACTACTAAATTGTATGATTATGAACCAATTTATGCAGATTTAGAAGGTTGGACAGAAGATATAACCAAAGCAAGAACTTTTGATGAATTGCCAGAAAATGCCAAAAAATACATTGCTTTTATTGAGCAATATTTAGGCATTAATGTATATTTGGTTTCGGTAGGGCCAGAGAGAAGCCAAAATATCATCAGAAAAGAACTTTTCTAATAAAATTAGATATTTAAACTAAATATTATGCAAATCGCACATTTTTTTGTGCGATTTTTTTATGTTTCATAATTGTCAGAAAATCAAGGTGTTTTTTGCTTTTAATTTTTTGAAAGTGAATGAATTATTGTTGTTTTAATAAAAATTTTCTTTAAAAATGACATTTGTGTAAAGGTTGAAGGTTTGAATTTGATTAATTTTCTTAAATAATTTTAAAATTTTAAAGAGTGTGTAAAATTTTGGCAAGGTTGTTGGATATACCTAAATACTTTTTGCAAAAAGGTTATAAACTAATAATTGTGTTTATATATTAACCATTAAATTTTCCACAATGAACAAAAATTTCTTTACTCACGATGAGCATCATGCTCTCAACGAAATCGTATTCGAAAATAGAAATAAAGAATACGGAGCTTATGCACTAAGAAATGAAGCTAATGCTGTACTTCAGAAAGCTTTATTTGTAGGGATAGCCTTATTTGCAACAGTAGCAATTGTACCTTTTGTAGTGTCTCAGTTAAAAAACACAGATAAAGTAATTACCGATCAAGGTCCTATCGTTTTAGTTGATGTAGAGCAGCCTATAGATAAGCCAATTGATAATGTAAAACCAATAGTAGTTCCTCCAAAACCAGATGTACCCGTGAAAACTCAAAGCCTAACACCTCCAGAACCTACTAGAAATCCAACTGTAGAAACAACAATCAATCAAAAAGTGGATGATGCTGTTATATCTACTGTTACATCACCTGGTCAATCTGTAACCAATCCTAATCAACATATAGAAACTGGTCCAGCAGTAAATACAACGCCCACAGTAGATACCACTCCGAAGCCAAATCCTGATACAATTATTAAAGAGGTAGATGTAGAAGCTAATTTTGCTGGCGGTATCGATGGTTTTAGAAATAAAGTTTTAAGTAATTTTGATACTTCTGTAGTTGGTAGTGAAAGTGGCGAAGTAATAAAAGCGGTAGTGACTTTCGTAGTTGAAAGAGATGGTACAATTTCTAATATCAAAGCTGCTGGTGCAAATGCAGATTTTAACAAAGAAGCCGAAAAAGTAATCAAAAGTATTAAAGGCAAATGGAATCCTGCAAAGTTAGGCGGACAAAACGTTCGTTCTTATTTCAGATTCCCTATTTCAATGCAATTTGAATAAGACATTGTTTTAAATAAATACAATCAATTTGTTAATTCTTATAATTATCCACATTTTCTAAAAAATGTGGATAATTTTTTTGTGCTTTAACCCATTAATTAACAATACTTTAATATTTTTGACAGTTATTAACAATCAACGGAATTACAAATTATCGTATTTTTGAAAACTAAATAATTTTTATGGGAAAAATAATAGGAGTTGCCAATCAAAAAGGAGGTGTAGGAAAAACTACTACAGCGGTTAATCTTGCAGCAGCTTTGGGCGTTTTAGAAAAAAAAGTACTTTTGATAGATGCAGATCCTCAGGCTAATGCTACCTCTGGTCTTGGTATAGAAGAAGTAAATAATTCTACTTACCATCTTCTAGAGCATAGTGCAGATGTTAAAGATTGTATTTATAAAACCACTTCTCCTAATTTAGATTTAGTGCCTTCTCATATAGATTTGGTAGCTGCCGAAATAGAGTTGGTAGATAGAGACAAGCGTGAGTATATGCTAAAAAAAGCACTAGAATCCGTAAAAAATGAATATGACTATATCATTATAGATTGTGCACCTAGTTTAGGTCTTATTACCGTAAATGCACTTACAGCAGCAGATTCTGTAATTATTCCTATTCAGTGTGAGTATTTTGCTCTAGAAGGTCTAGGTAAATTATTGAATACCATTAAAAATGTTCAGAAAATTCATAATAATGATTTGGATATAGAAGGTCTTCTTCTTACGATGTATGATTCTAGATTGAGGCTTTCTAACCAAGTAGTAGAAGAAGTAAATACCCACTTCCCTGAAATGGTCTTTGAAACGATAATTTCTAGAAATGTAAGATTGAGTGAAGCGCCAAGTTTCGGAGAAAGTATCTTAATGTACGATGCCGAAAGTAAAGGAGCGATCCAATACCTTCAATTAGCAGAAGAAGTACTTCTTAAAAACGAAAAATTACAACAAGCATAATTTTAAATATTGATTTAAGAATATTATAAAATATTTTTCAAAATTTTAATAGCAATTAGCCAAAAGCTAAAAGCCAAAAACAAAATATGAAAGACAAAAAAAGAGCAATGGGACGTGGCTTAGGAGCCATTCTTAGTGCCGAAAGCAAAAGTACTATTAATTCTGCTACAGACACAGGAGCAGAGCAATTGGTAGGAAATATGGTAGAAGTAGCTTTGGAAGATATCTATCCTAATGCTACGCAACCTAGAACTTATTTTGATGAAACTGCATTGCAAGAATTAGCTCAATCTATCCGAAATTTAGGCGTAATTCAGCCAATTACTCTAAGAAAGGACGGAGATAAATTCGAAATTATTTCTGGAGAAAGACGTTTCAGAGCTTCTAAAATTGCAGGTCTTAAAAGCGTTCCTGCGTACATAAGATTGGTAAACGACCAAGAATTGCTAGAAATGGCATTGGTAGAAAATATTCAGCGCGAAGATTTAGACGCCATAGAAGTTGCCCTTACTTATCAAAGACTTTTAGACGAAATAGGTCTTACCCAAGAAAATCTTAGTCAAAGAGTAGGTAAAGAAAGAAGTACCATTACCAATTCTATCAGATTATTAAGGTTAAGTCCAGATATTCAACAAGCTATAAGAGCTGGTGAAATTTCTGCGGGGCACGGTAGAGCCATCATCAGTGTAGAAGATGAGAATAACCAACAAGAATTATTTAATAAAATTATAAAAGAAGGATTAAACGTAAGACAAGCCGAAAAAGCTGCTTCGGAGTTTAAAAATCCTAAAAAAGAAGCGGTGAAAAAAGAGGTAGAATTACCTAACCACCTTAGAAAAGTACAAAAATCACTTTCAGATGTGCTAGATGTAGCTGTAGAGATTAAATCTTCGGGCAAAGGCAAGAAAGGAAAAATTATTTTAGATTTTAATAACGAGGAAGAACTTAGCAAAATCCTCTCACATTTTAATTAATGAGAACAGTATTCTCCGCACTATTTGTCTTGTTTTTTGGATTCTATTTTTCGCAAGAAATTAAACCTTTAGACACCATAAAAACTGAAAAACAAGTAGTAGAAGACATAGAAAAAGCCAATGCAAAAGCATTACCAAAATACAATCCTACAAAAGCAGGGTTGTATTCTGCTGTTTTACCAGGGCTAGGGCAGTATTACAACAAAAAATATTGGAAAATTCCCATTGTTTGGGGCGCTATAGGAACTGGTGTAGGCGTAATTGTTTATAATGATAAACAATACAAAAGATACAGAACCGCCTATATTGCAGAGCTTAATGGTCAACCACACGAATTTTCTAATATCCCAGGTGTAGATAAAAACGTTTTAGGAAATTCTCAGGATTCTGCAAAAAGGTACAGAGATTATTCCATAGCGATCACAGGTGTGGTTTATATTCTCGCTATTGTAGATGCGGTAGTAGATGCGCATTTGTATGAACAAAGACATGATCCAGATTTAGCGCTTAAACCAACCATAATTAATGATAATGTAGGGATAGGACAGGCAAAAGCAGGCTTGTCTTTAAGTTATAGATTTTAAAAAATCAATAAAAATTTGGGCAGCTAGAACTTCGTTAGCAGGCTTCAATAGAAGAATTATCTTTCAGTTTGTCTGTGCCTTCCGCTCCCTATCTTTTTTTGGATAGCTTCGGCAAGCTCAGCCACCCAAAAAAGGATTTCCGCTCAAGTCGGGCTGCAAAGACGCTTACAGGTTTTTAGAACAGCAGCGCACAAAAGACAATTATAAAATAAATTAGGGTTCATTCCCAATAAATAGAAAATATAAAAATATGAAAATAGCACTTGTAGGTTACGGTAAAATGGGGAAAATTATCCATCAGATTGCCCTTAAAAGAGGTCATGACGTGGTAGCAACACTAGACGAGACACCTACCTTAGAAAAACTGAACAATCCAGATGTGGTAATAGAGTTTTCTTCGCCAGAATCTGCTTTCGGAAATATAAAATTCTGTCTAGAAAATAAAATTCCAGTGGTTGCAGGTACTACAGGTTGGCTAGAAAAAAAACCAGAAGTAGAAAAAATTGCCTTAGAAAACGAAACAGGTTTTTTATATGGTTCTAATTTTAGTTTAGGAGTAAATCTTTTCTTTGCACTTAACGAAAAATTAGCCGAAATGATGGCACCTTTTCAAAATGATTACAGTTGTCAGTTAGAAGAAATTCATCATATTCACAAATTAGATGCGCCAAGTGGAACTGCTATTTCTATTGCTGAAGGAATTTTTAAACATTCTGATTTTAAATCTTGGAAATTAGACGAAACTCAAGGCACGGAATTAGGAATTACCGCCATCAGAGAAGGAGAAGTTCCGGGTACGCACAGTGTTTTTTACCGTTCAGAAGTAGATGAAATCGAAATTAAACATACTGCGTTTAACAGAAATGGGTTTGCAGTAGGTGCAGTAATCGCAGCAGAATGGTTGCCTGGTAAAGTAGGAAATTTCGGAATGAAACAAGTTTTAGGATTGTAAATTTATAATTTTAGATTTGAAATTTTAGATTTGGGATTTGAAATTTTTTAATTTTAAAAATATACCATCAAACAAATTCAAATCATTTCAAACAAAATCAAACGATTCAAATTATTAATTTGTAACAAATATCAAAATGAATTACTAATAGCCCAAAAGCTTAGAGCTAATTGCTAAAAGAAAAAACTATGGATTACATTATTCAATATTCTATTTATGTACTGATTTTGTCAGTTTTATTAGGTGCTTCTACCTTTAAATTATACCAAAAAATGGGGTACAAAGGTTGGGAAGCTTTTGTTCCGTTTTACAATTATTACATTATCCTAAAAGAAATTGGCGAACCAAAATGGTGGGTTATATTTGCCTATTTGCCAATTGTAGGGCCAATAATGATGACGGTTTTTCATCTTTTCTTAATGAAAAAATTTGGAAGAACTACCACCGCAGAAAAACTACTGACGGTATTTTTGCCATTTATTTATTTGGCTTACATCAGTTATTTTCAACCGAATAAAGTAGATCGTTTTGCGGTAGATGATGCAAAGAGCAAGAAAGAGTCTTTTGTAGGTTCTATAACCTTTGCGGTAGTTTTTGCGACGATTATTCACGCTTTTATTACGCAACCTTTTGCTATTCCTACAGGTTCTATGGAGCGTACCCTTTTGGTAGGTGATTTCTTATTTGTAAACAAATGGAGCTATGGTTACAGAATGCCGATGAGACCTTTGGCATTGCCTTTTTTACAAGGAACGATTTTTGACAAAGGAAAAGACGGTAATCCTAAAAACGACCCGAAATCTTATGTTGATGCCGTTAAATTACCCTATTTTAGAATTGGAGAATTTAAAAAACCTAAGAAAAATGATATTGTAGTTTTCAATTATCCGGGAGATTCTGTTCATACCGCTATTGATAGAATGGATCCTTACGTGAAAAGATGCGTAGCTGTAGGTGGTGATGTGGTAGAAATGAAAGCAGGCAGACTTTTCGTGAACGGACAACCCGAAAAGATGATGGGCGATGCTGAGGTGCAACATGCTTATGTTGTTTATACAAATAATGAGATAGATATCAATGCATTATATAAAAATTTAACCTATTTACCGATTGTAAATTTAGGTCAAGATTCAAAAACTGGACAATATTATTATCAATTTCAAGGGCTTACAGATAAATTATTGGCAGATATAAAACAATTGCCAGAATTTATAAAAGCCGAAGAAGTTTTAGATGAAAAAGGTAAAGCTCAGGTGCAATATTTTCCTCGTTTTGCAGAAGATGGAACTTATCTTAGAGACGCTGCCGGAAATGTGGTTTTCTCTAAAAAAATGGATATTACCAATACTATTTTCCCATACAACAAACCTTGGAATACAGATTGGTATGGTCCTCTTACTATTCCTAAAAAAGGAGATGTAATAACTTTAACTCAAGAAAATTTACCTGAATACAAAAAATTAATTACCGTTTATGAAGGTAATATTTTAGAATTCAAAGGAGGTAAATTCTTTATCAACGGAACTCAAACCGATAAATATACCGTAAAACAAGACTATTATTTTATGATGGGAGATAATAGAGATGCTTCTCTAGATGCTCGTTTCTTTGGTTTTGTGCCAGAAACTCATATTGTTGGTTCGCCAATGTTTACTTGGATGAGTTTGCAAGGTGTTTTTGATGATGGTCCTAAAAAAATTCGTTGGGAAAGAATGTTCAAAGCAACTAATACAGGCGAAGCAAACAAAACATCGTATTGGTGGATTGCTGTAGCAATTCTTGTTTTATTCTTCGGTTGGGAATATTTTGTGAAGCTTTTCAAAGGTAAAAAAGAAGAAGAGTAATATTAAAAAAGTATAAGATTAACAAACCCTTTCTCTAGAAATTAGTAGGAAGGGTTTTTTGATGAGAAATATTTTATTTTTTTTAACTTTGGAGACTAATTAATTTTTTAATGAAAATTTTACTTCCTATATTTTATTTGCCACCTATTTCTTGGTTTTCAGAATTTTTAAAAGAAGAAAACGAAGTGGTTTTAGAACAATTCGAGAACTTTCCGAAGCAAACGTATAGAAACAGAACCAATGTTTATGGCGCAAACGGTAAATTGTCGCTTATCATTCCTATTCATCATACTGGCGAAAGGTGCATTAAAAATTTAGAAATTTCTTATGTGGAAGATTGGCAAAAGCTTCACTGGAAATCTATCAAAAATGCTTATCAAAGTTCACCCTACTTCGAATATTACGAAACAAAGCTGGAAAACATTTTTAAAGACCAACCCAAAACGCTTTTGGCATTCAATTTGAAGGCAATAGAAATAATTTTACAAATTTTAAAACAAGAAAAGCATTTTTCGCTTACCGAAGAATTTCAAAAATCTCCCGAAATGATAGATTTTAGAAGTGCTTTTTCGGCAAAAAAAGATACGGAATATAATATGGACGAATATTATCAAACTTTTAGTGATAAATTAGGTTTTATAAAAGATTTGTCTATTATAGATTTAATCTGTAATATGGGACCGGAAGCCATTTCTTATATCAAAAAAATTACAAAATAATACATCAAAAAATGAAAAGAATATTAGTAGCAGCGTTTTTTTTAGCAGGCTTTGGTTTTGCTTTTTCACAAGAAAAACAAGAAGAAGATAAAGATTTAAAAACTTGGTATCATAAAGATTTTTCTACCACCAAAGTTTATGGTGTAAACACCGAAAATGCCTATAAATTTTTCGAATCTAAAGGCTTGAAACCAAAATCTGTAGTGGTAGGTGTTATAGACAGTGGTGTAGAAGTAGATCATCCTGGTTTGGTGAAAAATCTTTGGAAAAATGTGAACGAAGTTCCAGATAATGGCAAAGATGACGACGGAAACGGATATGTAGATGATGTCTATGGATGGAATTTCATTGGTGGGAAAAACGGTGATGTAGGCGTAGATAATACCGAAGTTGCCAGAGTGGTAAGACAGTATAAACCATTTTTCGAAGGTGATAATGCTGTTCAGAATAAAGAAAATCAAACAAAAATGTCTTCAGAATTTGATATGTATTTGAAGGCAAAAGAAATTTTCACTAAAAAAAGTACAGAAGCTCAACAGCAGTTTCAGTTTTATTCTGGTTTTCAAAAAGAAATTCCGGGAATTGTAGCAACGCTTAATGGTAAAACACTTACTAAAGAAAATTTAGCTTCTATAAAACCTACAACACAGGTAGAATATAGAAATTTGGCAATTTTATCTAATGTAGCGCAAGACCCTGCTGTGCAAGGAAAAACGCCTGCAGAAGTGCAAACATTTTTAGAAAAAGAAATTAAAGAAGCGTTAGAATATTTTGAGCCTCAAGCTACCAAACAATATGATTTGAATTATGACACCAGAAGTATTGTAGGTGATAATTATAATGATATTAATGAAAAATTCTATGGCAATAATCACTACGAAGGGCCAGATGCTAAACATGGAACTCACGTAGCAGGTATTATTGCAGGATTACCTCAGGGCGGAGAACCTCAATATGGTGTAGCTTATAAAGTAGCAAAAATAATGACGGTGAGAGCTGTACCAGATGGTGACGAAAGAGATAAAGATATTGCAAATGCAGTAAGATATGCGGTAGATAATGGTGCTAAAGTTATTAATATGAGTTTTGGAAAACCAGTTTCTCCAGGTAAAGAAAAAGTTTGGGAAGCTTTCAAATATGCTCAAGACAAAGGCGTTGTTTTGGTTCATGCTGCGGGTAACGACAACGAAGATTTAGAATTGAATGATAATTTCCCTACCAATTTTAAATCACAAACAGACGAAAAACCTTTCATTAATAATATGATTACCGTTGGTGCAAGTACTAATGATTCAGAAGCTTTAAAGGCTAGTTTTTCTAATTTTAATAAGAAAATGGTAGATGTTTTTGCTCCCGGAGACAAAATTTATTCTACGGTTACAGATGGTAAATATGAATATCTGCAAGGTACTTCTATGGCAAGTCCTGTTGTAGCAGGTGCAGCAGCGGTATTAATGTCTTATATGCCAAATTTAACTCCAGCTCAGGTAATTCAAAGTTTAAAAAATTCTGTAAATAAAAGTACAGCCAACGATTTTGGTAAATATTCTGAAGCAAGTGGTGTAATAGATGTGTACAAAGCGGCGCAATATGCATACAGTCATTTTTATCAAGGAAAGAATACGAAGCCAGTTCCGAAATCTAAAAAAGTGGTAAAAAAGAAATAAATATCTTAAAACATGTAACATATAATGAAAAAGTCCTTTTCTGAGGGACTTTTTTGCTTTTAAAATCTTTTTTGGCACATTTTTTATAGAATATTTAATAACTTTACAAATATATAATATGTAAAAAAACATTAGAATGAAAAAAGTATTATTAACAGGAATGATAGGAACTTTATTTGCAGTTTCTTGTTCCAGCGCTAATCAAGCTCAAAATGCAAGAGCTGATTTTATGAAATTAAAAGGATCTTGGGAAATTTCCAGTGTAGATTATGATAAGCAATATAAAATTAAGCCATTTGACGAAGGTGCAGATGCAAAATGCTTTGTAGGAAGTCAATGGAACTTAACACCAAACAACAACACAGGTTCTTACAGTTTATCTGGTGGTGGTGATTGCCCTACAGTAACTAGAGCTATTAAATTTGATGTAAATTCTGAAAAACAATTTTCATTCAAAGTAATAGATGCTGGTGTAAAAGCTAAAAATGTAACTGCTGGTTATGTTCTTGATTTTCAGAATCAGACGCCAACTACATTTACTCTAGTGCAAAACGTACCTTTCGAAGGGAAAATTTTGAAAGTGTACTATAATTTTACTAAAAAATAATTTAAAAAATTAATTATGAAAATTTTCAATACAACAAATATAGCAGCTTTATTTATTTCATCAGCTTTGATGCTTACAAGTTGCGAATCTATTCAAAATGCTAATAATACACAGAAAGGTGCCGCAATTGGTACTGCTTCAGGAGCAGTAATTGGAGGTATTTTAGGGAATAATATTGGTAAAGGAAAAAACGCAGCGTTAGGAGCTGTTCTTGGAGGAATTGTAGGTGGTGTAGCAGGTGGTGTAATTGGTAATAAAATGGATAAACAAGCCAAAGACATAAAGAATGCATTGCCTGGCGCTGAGGTAGAAAGAGTAGGAGAAGGGATTAAGATTACCTTATCAGAAAACATGGTGAATTTTGCTTTTAATTCTGCCGAACTTACCTCTAGTGCAAAAACAAATCTAGATAAATTAGCAACAGTTTTAATTAATAATCCAGATACTAATATCAATATTTATGGGCATACCGATAACAAAGGAACCGCCCAAGTAAATCAAAAAATATCTGAAAACAGAGCAAACTCTGTTAAAAATTATTTGATATCAAAAGGTATTGCTTCTTCTAGAATGATTACTATGGGTAGAGGTTTTAGCGAACCTATTGCTAGCAATGATACAGATGCAGGAAGAGCCCAAAACCGTAGAGTAGAATTTGCAATTACTGCAAACGAAGAAATGATTAAAGACGCTCAGCAAGGGCAATAATTTGTTTTAAAATATACTATGATAATCGTCTCGTTTTTACGAGGCGATTTTTATTTTTTTATTCCTAAATTTGTAACTTATAAAAACATTAATGATTAAATATCTTAAACTACTTCGTGTTGAACAATGGGTAAAAAACTTTTTCGTTTTTATTCCACTTTTCTTTTCGGGGAACATTACGCATCCAAATTTTTTTGTTAAAAGTGTTTTTGCATTTATTGTTTTCTCGCTTATTGCTAGTTCTATTTATATTCTAAACGATTATAAAGATATAGAAGCAGACCAAAAGCATCCAGAAAAAAAAGATCGACCATTAGCTAATGGTTCTATATCAAAAACTACAGCTTTATTTCTTTTTACAACGCTTATTTCTGCGGTAGCCATGCTAGTGTTTTTTGGTCAAGAATATTTTCATAAAAATCTATGGAAATTCGCAGTGATTATCGGTTCTTATTTTATCATGAATTTAGCTTATACATTTAGGTTAAAACACGTAGCAATAGTAGATATTTTTATTATTGCCATTGGTTTTGTTCTAAGGGTTTTGGCGGGTGGTTATGCTACCGGAATTAAAATTTCTCAATGGGCAATTTTATTAACTTTTGTCTTGGCATTGGTTTTAGCAGTTGGTAAAAGAAGAGGAGAGCTCATCAATGCTGCTATTTCTGGGAAAACCAGAAAAGCTTTAGATGGCTATAATGTACAATTTGCAGATATTGTATTGTCTATCTCAGTTACATTGGCAGTAATTTGCTATCTTATGTTTACTCTTACACCAGAGGTTCAAGAGAGATTTGGGGTTAGAGTTTTTTATACCGTTTTGTTTGTTGTTTTTGCTTTTCTTAGATATTTACAGCAGACTTTGGTGTACAACAAAACAGAATCACCAACCAAAATAGTCTATAAAGATCGCTACATTCAGGTCACCATTTTAATTTGGTTGATAACATTCTTACTTTTAATTTACTACAAATCATGAAACCAAATTTTGAAAAATTAGTTACCAATTGGGGAAATTATCCCGTGGTAAAAAAAGAATTCAAGTCTGAAGAAAATTATCAGAAAATCAAAAAATTTGTATTAAATCATAATGAACTTATAGCCCGCGGAAACGGCAGATGCTATGGCGATGCCGCGCTTGGCGAAGCTATTTTTTCTACTTCAAAACTTAATAAATTTATTAGCTTTGATAGATTAAACGGAGTGATAGAATGTGAATCAGGAGTTTTATTATCCGAGATTTTAGAAGTTACAGTGCCTCAAGGTTACTTTTTATTGGTGACACCAGGTACTAAGTTTATTTCTGTGGGTGGTGCTATTGCTTCGGATGTTCACGGGAAAAATCACCATACAGAAGGTTGTTTTGTAGAATGTGTTCTCAGTTTTAAAATAATGGACGAGAAAGGCGTAATCCTTAATTGTTCTAGAGAAGAAAATTCTGATAAATTTTGGGCAACTATTGGTGGAATGGGACTTACAGGTATCATTCTTTCAGCTAAAATAAAACTTAAAAACATAGAATCGGCATACATTCGTCAAGAAAGTATAAAAGCAGAAAATCTAAACGAAATTTTTCGACTTTTCGAGGAAAGTGAAGACTGGACTTACACCGTAGCTTGGATTGATTGTCTCCAAAAAGGTAAAAATATTGGCAGAAGTATTTTAATGAGAGGTGAGCATGCACTTAAGGTAGAATTGCCATTTAAATTGGCAGATAAGCCTCTTAGATTGAAGAAAAAATTCAGTCCTACTGTTCCTTTTTATTTCCCGAAATTTGTTTTGAATAAATTCACCGTTAAGGCTTTTAACTTTTTATATTTTAATAAACAAAGACCAAAAGTTGTAAAAAATATTATAGATTACGAAACGTTTTTCTATCCTCTAGACGCCATCAATGATTGGAACAGAATCTACGGGAAAAGCGGTTTTATTCAATATCAAATGGTAATTCCAAAAGAAAAAGGAGAAGAAGGGATGAGAAGAATTCTAGAAACTATCGCTAATAGCGGACAAGGTTCTTTTTTGGCTGTACTTAAACTTTTTGGTAAAAACAATCCTTTGGCGTATAATTCTTTCCCTTTCGAAGGTTACACCTTAGCTTTAGATTTTAAATTGAATAGAGAATTGGTGCAATTGGTGAATAATCTAGATAAAATTGTAGAAGAATTCGGAGGTAGAATTTACTTAACTAAAGACAGTATGAGCAAATCTTCTTTGACCAATTACCTCAAAAATGTAGAAAGTTCTAAGTTTACTTCTTTGCAAAGCAAAAGAATTGCAAGAGGCGCATAATTGAATAGCAAAATTGTAGTGTGTAAGAATTAGAAGTGAGATAATTTTTTTTAAAAATCTAATTAAACTATATCAAACCTCTTTAAGCCACATCAAATAAAATTAAACAAGAATTATGATTATATTGGGTTCCACTTCAGAAGTTGCGCAGGCATTTGTAGAAAAAGCATTGAATGCTGGAGAAAAGTTCGAAAAAATTTATTTTTTCACCTCAAATAAAGAGATTACAGAGCGTTTTGCAAAACATATAGATGTGAAATATCTACAACAATCTGTAGTTATAGAGCTAGATATCACCAAAGAAATCAATTATAATATTTTTGATAAAATAGACAGCAATTTGCTTTTTTGTGCCACAGGTTTTCTAGGCAAAGGCACAGAAGAAGGGCTTTATGACCATATTAATACAGAAAAAATAATAGATATTAATTATGCAAAATTAGTTCCTATTATTAATTATTTTGCTCAAAAATTTGAAGGAAAAAGAGAAGGCACAATCATTGGTTTGTCTTCTGTAGCTGGGGATAGAGGCAGACAAAGCAATTTTATCTATGGCAGTTCCAAGGCTGCATTTACAGCTTATCTTAGCGGATTGAGGAACTATCTTTTCAGTAAAAAAGTTCACGTAATGACCGTAAAGCCAGGTTTTATGGAAACCAAAATGACCGAAGGTTTACCACTTAATCCCAAATTAACCGCCAAGCCAAAACAAGCAGCAGAATACATTTACAAAGCCTACAAAAAGCAAAAAAATGTAGTTTATGTTTTGCCAATTTGGAGGTTAATTATGCTCATCATTCAGCATATTCCAGAATTTATTTTTAAAAAATTGAAAATGTAATCTGCGTTATTTTATTACTTTAAAGCCATTATTTAAAATGCCGAATGCATTATGAAAAAACTTTACCTTTTTGATTTTGACGGAACACTTACGTACAAAGACACCATGTTTTTGTTCTTAAAATATTATGATTCTAAAAAATATTTTTGGAGTTATTTTAAACATATTCCAGTTTTTATATTGGTGAAGTTAAAACTAATGGATGCTGAATTGGCTAAAAAAAGTTTTATTGCTTCTGTCTTAAAAGGGGAAAGAGAAATAAAAATCAATAGAAAGGTTTTAGCGTTTTTTGATGAATATTACCCCAAAATTATCAGAGAATCTGCGCTGGATTTTTTTAAAAATATAGATAAAAACAATACTACTTTTTACTTAGTTTCCGCATCTTTAGATATTTGGGTAAGACCTTTTGCCAAAAAAATGGGAATGACGCTTATTGCTACCGAAGCTCAATTTGTGGAAGGGCGTTTCACCGGAGATTTCCAGACTAAAAATAATAATGGCGAAGAAAAAGTAAAACGCATAAAACAAGTTATTGGCGACCAAAAATTTGATAAAATCATCGCTTTTGGAGATACTTATGGTGATAAACCTATGCTCGCTTTTGCGCACGAAAGTCATTATCGTTTTTTTAACTAATTTTGCACTTTAAATTTTAACAAATTTATCATTGAGATTATTCTTTAGTCTTGATAAAAATCTATGTAATGAAAAAAATATATTTAGATAATGCAGCTACTACTCCCATTTTAGATGAAGTAATAGATGCGATGATGCTGGTGATGAAAACCAATTTTGGGAATCCTTCTTCTACACACAGTTTAGGGCAAGAAGCGAAAATGATTTTGGAAGAAAATAGAAGACTAATAGCTCAGGAATTGCATGTTTCTCCAGCTGAAATTATTTTTACATCTTGCGGTACAGAAGCCAATAATTTGATTATAAAATCTGCGGTTGAAAATTTGGGTGTAAAAAGAATAATCACTACAGAAATAGAGCATAAATGTGTGTATGAAACTACATTAGATGTTCAGCAAAAAAGTGATGTAGAGGTTGTTTATCTTCATGTTAATGAAAAAGGTGATATTGATTTACACGAACTAGAAGCTGCATTGAAATCTTCTGATAAAGTAACTTTGGTGAGTTTGATGCACGCTAATAACGAAATCGGTAATCTACTAGATTTAGAAAAAACAGCTAAAATTTGTAAAGAAAATAAAGCCTATTTTCATTCTGATACGGTACAGACAATGGCGCATTTAAAACTCGATTTTTCACAAATTCCAATAGATTTTGCGAGTTGTAGTGCTCATAAATTTCACGGACCTAAAGGTGCTGGTTTTGCATTTATTAGAAAAACTACTCATTTAAAAGCTCAAATTCACGGAGGTACGCAAGAGCGTAGCTTAAGAGCAGGCACCGAAAATGTAGTAGGAATTGCTGGGCTAGGCAAGGCTTTTGATATTTCTGTAGAAAAAATGAGTGAGTTTTCTGTGTATATTCAAGAAATTAAAGATTATGCCATAGAACAGCTTACCACAAATATACCAGGTATTTTATTTAACGGAAGAAGTGCCGAAAAAGAGAAAAGTCTTTATACTTTGCTAAGCATTTCTTTGCCTTCTATGAATCCTTTGATAGGATTGCAATTAGATATGAAAGGAATAGCTGTTTCACAAGGAAGTGCTTGTAGTTCTGGTGCCGCCAAACCCTCATCTGTATTATCAAAAATACTTTCTGAGGAGGTACAACAAATTACTACACCACTTAGAATTTCTTTTTCTCACCAAACTACTAAACAAGATATAGATGAATTGGTGATGGCTTTGAAGGATATTTTGAAGCTGTAGTTTTTTAAAATTATAGATTTTTAAAATATTCTAGATAGACAATTCTTTTATGAATTTGGCAAGAATATTGTAACTTTGCATCTTAAAATAATAAAAAAATAAACAAATTAAATATTTATAAAGTTATGGCAGTAGAAATTACAGACAGCAATTTTCAGGAAACGGTTTTGAATTCAGATAAACCAGTATTGGTAGATTTTTGGGCAGCATGGTGTGGTCCTTGTAGAATGCTAGGTCCAATCATTGAAGAGCTTCACGGAGATTATGACGGAAAAGCTGTAGTAGGTAAAGTAGATGTAGATAATAATCAACAAATTGCTATGCAATATGGGATTAGAAATATCCCTACCGTTTTGATATTTAAGAACGGAGAAGTAGTAGATAAATTTGTAGGAGTAGCTCCTAAAGCATCTATTGCAGAGAAACTAAACTCGTTTTTGTAAAAAAAATATATTGAAAATGAATGCTTTCCGAGTAGGGAAGCATTTTTTTTATAAAATTGTTTGTAGAATTGAATAAAAGTTGTAATTTTGCCATCACGAAAAAAGAGCATAGTTCTTTAAAGAAAAGATCCGGTAGTTCAGTTGGTTAGAATGCCGCCCTGTCACGGCGGAGGTCGCGGGTTCGAGTCCCGTCCGGATCGCAAAAGATTTACAATTTTATCTTAGAAAAAATTGATCCGGTAGTTCAGCTGGTTAGAATGCCGCCCTGTCACGGCGGAGGTCGCGGGTTCGAGTCCCGTCCGGATCGCAACTATTAAATCAAAATAGTACAAAATGCTGTAAAACATAGGTTTTACGGCATTTTTCTTTTTATGCTGATATCAAAGAGCAACAAATTCGCACATAATTTTAGTGACCTATTCAGTGACCTATTTCGGTTTCAAAAATAGGTCACTGGAAAAAATCTAAACGAGCTATGGAAAATTGATTTTAAAATGATTTTTTCAGACCAAATTTTGGATTTTTTTCGAGGGTGTGCAGTGACCTTTTCAGTGACCTATGCCCAAATGAAAAAAGGGTCACTGAAATTCTCTGAAAGCCTTACTACGAACTTGTTTAGAAAGTGAACATCTTGTAGACGGTTTTCTGAAATTTTAAATTTAATGCTTAAAATATTAGTAAATGAACCAGACTTTCAGCTTGCTTATTTATGTGAAAAAATCCAAAGAAAATGCTAATGGAGAATGCCCTATTTACCTTCGAATTACTATTGATGGGCAAGCTACAGAAATCAGTGTCAAAAGAACCGTAAAACCTTCTCAGTGGAATTCGAAAGGGCAAAAGGTAAGTGGTCATACAGAAGCAGTTAAAATGTTAAACCATTATATTAAAACTTTTGAACAACAGGTACATAATGCTCATCATGAATTAATGAAAGATGGCGTAACAATTACAAGCGAAATTCTAAAAAACAAACTGACAGGGAAAAATAGTAAAAGTAGAATGTTAATATCTGTTTTTAAAGACCATAATAACCGAATGGAGGCGTTAGTTGGTAAAGAATATGCAAAAGGAACTTTAACGCGCTATAGAACCTGTTTAAGCCATACAGAAGAGTTTCTGAAATGGAAGTTTAATGTTTCGGATATTGAGATTACGGAAATCGACCACGCGTTTATTTCTGATTTTGAATTTTTTCTGCGCACCGAAAAATCCTGCGCCAATAACTCTGCGGTAAAATACATTAAGAATTTTGGTAAGATAATCCGGATTTGTTTGGCGAATAAGTGGCTGACTTACGACCCGTTTCTTTGCTATGATTCTAAATTTGTTGAGGTGAAACGAGATTTTCTGGATGAGCAGGAACTTTTCAATCTGGCGAATAAAGAATTTGAAATCGAAAGAATCGCGCAAGTTCGCGACATTTTCCTCTTCAGTTGCTATACTGGTCTGGCCTATATCGATACTAAGAACTTAAAACGTTCGAATATTGGTGTGGGAATCGATGGTAATAAATGGATATTTACCTCCCGACAGAAAACTAAAACACAATCAAATATTCCCTTACTTCTGCAGGCTGAAGAAATCATTGAAAAATACAAAGCACATCCGCATTGTGGTGTTTCGGGAAGTCTGTTACCTGTTTTGAGTAATCAGAAAATGAATTCTTACTTAAAAGAAATCGCAGATTTATGCCAAATCAAAAAGGAACTTACTTTTCATATTGCTCGACATACTTTTGCAACAACAATTACTTTGTCTAATGGTGTGCCGATTGAAAGTGTAAGCAAGATGCTTGGTCATAAAAGTATTAAAACAACTCAGCATTATGCGAAAATTTTAGATGCGAAAGTGAGCGTGGATATGAATAATTTACAATTAACTCTTAATAAAAAGAAAGTTAGGGATAGTCAGAGTGAAAAACTCGGCACATAGCCGAGTTTTTATTTTAAAAGAGTTCTTAAACTTTCTAATGACGTTTTAACTGTTTTGTCATTTAGTAAATGCTGTAGTTGTCCCTTATAATTATTTTCAATATAATTAATAATATAATTAAATGGTGGAGAGGTAATACTTGGTTTAACTATTTCAAGCATTTCTCTAAATTTTCTTTCACTAATTCTAAATTGTAAGCTACTTAGAATTCTAGGTTCAGTAAAAGAAAGTGCAGTTATAATGGCTTGATGGGCGTGAAGACTTGATAAGATTTCAACATAAATATCATCTGCATTTACAGCGACACCATTTCCATTTGTCAAGAACGTTTCAACAATAGAATAAACTAACTTCTCTCAATAATTTTTGGAATTTTCATAGGTTAACCCAAGATTCTAACTAGTTCCCTTGCAAAAGGTGGTTCGCTATAAAAATTATTAAAACCTCTGTGTGCCGAAAGTACTTTATGTATTGTATTATCAATTTCAACGGCTCTCAGCTGGTCAGGTATATATCTTTCACCATTTACTATTTGCAAAAATTGTTTTGCCAATTTTTTTTCATCTTGGTTGTTATTAGCGGCAAAATGAGCATATTTTAGACCAAAAGATTGCTTTATATCTTCATCAATTCTTGCCCAGATTTTAGGAAAAAGGTCACTTCTAACTTCATCGATTGCCCTTTTATTGATAAAGAAAAAATAGAAGTTGTGAAGGAATACCCAATTTGAAATATTGGAAATTATAATGCTAACTTTGGTCATATTTTAAAATTGCCTTTTTAATAAAATTGCAATACAAAAGAATACTTAAAAAATATCTCGGACACATTCCGAGATATTTTATTTACTGCATATAGATTTTAAAATCAAATTAAGTCCCTATATTGTGAATAATTAATATGTTTGAGTTCTCAAAAATTAGAATAAATATATCACTATCGATTGAAAAATTTTACTCAGAATTTAGAATCCGAACTGGATAGCAAATTGCATTTTATTGCACTTGAAAATCAGAAAAATATTGTCCAGGCTGAGCTGTCAATGAATGAATCATTATTTATTCTTGAGAAGCTTAAAAAGTTTATTATAAAGTATAAATTTCAGTCGGAAGGAGAGGAAATTGATTTTTTTAAACAGATTAAACCTCACTTTCTTTCAAAGGTAATTTATTTTAATAAAGTTTACAATATAGAAATGAGGAGACCAAGCGGTGGAGAAGAAATAGTTAGACAATATCTTGCTGAAGAACAGAATAAGATTAAAAATTTTTTTATAAATAATACGGATTTCTATGGTTATTATCGTTCCCAAAGTACCTTCTTGGACTCTAAATATTTTATTCGGGGTAAATTGGATATTAAATTGAATGTGGATTCCTTTGTTTACGAATCTGATCCTCGCTTTACAACATCTCATGATTTCAAAGTAGCTCGTATTATGGCAAATGATATGCTGGAGGTATATCTTAAAAATGAAATTGACAAAATTGGTAAAGACCACAATATGGACAACAAAATATATACACCCAAAGTGAAACTAAACTGGACAGATAATAAGGCAGCATTAATAGAATTAATTTATGCATTATACTATAAAGGATCATTTAATAATGGTCAGGCAGATATTAAAGAAATCGCAAAATATTTTGAAGCTGTATTTAACGCAGATTTAGGTGATATTTACAGATCTTATATTGAAATAAAAAATCGAAATAGCCGAACCAAATTTATTTCCCAACTGAAAGAGATTTTAGATAATAGAATGAAAGAAGATGATATTTAGCCAATTCAATTTATGAATACCCAACTTGGTGTTTAAAAAAAAAAGCATAAAATGCGTAAACCCTATCACAGAAAAGTGTTGGGGTTTTTTGTTGTTTTTAGAAATTAATTCTCGGGAAGTGCCATTTCATCGAAGATGTTCAAAAAATCTATACCCAAGTTGGGTACACATTGGGTGTTTTAGTCTCGGATAATTTTAAAATTTGCCATAAGAATTAAAAATAAAATATTATGGCAATCAAAGTACTCACCAAAGAAGACCTTGAAGATTTCAAAAAAGAACTGTTGGAGGATATAAAAGGCTTATTCCATTCAAAAGTTTCAGGACAGAAACAATGGCTTCGCTCAGCAGAAGTTCGGGAACTGCTTAACATTTCATCCGGCACGCTCCGAAACTTACGAATCAACGGGACTCTTCGCTATTCAAAAGTTGGCGGAACAATTTATTATGATTTTCAGGATATTAAAAAACTAATGCAACCTAAATAATTGGAGGGTATGAACTGCATGCAACATTTAAACGGTTTTTTCAGCCAAATTCTGAATAATGATAGGTTGAGTCCTACGCATATCAGCATGTATATGTCGCTTTTCCAGTTGTGGACAATTAATCGTTTTGAAAATCAATTTCGGATTGTTAGAGAAGAGGTGATGAAAGTAAGCAAGATAAAATCTGTCGCTACTTACCATAAATGTCTTACAGATTTGCATAATCTAGGCTACATCATTTATGAACCGAGTTTCAACCCCTACAAAGGAAGTTTAGTTTCTATTGTAAAAACTTCTGTTATTCAGCCTCAAAGGAGGAATATAGACTCTGCAATTGACAGGTCGTTCAATTCTTTGGAAGATGAAAACTTAATGAATTTAAGTAAAAACTCTCCAAATGTTAATTCGATAGATTTTCAACCACCACAACTTTCTGAAGTACGAATGTATTTTCAGGAGAAAGAATCACAAATAGAAGAAGCACAAAAATTTTATGATTATTACGAAAAAATCGGATGGACTGTTGCTGGAAAATTTCCGATGAAAAGTTGGACCGCGGCAGCAAGAAATTGGTTGAAGAAATTAGATAGAGTGGAACAGGGATCTCGTTAAACGTCCAAATATAATGAAACACATAGATTCTAAAACCCTACTATTAAACCTTACCGTGGAAGAGTTTTTGGAAGTATCCAAAAAAATTATTGCCGATGAGAATTATGCTTACGGATTGAAAGGTCTTGCGAAATTTCTAGGATGTTCGAGATCGAAGGCCTCCGAAATGAAGTCTTCGGGAATGTTAGATGAAGCCATCATCCAAAGCGGAAACATAATCATTATAGATAAAAAGAAGGCGTTAGAACTTCTTCGAAAAAAATAGAAATGTATTATCAGGAACTTATTGAAAGGTTGTGGCGTTTCAATGAAAATACTCGTCTTGGTGCGACCGCAATTGCCATGTATCTGTATCTATTAAAATTGGGAGAACAGAACAATAGTTATGTAATAAAAATTTCAGACACAGTTCTAAGTAATATTTTAGGCATACATAGAAATACTGTAAAACCGTTTAGGGAGAAATTGAAAAATTTCGGTCTGATTCTATACACCACCAAAAACGGATTTCCGTGTACTTACAGAATATTACTCAATTACTCATTTGAAAGTTTTAAAGAAGAGAGTGAAAAAAATCTAAATAAGACAAAAGATGGCAATCACTCACATCAAAAAAATAAACCTTTAAAGTTGTTAGAACCACATAAAGAAATGGTTTCTAAGCATGAACAAAAAAACAAAAATATTCTTCAAGATCTTAATGGTATTCAACCCTCGTGGGACGAGTTTATACAATATGCAAAAACATTGGATTCCTACAAAGAGGAATTGGACTCAGGCATCAAAGAGAAATATTATACCTGGGAAAAAAATAATTGGCTCAACAACTTTGGAAGACCAATTAAGAACTGGAAATCTTCCTTAAAAAGTGTTTTGCCGTACTTGTCAAATAATCTTAATACTGAAAACGCGTCAGTTGAAATTCCCATAATCAACAGGCCTAAATATCCGTAAAACAATTACCCAAAAAGATCGCAATACTATGAAAATATCAGATTTGAAGCCCGGACAAAAGGTAAGCATCAATGGAACCCTTGCCGAATATTTAGGAATCCAAAAAGTGAGGATCCCAAATATAGGAAAGGCAGAAAAAAGAGTTTTTAAATGTGAGGGAATCGACTCTTACAAATATTACAATCTCAGGAAGGTTCTAAAACGCTTAAAAGTGAGAAAATAAAACTACAGAAGAAATTGTAGGGGTTTTAATTACGAGATTAATATGGCTGTTCCTGAAAAAGAGGTAAAACTCATCCGTAATAAATTTGAGAATAAAGTTGATAAAGTTCCCGAAAAAATACGTTTCGGGAACCAATTTGTGGATGATTTTATTTTCGAAGACCATCAGGCAGCAGATATTCCGATTAATGCACTTCGAGTAATTTTCAATATTATCTCGATTATCGGAAACGAACAGTTCCAACCAGAAATCCGTCCAAAACAACTTTCCTTATTTGATGAAGAGTTTGAGACCGAAAACAATATTTTTGCCTCGATCAAAATCCGTAACAGCAGGATTTCTCCAAGCGGTTCCACAAAACAGGTAGTAGATGCGTACGAGTTTCTCGCCAAATTCAAAATGGGATGGTACAAATCCACAAACTCAAAAGGGAGAGAGATTAAGACCTTTGGGGGCCTTATCTCGACGCCAAGTTACGACCAAAGAGGTTTCACAAGTTTCCTTATCAGCAGTTACTGGCTGAAGAAGTTGCTGGTCATTCCCGAATACAACTACGTCCTTTACAACCTGGTGTACAATATCCGTAATAACAAGCATATTATTTTTGCGATTTGGCTTTCCAAAATTCCTGAAAGTGGAACGGTCTTAAAACTGGCCACATTCAACAAAAGGTTTGGACTAAATTATAAATCCGCAAAGGATTTTTGCTTTAAATTTTTGAAGCCCGCGCGAATTAGCTTTGATAACTTCAATACGCTTTCCTTCAATTTCAGATATGAGAAAGATTCCATCTTTATTGTTCCATATCACAACAAAAATGCTCAAACAGAAAATTACTTATTAAGTGCACATCCATTTGAAAAGTATGATTCAGTGAAAGACCATTTTAATCCTACGGAAAAAATCACAAGAAGGCTTATCTATTTCAAAAGAAGATACGGATTGAATGAAGGCGATGCAATACAGTTTTTACATCAGTATAAAAACATTGCACAAACGAGGGATTTGATAGAGAGGGCGTTTAAGCAATTCATCCAAAATTGCAGAATGAACAATATAAAATCAACACGGTTTCAAGGAAAACAATTTTTAAATGAAATTCAGGAACATATCAAGATCATCTACGGGAACACAAAAATGGGAGAGTTATTCCCCAATGGTTATCCGATGATTCTCTGAATTCGGAATTGCACTCACCTGTAATTCGGAATTGCACTCACTAAAACTAAAGAACTGTTTATAAATAGGAAATTTTTATTCTGATTTCGGAATTGCACTCACCGTCAATTCTATTTCTAGATTAAAACAGTGGATAGGTGCCCTTTTTTGGGGATAACTCAAGATTCGGGATAATAGTAAAAATTGTATTCGGAATTGCACTCGCCAAAAAACAGGTTGTTTTACGGAATTGTACTCACCACATTTTCGGAATTGCACTCACAGAATTTCGGAATTGGACTCACCGAAAAATAGATTCAAACCCTTTTTCATAGAGGATTTCGAACTTAAAATAAAAGTATTATTAAAAAAAATAAAAAGTTTTTTTTATTTAAAAGGAAATGTGGATAACTCAATTGCTTTAAAAAAGAAAAAAAATGAATTGCAAAAACATCAAAGAAAAAGTTGGCATCCGCTCGGTTTTGGAATCCCTTAATCATTTTCCGGTGAAAGAAAATAAGAAAACCGCTTTCTACTTTGCGTTGGACAGGGAAGAAAAAATCCCAAGTTTTTCCGTGAATTTTGAAAAAAACCAAGCGTTCGATTTTGGTACGGGCAGAAGTTATGATGTGATTTCCATCGTTCAGTTAATAAAGAAATGTTCTGTTTCAGATGCGTTGAAATACCTTTCACAATTTGTTTGCATAACTGAAAAATCAAGTTCAAAAAAGTTAACTATAAAAAGGGAAAATTATCGCATTATTAAAGTTCAGGAAGTCAAGCATCCGACTTTGGTAGATTATTTGAAATTCCGCAAAGTATTTGAACAAAAAGACCTAGTGAAAGAAGTTTACTATGAAATGGGTGGAAAACAATACTTCGGAATTGGATTTGAAAATCAATCCGGGGGATTTGAAATTCGTAATCCTTATTCAAAAATCTGTCTTGGCAAAAAAGATATTACACTCATTCAATCGAATACAAAAAGTTCTGAAATCGCAATTTTTGAAGGTTTTTTCGATTATCTCACTTTCCGAAATTTGGAGAAAAACCAAAGCTCAACTTGCGATTATTTAATTTTGAATTCTACTTCAATGCTATTTAAAGCGGAAGAAATCCTAAAGAATTATAGCCAAATATTTCTGTTTTTAGACAATGATGAGAATGGAAAATCGACTAAACTGAAAATTCAAAATCAATACAAAAGTCTAGAGGATTGCTCGCTAATTTATCATAATTTTAAGGATTTGAATGAGTGGTGGTGTTCGAATAAACGATAAAATTTTCGATTCAAAATGGATTAAATCCGAAATTGTACTGTTTTTCATTTATTTCCTTCTAACAACAGCGTCCTTTAAGCTTCCTCCAACCTTGGTTCGGCCTTTACGTTTGCAAATGTAGGACAGCAACAGCCACTCAAAAAAATCTTTTTGGGTTTCTACAAAAATTCTTTCCGCACGCTCCAATAATTTTTCCAGACACTCCTAAATCCTTCGGACAAAAAGATTTCAAGCCCGATTCGGCATTGATGGTTTCATCAGTGGAACGAATCGGGTTTTGTGTGTCTGTTACCGTCCTATGGTCATCGGCAAAGAAAAAGCCGGAACCTCAGTTGTACGAATCAATTCAAAAAATACGCTCTTTGACATCAACGGAAAAACAAAAAAATACTGGAAACAATAGTGTCTTTACACTATGTAAAAGAAAAAGAAAAGCCGAGTGTCCTCGATACCAAATCAATCACTCGAAAATTTGACCAACTAGCAAAACTAAAATCAACTAAATATCAACAACTAAAACAACACATTATGAACACAATTATCGGTAGAGTTACCAAAAACGCAGAAATCAACCAACTAAAAAACGACAGGCAGGTCGTGAATTTTTCAATAGCCATCAACGACAGTTACAAAACCAAAGACGGCGAACGCAGGGAACAGACCACTTACTATAACTGCTCTTATTGGATTAGTCCGAATGTCGCCAAAATCCTTACAAAAGGAACATTGGTAGAATTATCGGGAAGAATCAGTTCGAGTGCGTGGATAGGAAAGGATGGAGAAATAAAGTCTGGACTGAACTTCTACACCTCCAAAATTAAACTTCACGGCGGCGGACAAAGGTTGGATGCAACCCAAACCATTACAAGACAAACTTCGCAACCACAAAACGATAGCCCTTTCGCAGAAGAAACCGAAGACGATTTACCATTCTAAAAAATCACAAAATGACAGCACAATTTAATTTTCAAATGAAACACCGAACCGACAAGAGAAATTGGGAAGAAATAGAGGTGTATTACAAAACCCATTGCGACAGAACAACCGCAATACGCTATGCGAGAAACCTTTCCAAAATGTTCAAGTCGGAAATCCGACTGACAGAGGGAAAAGAACCGCTGAAGACAAGCGGAACCTACATTTATGAAAATACAGAACCTTTAAAACCAAAAAATTATGGCAAACTGGTGTAGAAATACGCTTGCTTTTGAAGGCAACGAAACGGCATTGGAACAGATAAAATCGAAGTTCCGGAGAATGATAAACCTTGAAAGAAGCGAACAGTGCGGACAACTTCCGGACTTTGTTAATCCAAAAGTCGGAGGATATTTCTTCGACATCATTTGGGATGAAGGCGACTGCATTTTCAACTACCAGACCAAATGGTCTCCCCATACCGATATTCTCATTCAAATAGCCAAACGCCACAATGTAGATTTTATTCACGATTATGAGGAAATGGGCAATCTTACCGAAATAGGTTTAGACAATGATGAATTTGAACAATACCACTATGATGAAGAAACGGAAACTTATCATTTTCAAGGGAAAATCTTTGATAACGATTGTGAGATTTTAGAAATTCTGTTGGAAGAAAAAATCAATCATATGCAACCCCAAATTTAAAACGATGAAATCTAAAGCAATAGCCACCAAATTTGTTTCGCACGATGTTCCAAACCTGCAATCGCTCGAACATTCAAAAGCGTATCAACTAAGGGAAAAAGTCAACAATGGACAAAAGCCAAATAGAGAAGAAAAAAATTGGTTGGCAGAACAGGTTAATCGAAATGCTTACTTCAAAAAAGCCATTCCGTTAATGGGCTACCGATTTAGTTTTGAAGATGTTTTGAAAACCTTTTTAGTCAAGCAATACGGAGATTGGCACGAATACAACGCACCCGATAAAACCAGTCTTAGAGCAATGCTTTACGAAAAAATCGACCGAATTGTGGAAGTTTCAGATTAATTGCTAAATATCATTTCAAACTTAATCACCGCTAACACTCAGAACATGCACATTAAAGATTTGAACGGTTGCAAAATTGAAGTTACCGACATTGATAAAGCCATTGAAGTAACAACAAGATACCGACAATACGAACATTTGAATGATGGTTTTTCTCAAGTGGATAAGCAACTCAACCGCTATTGGACAGATATGAACGAAAAACTAAAAAAGCTACAGAAAAAAACTAAACCAAAATTCACGAAACGCTAATTTAAAATATCTAAAAATGCAGACCAATTTTTTCAGACAACTTGCAAAAATGAACCTCACAGGCGATTTGCAACTTACACTCAGACCCACAGAAGAAAATAGTTTTGTTCTATCCGTATTGCTCCGAAACGAGCAATGCGGAGATGAAGCAGGAAAACTCATTCCACCTCTTAACCTCAGAGGAACAGCCGAAGAACTGGACAACGGATTTTTTGAAAGTATAACAGCACCACTACAAACCGTATCGGGATTAATGGTCGATATGGAAAACTTTTTGAAGCAATTAGAAGAAGCTAAAAAACAATCGGCAATGGAAAAAGAGAAAGCCGATAAGGAGAAGAAAGAGAAGGAAGCCAAAGAGAAAAAATATAAAGAAACCTTTGCCAAAGCCGAAGCACTCGATAAAGAGGCTAAATACAAAGAAGAGTGGTCAGCGTTACCAAAGGCATCAGAATATCCCGATTTTGCTGAAACTATCCGCAAAAAGCAGAATGAATATGAAAGACACTTTGCACCAAGTCTTTTCACGGAAACAATACAGGAAAACGAATTTACCGAATAGAAACTTAAAAATCAGAAATTATGTTATTAGCCACCCAATTAGAAAGAGTGTTTATCTTGAGAAACAACGGACAGGAAATCAAACTTCCCGATCCCGAACCGAAATGGAGCGTAGAAGCGGTGATGAATTAAAGATATGTTGTCTTCTAAATTCCGAAAGTAACAATTAAATTATACTAATTGTATTTTGCGTATAATTGGATAGGTATCTTCTAAACCTGCGCAAAAAACATGCAGTCAAATCTATTACCTGCAGCAAATAAAGATAGGTTGTTTCTCAAATGGGAAAAGCAACAGCTGAATTAATGTTTTCATTGCTGCACATAAATTGGATAGGTTACTTCTAAACCTGCATAAGGTAATTGCAGGTTTATTATCAGCCTACCTGAAATAATTGCAGATCAATAATAGGCCATACTAAAAAAGTATACTATTTGCGAAGCAGACATAAAATAATTACAATCAATTACTAAAGTTGTTCTATTTTCTTCTTCAAAAGCAAAAACTTCCTAAACGAAGTCCGTTGTAAACATTTTTTTAAGCTCTTATATCTGAAAACTTTCATTTAGCAAGATGTGTCTTTGTATATACAGCTTTTCAAGTTGCATCACCAAAGACGATCTTGCCTTTTTTGCAAAAAGGGGAGAAAAACGGCGGAACTTGTTTTTCTGTTTTTTCTGAAATTTTAAACAAAGAGTCCAGAATAGTCCAGATTATTCTTTTTTAGTCTTCCAAGAATCCAGTATAGTCCAGATTGGTCTTATTTAGTCCACGTCCCATGAATACTATTGTTTTCACGGTTTTGATGTTTCAACTTTGCAGAAGAAATTTTAATCAAAATGATGAAAACACTACTTTATTTTTTTCTGTTGATTGTTGGCATATCGGTAAAAGCACAAGTCGGCATCAACACCACAAATCCTGAAACAACTTTTGAAGTTGTTGGAAAACCAAACGATCCCAGCCATTACGATGGCATCATTCCACCAAGAATTACCGGTGACCAATTGGCTTCAAAATCTTATTCAAATACAAAAAAGGGCGCGGTAGTCTTTGTAACCTCTCCGGCGTCTAATCTTTCCGGGCAGGTCATCAATGTCAGCGAGTCTGGAATGTATTATTTTGATGGTAACGTATGGCAAAACTTTGCAAAAGAAAAACAGCCGACTGAATACCGAATCGTTTTGACGTTTGATGAAAATGGGACTGATCCTTTAACGGCGACTTCAACATGGTCTGCACCTGTAAATTATTCCGGAAACAGTCATGCTTATCTAACCTCTTCAAAATATTACACGATTGGAACCAAAAATTTCGGAGGATTGAAAGGATTTGTCCTTTTCAGAAAAGTTAACGGAATTGTCAATGTCAGATTCCAGATCTACCGGTCTTACAATTCTGCACCAATTACAGGAAACGCCTTTATCAGTATAGCAAGCATCTACAGCGACATCGGCTACATTCCCAATCAAATCGTATTACTTCATACTGAAAATTCCACCCAGTTTTTCCCGGCATTGCTTGAAAATTACTCGATTCAAATTCCCCAAACCTCACTCAATGCCATGTCCACCTCATATTACACCTACGGTGAAGTACAGGGATACTCCAATTGGATCAAGCCTTATCTGCCTTAAAAATAACAAAAACAAACGATATGAAAAATGACAAAAGAAGGAAAGGGAGAGGTGATCCTGATCAGGGTTCAAAAACTCCGAAAAGAAAAGTGGAAAAAAATCTGTTCCAAGAGAAAAATTTCCCTCACCAGTTTAATTATCGATTCGGTGGAAAACAGGATTTTAGAAGATGAACGGAGAAGCATATTAGCGTTCATTGAAAAACAGGACAACATTTTCATCAAGATTGAAACCAACATCAATCAGATAGCGAGAATCGTTAATGGCCAAAAGTTTATTTCCCAAACCGAATTGAGCAATTTTCAAAACCAACTGAAAACCATCGTTGACTTGAAGGAAAAGCAAAATGAGATATTCTTAAAAATTTATTCACTCATCGCCAATGATCGTTAAGATTTTAGGTTCTGCAAGTTCCAATTTTCACGGTGTTCAGTACAACGACAAAAAGGTGGAGAAAGGAACGGGAGAATTGATGCTGATGAAAAACTTTCCCTCCTTCATCAATGGAGAGAGCAGTCCGGAGCAGGTTCGGGATTATTTCAAGTCGATCTCGAAAAGCGACAAGGTAAAAAAGCCACAGTTTCACGCCGTGATTTCCACCAAATTTAAGGCACATCCGAAGGAGGAACTCACAAAGGTTGCGGACGATTTTATGCATGAAATGGGTTATGGCAACCAACCCTACATAGTGGTCTTCCACAACGATACGGAGAACAACCACGTTCACATTGTTTCGACAAGGGTGGACAAGGAAACCGGAAAAAAGATCAATGACAGTTACGAGCGGTTAAAAGCGCAGAAAGCCCTCTCAAAAATCCTCGAAAAATTATACGGCATTACGCCGGAGCAGGAACTTGAAAAATTACTGAAATACAGAATTGGTTCGCTAAAACAACTTGAACTCTTGCTGGAAAGAAGCGGATACAGACTATCACAAAACACAAATGATGAAAAAAAATATGATATACTTAAAAGCGGCATACCTCTCAAAACCATCGACGGCAGCAAAATCCGACTTAGCCCGCATTCAAAAGACAGCAGGATTTTCCAATTAAGAGCCATTTTGACCAAATACCGAGAACTCAGTTCCAACAAGGTGTTCAGGGTAGAAGACAGAAGAAAACAGGAATCCATGCTTCCCGAGGAAAAGCACAAAGACTGGAAACCTAAAATAGAGTTTGAAAGCGAAATGCAAAAAAAGTTACGGGATATTTTCGGACTTGATGTGGTCTTTCACTACAAAGACGGACAAAAACCGTTCGGATACAGCCTGATTGACCACAAGACCGAAACGGTGTATAAGGGAAACGACATCATCAAAATGAATGAACTGTTCGAGTTAACCGATGATAGGATTGACAAAAAATTATTTGAAAGCTTAAAGGACTACAACATTACGGACAATGCATTAAAAAAGATTCTGATGGAATATCTAAAACGCACCAATGCAGAAGCGATACTGAAAGATTTTATGCTTTTTGAAACCAAGAGCAGAAAGATTAAGAAAATTTTCGAATCAGTGAAAAATGAGGTAAGGGACTATCTGAAAAACCAAAATTCAAAAGATCTACACCTCATAAAATCGGAAGACGGAAAATATTATGTTGTCCACTCAAAACTTCACTATGTAGGCTCCCTAGAATATCTGATTGGCAAAAAAGAATATCAAAAATTTTTGAATCTGAATCAAGAAAAGCCGATCATAAAGACAAAAGAAGATGAAATTCTGTCAAAGGAACTGCGCCAAAGTGTTAATGAATTGTTTTTTCAGTTCACCAAAACATCAGGATCGGGAAAAGACCCTGCGGAAGACGAACTCAGAAAAAGACGTAAAAAGCGAAGATAAAATTACAGATAACCGTCAACCATCAAATAATAAAATGATTATCACATTTGCTACCCAAAAAGGCGGAGCCGGAAAAACTACCCTTGCCATTGCGTTTGCCAATTATCTGTCCATTGTGTCAGAAAGGAGCATTAAGGTTTATGATTTCGATTTTCAGAAATCCTTCTACTCTAAATGGCTGGATGATGAGGAATCGGAATTGCCCAAACTCTACGATGTGGAAGTCATCGGCGAGGATGATACAAAACCGCCTTTCAGGGATTTGGAAGAAGTCATCGAACTGAAGGAAAGTGAAAACATCTACATCTTCGATTTGGCGGGAACACTTGACCGGAAATACAGTGATGTCCTTATTTACAGTGATTTCATCATTATTCCCTTTGAGTACTCCGATGTATCGGTAAAATCGACTTTGGTCTTCAAAAATATGCTTGGTTTATTGGAAAGTGAGGCAGAACGCATCTTTATCCGCTCTAAATACGACAAAGGTTACAAATACCGGAACCAAAGAGAAATGGACCAGGAACTTGCCAAATATGGGCTTCTGCTTGAAAACTCCGTACACAAAAGAAACAGCCTTCAAAGCATTAACACAAGAACATTGAATTACGACCAAAAAAATGCAGTCAAAAGACCCTTTAACGAAATTATCGAACAAATTAACAAGGAACTGAAAATAACCCTTTAATCCAAAAAACCAAAAATAAAAATGCTAAAATATTCACTCATTTTAATAGGAATCTATGTCCTGTATTACGGCGGAAACATTGTCTATGACCTGTTTTTGAAGAAAGAGAAAACAGCCGTTACCGATGAAGCCGAGGAATTCTCCCTCGTCAGTTTTGCCAAAACAGAAAGCCCGCCGGAAAGTCGTATTGAGATTGATGATGTCGAAAATATCCGAACTCCGAAATCCTTTCAGAAGGTTCATCCTCCATTATCTGTCGATCCATCGAAAATTTTCGAACCACCTGATTTGGAAGAAATGAGAAGAAAATTTGAAGCCGAGGAAGAAATGGACGGAGATATTCCCAGAACTGAATCACCTGAAGAGATTAAGGTTTCAGAAACTAAAGAAGAATCAGAGCAACCCGAAAAGAAAAGTGCAACCGAACCCGAAGAAAAAGTTGAATCCCAAACTGAAGCGGAAGAAATAGTTCAGATTCCAAAACCAACACTACAAGAAGAGAATGATCAGTATTGGAAAAAAATGGTCAGTCTTGCACACACTTCCATCAAACTAGTTAAGAACTACGACGGTGAAAAGGTTTATCATTCCACACAGTAAAGAAAACACAAACCCATATAACTAACCTTAAATTTTAAAAAATGATGAAAAAAAATTTCAACACCAAAGTGATCCAAAAGAAAGTACTAGCCGTTGCCTTGCTGATGTTGGCGATGTCCCCAATTTTCGCACAAGGCGGTGCAACAGCTATCTCGAATGCCGCAAGTGACATCAAAGATTATTGGGATCCCATCAAACTCATCCTGAAAGCAGTCGGTGGATTGGTCGGGTTCATTGGCGGACTCCGAGTTTACAACAAATGGACGAACGGTGATCAAGATGTCAACAAAGAAATCCTGGGCTATGGCGGCGCCATGATTTTCCTGATTGTCGTTCCGGAATTTGTAACCGCATTCTTTGCCTAAGATGGGTTACTACCTCTACAAGGGGCTTAAAAAACCCCTTGTCTTTTTCGGACTCAAAGGCAAATACATCTTTTATGCAGTCGGCGTTGTGGGAGCCGGAGTCGTTGCAGCACTCATTTTATCCAAATTCGGATTATTGGGTTCACTGCTCGGACTTGCAGTCACTGCGGGAGGTGTGTATTTAATCTTCAGAAGGCAGGACAAAAACGGACTCTACGACAAAACCAAAAACTTCGATCAGGTAATGATTTTCCCTAAAAGATTCAACCATAAGAAATTTGCAGACCATTCAAAAACTGAAAAATCAAAAAAGTAACAAAGTAAAAATTCTACATGAAGACAAAAAAGCAGGCATTCGACATTCCGTTCATCGGCTACGACTACGGCACTGACTACGGTTGGGATTTTGACGTGCTTTTCGGGCAGTATGGAAACCCCATCATTGGAATCAAAATCAAAAATATTGTCGAGCAGTATTCCGCAGACCCGGACAATTATCTGCACTTCCATACGGTATTGAATCAGGTCGTATCGATTATCGGTGAGGGAAGGATTATTCAGAAACTCGATATTTTTTCAAAAAAGAGATACACGGCAGAACCATCCAACCAGTTTCTACAACAAAAATATTCCGAACACTTTGACGGCAGACTGTTCAAAACCATTGAAACCGTTTTGTTTTTCACAGATATTGTTGACGACAAACTCAAAAAGAAAAACAAGCCTTACGACTTTTCTGAAAAGAATTATAAAGATTTAAGAGATAAATGTCAAAAGGTTCTGATGCTCCTCAAGCAGAGCGGGTGTGAACCTGAATTCCTTTTCGAGAAGGATTTTGAATTTTACATATCGGGTGTATTGTCGATGCAGTTTACCGAAATCCCTGTGTTTGACAATATCAAAAGCACCAACGAATACCTACAGATGGGCAGCCGGTTTGTCAAGAACATTTCTTACGTCGATGTCGAAAATATCGACCTGCCTTCAGAAATAGACCCTTATTCCGTATTGGGCGGGAACGGCGCTGCATCGGAAACAGCGGTGGACAATTTCACCTTCATCAACGAACTGGAGGACTACGAAACCATCATCTACAATCAGATCATCACCATTCCGTTGCAGGCACCACAGCAAAGGGAACTCGACAAAAAAAAGAAGAAGCACGAGGGAGCGGCGAACAATTCGCCTTCCAACGCCATCATTGCCGAGGAAATTCAGACGCTGCTGCACAATATCGCCATTGACGGACAGTTGGTGGTCAGCGCGCATTTTTCCCTTCTGTTTTCAGCAGATTCTTTGGAAAAAATGGAAAGCATCCAGTCGATGATAGAAAACAAACTCTTCACCAAAGGGATAATCGTTTCCAAGAATGCCTACAACCAATTGGAACTCTTCCGCTCGGCAATTCCCGGCAATGCTACCGAACTTCGGGAGTATGATTTATTTATGACGACAAGCGAAGCGGCCTTGTGTTTTTTTTTTAAAGAAAGTTACCCCGTGAACGAAGACTCCAACTTTTATTTACGATTTACCGATAGACAGGGTGTTCTGCTCAAGGTCGATCCTGCGGACTTACCAATGAAAACGGGAAGAATCAACAACCGAAACAAATTCGTGTTGGGACCGTCCGGTTCAGGAAAATCGTTTTTGATGAATAACATCGTGGAGCAGTATCTGACCTACAATTACGATGTGGTCATCGTGGATACAGGAGATTCCTATTCCGGAACCTGCAAATATAAAGGTGGAAGATACATCCAGTACACAGAAGAAAAACCGATTACGATGAACCCGTTTTTGATGGACAAAAAAGAGTTCAATATTGAAAAAATTGAATTCTTAACCAACCTTATTTTCCTCATTTGGCAGGGACCGGATGCGGCAATGTCCGCAGCGCAGAAATCCATTTTGGACAATGTGCTGATGTCGTATTATCACCAGTATTTCAATTCGGGAACCCAGTGGTATGAAAAGAAAACTACAGAAGAACTCATCCTGTATCTTGGCAAATACAACATTCACGAAGAAGATATTTATGCCGATTTTGAGAATCAGGCTAAAGGACAGAACAACTACTACGATATTTTGGGAATCGCCTTCGATGCGGATGCGGATGAGATTAAGGAAGCCTTCAGGAAACTGGCGATAGAATACCATCCCGACAAAAATCTGAACAACCCGAATTACGACAGCGAAAAATTTTACAAGGTTTATGAAGCCTATGAAACCCTGAACGATCAGGAAAAAAGGCAGATTTACAACGAAACCCAACTCATCCTTATCAAGGCGAATGAGGTAATCAGACATCCCAAATCCGCTGAAGAATGGAATGCGTCGTTCAGAACATCCATCATCAAAAAAATCAAGGAACTTGAAGAAAAGTTGAAAGCAAAAGAATTGTCTTTTAATGGATTTTACGACTACTGTGATAAATTTCTACCGCTTTATCTGAATAATAAAAAGCACACGATTACCGAAAGAGAATTCAATTTAAGAACCTTTCTCTTTGTGTTGAAAGATTTTTACAAAGGTGGCAGATACGGAACCACTCTGAATGAAAGTGCCGACAATACGCTCTTTGATGAACCCTTCATTGTTTTTGAAATCGACAATGTGAAGGACAATCCGAAACTGTTTCCGATAGTGACTTTGATTATTATGGACACCTTCATCCAGAAAATGCGGCTTCGGAAGGACCGCAGAAAAGCCCTCATTATAGAAGAAGCGTGGAAGGCAATTGCCTCAAAACTCATGGGTGGCTATATCCTTTATCTCTACAAAACCGTCAGAAAATTTTGGGGAGAAGCGGTGGTCGTTACGCAGGAACTTGACGATATTATCGGAAATGCAGTGGTAAAAGACAGTATCATCAACAATTCCGACACTTTTATTCTGCTGGATCAGACGAAGTTCAAGGACAATTTTGACCGGATTGCGGCCTTGCTTTCCCTCAACAAAGTGGAGCAGAACAAGATATTTACAATCAATAACCTGAACAACAAATTTGGAAGAAGCCGTTTCAAGGAATTTTATCTGAAGCGGGGATCCAAAGGCGAGGTGTATGGCAATGAGGTTTCTCTTGAGCAATACTTGACTTACACCACCGAGAAACCCGAGAAATCGGCAGTTGAATATTATGTCCAACACTACGGCAATTACGACGAAGCATTAATCAAAATTATTGACGATTTGAAAAAATTCGGAGACGGTCTTGAAAACCTTGTATCGCTGGTCAATCTGTATCAGAAACCTATAGACACGAAACTTACCGCTTACTATCAGAAAATAAAACCGGAGAATACAGGTAAGAATGTCTTCAAAATCATTTCACAGGAATTGGAAGACCGGAGCATCAGTTTGGCAGAATTAATCAAACAAAATGAATATGAAAAAGTTTAGTCTTAAAATCTTAATGCTCATTTTCTCTCTTTGGGGAATTGGAGGCTATGCCCAAAGCACCTATATCGATCCCACGGTAACAGCAGCGATGATTCTCTACTCCGAGAATCTGAAAGCCAAACAGAATGATGTCATTGAGGAAACCTCCAAACTGAAAGATGCTCAAACCTGGGTGGGAACGCAGATGGTCGTAGCGAATGACATTCAAAACAAGATTTTAAAAGGTCTGAAAGAAGTATCGGGAACATTGCAGAACGGCATTCAGGTCAAGGAAATTTACTCGGAATTGAATAAATGCTATCACTATTCTTCACAGGTGGTTCAGTTAGCATCCCAACATCCCGAATATGCCATTTTTGGAGTGAAGGCCTCGCAGAAAACCTATGAGCAAAGTTTAAAAATCGTGACCGATGTCTCGGATATTTTGGCTTCCGGCGAACTCAACCTTGCCACAGCCGGAGACCGCTATAAACTCCTCCATAATATTTCCGAGAATGTAAAAAACCTGAAACTATGGCTTCTGGCGATCAAACTTCGACTGGAGAAAGCCAACCGACTGGGCTTTTGGAACTCCATCAATCCATTTGCCGGATACATCAATACCGACAAGGGCATCGTGGAAAATATAATGAACCGCTATAAGAGGAATTTTTAAAAATGGGGTGATGAAAACAAAACTCATTCTAATCCTAATTCTTCCAATAATTTATGTCATTATGACTTCCTCAAGTGGTGGTTCTACACCTTCTTGGGAGCGAGAATATGTTTCCTTTCCGATGATGAATATTGAAATCAATTCCACGATGAAGGAACACGATAGACAGAAGGAGATGCAGAAAAACCAATTAGCCAATGCTACGGTAGAAACTGCCAACAGAGCGCAGTGGAACGGATTCAAGGACAAGGTCACGAAGATTCAGGACCGGTTACGGATCGTTTCATTTGCCATTCAAGCCATACCGACCGGAATTGCGGTGAACAGGGAGATTACAAAAATCATCCAAAATCAGACAGCCATCGTGAACGAGATTGAAACCGCGCCGTTGTCCATTATTGCGGTATTGCCTTCACAGGTTCAGTTTGTGGACGACCTGCAGATGGTGACCAGGCTGATTATTGGTATTGTGGCTTCCTACGGAGCAATGAACCAGATGGAAAAATCAGAACGGAAAATCCTTTTGGATTATGCCTTGGGCGAAGTAAAAACGCTGAGCAGAAACTCTACGCACATGCTGCTGAAAATTCGGGACATCAAAGCCAAGGTATTGCGCAACAAACGGGCATTTCAATATTACGTGAACCGGGACAAGCAGGTTGTGGAAAATATTATGAACCAAATAAAATCCCTATAAAATGCAACAAATATTTTTTGTGATAATACTACTCTTCGCTACAGGATTAAAATCCCAGCAAATCGCCTTCAATGACCGGTTGTTGCTTCAGTTGACCACCAACCACGGTGTGAGAATGGCGAGCGAACAGGCATTTCTGGATTCCTATGAAAAGCAGAAGGAAATGTATGACGATATCAAAAATAAGACGGCGCAGGTCATCGCCATTCAGGAATACATTTACCAGCAACTTAAGAATGTCAATTCAGCCCTTTCGCAGAGCAAGAAGTTGGTGTATTTCTATCAGTATATGGGAAAAATTGCCACCAATTCCAACAAGATGCTGGACTTATCCGCCCAGCATCCCGAATATGCCGTATTGGTCTCCAAATACTACGTGGAAATCGGCAAACAGGCGGTAAAACTCAAACAGGAAGTCATGCAGGACATCCTCAATGAGGATAAAGATTTCTTAATAGATGCGATGGACAGGGAAATGCTGATTGAGAAAGTTTTTAACCGCGTCCGGAATATCAACGGGAACATTCTCTACATCATTTTAAGGTTGGAGAACGCCAAGAAAATCCCATACCTCTATCAGGTTCCGGTCTTAAGAAACTATGTCAACATCGACAAAGCCATTGTAGGGGAGATTATTCAGAAATACCGATACATCTTCAACTAAAAACATAAAAAAATACAGATGAAAAAATTAATTAGAAAATTAGGAATGCTGCAGTTAATTCTCATTTCGATGTGTGTGTTTGGACAGTTTACCGTCAAAAGACTGTATGACCCCTCGATTGTCGCCCAACACAAAAGAATGGTCTTCCAGAGTTGGGGCGACTGGCGACCTTATCCCAAATATTTTTTGGGGATTCAGACCAACTTTGCCTATGCCACGGTTTGGGGAATGTGGGCGCCAAGCATCAACAGGGACTATAAAAATGGTGAAGACATCCGTCCGTTAAGACCGACAGGAGTACAGAACCAACGGTTTGCACAGGTAAAAATTGAAGAAGAGGAAGCCAAAAAAATCAAAGCTGCTTCCGACACCATTTATAAAAGAAGCGTTCAGGATTTTGCACATTGGACATCCGCCACGGTTGATGCCGATCCGCTTTGGTTGCTTTACTATAAAAGGATGCTAAAGCCCATTACCCAGTTTCCCGACACTCCGCAGAACTTTATCGAATGGCGGCTGAAAGACCAGCAAACGTACGATATGCTCAATACCACGGGAACTCTCAAGAGAATGCAGGAAGAACTGGATATGATCAAGGAAAAATATTCAATGTCCAGAAGTATGGATATGCCGAGAGGAAAACGCTTCATTATGTATCACGAAACCCTTATCCGGTGGAGAAAATTGGTCCAAGAATTAAGGAAATACAACAACAAGACAACGTTGTTGCTGGACTACAAGAATATTCTGAAAAACCATTCGCCCTATGCTCTGCCACAGGCGTGGACGCCGGCTTCGGACAAGCAGATTATCCACAACACGATGCAACAATACAAACACCGCTTTTAAGATGAACAGAACTACCACACTATTGTTTTGCCTATTGGCAATCTTACTGCCCATCTTCGGTTTTGCGCAAACAGACGGTGATTACAGCAATCTGCTTCAATTTCTGAAAGGCGACGGCGCATTTGAGAAATGGTTTATGGAGGTCTTCACTAAACTGGACAACAGCGTTCAGGACAGTGCTGCAGGTTCGGCATTGGTCGGAAGGGCGATTGGAGGATTGGGAGCATTGATGTACCTCGGTTATATGGGCTGGCAAATGGCGGCGGGAGACCGCGAATGGGAAATCACCCCGATGCTGAAGCCCATCCTTATAGGATTTACCCTCGTGTATTGGTCGGGATTCGTGAATATGATTCAGGCACCCTTTGAAGCCATTGCCGAACCGGGAATTGCCATTTTCAGCGACATTGAATCCGAAGTGAATGATTTAAGAGTGCAGCGTTTCAAAAAGCAGCAGCAGTTGCTGGACGCAGTCATCAAGCTGAAAGCCGATGAAGATGCCAAACAGGACGTCATCAACAATACAGGAAAGGACGCGGACGATTCCTGGTTCGATATCAGCGAGGGATTGGATAAACTCATCCAGCCCATCAAGGAATGGCAAATACGGATGGAGTTCCAATTGCAAAAACTCGTTGCTGAAATCATCGAATTTATCTGTCTTTCCGTTCTTAGGATTTGTGTCTACCTGATATTCTTCATCCAAAAAATCTGGGCTTACATCCTCATTATTTTGGGACCGATTGCTATTGGAATGGCGCTCATACCCGGATTTGAGAACTCACTCTACAGCTGGGTATCCAAATTCATCAATGTTAATCTCTACACTTTCGTTGCCTATACCATCATCAACATTGGGCAACAGCTCATCGCTTCCGGCTATGAAATGGAAATTGAGCGGTATGACACGCTTTTAACCAACGGAACCATTACCAATTTGGATGCTTTAATGGTCTATGTAAGCAATTCGGGAATGATCTACAACCAACTTTTTACCTGTGTCGCCTACATCGTGACGGGAATCGGGGTACTGATGACGCCAACCATTGCCGATACCATTGTCACAGCGGGAGGAGCCGGAGCGATGACTAAGATGAAGATGGCTGCAGCACGAATAAGCGGAGGTGCCAAAACCACCATACTTGCCGCCAAAACGGGAGGAGCAAGTGTTGCAGGTGCGGCAGTAAAATCTGCAGCGGCAGGTTCTCCTTCAGGAATGGTAGGAAGTGCAATGAATAACTCAAAAAAATAAGAACATGCTGATCAAAAATATAGAACAAAGAATAATAATCAACAAAATTGTTTCCCTCGGAACGGTGGCTTTTGCTGTCATTATCGTGTTGGCGGGTTTCTTTTTCGCCTACAAGATGATTCAGGATTCCAGAAAGTCCATCTACATTTTGGATAACGGGGTGCCGGTTTTGGCAAAGCAAACCGATGTGCTGTTGAACCGACCTGTGGAATACAAAGCCCAGATCGAACTGTTTCACCGGCTGTTTTTCACGCTCGCTCCCGATGATGCATACATCAAAGAAAATATTCAAAAATCCCTTTACCTCATTGACGACAGTGGAAAAAAAGAATACACCAACCTCAAAGAAAAAGGATTCTACAACCAGATTGTGGCTTCGAGTTCAATGGTGAGCATCCATACGGATTCCATTTCACTGAATATGGAGCAAAAGAAGTTCTCCTTTTACGGAAAGCAGATGATTACCAGAAAATCAGCAGTCATCACCCGGAAACTCGTTACCGAAGGCTTTTTTGAGGACATCATCCGAAGTCCCAACAATCCTCACGGTGTTCTCCTTAAGAACTGGAGAATCCTTGATAACGAAGAACTGTCGAACCAAACCAAAAATTCCTATTAAAAATGATTGCCTTACTTAAACAAACTGCAAAGACCGCATGGGAACGGGCGGCAAAGCATCCGAAAAAGTTTTTCGCGTATTCGATGATTTTTCTGTCGGTATCGTTTGTCGGCTCACTGATTCAGGGGATTTTCTTCCCGTCTAATTCATTGTTCAAAATCAAACCGCCGGTGCTTTATAACAAAAGTGCCGTCCACCAAAATTCCGATGTAAAAAGGGATAAGGAAATGGAAAACATAGTGGAGGAACTCAAGGGCTTAAAACTGAAAAGAGATCGAAACGAACTGAGAAAGGAGGACAGCTTGAGAATAGAATACCTGTACAGTCAGTATCAAAAACTAAAAAATTCCGGTAGTACCGAAAGCAATTGAATTAAAAATAGCAACTCAATGAAAAAAATAAACTTTAAAGACAAGAAATATGTGCTGCCGCTGTTGGCGCTTCCGTTTCTGTTGCTTTTCATTTATGTGGGGGCGCAGTTCACCAAGGAAGACACCAAAAAGGATCAGCCTAAAGAACTTTCGACATCATTTGGTGAAACTCGGGATTCCATTATGACCAAAAATGATGCGTATGATGCCTTTTTCAAAAATGGCGACAACAGATCGATGTTAGAAGGATTGGACAAGGAACATGACAGTTTAATGAGTTACCAAGACCAAATTTCCATCGACCAGAAACGAAGGATAGATTCCCTAAAGGCGGTGTCATCAAGACAGAATCAAATTCCGGTAAAAGGAAAACCGTCGTCTTATTACAATCCCAAGAATGAAGACAAGGACTACAACCGCTCAGCAGACATCATCCGGATGCTGAACGACAAATCCTACGGAAAACCTGAAAACGAATATGCTTCAGAAAGTCCAAAGGAAAAAACACCCATAGCGCAGCCCGATCCTGTAAAATATCTGAAAGAACAAATGCTGGTAATGGATTCATTGGAAAAATCAAGAGATCCCGAATATCAGAGTAAGTTACTGGCAGAACAGAAACTCAAAGCCAACAAGGAAAAAATGGAGGAGTTTCTCAACTCTACCTTCAATGTCAGCAAGTCAGGAATAAACAGTGGCTTCAATGCCTTTTACAGGGAAACGGAGAACAGTTTCATAAAAGCCGTAATCGATGAAGACAACAAAGGTTTTCTCGGCAGCAGAATCCGATTTAGGCTTTTGGAAGATATATTCGTGGGACAAAGAAAGATTGAAAAAGGTTCTATCCTTTACGGTCAGATTTCAGGGTTTGCAATGCAGCGGGTGGACCTGACCATTGTCTCGGTATTTACCAGAGGGGAAATCCTGCCGGTTCATCTCTCCATTTATGATTTGGACGGAATGAAGGGGCTGTATGTTCCGCAAAGTGTTTTCCGTGAGATGATCCGTGAAATGGGAAGCAATTCTGTTCAGGGAACACAGATGGATATGAGCGGCTCCGGTTTCTTCACGAGCATCGGGAGCAAACTGTTTACTTCCACCTCCAAATCCATCGCCAACTTGATTAAGACCAACAAAGCCAAATTGAAATGCAATTCTTATGTCTTTCTGATTGACGAAAAGCAACTTAAAAATTCAAAAAACCCATAAAAAGATGAAAAACACATTCATACTACTATTCGCCCTGATCGCCAATTTTTTGATGGCTCAAACTGGAACGAAGGAACAAATCATATCGGATTTGCCTGAAATAGAGATTACCAAAGATATCAATCTCCACATTATTTCACCGGAGCCGATTCAATATGTGGATTTATCGACACAAACACTGACTGGAGATTTGCCGACCACCAACATTGCGAGAATTAAAATCACTGACAATATGCCAGTTGATACAAAAGAGAAAACAAAAACAGCAAATTCATTTTCCAATGGAAGCACTGTCGGAATCATTACGGTAGTTGCCCAATCCTTTATCACCCAATACAAAGCCGTTTACAGGAATTCTGAAAACAGGAATATCGCTACCAATATCCATATCCAGCCCGAAGCCATGCAGCCGATTGAGTTTAACAAAATGACTTTTTCAAGTTTGGAACTGGCAAAGTTTGCAATGCAAATTATTCAGAAAAAAACCGATGAAAAGCCCATCCGTGAACAGAAAAATATGAAACTCTCGATGCAGCTCAACAACGTTTACGTGATGAGCGATTATATCTTTCTCGATTTGACTTTTGAGAACCGAACCAACCTGAGTTACGACATTGAAGATTTAAAGTTTTCGATTGAGGATAAAAAGATTTACAAAGCAACGAACAACCAGAGTATTGAACTGACGCCAATTTTTCGGTTAAACGGTCAAAAGAGTTTCAGGAAAAATTACCGGAACATTTATGTCTTCAAAAAGTTCACTTATCCGAACAGTAAAGTAATGATGATCCGGCTGATCGAAGAGCAATTCTCTGGAAGAACCATTGAAATGAAGGTGAACTATACGGATATTTTAAAGGCAGATACATTTTAGAATACGACTATGGAATTTACTATTACGCTCGAACAGCTGGTTAATGGATTTCTGTACTTGCTATGGGGATGCTACGTTTTAATCTTTATTTGCATGGTTCAACAGAACACCGAGAAATCAGAACAGTTAGTTAACTGCCAGCAAAAAAATAATGTGCTGCAAAAACTTAATCAAAAACTTAATAAAGCTTATGAGGAACAGAGAAAAGAGAGTCAATCTTCAAAAAAAATCTGTGAAGAATTAACCAGGCTTGATTTAGTGAAGAATATTGAGACAAAAGCACAAGAAATAATTAGTGATATGAATCAAATTGATGAAAATCTTGTGAAAATGCAGAAACAGCATGAGCAGTTGTTTGAAGAACAGAAGAAGTTACATAGCAGCCTTCTCCGCGAACACCACTTACTCAATCAATATTTTCAAAACTATACCTAATGCAGGAACAACAGCACCAGATAAAGATTTATGGATTCCTTCAGAAGGCGGTCTATGCCGTGGTTGCATTGGACTGTGCATCGTTGTTCTATCTGAATGCCGATATTCCAGTGGTCTCCAATCTGTTGAAGAATTTTTCAAAGATGAGTTTCTTTTATCCGCCGATCCACGCAAAGTTTGCCACGCTTATTTTGATTGGTTTGGTAGCCATTGGAACGAAAGCGAAGAAAAAGCGGGATTTAAAGATTGCGACCGAAATTGTCATTCCGATGATGTTGGGATTGCTGATGATTTTCTCTTCACTGATATGGCAGAAGGAGGCAGGGAATTCAACCATTCCAAAGATACTTCCCGGAGTGAATCTGTATCAAATGATGTATGCAGTGCTGTCATTTTTGGGAGCCGTGATTCTCCAGATGGGAGCGGATTCTATCTCCAAACTGATGCAGCAGAAAATGGGTAAAGACCGATGGAATGTGGAAGAGGAAAGTTTCGATCAAAACCAGCAACTTGTAGAAACCGATACCAGTATCAATATTCCGTACCTGTTCAGGTTTCAGAAAACCATCAAAAAAGGTTGGATGAATATCAATCCGTTTCGAGGAACGATGGTGATTGGAACGCCCGGTTCTGGAAAATCTTTCGGGGTCATCAATCCCGCGATTCGTCAGATGATTGGTAAAGGATTCTGCCTGTGTATTTATGATTTCAAATTTCCCGATTTGGCGCAGATCGCCTATTACCATTATTTGCTCAAAAAAAGTAAGAATAAGGGCTACCAGCATCAGTTCCACGTCATCAATTTGAACGACGTGGAAAAATCCAAAAGAGTGAACCCGTTTAGAAAAGAATACATCCAGACTTTGGCGGAAGCACAAGAAATGGCAGAATCGATGGTGTCATCACTCCAAAAAGGCGGTTCAAGTTCGGGAGGCGGTTCCGACGCGTTTTTCACGCAGTCGGCAATCAATTTCCTTTCGTCGTGCATCTACTTTTTTGCCAGACTCGAGAACGGAAAATATTCTGATTTACCGCATATCCTTTCCTTTATGAACCGCAGTTACAAAGAGATTTTTGATGCACTTTTCACCAACGAGGAGATTTTATCACTGTTATCACCATTCAAAACTGCATATGACAACAAGGCCTTTGACCAGTTGGAAGGACAGATTGGAACCCTCAAAATCTTTATGTCCCGATTGGCGACCAAAGAAAGTTTTTGGGTGTTTTCGGATGACGAAGTCGAACTGAAGATTACTGACAGGGAAAATCCTTCTATCCTGATTCTGGCATCGGATCCGGGAACGCAGGATATTAATTCCGCTCTTTATTCCTCGGTTCTCAACAGGACTTTGCGATTGATCAACTCCAAACACAATTTACCGGGAGGAATTATAGCAGATGAATTTCCAACGATTTACATCCATAAAATCGACAATGTGGTGGCAACGGCAAGAAGTAACCGGGTTGCGGTTTTGCTCGGACTGCAGGAAATTCCGCAACTCCGACAATTCTACAAAAAAGAGGTCGCCGATACCATTTCCGCCATTGTCGGGAATATTCTGTCGGGTTCCGCAAGAGATAAAAACACTTTGGACTGGCTCGAAAAACTGTTTGGCAAAATCAAACAGAAATCCTACTCACAATCCATATCGCAGCAGGGAACTACGACGAGCATTAACGAGAAGATGGACAATATGATTCCTGCTGGAAAGATAGCCGCGCTTAAAACCGGAGAAATGGTCGGAATAATTGCCCAGGGCGAAGAAAACGACACCGAAGAATACAAAACTTCCGCTATGAACGGAAAAATCAACCTGGATTTAAAAGCCATCAAGCACGAGGAACAGAACTATGTGAAAATGCCCGTTTATTACTCCTTTGCGGACAAAACTGGAAAAGACAGGAAAGACGAAGTCCTGATGACCAATTTCAGAAAAATCAACAAAGAGGTGGAACTCATTGTGAACGAACTTTCAAAAGAATAAAATAATGAAACAAAAAATAGCAAATATCCTTGTACCCATCTTTATTCTAACAGGAAACTTTCTGTCGGCGCAGTTTAATACGCTGACACCAACCTTACACCGAAGAAGTGAGGTTTTCATCCCTGCTGAAAAAATGGCTGAAACCAAGGACAGGAAAGGCAAAAAATCTTGGAAGGAGGTGTTCAACCTTACTTCAAAATCGAACATAAGGACGGAATTGGACTCCCTGAAATCGTTGATAAAGCAGTATAACGGTGAAGAACAATTCGAGGAAATGCAGTATAAAAAACTGGAAGATTCCCTGCATCAACTGATTTTAAAGAGTGATAATAATAGTAAAAACAATACCCTATTAGAGCAACCAAATTCTATTTCTGATGAAAATGAATGGATGCCGTCCTTATCCAAAATCGTGATGCCCCTGAAGAGTAATCTGTCTATCACTTCGGGTTATGGTTCAAGAATCCATCCCATTTTTGGAATGCGCAAAATGCACAACGGCATTGATTTGAAAGCCGACCACGAAGATGTTTACGCTGTCCTTGACGGAATCGTCATCGAATCGGGTTGGGATTCCAAAGGCGGTGGAAACTACATCAAAATGAAACATTTTGACCGATTTGAAACCGCCTATCTGCACCTGTCGCAAATGTATTACAGGACGGGAGAAAAAGTAAGGGCAGGCTTCATCATCGGAAAAAGCGGAAATACCGGAAATTCTACCGGACCGCACCTACATTTCGCAGTAAAGGAATTTGGCAGAAGTATTAATCCAGAACATTTCCTCAACGACCTAAACAACGCAAACCAATTAATCGCTTCATATTATGCAAACCGAACATTTACCGACCGAAGACCTTAAAAAATTCGGCATCATCAACGAAGACTTATCGTTTTCCAAAAACCTGAAAGCAGACGACATCCAAAAATTTCTTCAGGGTTACACCATTGTCGCCGACAACGACAAAAACAGGGCAACCTTCCAACTGACGGACAACAACACCAAACTCAAAGTCATCTTTTTAGAACGGGACAAAAGCATTTCTAAAATTATCGAAAACAGCAAGGAAAGAATTGAGTATTCCACTATTCAAAACCTTTCAGAGTCAACGGAATCGAAACTTTCCCTTGAGAAGAAGGCTTTCATCTACGACAGGGAAAACAACATCGTATCAGAATTTGACCTGATCAGAAACGCCAGAGAACTGACCGCCATTATCGCCGATAAAAAGGATGTTGTGGAAATCAACCGCTACAAGACGGAACTCCAAAAACTGAAAAATTTTCTGATGGACAAAATTGACCAATATCCCGAAATCGCCAAAGAGATTGAGAAAGACATCAACATCGTCTCAAGGGAAATAAATACCGTAAACCGCATCAGTCGCGACGAGAAACAAATCTCAAAACGAAAGAATTCGGAGGTTCAACTCAATGTCAACGACAAAGACCTTTATGAAGATGCCAATAGAAATCGGGATGAGCAGAAAGAGGAATTGCAGGAACGGGAGAAACCGAGAGGATTCAGGCGATAATATTCAATTCAAAAAACACAAAAATGGAAAATACTAATCCGAAAAATTTTTCGTCAAGATATGAAGAGGAGATGGACGCAACACGTTCGGGATTTTCATTAGAAGATGCCGTAGATGAAATTCATTTCAAGAATGATATTAGTGAAACAGACCGAACATTCAATCACAATGAAAAAAACCAATCCAATGGAAAGAACACGAATTACGGCTTTGAGGAGGATGAGGCAACGCGCTATCTTAAAACGTCGGAAGGCGAAATATTACCCTACAAATTATTTTCAGCCGGAAATCATACTGGTGGGGAATCCCATTTCCTACGGGAAAACGACTCACACCGAGATCCCACCGATTTTGCGTTAGTAGAACGGCAATTCGCTGAAAACAGGACCCTTTCGTTTACGGCAGGAACAAAAATTTCTGAAGTTTCGGATGTCGCGTGGCTTTTTCGTGCTTTAGAAGACGAAGCCGTGGAACATACTTTTGCGCTTTACCGCTTTAAGGACGACAGTTATCTCGTTCAGCATCTTTCTTCCGGAGGAATTACTGCTACGGTGGTGGATTTACGTCTTTTGGCGGGAAATGTCTTTAAACTCAATCCTGAAAGCATCACTTTGGTTCACAATCATCCGAGTGGAAGATTGGTTTCAAGCCGTGAAGACCGTTTGATGCTCGACCGTCTGAACAAAATTTTTGACGATACCGGAATCAAAGTGGAGGACGGCATTATCCTCAATCTGCGTTCAGGGAAATATTTGACATTCACTGCTGAAAGTATTACCGACGTGGTTCACGAACTGAAGAATCAAAACCAGTTTCAGAACCAATTTCCGGTCAATGTTTACAGTTTCAGCAAGCAGGTTTTTGCGGAGGAATACCAACCGAAACGCATCAATGGCCCTGAAGACATTGCTGCCTATCTTTCCTCCCAGAAATTTGGATTGTCGGACAAAACCGAAGCCCTTATTTTGAACAATGCCAACGAGATTGTGGGAAAATTTGTTCTTCCGCAACACCACCAGTTGGAAAAACTCACGGAATTACTGACCATTCACGCAGGAACAGCCACGATTCTTTATGGAAATAACGTCACCGATGAAATGTTCCGTTCCTACCGTGATAAGTTGGCTTTATCGGGATTTACTGCCTTGGATGCGATCAGACTTAAAAGCAACAACTACTATTCGGTATCGCAGGAAGTGGACATCAAGGTTTCTGATCATCTTTTAAACAAATTCGGCAAAAATAATTTGAATGCTGAACCAATGTTATTTGAACCCGAAAACATACCGTATCGCAGTATTTCGGAAAATAAAAACCCTTTGACCAATCCGGAAAATTTTGATTATGCCAAGATTTTTATTGATGACGCAGATGGCAATACCAAGCACGAATTTGAAATTTCATTAACAGACGATGATTTTGAAAATTACAAAGAAATTTCGGCAAAGATTCAACTATATCGGCAGTCACAGGATACGGTGCTGCTTTTCATCAGTGGTCAGTTGCTGAGTTATGAGCCGGAAGAAAAAACTGAAGACGTCATTCAATCTATTAAAATGCTTTTCGATCTAACGACTAAGCAGGAAAAAACCCTATTAAACAAACAACATTTTATTAACAACCAAAACCCCAGCATTATGGAAACAAACAAAGATTTCAACCAGACAGATTATTTAAAAAACCAATTAAAATACCTTGGTTTCGGAGAAGACGAAAAACTTCATAAAGATTTGGAGAAAGGCATCAAATCAAAAAATCAGGAATTTGAAATCAAAACATCCTCTGACAAAGCCCTTCCGGGAAACAAGGTAGATTTTACCCTGAAATTCAACAAAACGGAGAATGGAGGTGTTTTTCTCAACACGTACCACGCTCAACTCACCAACGAAAAAGGCGAGGAGATTTCGCACAACTTTCCTGTTAATCGGGAAAATACCTTTACTGCTAAGGAAGCGGTCAACCTATTGGAGGGCAGGAGCGTAAAAATCGAATTCCACAACCCGAAAAGCGACCAATCTGAAACGGCGTTTGTCCAGTTCAACTTCGAGGAACCAAAAACCGACAAGGGGAACTATATGTTTCAGAATTTTTACCAAAATTATGGTGTAGATACTGAAAAAATCGTTGAAAAATCCAACCTCATTTTTGACAAACCGGAGTATAAGGAAAACACCATCAAATCTTTAGAAAAAGGAAATGTGGTAAAAGTGAAATTTGAGATGGACGACAAAGTTGTGGACGGAAAAGCAGTGCTGAATCCCCAGTACAAAAACCTGAACCTCTACGACAGCGAAATGAACAGAATCAATACCAACAAACCTTTGCAAGGTTTGGATAATGAAGAAAAGAATGAGAAAGCCACTGTAAGGGAGCAGAGCATTAAGCGATAAAATAATACCTGACCAATATTATCCGAAGGCGGCAGGTCAGCAATTGATTTGCCGCTTTTTTAAAACTACAAAGATGAAATTAAAAACACTTTTTTTTTTATGCCTTTTGGCAATTTTGCCCTATTCGTGCCGCAAAGAAATCAAATCCGAAAAAGGCGGAATCGATCTTATATCCAATGTTTATTTTGATGCCTCCAAAGGTTTGGAGCAAATGCAGAGTTTCCATTTGTCGAAACTCAATTACTTGGGAAACCAAATCATAGAATTCGTTCCCGATCATTCCTTCCCGGAAATCAACATGCAAACCTACTTTATGCAGGACTCACTTTTCTATCCGGTTGAAAATGATAATGAAAGCATTATTCTTTCAGAAGTGGCTAAAACTCAGAAACCGCAATTGGTCTGGAATAAGAAGGAAGGTGCAATTTTCTCAAAGGAACAGATTCTGAACTACCGAAACCGCAGAAAACTTTCCGACACGGTTTTGTTCAACAAAAAATACAAAAGGTTCGAGATTAATTCCCCGTGGAATTACACGAGGTTCTACATCTATCCGACGGACACCATTCTGCCTTACTCCATTTACAGACACGCCGAAAAGGATTATGGAGGACGGTTGGAGCGCATCGATTCCTACAATAAAAAAACCGACATTTTTGTAAGCCTGCAACTTTTGCCCAGAAAAAATTGGGATTATGCGGCTAAAGAAATTTTTGACTTTAACCATTTTGTAAACAGCAGAAAAAGTGAGTGAACCATTGGCAACAAACAGTTTTGTTGAAGATATTTCCATCATCGAGGGAACCCGGAATGAAGTCATTGTCTTTAAAAACGATAAAGACAGAACCTCCTTTTTGGAACTCCTAAAACTGAACAACCAAAGCAATCACAGAACTTTGGTAACACTGCATTCGGATGAAAACACGCCAAAATTAATCAGCCAGTTTCAAAACTATGACGGCAAAATATTTCTTTGTCTTCCTGCAGACCAGAAGTCAAATTTATCGACTCAAACAATCCTTTCCGAACTACAAGGGAAAAACATCAAGGATGTCCGACCGCTTTACGGCATCTCTGAAAACGGGCATCAAAATCTGGAGGAATATTTACGGAATAAACTCAAATATGAGCAGAAAAATATTACATTAGCACAACAAAAAAAATCCGAAGATGAAAACCATGGCATTAAATCCAACGGAATTTCCAACGCTCAGCACGTGGGAACCGAAATTGTTGGACGAAATATTAGAAAACCTTTCCAGAACGGCGAATCCCAGCAAAACGGAAATCACACCGGAAGACAAAATGTGGGGAGCGACGATGCTCGAAATGGACTTGCAGGCACAGAGCGGAGCAATTTGGGAAACGGAAAACGAGGAGTATCCACTAACGGAACACAACCGCAAAATGCTCCAAAAAATGAAGGAGCAAAAAATACCGTGGGCGGAATCGTATCCGGAGGAACTTCTGTAAATCCAACAGGGGAAAAATTAAACAAACTCAATAAAAATAATGAGGAATTAAATTCTCTTATTTCAAAATACAAAGGTCAGAAACTGACCAATGAACAGGTTGCGGAAGTGGTTTCTGCAACTTGTTTTGTTTCCGATGAAAAGAAGATTCTTTTAAAGGATAACGTAAATATTTCCGATGATCTGAAAGAAATCTGCCATCAGTTCAAAAGCGGCGGAACCGCCAAAGAAGGCAGGGGAATTTTAGATGAATACTATACTGATTCCACGATTGTAAATGCCGTCCGTAATTTAATCAAAGACCACTTCAAAAGCCGTTCGGAAATTTCTGTTTTAGAGCCGAGTGTCGGCACAGGGAATTTCCTTAATGCAGCCAAAGATTTGGGAATCAAAACCAATATCACAGCCTTTGAAATCAACGAAACCACAGCAAAAATTACAAAAATCCTGCACCCGGAAACTGACATCAATTTCCGTTCTTTTGAAACCGAATTTATTGATGAAAGAGGCAATAAGAAAGTCTTTTCCGACCAATACGACTTGGTCGTTGGCAATCCGCCTTATGGCGACCATCGTGGTCTGTATAAGGGTTTAGGCGAAGAACCAAAAATATCCAAGTATGAGGATTACTTTGTTAAAAGGTCTTTAGATTCTCTAAAACCCAACGGTATTTTGGCAATGGTGCTTCCTTCCGGTTGGCTGAACCGGCAAAACCAACTGAAAAACGCCGAAATGATTGAGGGTTTTCGTTTGCCGGTTGGTGCTTTTGCAGGAACGCAGGTCGGGACGGATATTATCATTCTCAAAAAAACCGATCAGAAAATATCCAATAACATTTCGAATTATTTTGAAAACCATCCTGAAAGAATTTTAGGAGAAATCAAAGAAAAGACCAACCGCTTTGGACGATTGGAAAACTATATTCATGGGAATTTAGAGGATGTCTTAATTCGGATGGAAAATCTTATAAACAGGAAGGAAACCGAAAGAATCGGAAATCTTTTTGAGGACTTGCTTTTGGAGGTGGAGGACGTGAAAAAAGTTGAAAAAACGATAAAGACCGAGAAACTCAAGAATAATTCTGAAGAAGATTTAACAACCGAAAATGAAATTGATTTTTCTGAACTCAATGAAAAAATTGAGCAGGTTCTTACTGCGCTCAATAATGTAAAATTCAAATCTCCGGCAGTTGAAAAAGAAATTGCAAAATACACCCAACTGCAATCCGAACTTTCAATTAATCCTCAAGATTTTGCTCAGAAACGGATTGATGAGTTGATTCAAAAGGCGGACAAGATTGTTCAGTCACAAAAAGAAAAGAACAGGGAATATCATATCCAGAGCAAGCCAGAACTCAAAAAAGGAATTCTGAAATATCAGTTTTTAAAACCTGATAAGGTAGTGGATGCCTCGCTCCACAACAGTTCCGCTATCACCAAAGAGCAAGTCGAAGCGTTCCGGGACACCGAATACGACGGAACGCTCAATAACTACGGGAAACACTACCAATTTGCCAACTATTTGGACGGAAAATGGGTTCACGATTTTTATTACGCGGAAGGAAATATCTATGCAAAATTGGAACAACTTGAAGTAGACTTCAGGGATAAATATGCCGTTGGTGGAACAGAAAACCAGTATGAAAAGCAAAAGAATTTACTTCTGAGTGTCCTTCCCAAACCAAAATCATTGGATGAAATTTCCATCAGTCCCAATCACGAGTTTGTCCACCAGTTTGATTTAGGAACTGTAGAAAAAGACCGTTGGAATCCCAATAGCAGACAGACAGAAACCGTTTCTGTGCCGTATAGCCTTGCCGAAAAGTTTAAAGATTTCGTGGGAACTTTGTCGAGTGACGCCTTTGCAGGTTCCTCTTCGTGGGAAGTCCGCGGTTTTGTGGACAATGAAGCCGTGACTGGAAGCGACAAGGAAAGAAACGCCTTGGTTCGTGAAAGGCGAAAAGCGGCGGCCAATGATTTGTTTCAAAAATTTTTGAGAGAAGAATTATCGGATGAATTGCGGGAAAGGTTTGTCCGGGATTTCAACCGAAACTACAACAACATCTACGTTCCGGACTATTCCAAATTTCCTCTGTTTTCAAAAATCCATTTGAACTTTAAAGGAAGGGAACTCAAATTAACCGAAGTTCAGAAAGCGGGAATTGGACGGCAGACTACGAAAGGTGTAGGATTATTGGCACACGAAGTGGGGTTCGGTAAAACCTTGTCGGGAATATTATCGATGCACGAAGCAATGGAACGAGGAAATGCCAAAAGACCAATTATTGTCGTTCCCAATGAAAGTATTCTGAAACAATGGGTAGAAACGATTTTCGAAACCATTCCAGAAGGCAAAGTCAATGTCTTGGGAAATCTCGGAAGAGATTATGACCTCTCAAAATTTGACAACAAGGACGGAGAAATTACCATCGTGACCTATGAAGGTTTCAACAATATCGGGTTTTCTAAAAATATTACGGAGCGTTTAGCATCAAAATTCTCCTACATCTCCGAAAATGAGATGCGCAGCGTGAACAGTATCAGCGAAAGGGATTTTCAAAAAGAAATCGAGAAGGAAAAGGAACTGGTCGGTAAAATGAAGCGGGGTAAGATTTATGATTGGGAAGACTTTGGCTTTGATCATTTGACCTACGATGAAGTCCACAACGCAAACCATATTGTCGGTAAAGTAAGAATCGAAGACCGAAGATTTGCATCCGATTTTAGAAGTCAGAACCAGCAAACCTCAAAGTTAGGCATAAATACCTGGATGGCAGCGCAATATATTCAGGAGCAAAACGACGGCAGGAATGTAACACTACTTTCAGCCACACCATTTACCAATAAACCTTTGGAGTATTATTCTATTTTGTCCCTCATTGCCAATAAACGATTGGAGGAATCTGGTTATTTCAATGTCAATACCTTTTTTGAAACCTTTATGGAAGCGGATAACGATATGGAAATTGATGCCAAAGGTGATGTGAAATTTAAAGCCAATGTAAGACGATTTAAAAACAATTCCTTGTTCCAGCAGTTGCTTTCAGAATTTATCGATATCAAATGCGAAGAAGACAATCCCGAACTGAAACGGCCGAAGAAAATCAACAAAGAATATAAGATCGAGCAGAACGTTTTAACCAAGGAACAGTATGAAATGCTCAATGAAAATTTCAGCGAAACACAAAAGGGAGCCATTCTCACGCATATTCTGAACGCAAGATTAATTGCTATTTCACCTTTTTTGTCGCCATATTATGAGGGGGAGGAGCCATCAGTTAAGCAATTTATCGAAGAATCAACAAAGTTGAAGCAGACGATGGATTTGATACAGCAAAATAAGAAAGACATTCCCGAATCCGGACAGATTATCTATTCTGAATTGGCGGTTTCGGAGTTTCCAAAAATGAAGGAATACCTTGTGCAGGAAATCGGATACAAACCTGAAGAAGTCGGAGTTATCACAGGTGCTACGAGCAAACCGAACCGACTGAAGATTCAGGATGAATTTAATTCCGGAAAAATAATGGTTGTCATTGGCAGTGAAGCCATTCAGGAAGGGATGAACCTTCAGGAAAATACGACGGATATATATATGCTTTCGCTTCCCTATAACTTCACCTCGCTTCGGCAGGTAGAAGGTCGGGCTTGGCGTCAGGGAAATAAGAATGAAAATGTCCGTATCAACTTTATGCTTACCAATGACAGTATTGATGTGTTTATGCTTCAGAAATTGCAGGCTAAGCAGGCAAGATATTTAGAGGCAATGAAGAAGGGAGCCGATGTTTTGGATGTATCAGACATCAGCACGCAGGAACTTAAAACCGCTATTATTACCAGTCCGGAAACAAGAGCCAATATCGAGATTGAATTACTGAAAAAGAGAATTGAAAATCAAAAAAGCAGGTATGTAGCAGACAATGCTGTTATCCTTAGAAAGCATCAGGACTTTTTGAAAATACAGGACGGAGTAACCAAAGCCCAGAACGACTACAACCGTATTTTGGGCTATTCTAATGATGGAAGTGCAAATTCAGATTATTGGAAAAATCAACTTTCATTTTATCAAAAAAATATTGATGCTGCTAAACAATTGGTAGATGAAAAAATTAGTGAGTTGGCAGGCAAAGGCATCAATGTAGATGAAATTGAAAAACAGACCAAGTCCACCGATGAAAAGATTTCGGCTTTAGAAGAGGAATTAGAAAAACTCCCGGAAGTTAAGGCTAAATTGGTATCCAAATATACCGAGGAAAAACAGAAACAATTGCTGGAAAATCTCAAACAGGATTATGTAAAAAATAGAGGTGAGGAAAATGTACAATTGTTTGGAGCGGTTCCATCTTTTTGGGAAGAAAAAAGAGAAATTGTAGAAATTGAAATAGCGGAGAAAGTTGAGAATAACGCGAGTTATTTAAGGAGAAGGTAAATTCTATTTGGAAGTTTAAGTTTTGACTAATTCAAATAAATCCTTTCCATTTATTGAAATTTCAGACTGCATTTCTATAAAACCCTAACTTTTCATATTGATTCTTTTGAAATATTTATTATCTAAGCGTTGTATATCCTTCCTTAATTCTAAAAACATATTGTGAATTCCATGTTTGGAAAACTCCTCCGGCTCATATTCTGCCGTGCTGATGCTGCAAGCAAACTCCCAAATCTCGTGGATTTCGGAGAGCGGAATTTTTAAAGGCTCATAAAAACTATTGTCTGACTTCACACAGATGTGGTCCACCTCGTGGAACTGAAACCTTTTATAGACGATCCCGTCGTTCGCGGTGATGAATACATAGGTTTTGTCGGTTTTCAGGTCGGCGAGGTTCTCCACATATTTTCCCACGATGTAAGTTCCGTCTTTGTAGGGCGGCATGGAATCCCCGTTTGCCGGGAAAGCCCGGAATTTTCCATTTCTTAGGAATGGAAGCGAAAGTGTTTGCAAGCCTTCAATATATTCGGGATCCTGATAGCCGTTCAGGTAACCCATAGATGCTTTTATGGGGATAATTTCAATTTTATTTTCTCCCTTGGAGTCCACCGCTACAGGCACCAAAATTTTATTTTCTGAAAGCTTTATCATTTCCTCTAGAGGATATTTCTTGATGTCGATACTCAGCAAAAGGTCGATACTTACTTTAAAATATTTCGAAATCTTCACCAATAAATCCATTGGCGGTTCCGAACTGCCATCTTCGTATTTCACATATCTCCCACGGGTAATATTCAGATCATTGGCTATGGTCTGTTGGGTAAGTTTCTGGCGATTTCTTAAATGCTTGATGTTTTCAGAGAAAATTGACATTGTTATAAATTATAACTACAAATATACTAATTTTTGTTATAAAACATAATAATTTTGCCCGTATGGAAAAAACAATTGCACACTTGGATTTGGATACTTTTTTTGTTTCCTGTGAGCGGCTTCAAAATTCGAAACTGAACGGAATTCCCGTAATCATCGGTGGTGGAGATCGTGGAGTAGTAGCTTCCTGCTCTTACGAGGCGAGATATTTTGGTGTTCGTTCTGCAATGCCAATTAGAATGGCACTGAAACTTTGTCCCGAAGCAAAAGTAATAAAAGGTGATCACGAACAATATTCAAAGCTATCAAATGAAGTCACCGAGATTATTCAGGAAAAAGTTCCCTTGGTTGAAAAAGCGAGTATTGATGAATTTTATCTTGACCTTACGGGCATGGATCGCTTTTTCGGCTGCTATCAGTGGACCACGGAAGTGGCAGAATCTATAAAGAAAAATACAGGTTTGCCAATAAGTTTTGCGGTCTCAGCTAATAAAACCGTAGCAAAAATCGGAACAGGAGAGGCGAAACCTTTGGGAAGAATTGAAATTCCAAACCGGGAAATCCAACCTTTTCTTAATCCTCTGTCCATTAAAAAAATTCCGATGGTTGGGAATGTAACCTTTCAGCTTCTTTCAAGAATCGGAATCCGACACATAAAAACTTTGGCTGAAATGCCCGTGGATGTATTACAACAGATGATCGGTAAAAACGGAGCAGAACTCTGGAAAAAAGCCAACGGAATAGATGATTCGCCCGTGGTTCCTTATTCAGAAAGGAAATCGCTCTCCACGGAACACACCTTTGCACAGGACAGCATCGATGTGGAAAATATGCGCAGTATAATCTCCGGAATGGTGGAGCAACTTGCGTTTCAACTAAGACAAGAAAAATGGCTGACCTCGGTGGTTACCATAAAAATTCGGTATGCTAATTTCGATACCGAAACAAAGCAATGCCGCATATCCCACACATCTGCCGATCATACGCTGTTAAAATATGCTCTGGAACTGTTTAAAAAACTCTATACAAGGCGGATGCGCCTGAGGTTGATAGGAATCCGTTTTTCAGGATTGGTTCACGGCAGTCATCAGATGCTTTTATTCGAAAATACTGAAGTACTCATGAATCTTTATCAGAGCATGGATCGTATTAAAAACAGATTTGGAAAAACCGCCGTAGGTCGCGCATCAGGACTTTTAATCCAATAGATACAAGAATTTAGAATCCAGAATCCAACATCCAAAACCAAAAACATGTACCTAAATTGTCATTCCTATCACAGCTTGCGCTACGGAACTATTTCCGTGGAAGATTTGGTGCGCGATTCTGCAAGATTGGGAATTTCAGCATTAGCACTCACGGATATCAATACCATTACCGGAATTTATGAATTTTATAAACTGTGCAAAGAATTTGGCATAAAACCCATTGTAGGGGTAGATGTTCGGCTGGATAATCAACAATACTTTATTGCTTTAGCTAAAAACAATCAAGGCATTACAGAAATCTGTCGGATGCTCACAGCCCACAATTGTGATGGGGAAATATTACCAAGACAAAATCCAGACTTACCGAACTGCTTCATAATCTATCCATTAAAAAATATCCCCGAAGTATTAGAGGATAATGAATTCATCGGCATCCGTGCGAAGGAACTTCATATTTTAATCCAAAAAAAGTGGCAACAATTTTCAGAAAAAATAGTAGTGTTGCAACCTGTAACCTTCCGTACAAAAAGGGAATACAATCTTCATAGGATTCTGCGTGCCGTGGATCGCAACACTTTGCTTTCAAAACTCAATGAGGATGATGTCTGCCGGACTTCGGAAACTTTAAAACCGCCTGCGGAAGTTTTAAATGATTTTAAAGACCATCCGGAGATTGTCATTAACACCAAAAAAATCATTGACGAATGTGGTTTCGAGTTCGAGTTTGGTGTACCGAGAAATAAAAAGCATTTCACTGATAGTAAGGATCATGATGAGAAACTATTGCGAAAATTGGCTTACCAAGGTTTGAAATTCCGCTATCCCGAGAATGACGAAGTTGCCAGAAAAAGGGTAGAAAAAGAACTGAAAGTAATCAATCAGTTGAATTTCAGCGGCTATTTCCTGATTACTTGGGATATTGTACAATACAGCCGCCGCCGCGGTTTTATGCATGTGGGACGTGGTTCCGGAGCTAATTCCATCGTGAGCTACTGTCTGGGAATTACAGACATCTGCCCAATCGAACTCGATCTTTATTTTGAAAGATTCTTAAACTTAAACCGAAAATCACCGCCCGATTTTGATATCGATTGGAGTTGGCGTGAGCGCGATGAAATTCTGAAATACATCTTCGAAAAATACGGCAGAGATCATGTGGCATTTTGCGGCACCAATGTGGAGTTTAAGTACCGCTCGATATTCCAAGAGGTCGGTAAAGCTTTCGGTTTACCCAAAGAAGAACTGGATGCTCTGGCAAAAAATCCTATGGCGCTTCACGATGATAATTCCGTGGTGAAAATGGTGCAGAAATACGGAATTCTTTTGGAAAAATTCCCCAACCAGCGGAGCATGCACTCCTGCGGAATCTTGATTTCAGAAGAACCGATTACCAATTTTACTGCCCTGGAGATGCCTCCCAAAGGTTTCCCAATCGTGCAGTTTGATATGCATGTGGCAGAGTCCATAGGGTTTGAAAAATTCGATATTCTTTCACAAAGAGGATTAGGAACGATAGACGATGCCGTGAAACTCATTAAAAAAAATAGGGGAATAGACGTAGATATTCGCAACACTCGAATTTCCAAAAATGAAAAAACAGCCAACGAATTTTTAACAAAGGGAAAAACCATCGGCTGCTTCTATATCGAAAGTCCCGCTATGCGAGGACTGTTGCGACGGCTGAAATGCGATAATTATAAAACCTTGGTTGCGGCCTCGTCCATCATTCGTCCCGGTGTGGCGCAGAGCGGCATGATGCGCGAGTATATTTTCCGGCATAACAATCCCGGTCAGTTTGAATATTTTCATCCTGTTTTCGAGCAGCAACTTGGTGAAACCTACGGCATCATGGTTTATCAGGAAGATGTGATTAAAATTGCGCTTCACTACGGTGGTTTGGCTGCTGCAGACGGCGATATACTCCGCCGTGCGATGAGTGGAAAAGGCAGGTCGCTTTCAGCTTTGCAAAAAGTAAAAGATCATTTTTTTGAATCTTGTAAAATGCTCGGGCATCCCGAAAAACTCTCGCAGGAGGTCTATCGCCAGATTGAAAGTTTCGCAGGATATTCTTTCTGCAAAGCACATTCCGCGAGTTACGCGGTGGAAAGTTACCAAAGCCTTTATCTGAAAGTGTATTATCCCATTGAGTTTATGGTGGCAGCGATTAACAATGGTGGCGGATTTTACCGAACCGAGGTCTATGTTCACGAATGCAGGATGGCCGGTGGAAAAATTCATAATCCATGTATAAACAAAAGTATATTGCAAACAACCCTTTATGGCGAAGGTGTTTATTTAGGTCTGATGCACATTGAAAAACTTGAGGCAAAAATTGCGCAATTTATCCCAGAAGAACGTCAGGAAAATGGCGAATACAGTTCCTTGGAAAATTTTATAAAACGAGTTCCGATCGGCATTGAAACCTTGCAAATTTTAATTTTTTGCGGTGCGTTTCGGTTTACCGGAAAACAGAAAAATGAATTATTGATAGAGGCACGGTTAATTATGGTGAATTTCAAACCTGAGAATCGCTATCTCTCATTTTTTGAGGAACCAAGAAAGGATTATCAATTGCCACAATTGAAAAGAAATCTTTTCGAAGATGCTTTTGATGAGATTGAAATTCTTGGTTTTCCTGTTTCCTGCAGTCCGTTTGATTTGTTGGCGACGAAGTTCCGGGGCGATGTGATGGCGAAAGACCTTTTGAAATTCCATAAAAAACAAGTCCGCATGTTGGCTTATCTTATTTCTCGCAAGCACGTGCCCACCAAAAAAGGCACGATGTATTTCGGAACTTGGATAGATTCCGATGGGGAATATTTCGACACGGCCCACTTTCCTGACAATCTTAAAAACTATCCATTTCAGGGTGGCGGTTGCTACCTTTTGCTCGGTTTGGTGGAAGTGGATTTTCATTTCCCAACCATCACCATTTTAAAGATGGCGAAAATGCCTTTCATCCCGGATCCTCGCTATTCCTTAGACAGCGGAAAATCCTACGAAATTCATCAGAAAATCAATGAAGATGTGAGCATGACTTGGCGAAAGCCTTATCCACAGGAACATGAGATTGTGTTGCCTCGGCGGAAAATGAGTTGAAAAATTTCACTGATTTAGATGTCAGCATTTAGGAGAGAAGTGTTTAGAAGACTGCCTATTTTTCTCTCAATGCTTACAGAAAAACCGAAATATAAATAACATAAAATCTTAATCGCCTAAATCACTACGGGCTTTAATAATACTTATCCAGACGAAAATAACATCTTTATTTGATAATATAAAACTATGCGCATTTTGAATTATCAATAATTAGTTAATAAACCCGTTTGTAAATGTTTATAATTAGATTTGTCATTGATTTTTAATGAATTAAAATTTTATTTAGTTTAACAATATATTCGTATATTTGGGAGTTGTACGACATTTTAGAAAGATTCCGCTTTAAAACAAAAATTTTGCATTGATTTAACTTTTTACTATATTTGTATCCAAATGAATACAAAATGTACTTTATTGAGAAAACAAGTGAGTTTGACAAGTGGTTGCGAAAATTAAAAGATATCCGAGCAAAGGCTAAAATCTTGTTCCGAATCCAGAAATTACAAAACGAAGAACATTTTGGAGATTGCAAACCTGTTGGAAATGGAATCAGCGAATTACGAATAAATTTTGCAAAGGGCTACAGGATCTATTTCAAAGAGACAGATGGAAAAATTATTATCTTGTTAATTGGTGGCGACAAATCAAGCCAACAAAAAGATATAGAAAAAGCGAAAGAAATTTGGGAAAAAATAAAAGAATAAAGAATGGATATTTCAAAATTTGACATTGCAGATTATTTGGACAGCAACGAAATGATTGCTGAATATCTTAATGTTGTCCTTGAAGAAGGCGATGATTCTGAAATTGTTGTAGCAATTGGTAATATTGCAAAAGCAATCGGAATGACAAAAATTGCAGAAGAAACAGGAATGAGCAGACCGAGTTTGTACAAAGCACTATCTGAAGGTGCAAAACCACAGTTTTCAACAATTATGAAAGTTTTGAAAGCAGTTGGAGGACAAATAAGAGTTAATCCTATAAATGCATAAAAAAAACGTCGTACAATAACTAGAGTTTCGTTGCGTGCGGAGCACGAACAATGAAACTCCTGTTGAACG
>ERZ650307.22-NODE-22-length-66712-cov-14.081612_pt1 | contig 66712 bp, 64 predicted proteins | sample MGYA00376243_ERZ650307 | MGnify/ENA primary metagenome ERZ650307 (study PRJEB26733, sample SAMN07839242) | wastewater metagenome | biome: urban; feature: artificial channel; material: waste water | place: USA: North Carolina | collected 2016-03-31 ... | reverse complement strand
CTGCAAGTGCGTGCCGCACTGCTCAATCGCGTCACCCACCTCGGCACGCCCGTGACGGTGCGCGTGGCATAAGCCTGCTTGGGATAAGGGGGAACTCAAGCTAAGAGGGGTTTGTGCAACAAAGCCGCCCCCAACGTCACCACCACCGGCGTATGGTCCGAGGGACGAGGGTGCTTGCGAGGGGTGCGGTCGATGTCACAGGCGGTGGCGCGGGCTTGCAAGGGGGGGGAGAGCAAAATATGGTCAATCCGCAAGCCTAAATCGCGCCTAAACATCGCTGCCCGATAATCCCACCAGCTGTAATGCCCCCCCTCGGCGCAAAAGGCTCGAAAGCTATCTACCAAGCCCTTGTCCAGCAACCGCTGAAACGCCGCCCGTTCTGGGGCGGAGCACAACACCTTGTCTTGCCACGCGGCGGGGTCATACACATCGCGGTCGTCTGGGGCGATGTTGAAATCGCCGAGCAAAGCCAAGGCGGGATGGGCGGCCAACTGGTCGCTGAGATAGCTGTCCAGCGCGGCCAACCAGCGCAGCTTATACGCATACTTTTCCGAACCCACAGCCTCGCCATTCACAAAATAGGCACAGACCACCCGCACCCCGTTGACCGTCGCCGCGATAACCCGCTGCTGGGGGTCGTCAAAGCCAGGGATGTTGCGCACCACGTCGGTGGGCGGGTGCGGGTGGCGGCTTAAAATCGCCACGCCGTTATAGGTTTTTTGCCCTGCAAAAACCGCGTGGTAGCCCGCTTCTTCTAGTGCGGCCAGCGGAAACGCCGCGTCTTCTTGCTTCAGCTCTTGCAGACACAGCACATCGACAGGGCGGGTCAGCAGCCAGTCCAACACCTGTGGCAGCCGGACTTTCAGCGAATTTACGTTCCAAGTGGCAAGTTGCATGGGAATGGCCTGTAGGGTCAGAAAGTCAGAAAGGGGGCAGTGTAGGTCTCTGTGCACCAATAGCCTACCGGACTTTGCGCCAAGTGCTCCGGCCATAGCCCTTATAAGCTGTTTACGATCTAGCGAACGAAGGGTTAGCCAAGGCGAAATGAACCAAAAAAGCGGCGTTGGAACTGAATCTACACGCATATTTTTGGGGTATTTCAACGCAGGATCACCCGAGTCTCGTAGCCTTTCAACAGGCTCTAAACCAAAATCTAATAGTTCCCTTTTGGGTTCCCTAATATCGTTATTCCAATGCGAGCTGATATTGCGCTTCGGTTCGCTGCGAGAGCTTGGCGACAGAGATCGCTTTGATATGGGACATGCGGGATGCCCAATCCTGCTACATAAGGAGGAGACATAGATGGCTGTGCTAAACAGGATGGACTGGTATGACCTAGCCAGAACGACCAACTGGACACCCACGTATGTGACGGAAGATGAATTGTTTCCGCCGCTACTTTCGGGCGCTTTCGGTTTGCCGCAAAACGCGTGGGAAAAATACGACGAGCCTTATAAGCAAACCTACCCAGAGTATGTAAAGGTTCAGCGCGACAAAGACGCGGGTGCCTACTCCGTCAAGGCGGCACTGGAGCGCAGCCGGATTTTCGAAAATTCTGATCCGGGCTGGAAGTCGGTCATGAAAGCACACTACGGCGCCATCGCACGCGGCGAATATGCTGCCGCCAGCGCTGAAGCTCGGATGATGCGTTTCTCCAAGGCACCAGGGATGCGCAACATGGCCACGTTGGGCTGCCTCGACGAAATACGCCACGGCCAGATGCAGCTTTATTTCCCGCATGAACATGTCTCAAAAGACCGCCAGATGGACTGGGCCTTCAAGGCCTACGACACCAACGAATGGGCGATGATTGCGGCGCGTCACTTCTTCGACGACATCATGATGACGCGGGATGCCATCAGCGTGTCCATCATGCTGACCTTCAGCTTCGAGACCGGCTTCACCAACATGCAGTTCCTCGGTCTAGCCGCAGATGCTGCCGAAGCCGGCGACCACACCTTCGCCAACCTGATCTCCAGTATCCAGACCGATGAATCCCGTCACGCCCAGATTGGCGGCCCAGCACTCAAGGTGCTGATCGAAAACGGTCAGAAGGCGGAAGCGCAGAAGCGCGTTGATATCGCCGTATGGGGTGCTTGGAAGCTGTTCTCCGTGCTGACCGGCCCGATCATGGACTACTACACGCCGCTTGAGCACCGCAAGCAGTCGTTCAAGGAGTTCATGGAGGAATGGATTGTTGCCCAGTTTGAGCGTGCCCTGACCGACATGGGGCTCGAACTGCCTTGGTACTGGGATATTTTCCTGAACGATATTAGCCAGACTCACCACGGCATGCATCTCGGTTCTTACTTCTGGCGTCCGACCCTGTGGTGGAATCCCGCCGCCGGCGTTACCCCAGCGGAACGCGACTGGCTGGAGCAGAAATATCCGGGGTGGAATGACACTTGGGGGCAGTGCTGGGATGTGTTCATCGACAACGTGGTGGACGGCAACATGGCCATGACCTACCCAGAAACGTTGCCTTACGTCTGCAACATGTGCCAGTTGCCGATTCTTGGTGTGCCGGGCAAGGGCTGGAACGTCAAGGACTACCCACTCGAATACAACGGTCGCCTCTACCACTTCGGCTCGGAAGTCGATCGCTGGGTCTTCGAGCAGGAGCCGGAGCGTTACGCCGGCCACCTGAGCATTGTTGATCGTTTCTTGGCCGGCATGATTCAGCCGATGAACCTAGAAGGTGCGCTCAAATACATGAACCTTGCGCCCGGCGAAATGGGTGACGATGCCCACAACTATGCGTGGGCCGAAGTTTACAAGGCGATGCGCGCGGCCAAGGCGGCAGGCTGAACGTTGGCATGACATCACTCGGTGCCGCTGGTGCCGAGTCTATTGAACACAGGAGATGACTTAAATGGCTTTATTTCCATTGACTTCGAATTTTGAAGGCGACTTTGTTCTGCAACTGGTGGCTGTCGATAGCGAGAACACCATGGACGAAGTGGCAGCAGCAGCAGCGGTGCATTCGGTCGGTCGGCGTGTTCGTGCGCGTCCGGGTCACATCATGCGTGTCCGTCGCCAAGGCGGGGCAGAATTTTTGCCGCGTACGCTGAAGGTTTCCGAATCCGGCCTAAAGCCGACCGAAACCATCGAAATTATCTGGGAAGCACCGAAGGCCTAAGAACATGTTCAAAGTCTGCGAGACTCGGGTGATCCTGCGTTGAAATTCACAAAAAAATGCTCATTGACCTCGTGTCAACTGCGCTTTTTTTGCGAATTTCGCCTTGGCTGACCCTTTGTTCGCGAGACTTTGAACAGGTTCTAACCACCTTTCAAGTGTGCTTTATCGTTTGGATTGAATTGGAGTCAGGAATGAGTTTTACCAAGGTTTGCACGGTCGATGACGTTTGGGAAGGTGAAATGGCACCGTTCACCGTTGATGGTCACGAGATCGTTTTGGTCTGTGGCGATGGCGGTTCGATCAAGGCGTTTCAAGCGATGTGTCCACATCAAGACATCTCTTTGGCAGAGGGTAAGTTTGATGGCAAGAAACTGATTTGCCGTGCCCATCTCTGGCAGTTCGATGCAGAAACTGGAAAGGGCATTAATCCCTCGGATTGTGCGCTGGCCGAGTACCCCGTCAAATTGGATGGGGAGGATGTCTACGTTAAGACCGAAGGGGTTGAACCCCTGTTTGCGCACACCTGATTAGGTGCATTCCACCCATTCAACGGGGATCGTGGCATGGGCATATTCGTTGGCTAGGGGTATTGCTTGGGGGCGGACAAAAGCCGTCTGGTCAAGAGAACCATACCGTACCGGCGAACACTGTTGGCGAACCGAATTTCAAGGAAAGTAGGGAGAACACGATGAGCGTTACAAGTTCTGCGCAGGCCTATCACAACAATATGGTGGGTCCAGTGATGCGTGCTGGTGATCTGGCCATGGCGGTTATTGAGGCAGCAAAAATTGATAACCCTGGGAAGGAGGTCTTTGTCGACGACAAACGTGCCTATCTGCGTATCCACACAGAACACGAGATGGTATTGCACCGCGCCACCATCGAAGAAGAGCTGGGTCGTCCATTCAAGATGAACGATTTGGAAGTCGATCTGAGTTCCTTTGCCGGCCAGATCGAAAGCGGTGATAACTCCATCCGTTTCTATTTCGTCAAAAAGATGTAAAGGCTGGTCCGCCGCCAGCCGGTTAGCCAAGACCACAAAATAAAGGAGACAAGAATGTCGGAAACACAAGTATTGAAGCCGCTCAAGACCTGGAGCCATCTCGCCGCACGCCGTCGCAAACCGAGTGAATATGAAATCGTCAGTGCCAACTTGCACTACAACAATCGGGATGCCAATGCGCCGTACGAGCTTGATCCCAATATGTTCATGAACACTTGGTACAAGAAGAACACTTTCGGCACCGCCCTTAAACATGCCGACTGGAATGCCTTCCGCGACCCAGAAGAAGTGGTCTATCGTACTTACAATATGATGCAGGATGGTCAGGAAACCTATGTTTTTGGCCTCTTCAACCAGTTCAATGAGCGCGAGCATGATATCGCTCTCGACCCGTGCTGGGCCGGCACGCTGGCACGTTTTTACACGCCTTCCCGCTATCTGTTTCATACCGTTCAGATGGCATCGGCTTATATCGGTCAGGTGTCGCCGGCTTCGACGATTACCAACTGTCACTATTTCCAGATGGCCGACAGCTTCCGCTGGCTGAGCCATACCGCTTACCGCACAAAAGAACTTTCAACCGCCTTCACCGATAAGGGTTTTGCCATCAACGAGCGCACCTACTGGGAAACCGATCCGGTCTGGCAGGGCTTCCGCGCGCTGATGGAAAAAACCTTGACTGTCTGGGATTGGGGTGAGGCGATTGTTGTGCTCAATCTGGTGGCCAAGCCGGCCATTGATGAAGCGGTTCTGCGCAAATTAGGCGAATCGGCGCGTCACAATGGCGACACGCTGCTCGGCCTCGTGACCGATGCTCAACTGATCGATTCCGCTCGCCATCGTCGCTGGGTTGCGGCCTTCGTCAAGATGGCACTCGAAACGCCGGGCAATCTGGAACTGATTCAGGGCTGGATCGCACAGTGGGAACCGCTTGCCGACAAGGCCATTGATGCTTATTGCGCGACGCTGCCTGATCTGGCTGGTGGTGCAGAAGCCGCTAAGTCAGCAACGCGAGAATTTCGTCGCGCCCTCGGTCTGTAATCGTCTAATAACCTGAGTTTGGCTTGTGCCGCAAGGTGCGGGTCAAACTCGACTTTTGATTTGCGCTGCCATGATGAAATCAACAATACGAAATGAAAAAGATGGCTCTGTCTGCGAACAGGAGGATGGCGACACCGTTCTGCGTGCTGCCTTGCGTGCTGGGCTGGGGTTTTCGTATGAGTGTAACTCCGGGGGCTGCGGTGGATGCAAGATCGAATTGCTCGAAGGGGAGGTCGAAACCTTGTGGGCAGAGGCACCAGGTTTGAACGAGCGTGACCGCAAGCGTGGTCGCCATCTTGCCTGTCAGTGCAAGGCCAAGGGCAATATCAAAATCAAAGCGCCCACGGCATCTGAATATCAGCCGAAGATTCTGCCCAAGCGACAGCGTGTCCGCTTGATCGGTACGCGCGACATCACGCACGACATCCGCGAATTTCGTTTCCGTTCAGAAGATGACGCTGAGTTTCTGCCGGGTCAGTTCGCCATGCTGGACCTGCCAGGCCTTGCCTCTTCGAGAGCCTATTCCTTGTCTAACACCGCCAATGAAAAGCGCGAATGGCATTTCCAGATTCGCCGAGTCGCTAACGGGCAGGGTACGCAGGTGCTTTTTGAGCAACTGACCGAAGGTGACGAAATCGGGCTGGATGGCCCTTATGGCACAGCCTATCTACGCACCGATTCGCCGCGCGACATGGTTTGTGTCGCTGGGGGTTCGGGCTTGGCACCCATGATATCGATCAGCCGTGGTGCCGTTGAAGCGGGGCTACTGGTCGGCAAAAAACTGTATTTTTTCTATGGTGCTCGTACACCGCGCGATGTCTGCGGGGAGGAAATGCTGCGCGTTTTGGCGGGTTTCGGTGAGCAGATTGTTTATGTTCCCGTGGTTTCGGTTCCCGGCGACAAAGGGGAGTGGGGCGGCGAGACTGGGTTTGTGCATGATGCCGTGGTGCGCACCTTGCCGCGTGAACTGGTGAACTACGAGTTTTATTTTGCTGGGCCACCCCCGATGACGCAGGCCTTTCAAGAGTTGCTGATGCTCAGCCATCAGGTGCCCTTTGAGCAGATTCATTTTGACCGCTTTTTTTGAAGTGTTTTTCAAAAACAGAAGGAGGCGAAATGGGTGATGTGAGCATCCATCTTCCCCAAGACGACAAAGACCAGACCATTCTTGCCCTTGGTGCCGACGACAACGTAGGCAACACACGTATTACCGAATACGTTCGCGCCAATTAAGGTTGCACACTCGCAGGACAGCAGAAGCACAAGTGACCGTTATCGCTTCTAAAAATTTTCCCCATCCTCTGATGGTTTTGGCGAGTTTAGGCTCGCCTTTTTTTGCTGGTATGCCCAGAACACGCAGAGATGGTCATGATGGTCGTTTTTTCATGCGAACTGGCCGGAGGCAGCTTGATACTACCTCATCGCAATCTGGCTTAATGGAGTGAGGATGGAAGCAGATTTGTTGTTGCCGTGCAGTAAAGTCCCCGCCTCAGTTAAAGGGGTGGCACTTGCATCCGACGATACGACCGAGGTTCGGCGGCAAAAGCTAGCACGCATTATTCTGGATGCCATGTACCAGTTCCTCGGTTTGCTGGACGTTAACGGGATTGTCCTAGAAATCAATCGCGCCGCACTGGAAGGGGCGGGTGTCAGCCTCGAAAACGTTATTGGAAAGCCTTTCTGGGAGGCGCGTTGGTGGGCCATTTCTGAAGAGTCAAGTCATCGCATACGCGAAATGGTCGAGCAGGCTAGGCTGGGGCAGTTTGTTCGCTGCGATATGGAAATTTATGGCGACCAGCAAGGGGAAAAAACGATTTTTGTCGATTTTTCGCTGATGCCCATTTTCGATGATAAAGGTCAGGTTGCTTTTCTCCTGCCCGAGGGGAGAAACATCACCGAAAAAATTGCCATTGAAGCTGAATTGACTCGCAAGAACGGCGAATTGCAACTGGCTCTGGAAAAGTTGCGAGAAATTGATGGTTTTAAAACAAAGTTCTTTGCCAACGTCAGTCACGAACTGCGCACACCTCTTGCGCTGATTCTTGGACCGGTCGACCAGCTTCTAAAGGAAAACAGCCAATTGGAGGCGAGAGAACGCTTCCGACTGACAGCCATCAAGCGCAACGCCCAGTCCCTGTTGCATCAGGTTAACGATCTGCTTGATTTGGCGCGGATTGACGCGTTGCAAATGCCTATGGCCTACGTTTGCGCCAATGTAATTGCCTTGTTGCGGGATGTGATGGCTACTTTCGCTGCGGCAGCGGAAGAAAAATCCATTACCTTGCTGATTGAAGGTCCGAGTGAACTCTATGCGGATATTGATCGGGCTAAATTGGCTCGGGTGATGGCCAACCTCGTCTCCAATGCCTTTAAATTTACGCCCGTCGGTGGTCGTATTTGCTGTTCGATCACACGTGTGGCGAATCGTCGATTTTTGTTGAGCGTACAAGACACCGGCCCGGGTGTGCCGTCACAAATGAAGGACCACATTTTTTCCCGTTTTACCCAAGGACAGGATGGCCTATCGGGGGGCGGAAGTGGCTTAGGCCTGAACATTGTCAAGGAATTCGTCGAGTTGCACTTCGGCACGGTCGTGGTTTTGGATGCACTGGGGGGCGGGGCGATCTTCCAAGTAGAAATGCCCATGCGTGCCCCGAAAGGGGTATTCGTCCGTGAGGGCAGTGATGAGGTTGGTTTGGCTGGCTATCAGCCTATTGATGTTTTTAAGCCTCACCATCAGGCCGTCAGCCATGACAAGCCGAGCAGTTGCCGGATTCTGGTGGTAGAGGACAACCCCGATTTGCGCCATTTTCTCTACGACGTACTGATTGACGACTACAACGTGATGCTGGCCGAGAACGGTGCGATTGCGCTTTCGTTGGCACTGGAAAATCCGCCGGACCTCGTGATTACCGACCTCATGATGCCTTTTTTCGACGGCGAACAATTTGTTAGGGAGTTGCGTGCCAGTGCAGGTTTTCCCAATGTTCCCGTACTGGTGCTCTCGGCACGCGCCGATGACGCGCTGCGCGAAACCTTGTTGGGGGAATTGGTTCAGGACTACTTAACCAAACCCTTCTCGCCACTGGAGTTGCGGGCACGCGTCCGCAATTTGGTCATGGTGAAGCGCACGGTTGATATTCTTCAGAAGGAACTAAATTCTCAGGCTTCCGATGTGTGTGAATTAACCGCCGGTCTGGTGGCGAGCCGAAAATCATTGCAGGACGGTCTGGTGGCCTTGCAAATATCGGAGCGTCGCTGGCTGGGTTTGTATAAAAACACGGCGGTTGGCATTGCACTTACTGACAGAGAGGGGCGGATTCTGAATGCCAATCCGGCCTTGCAACGTATGCTCGGCTACGATGAGAACGATATTGTGGGTGTCTCGTTTGTCGAGATTTCAGAGGAGTCGCAGCGAGCGATGACCAAGCGCAATGTGCATGGCCTGTTTGATGGTGTCATTGATAACTACCACGTACAAAAGCGTTACGAGACCAAGACGGGCGGTTTTCTTTGGGCCAATGTGAGCGTTTCGTTGATTCCTGCCGTTGACCGAGAGGGGCCAAGATTGGCAGTGATTGTCGAGGATGTCAGCTCTCGCAAGCAGGCCGAGACTTCCCTTGCGAATACACAGGCAGAGCTGGCTAGGGTTTCCCGTTTCACGGCAATGGGCGAACTCGCTGCCTCTATCGCACACGAGGTCAATCAGCCCCTATCAGCAATTACCACCAATAGTCAGGCTGCCTTGCGCTGGCTGGCACGGGAAAAGCCCGACCTCGACGAGGTGGTGGCTGCCTTGAAGCGGGTTAACCGTGATGCCAGTCTGGCTGGGGATGTCATCACCCGTATTCGCAATTTTCTCAGTCGCGGGGGAATCAAGCGAGATGTGCTTGATATCGGGCGCATTCTTGATGATTTACTGCTGATGCTGCAAACCTTGTTGGGGGAATCAGGGGTCACGGTAGAGGTCTCAATTGCGCCGAATTTGCCTGTGTTACGGGCTGATTTTGTTCAGTTGCAGCAGGTTATGCTCAATCTGGTGGTTAATGCGGTGGATGCCATGCGCGATCCTGCGGTCAACACGCGTATTTTGACCATCTTGGTCACCGCAAGTGTGACCGAGGGGGCTGTATTTCGCTTTAGTGATACGGGGCTGGGCATTACACCCGCCATGCAAGAGCAAATATTCGATGCCCTGTTCTCAACCAAGCGTGATGGCCTTGGCATGGGGCTGGCGATTAGCCGTTCCATCATCGAAAATCATGGGGGGTGGTTGCGGCTGGAAACAATGGTCGGCCCCGGTGCTCACTTTGTATTCAATATTCCGAACAGCCAATGACGACCAGCCTGACTTCAGAAACCCCGATTGTTTATGTCGTCGATGATGATGCCTCTGTTCGTGAATCTCTGAGCAGTCTGATGCGCTCGGCGGGCATGGCGGTAGAGGTGTTTGCCTCACCTTTTGATTTTCTTGCAAAGGAGAAACTCGGCGACTTGTCCTGTCTCGTCCTCGATGTGCGTATGCCAAGCTTGGATGGACTGGCACTACAGCAGAGAATGACCACGCTGGGCGTAGAGATACCGATCATTTTCATTACCGGTCACGGTGATGTGCCTGTCGCGGTTCGTGCCATGAAGGCCGGCGCGATTGACTTCCTGAACAAGCCTTTCGATGACACCGACTTGTTGGATGCCATTGCGGTTGCGCTGTTGCGGGTGAGCTCAACGGTGAATGAGCGTACTGAACTGGCAAGTTTGCGCCAGCGTTTTGACACACTGACCCCCCGAGAAAAACAGATTATGCGTGCGGTGGCTCAAGGCAAACAGAACAAGGCGATTGCCTATGATTTGACTGTTACGGAAAGCACCGTAAAAGTACACAAGCACAATGCCATGGCGAAAATGAATCTCAGGTCCATTGCCGAATTGACCTTAGCGATTCAGCGGCTAAAAACCTGACCGTGGCACTCGGAAGAGTCCAGACCACGACATTCAGCCCATTCGGTAGACCACCCCGCCTCACCCCAACCCAATCCACCGTCACCCGCCGCGCCTGCCGCCAGCCCTGCACCGTATCCGCCGACAGGCCATAAATTGTCGGCAATATTGGCGACGCTGGGGTTGCCAACGGGATGGAAGCGGTCGATTTTCAGAGGCTGGCTGGCATCGCTGGGCTCGGGGTCGAGGGTAAACAGGTGCAGAGCAGAAGGACACCACGCGGCAGCGTTAGGCGGTCAAATTCAGCGGGATACGGCGGTAAATCAGGCTGCGCTGAAACAGGACTTCGCCATCCGCCAAGGGGCTGCCAACGGTGGCAATGCGGTGAAACGCATAGCGCACATCTTCGAGCATTAACCATGCGGGGATGGGCTGGTCTTGATAGCGTCCCACGGCTTCTTCGGAGGCGACAAAGCGGCTGACATCGGGCAAGGGCAATGCCGCTGCAGGAGGGTTGTCGGTCTCGGTGCTGGCGGGGGTGGCCGTCGCAGCGGGCAGTTTGGGGGCTTCGTAACGCCATGCCCGAGCTTCGCGGTCATCGCGCAGCGGGGTGGGCAGGGTGCGGCGCAGCCACCATGCCAATATCCAGTTGGGCAGGGCGACTTTGTGGACTTCTTTGTCGTCGGTAATGATGCAGGTCACCCCAAAGCTAAAATCACACTGGGGGCAGGTGGCTTTGGCAGCAATCACAATCCGGTCTTGCACCAAGCGCACTTCGCCGTGCATGTGCTCGCTGCCCACCACATGCCGACAACGCGGGCAGTGTTTGGCAAAGCGGCTGACGGTTTGCCCGTTGGCAAAACGCAGGGGAAGTTGGCGCGAAAGGGGGGGAGCTGGGGGCATAGTCATCGGTCTCTGTTTGGCACTGAGTTTAGCAGATGGCTTGGTTTGACCAACACGGTCTGCTGGGCGGGGTGCGCCGCCGACCAGCCTGCGAATGGGGAAGAGCCGCATGGCGGGAGGTCTCGCCGTGCGGCGGCACTTGATTTAATCGTGCGGCGGCACTTGGTTTTAATAGTGCGGCGGCACTTCCTGAGCAGGGTCAAGGGCAATGCCCTGACTGCGCAAGCTGTGCTGCAGCTGTTCGGACAAAGCGGCAAATTCGCGCTCTAGCCGGTCTATGCGCTGCTGCTGGCGGCTGACGGTCAGGTTGAGCGCGTCAATCCAATCGTCTTGTTCCGCCAAGCGCAAGGTCAGCTCCACCCAGTTGGGGTCGTCTGCCAGTGAGGGGGGCGCGGTCATACGGCGGCAAAGGCGCGACGTGCCGCCGCCAGCGTAGCTTCGATGTCGTCGGCGGTGTGCGCAGCGGAAACAAAACCAGCCTCAAAAGCCGAGGGCGCAAGGTAAATGCCTTCGCTGAGCATGTGGTGGAAAAAGCGGTTAAACGCGGCTTTGTCGGCGGTCATCACCTCGGCGTAGCGGGTGGGCACGCGCGGGCTGAAATACAAGCCAAACATGCCGCCCACACGGTCAGCGCAACATGCCACACCGGCTTCTTGCGCGGCGGTACGCAGCCCTTCCACCAGCTGCTGGGCTTTGTCTGCCAAGCCTTGGTAAAAGTCGGGAGCTTGAATCAGTTTCAGCGTGGCCAAGCCTGCTGCCACGGCGACAGGGTTGCCGGAGAGCGTGCCCGCTTGGTACACCGCGCCCAGCGGGGCGATGCAGGCCATGATGTCCGCTCGCCCACCAAAGGCACCAATCGGCATCCCCCCGCCGACCACTTTGCCGAGGGTGGTCAAATCAGGCCGAATGCCATGCAGCGACTGTGCGCCGCCCAGTGCGACGCGGAAGCCGGTCATCACTTCGTCGTAAATCAACACGGTGCCGTGCTGGGTACAGAGGGTGCGCAGGGTCTGCATAAATTCGGCACTAGGGCGCACCAAGTTCATGTTGCCGGCAAACGGCTCCAGAATCACGCAGGCAAGGGTGTCGCCCAATTGGGCAAAGGTCTCGGCGAGCTGCGCGACGTTGTTGTAGTCCAGCACCAAGGTATGGCGGGTAAAGTCCGCCGGTACGCCGCCAGACGACGGGGTGCCGCAGGTCAGCAGGCCGGAACCGGCCTTGACCAGCAGGCTGTCAGAATGCCCGTGGTAGCAGCCTTCAAACTTCACAATAGTGTCGCGACCGGTAAAGCCGCGTGCCAAGCGAATCGCGCTCATGGTGGCTTCTGTGCCCGACGACACCAGCCGCACCGATTCAATCGACGGCACCAGTTTGACGATTTCTTCGGCAATCAGAATTTCAGCTTCGGTGGGGGCACCAAACGACAAGCCATGCTCGGCAGCGGCTTGGACGGCGTGAATCACGTCGGGGTGGGCATGGCCGACAATGGCGGGGCCCCATGAGCCCACATAGTCGATATAGCGTTTGCCATCAACATCCCAGACATACGCCCCTTTGGCGCGTTCAAAAAACACCGGTGTGCCGCCCACGCTGCCAAAAGCACGCACTGGCGAATTCACCCCACCTGGAATGGTACGGCGGGCACGGTCAAACAAAACTTGGTTACGGCTAGTCATGGGCTTGGGCATCCTAAGCGAGGTTTTCTGGCCAGCGAGGGTAAGGGTGCTGGCTCAGGTGTGCATTGGTAAAACGACCATCGTGGGTGACTTCTTCGCCGACCCAATCGGGCAAGGGAAAGTCGGTTTCTTCGTGGTCCAGTTCGAGTTCGGCGAGGACAAGGCCGGCGTTGTCGCCAAAGTATTCGTCCACTTCCCATTCGTGCCCGCCGACCCAGACACGGTGGCGGTTTTTTTCGATGGTCTGCGGACACAGCTGGGCGAGCATCAGCTCGGCATCGGCGAGGGGAATGGGGTATTCAAATTCGTGGCGGGAGAGGTTGCTAATCATCCCTTTGACGGTAAGCCAAGCGGCCTCACCTGCCACCCGCACCCGTACCACCCGTGTTTTTTCGACGGACAGGAAGCCTTGCTTCATCCGCTGCGGTTGGGCTTGCCGCCAACCATCGCCAATCACCCGAAAGCGGCGTTCGATTTCCATGGGCATGGGGGGATTCCTTACGTTTGTGCCACATCGCACGAAATTAAAACAAGCCACGCGGGGTGGCTGACCGGCAAAACCACGGCGGGCGGGGTACTTGCCTGTGGGGCTGGTTTTAGCTTTCGCTGCGTCGCCCGCCACCACCCCGTCCGACGGAGGGGAATGTAGCCAAGACCGCAGCGATTGCGTTTTTTGTGCACATTTTGCTTTGGCTCACCCACGTCTCGCCGACCGTAAACAGGCTCTAAAACGGCTTGGCAATCACCAGCACCGTCACCGCCAGCAAAATCAAAACAGGGACTTCGTTAAAGAACCGAAACCACACATGGCTACGGGTGTTGCGCTCGGCCAAAAACGCCACCAAAAACTGCCGACACGCCCAGTGATAGCCAACCAAACCCAACACCAGTACCAGCTTGGCGTGCAGCCAGCCACCGCTGACCCCGTAGCCCAGCCACAGCACCAAACCCAGCGCCAGCGCGATGCCGGCCAGCGGGGTCATAAAGCGATACAGCTTGTTGGCCATCAACTGAAGCCGCGCCAGCTCACTGGCTTCGGTGGCCATGGCCAAATTGACAAAAATACGCGGCAGGTAAAACAGACCGGCAAACCACGCCACCACAAAAAATAGGTGGAAGGCTTTGATATACAAATAGGTCATGGCTTAGAAGCTCACCATCTCAAAATCGGTTTTACGCACGCCGCACTCGGGGCAGGTCCAGTTCATCGGCACGTCTTCCCAGCATGTCCCTGGCGGGATGCCGTCTTCTGGGTGACCAGCCGCTTCGTCATAGATAAAGCCACACACGAGGCACATCCAAGTTTTCATCATTCCACCCACGTCCTAAAGCGTAAAATGGCATTGTATAACTTTTCTGCACTGAGCCGACCTTGACCCCTATCGCCCCCACCCCGCCTATTGTGATGACTTTTGCTGGTGCCGACCCCTCTGGGGGCGCGGGCATCCAAGCTGATTTGCTCACGCTTGCAAGCCTTGGCTGCCACCCGCTGTCCGTGATTACGGCGATTACCGTGCAAGACACCCGCAGCGTCGAAAGCTTCTTGGTGATGGACCCAGAATGGGTATCTGACCAAGCGCGTTTTTTGCTGGAAGACATGCCGGTTGCGGCGTTTAAAGTCGGGATGATAGGCAGTGCCGATAACGTCGCCGTGATTGCGAGTATTGCCGCCGATTACCCCGATATTCCGCTGATTCTCGACCCTGTTTTGGCCTCGGATGGCGGCGACCCCTTGGCCGATGAGGAGCTACTCGAAGCCATCCGCGATATTTTGTTGCCGCTGACCACGCTGATTACGCCCAATCTGCCGGAAGCCCGCCGCCTTGCGGCCACCCAACCCGACGAAGAAGACGACCTAGACCAAGAAACCGCCGCCCATCGCTTGTTAGCCGCAGGGGCAGGGGCGGTGCTGATTACCGGTACGCACGACAACACCATCAAGGTTTACAACACGCTCTACACCCACAACGGCATTGCCCGCCGCGATAGCTGGGCGCGACTGCCCCACCGTTACCACGGCTCGGGCTGTACGCTGGCGGCGGCGATTGCTGGGGCGATGGCCACCGGCTTGCCGCTGTCTGAAGCAGTGCGTGAAGCGCAAGAATATACATGGCAAACGCTGCGCCACAGCTACCGCCCTGGTATGGGACAGTCGATTCCCGACCGGCTGTTTTGGGCGCGGGAATCGACGGCGCTGACCAGCACCGAGGCCACGCCCGCAGACGCGGCCGCCGCCAACACGCCACCCACGGCAGCCGAATAATGGCAGGGCTGTATCTGATTACCCCCGACACGGCAGACACCCCTAGGCTGTTGGCGCAAGTCACAGCGGCGTTGTCTGGCGGCGGCGTTGGGGTGCTGCAATACCGGAACAAATCGACCGATGCGGCATTACGACTGACCCAAGCCCGCGCCCTGCGGCAATTGACCCACGCCAGCGGCACACGGCTGGTCATCAATGACGACGTGGCCTTGGCGCAGGCGGTGGCCGCCGATGGCGTGCATTTGGGGCGCGAAGACGGGGAATTGGCAGCGGCGCGTGCCCAGCTTGGGGTTGACGCATGGCTAGGAGCCTCGTGCTACGCCGACTTGAACTTGGCTCGCCGTGCGGTGGCAGCGGGGGCCAGCTATGTGGCCTTTGGCGCGATGTATCCCTCGGCGACCAAGCCGCTGGCTCCGGTTGCGCCCTTGTCGGTGCTGGCGGCTGCACGCGCCTTGGGGGTGCCGGTGGTGGCGATTGGGGGGATTACCCCTGCCACGGCGGCGACCGTTGTGGCGGCGGGGGCGGATTGGCTGGCGGTGATAGGCGCGGTGTTTGAGGCCGCCGACCCTGCGGCAGCGGTACAGGCGTTTTTACGGCAGATGGCAGCGATGGATTAAGAACGTGTTCAAAGAGGCTGTGCCGGTGTTTTAGCCCCCACTCATCCGGCTTCGCTGCCTCACCGGCAGGAGGGGCAGCAGCAATGATTTGCCTAGCCCGAAAGACTACGCCGCACAGGGTTTAACTTTTATTCCCCTCCCGTGGCGGGATACGCCGGAGGCGGGGGGATTGCCTTTGGGTTTTAGCTCTAGCTGCGTCGCCAACAACCACCCCGTCTGGCGTTGCCCCCCCACGCCGATGGAGGGGAATAAAAGCGGCGGCGATATCGCCCACGCCGCCCGTAGGTCGCGGCTTTAGCCCGACAGCAGCACGGCTGATACACCCCATTCCTGCGCCCCCCCGCCGTGCCTCACCCTCTCTTCCCGCGTCAGCGGGAAGCCTTCGCCCGAAAACATCACGCAACAGTGGATGCAGAAGAGGCCGCTTCCTCGCCAAGCTGCGCCAGCAAGTAGGCCAAGGTGCGTGCCGTCGCGCCACGGTGGGCTTCGGCAAAGCGCAAACCAGCAGCAGCCATCGCCTGTCGCTGGGCGGGGTCGGCCAACAAGGTTTGGACGGTGTGCATCAGGGCTTCGGCGGTCTGGACTTGCTGTGCGGCACCGGCAGCCAGTGCCAAGGCGGCGGCTTCGGCAAAGTTAAACGTCGAAAAACCCACCACAACAGGGCAGCCCACCGAGGCGGGCTCAATCAGGTTTTGCCCGCCCAAGGGCAGCAAACTCCCCCCGACAAAAGCAAGGTCAGCCGCCTGATAGTAAGCAAACAATTCGCCCATGCTGTCCCCGAGCCAGACTTGGGTATCGGGGCGTATGGGCTCGTCGGTACTGCGCCGCTGCCAGCGCACGCCCCGTGCAGTCAACAAGGCGGCTACGGCCTCAAACCGCTGGGGATGGCGCGGCACAATCACCGTCAATGCAGGCAAATCATCGGGCAACGCCGCCAATAACAAGGCTTCTTCGCCTTCTCGGGTGCTGGCCGCCAACCACACGGGGCGCGTCCCGATGCGTTGACGAAACACCGCCGCCAGCGCGGCGGCTTCGGGGGGGGGCAAGATGTCGAATTTCAGGTTGCCACAGACCCGCACCGATTGCGCCCCGAGAGCTTGCAAGCGGGCAGCATCGTCGGGGGTTTGGGCGGCAATGCCGGTCAAAGCGGCCAGTGCAGGGCGGATTAAGCCGCGCAGCCGCTGGTAGCCCCGCGCGGAGTGCGCCGATAAGCGGGCATTGGCTAAAAACAGGGGGATTTCTGCGGCATGGCAGGCCTGAATCAGGTGTGGCCAAAGCTCGGTTTCCATCAACACGCCAAAACGGGGACGGTGCGCGGCTAAAAATCGGCGCACCCCAGACGGGGTGTCGTAGGGGAGGTAACGCACTTGCGCCACCTCCCCAAACAGCGCGTGGGCGGTGGCGCGACCGGTGGGGGTCATCTGCGTGACCAAGAGCGGTACGTCGGGAAAATGGGCTTGCAAAGCGGCAATCAGCGGGGCGGCCGCGCGGGTTTCGCCTACTGAGACGGCATGAATCCAAATCGGCGCAGGCTCGGCAGGCGAGGGGGAAGGCAAGGCAGGCAGGGTTTGCCAACGCTCATCCCAGTGCAGCAAGTAATCGGGCTGTTTGCGGGCACGGCGACGCAGATAGCGGTTGACCCAAGGCGGGGCAAGCCACCATAGCAGGGCGTAGAGCCATGCCCACAGCGTCTGCCTCATGCAGCTGTCCCTGCGACACACGCCGTACACGCGGCCAGTACCTCGGCCACGCTGGGGCACAAGCCAACCCCGCCAAGGTTACACGCACGAGACGACGGCACCACGCCAGTTAAATCGGGGCGGCTATCGGTAAACAGGGCGACCAAGGGCACGGCCAGCGCGTTTGCCAAGTGGGTCAGTCCGGTATCCACCCCCACCACAAGGTCGGCATGCGCCAACAAGGCCGCTGCCTCGGCCAAGGACAGGCGCGGTGCCAGCCGAGCCGCAGGCAGGGTATCGACGAGTTGCTGGGCGCGGGCTTTTTCGGTGGCATTGCCCCACGGCAGCCACACAGTCAACCCTTGTGCCGCCAGTGACGTGCCAAGGGCTTGCCAGTGGGCAAGCGGCCAGCGTTTGCTATCGCGGGAGCTTGCCGTCAGCAAAACCGCGTAAGGGGTGCTTGCTGTCCATTCTGGGCGATCTGCTGCACGAATCCCAAAATCAACCCGTGCCAAATCGGGCGCATAGCCAAAAGCCTGCCCAAATAACAGGCGATTACGCCGAATCGCGGTGTCGTGGCGGCTGACGGTATAGGTTTTGTCGTAGCACAGCGCAGCAAGCGGCTCGCGGATACTGGCACGGTCATAGCCTCCCCGTGGTGCGTCCTTGACCCAACGTGCCGCCAGCGCACTTTTGACCAGCCCCTGTGCATCCAAGACCAAATCGTAAGGCGTAGCGTTGAGAGCGGCGCGGCAAGCGCGTATCTCGCGCCATGTTTGGGGGGCGTACAGCGTTTTGCGCCACCGTCGCCACGCAATGGGGATGACCTGCTGCACGCCAGGGTGCAAACGCGGGATGTCCACAAAGGCTTCTTCTGCCAACCAATCAATGGCGAGGTCAGGCAGACGCTGCGCCAAATCGGTGATGGCCGGCAGGGTGTGGATAAGGTCGCCCATGGACGACATACGAAGAATGAGGGCACGAGACATGGCGCGATTTTAAGGGGGAACGCGAAGCGGCGTGGGGATTTGTGCAGATCATAGTTAACGCGCTACCACGGGATAAGTCGCTTTTTATACGCACCTATACCTGTGGATAAGTCAGCAAAAAATCATCTTACCTAATTTATCCACAGCCTAACAAATTTTCCTACGCAGGCTATTCATAAGATATAAACAAGCTATCTCGATGATTTTTAACAAAAAAATAGATTAGTCCACAGATTTTATACACTATTGTTTCTATATCTAACTAAATCTAAGTAAAGAAAAAGGCTGCAAAGTCTGTCGAAGCAAGGTCGGTTTGCTTACAATTTCGTCTGGCCTGCGGACTGTGGATAACTATTGCCTTACAGAAAGGCAAAGCAGGGGATAACATGCGTTTTTTACATATTGCTAAACTTATCCACAATTTACCATGCAGCAAAACAGGCAACAGTCCCGCTAAAAAAACAGAATTAATTCTTTGTTTTTAAACAAAAATTAGACTTATCCACAAAAAAACCAGCCTTCAGTATCAACCTCTTTTTAAATACTTAATAACTAATAAAAGACAAGTTATGCAGCTTTCTTTGGTGCTTATCACCTGTAATGCAGCTACTTCACTAGAGTGCTGTCTCCAAAGTGCTGGTTTTGCACAAGAAGTGCTCGTTGTTGACTCTGGCAGCACAGACCACACCGTGGCCTTAGCTAAACAACTGGGTGCACGCGTTATTTATCAACCATGGTTAGGATTTGGTTTGCAAAAACAATTTGCTGTGCAACAAGCCAAATATGATTGGGTACTTTGTTTGGATGCAGACGAATGGGTTTCTGCTGAGTTAGCCCAAGAAATTCAAGCCTTACCTGAAAAACCCGCCTACTGGATTTGGAAAATGCCCCGCTGTAACCAATTTATGGGACGTTTTTTGCGCTACGGTGAAGGCTATCCTGATTGGAATGTGCGTTTATTTCACCGTGACCATGCACAATGGTCAGATGATGCAGTACATGAAAAAGTTTGTTTTTCTGAATCCGCTGGCACATTAAAGGGGGATTTATTACATGATTCTGGTGAGACGATTTCCCATTACCTTAACAAGCAAAATAACTACACTGAACTACAAGCCACTATTTTGCACGCACAGCATAAAGACATATCTGCAGTAAAAATGGCCTTTAGCCCACTGGTGCGATTTTTAAAATTTTATGTGTGGCGAAAAGGGTTTTTAGATGGTGTGCCTGGCTTGGTACACATCAGCATTGGTTGCATGAATAGCTTGATTAAATACGCTAAATTGCGTGAATTACAGCGAAAAGACGCGAAAATATGAAAATTTTACTGACCGGTGCTGCCGGATTTATTGGTCGCGCCACCGCCGAAAAATTGTGCCAAGCGGGGCATGAGGTCATCGGGGTAGATAACCTAAACAGCTACTATGCGGTTGAACTTAAACACGCACGGCTTGCCACACTGCATCATTATTCCAATTTTCGTTTTTATCAGGTCGATATTGCCGACTATCCGGCTTTATTGGATATTTTTGCCACGGAAAAACCAGAGGGTGTGATTCATTTAGCCGCCCAAGCAGGGGTGCGCTATTCGATAGAGCATCCCTTGGTTTATGCACAAAGCAATTTAATGGGCATGACCCATGTGTTAGAAGCCTGCCGTCGCCATCCTGTTCAGCACTTGGTCTATGCCAGCTCTTCTTCTATTTACGGCAAAAATACCAAAGTACCTTTTTCTGAAGAGGATCGCACTGATAGCCCCGTGAGTTTTTACGCAGCCAGTAAAAAAGCCAATGAATTGATGGCCAGCAGCTATAGCCATTTGTATGGATTGCCCATTACCGGTTTACGCTTTTTTACCGTGTATGGCCCATGGGGTCGTCCTGATATGGCGCCTTGGTTGTTTACCGAGGCCATTTTGGCGAGCAAGCCGATTAAGGTGTTTAATCACGGCAAACTACAGCGTGACTTTACCTATATTGACGATATTGTAGAGGGGGTGATCAGAATTTTTGAGCAGCCCCCCACCGGCGCAGAAAAGCACACGGTTTACAATATTGGCAATCACCAACCGGTTGAGCTGATGGATTTTATTGGGGAGCTTGAAAAAGCGTTGGGTAAAGAAGCTGAAAAAACTTATTTACCGATGCAAGAAGGGGATGTGTTGATTACCTATGCCGATACAAAAAAACTAAGAGAAGCCATTGGATTTGCGCCTTCTACACCCCTAAAAAAGGGGATTAAAGATTTTGTAGACTGGTATCAGGCGTATCATGCAGAGAAAGATATTTAAATGTCTATGGCGTATTTGGCCCCTGCATTAACCGATTTCCCCGCAGATTGGCACGCCGTGTTGGCCGAGGTATTGGCTTCTCCAACATTTGCCCAGCTGGACTATGCTTTGTGGGCACAGCATCAAGCCGGCATGGTCATTTATCCGCCGCGTGAGCAGGTTTTTGCTGCGCTGGCTCTTACACCTTTGAGCAAAGTTAAAGTGGTGATTGTGGGGCAAGACCCCTACCACGGCGAAGGTGAAGCCCATGGCTTGGCTTTTTCTGTGCCAAAAGAAAAAGCTATTCCGCCCTCACTGAGAAATATTTTCAAGGAAATTCAATCAGATATCGGGGTGCCGCACTTTGAACATGGGGATTTGACGGCATGGGCACAGCAAGGAGTGCTGTTGCTAAATACGGTGCTGACGGTTGAAAAAGACTGTGCCAATACGCATAGCAAGCTGGGGTGGGAGGTGGTGACCAAGGCGGTCGTGGCGACGGTATCGCAACAGCCTACCCCCTGTGTGTTTATTTTGTGGGGGGCTTCAGCGCGGCGTTACGCAGCAAAAATTGCCCCGCAACATTGTGTATTGGAAGGCTGGCACCCTTCGCCGCTCTCGGCGTGGCGTGGGTTTTTTGGCTGTGGCCATTTTTCAAAAGCCAATGCGTTTTTACAAGAAAAAGGACGTGGCGCGATTGATTGGCAAAATTAAACCTGTGTAGCGTGGGTTTAAATAAAAAAGGCAACGCCGTTTTTCGGTCGTTGCCTTTTTTAATACAGGGATGTGGCTAATTAATAAAACGCAAAACCCACGCCGACGCTGACAACAGGATAAATACGGAATTTATCAACTTCTTTTTGCAGGTTTTGACGCTCGGCTTCAATATTGGCGGCACCCACTGTATTGGCTAGATTAGATGAAGCTTTGAGCGTGGCTTTAGGCTTGCCAATAGCCGCACCTACATCAGCAAAAAAGCCCAAGCCCATGGTATTGGGTGCAAAACCATAGCCCACGCCAATATAAGGTTGCACACTTGGGAAGTCGGCTGTGGCGGTCAGGGATTCGCCGGCGGCAGGATAGGTTACGCCATTGATGGTGTAAGTCCCGCCATTTTTGGCCACGCCACGGCCAGAAATCGTGTTATTGCCAATCAACGCACCAGCAGATACGCGCAAGGCTCCGCTAAAGGGGTGGAAGTCAACAAACAGCCCTCCGGCATTGAATTTGATTTTGGCATCGTAATTAACGGTGGCGGTGCTGAAGTCATGGCCGAAGTCGAGGGTGTTGTATTCCGCACGCGCGGTAAAAAAGCGCGATAGGGTGTGGACGTAACCCGCTTTCATCCCTGTGGTGCCGACACCGGCGTAAATTTCAGCAGCATTAGCACTACCAGCAGCCAATACGAGGACGGCAAGGGTAAGGGCTTTTTTCATGTATATTTTCCTAGTGGTGATAGCGAGTGGACAAATGTCTCTACCCAAATAGGATAATAACAAAAAGCCCCATACCCCACCTAAACAGATGGGGTATGGGGCTGGGGGCGGTAGAAGCAACCTTGGAAGATTGGCCTCTACTCTAACGGTGCGGCAGTAGACTTGCCTATGTGACCAAATGCCGCACCGTGCCTAAGAAGCTGTTTACCGTTTCCAGAAATGGGTCCAATACTGCGCCCACCACCACACTGAAAAAGGTGCGTTTTGCAGTGCCGTAAATGGCAGTGCAAACTGGTACGGAAGAGCTTTGGCGTGCGGGGCAGCTGGGGTTTCTGCTGGAGCAATAGGGGCTGACACGGCGGCTACAGGCGCGACTTCGGGCGCTGCTTCTACTTCTACTTCGATGGCTAGTGTGGCGGCAGTGGGCAGGGTGTCTACGCTGGCTTCGGGAAGGACAGGTACTTCGGTGGGCGCTGCTGTGCAGGAGCGTTCTGCAACAACCACAATAGCCGCAGGAGTGGATTCGACGGGTGCAATAACAGGGACGATTTCAGCCACCATTTCAGGTGCGGCAGGTTCGACGGGGCTAGGTGTGTTAGGTGTGTTGCTTTGTGGCGGGGCAACAACGGCAGGGGTTACGACGGGCGTAGCAGGGATTGATTTTTTGATGCGCGTAGCGGGTTTTCGCATGGTGTAAACTCCTAACTGATTGAAGTAAAAAGGGCATCTCGTTATCAGTAGAGGGGGGATGTCCTGAGTGCGTATTATCGCCAGCGCGATGGAATAGGGGAAGCGGCTGGCGATAATTTTTTGTGCGCTGCACCAAATTTACAGTTTACGCGGGATCCCTGTGGCGTTGGGTGGCGAAATACAGCAGGGGAATCACCAGCAAGGTCAGCACAGTCGAGACCAAAATCCCAAAAATCAGCGAAATCGCCAGTCCGTTAAAGATAGGGTCATCCAAGATAAAGAACGCCCCCATCATCGCGGCCAGTCCGGTCAAAATAATCGGTTGGGCACGCGCCGCCACCGAAGCCACCACCGCATCGGGTAGCGACATCCCTTCTCTGACCTGCTGCTGGATAAAGTCCACCAGCAAAATCGAGTTCCGCACAATAATCCCCGCCAACGCAATCATGCCGATCATCGAGGTGGCGGTAAACGGGGCGCCCAGCAGGGCATGGCCTGGCATCACCCCAATCAGCGTCAGAGGAATGGGTGCCATGATAATCAGCGGAATCAGATAGCTGCCAAAGTGCGCCACCACCAACAGATAAATCAGCACCAAGCCCACGGCGTAAGCCGTCCCCATGTCACGGAAAGTTTCGTAGGTGATTTGCCATTCGCCATCCCATTTAATGGCATAGCCGCGATAGGGGTCGGTGGGCGGGTGGATAAAATAGTCGCTTAATTGGCCGCCGCCAGGGGGCTGAATCGCCAAAATAGCGTCGCGCATGGCAAACAGCCCGTACAGCGGGCTGTCGAGTTGCCCCGCCATATCGCCCACTACAAACACCACCGGCAGCAAATCTTTGTGGTAAATCGGCTGGTCGATCAGGCCGGTTTGCTCGGTGACCAGCTCACGCAGAGGGACCAGCTGCCCCGTGTTGCTGCGTACCGCCAGTGCCAGCAAGGTGTCGGGCTGGCCTTGGGCGGCAATCGGCAATTGCAGATGGGTGGGTATCGGGTATTTGTTGCCGTCCTCGTGCAGATAGCTGACGGTTTCGCCGGCCATGCCGGTTTGGAGGGTGGCGACAATCTGCTGTTGGCTGATGCCCAACAGTGCGGCCTTTTTGCGGTCGATGATAAACGTGGTTTTGGCGGCGGCGGTCACCGTGCTGTCATCGACATCGACAATGGCGGGGCCGCGCTCAAACACCTGCCGAATGGCACGCGCCAGCTGGATCCGCCCTGCGCTGTCGGGGCCATAGACCTCGGCCACGATGGGGGACAACACCGGCGGCCCTGGCGGAACCTCAACCACTTTGACCCGCCCGCCGTGGGCAGCGGCAATTTTCTGCAGCGCGGGGCGGAGCTGCATGGCAATCGCGTGGCTTTTATCGCTGCGCTGGTGTTTGTCTTTTAGGTTGACCTGAATATCCCCTTTTTCGCGGCTGCTGCGGAAGGCGTATTGGCGCACCAAGCCGTTAAAGTTAATCGGAGCGGCGGTACCGGCATAGGCTTGGTAGTGCAGCACATCGGGGACGGTGGCAAGGTAAGCCCCCATCTCGTGCAGCGTGGCAGCGGTTTCCTCTAGCGGCGTATCGGCGGGCATATCCAGCACCACTTGGAACTCGGATTTGTTGTCGAAGGGCAGCATTTTGAGTACCACCAGCTTAAAGGCCGGCAAGCTTAACGAGCCGATAATCAACACGCTGACCAACAGCCCCAGCTTTTTGCGCTGACGTGCGCCGTGCTCAGGATGTAGAAACGGGGTAAACGCCCACTGTGCCACGCGGCTAAAGCGGGTCTCGGTGTGGGCGTGGGCCGTGCTGGCATCACTTTCTTTCAGCCACAGCCGCGCTAACCACGGGGTTACCACAAAGGCTATCACTAAAGAAATCAGCATCCCCATGCTGGCGTTGATGGGGATGGGGCTCATATACGGCCCCATTAAGCCGGTGACAAAGGCCATGGGTAGCAAGGCGGCAATCACCGTCAGCGTGGCCAAAATTGTCGGCCCCCCCACCTCGTTAACGGCTCCCGGAATCACTGCCACCAAGGGTTGCTCAGGGTGTAAGGCTTGGTGGCGGTGGATATTCTCGACCACCACAATGGCGTCATCGACCAAAATCCCAATCGAAAAAATCAGGGCAAACAGCGACACCCGATTCAGGGTAAATCCCCATGCCCACGAGGCAAACAGCGTGGCCATCAGGGTGAGCACCACCGCCGTGCCCACAATTACCGCCTCGCGCCGCCCCAGTGCAAAAAACACCAAGGCCACCACCGATGCCGTGGCAAAGGTCAGCTTTTGAATCAGCTTCATGGCTTTATCGTTGGCGGTTTCGCCGTAATTGCGGCTGACCAGCACCTCGACTTCGGGGGGGATGACGGTGTTTTTGAGCTGTTCAACCCGCTCAATCACCCCGCGTGCCAAATCCACTGCGTTTTGCCCTGGTTTTTTGGTGATGGCGAGGGTGACGGCAGGGTATTCGGCAGCGGCAGTGCCGGTGGTGCCGTGCCACACATAGCGGCTAGGCGACAGGGCGGCATCCTGCACCGTGGCGACTTCTTTCAGCAAAATAGGGGTGCGTTGATGCACACCGACCACGAGTTCTTCGACAGCGCGGGCATCGTGTAAAAATTCCCCTGCTTGCAGGCTGATGGCATGGTTTTGCTGCAGGCTATCGCCTATCGGCAGGCTGCTATTGGCACCTTGCAAGGCGGCGCGGAGGTCTGCCACTGTCAGCCCTGCGGTGGCTAAACGGGCGGGGTCTAGCGTGACCATGATGGCGCGGCTTGGACTGCCCAAGGTGGTGACTTCGCGTGTGCCTTTGACCCGTTTCAGGTCGGATTCGATGGAATGGGCGACTTGCGCCAAGTCCACGCTGCTGGTGTTGGGCTGCTTGGTGTAGAGGGTCAGCGCGACAATCGGCACATCATCAATCCCTTTGGGCTTAATCAGCGGCGGCAACACGCCCAAGCCGCTGGGCAGCCAGTCGCTGTGAGAATGGACGGTGTCGTAAAGCCGGACGAGGGCTTCGGTGCGGGGGATACCCACTTCAAATTGCACCGTAATCACCGCCATCCCAGGCTGGGAAACCGACATCACATGTTCCACGTTGGCGATTTGGGCGAGCACTTGTTCGGCGGGGGCAGCCACCTTGTCCGCGACCTCCTTGGCCGAGGCACCAGGGAAGGGAATCAGCACGTTGGCCATGGTGACGTTAATTTGCGGCTCTTCTTCTCGCGGGGTCACCCCCACGGCAAACAGACCGAGCAGCAAGGCCAATAAGGCCAGTAGCGGCGTGATGTGTGCTGACTGAAAAAACTGGGCAATCCGCCCCGAAATACCCCATGAAGTCTGTGCCATTGTCGATTCCTTAACGAGCTGCGGCGGCGGCGATAGGGTCGCGGGCAACCGCTTCACCCGCTTTGAGCCCAGACAGTATTTCCACCTTATCGCCCTCTTCACGCCCCAGTCGGACTTGGCGAAGCTGCGCTTTGCCCTGCGCGGTGACCACATACACGGCGGTGACTTCGACCCGCTGCACCACACTTAGGCGGGGCACCCAAAGCCGTGGCTGTGCCGTGCCTTGCAGGGTGAATTCGGCGCGGGCAAAGAGTCCTGGGGTGGGCGGTGGGGATAGCGGCGGCAAACTTAAACGCACGGGGACGGCGTGGCTGGTGCTATCGGCCACCGGCAAAATTGTTACGGCTTGGGCGGGAATCCGTTGGGGGCTAAACCCTGGCAAGCTTATCTGCACCGTGCTGCCTGGCTGCCACTGCTGGAGATAGCTTTGCGGCAGGTTGGTCAGTACCCGCATGGCTTGGGGGTCGTATACCACCAAGAGCGGCTTGCTGGGTTGGGTCATTTCGCCCACCTCAGCCGTCAGCTCGGCGATACGACCGGCGTAGGGAGCCGTCAGGGTAAAAAAGCCGGTTTGCGTGTGTGCCACCCCCAAGGTGGCCAGTGTGCTGCGGGCGGCGGCTTGGCTGGCTTTGAGCTGGGCTTCGGCTTGGTCTAGGGCGGCTTGGCTAATAAATTTTTGCTGGAACAGGGCGTGCTGGCGGGCAAATTCGCGGCGGGCAAGGTCAAGCTGGGCTTGCGCGGCTAAGGTTTGGGCGTGGTTGGCTTCGGCTTGCTGATTGGCTTGTTGGGGGTCGATTTTCACCAACCATTGGCCTTTGTTTACGCTGTCCCCTGTTTTAACTGCCAACTGGGTAATGCGGCCTGCCACTTGCGGCGCAATCACGCTTTGCCGCACGGCTTCGACTACGCCTTCTGCGATATAGGGTGTGCTGCCTTGGGTTTGGGTGACCACTACGGTGGCCAGTTCGGCAGCGATCGCGGGGTGGACAAGGCAAAGCAGCATCAGCAGGCGCAAAACACCAAGCAGAGGACGGGTGGGCATAGGGGTGACTCCAGCGGGGTAAACATTATATTGTTTTATATATTGTTTTGGGGGGAGGGTGCAATGCGCTTGGTGCGGCGTGGGAGGGGGCTGCGAGGTTTCACCCAGCCATCTCGGCGCATCCGGTTAAAATACGCGCTTCTTTTGCCGAAAGCGTGCCATGAGTCTCCTGCCCCACCAGCTTGAATTGCTGTCCCCCGCCAAAACTGCCGAAATTGGGCGCGAGGCCATTTTGCATGGCGCGGATGCGGTCTATCTTGGCGGCCCTGGTTTTGGGGCACGGCACAATGCCAGCAACAGCGTGGCGGATATTGCGGGCTTGGTCGATTTTGCCCACCGCTACCATGCACGGGTCTTTGTCACACTCAATACCATTTTGCACGATGCCGAGTTGGAACCCGCCCGTGCCCTGATACACCAGCTTTACGATGCCGGTGTCGATGCACTGATTGTGCAGGATATGGGCATTACCCAGCTTGATATTCCGCCGATTCAGCTTCATGCCTCAACCCAATGCGACATCCGCACCCCTGAAAAAGCCCGTTTTTTGTCGGATGTGGGGTTTTCGCAAGTGGTGCTGGCGCGGGAGCTCAGCATTCCGCAAATCAAAGAAATTCATACTGCTGTGGGCGGCGGGGCGGCGTTGGAATATTTTGTCCACGGCGCGTTGTGCGTCGCTTTTTCGGGGCAGTGCTATATCAGCCATGCCGAAACGGGGCGTAGCGCGAATCGGGGGGATTGTTCGCAAGCCTGCCGTCTGCCGTTTACCTTGAGCGACCAGCAAGGCGGGGTGGTGGCCTTTGATAAGCATCTGCTGTCGATGAAGGACAATAACCAAAGTGCCAACTTGGCCGCCTTGGTCGAAGCCGGTGTGCGCTCGTTCAAAATTGAAGGGCGGTATAAGGATATGGCTTACGTCAAAAATATCACCGCCCATTACCGTCAGTTGCTGGATGCGTTGCTGGAAAAACGCCCCGGCTTGGCGCGTGCCGCCAGCGGGCGCAGCGAGATTTTATTTACCCCCAACCCTGAAAAAACCTTTCACCGTGGCAGCACGGACTATTTTGCGACTGGGCGCAAAGTGGATATTGGCGCGTTTGATTCGCCCAAATTTGTCGGTTTGCCGCTGGGGACGGTGAGCAAGGTCACCGCAGCGTATGTCGATGTGGTCGCGCACTCTCCGCTGGCCAATGGGGACGGGCTGAATTTTATGCACAAGCGTCATGTGGTGGGGATGCAAGCCAACACCGCCGAGCCCGTCGGCAGCACCGCACAGGGCACGGTTTGGCGGGTGCGGCCTAACGACCCCAGCGTGCTGACCCAGCTTAAGCCTGGTGTTGAGCTGAGCCGCAACCGCGACCATGCTTGGGAACTCGCGCTGCTGAAAAAATCGGCAGAGCGCAAGGTGGGCGTGGAGGTGCTGTTGGTAGAAGAGCCTGATGGGTTGATGCTGCTGCTGACCGACGAAGACGGCGTGTGCGCTTCGGCTTCGGTGAGCTTGCCGCTGACCCCCGCCAACGATGCTGCTCGTGCGGAGGCAGGGTTAAAAGACAGCCTTGGCAAGCTGGGCGGGACGATGTTTGTGCCGACTGCTATCACTTTGCAGTTGAGTCAGCCGTGGTTTGTGCCCAATGCGATAATTAACGGCCTGCGCCGTGAGGCGGTGGCAAACCTAGAAGCCGCCCGACTGGCTGCATGGTCCCGTCCGATGCGCAAGCCTGCCGTGGTGCCGCCTGTCCCATATCCCGAAACGTCTTTGAGCTATTTGGCCAATGTCTACAACCACCAAGCGCGGGTGTTTTACCAGCAGCATGGGGTGGCCTTGATTGAAGCTGCCTACGAAGCCCACGAGGAAGCCGGCGAGGTGTCTTTGATGATTACCAAACACTGCTTACGCTACGCTTTTCACCTCTGTCCCAAGCAAGCCAAGGGCGTGCAGGGCGTGATGGGGCAGGTACGCGCCGAGCCTATGGTGCTGACCAGCGGCAACGAGCATTACACCCTGACTTTTGAGTGCCGTCCGTGTGAAATGCACGTTAAAGGCAAAATCAAAAAAGCGATTTTTGCCTCGCCGCCGCCTTCGGCTGTGCCGGTGTCGCCAGTGATGTTTCACGTGAAACGTCCGGCGTAGGGTCTTGCCCTGCCCGCTGGGGCGGGGTGGGCTATTCCACCAAAATCTCTGCGGGGGTGATGGGGCTGGCACCCACCATGTCGCGGTAGCAGGTGTAAGCCGAAAGCGAGACCAGCGGCACCCAGACCACCAATCCTAGCCCAAACGGAATCAATGCCAGCCCGCCCAGTGCCGCAATCGCCAAGGTATAGACTAAAAATGCACCTTTGTTTTGCCAGCCGACCATGACACTCTCGCGCATGGCTTCGGCGACAGAGAGCTTGGCTTTGATGATGTAAGCCGGTGCTAACCAGTACGCTAAGGCCAGTGGCAGCGAGCACAGCACCATGCTGCCAAATAGCAGTACCAATCCCGTACTGAAATCGGCGGGGTTGGCTGCATCGGGGGGTGCCTCGGGGACGGCGGGCGCGGCGGCGGGTGCGCCTTGGCTGGCGGGCTCGGCAAGGGTGCTTAATCCGCCAAAATCGACACCGGCCAGCACCGCCACCATGACCAAGCTCAGGGCAATGGTCATCACCATGACGATGTACCACAGGCCAGTCATCAGCAGGTCACGCGGAGCCAATTTAAAGCCCGCAAAAAAATCAGCCAGAGACGCTTCGTCCCCATGCTCAATTTTGATGGCGGCCACAATAAAACCGGCTGACAAAATCGGGGCAAGCAAAGGCCCTGCAAACGTACCCAGCAGCGGCACGCTACCCACCAGCATCAAAATAGAAAAATAGGCCAAGGTGAACATCAAAAAGGTCAGCGGTGCTTCGCGAAATAGCCAAAAGGCCTCAACAATCCAACGCCAGCCTTGTGCAGCGGCCACTTGACGGCGGGGTAAGCTGGGCTCGGTATCGGGGGGCGGGACAGGGGCTTGCATAGGGGGTGGGTACTCCAAAATAAAAGAAGCCAGTGAGATGCCGTGCGAGGGTGCGGGAAGTGTAAACACTTACCGCTGAACTAGGGGGATGACGGCTTGCTTAAATATGGGGGCAAGTTGCCGGAGGGGAGGGCTATCGGCGATAATCGCATGATTTTGTTCATGGCTTTGCGCGGGATTTTTCCGGCAGCCACCCACCCCGACTTTAAGGTTACGTTTACATGGTTTCCCGTAGCGCCCTCGCCAACGCCATCCGTATGCTCAGCATGGATGCGGTGCAACAAGCCAACTCTGGTCACCCCGGTATGCCTATGGGCATGGCCGATATTGCCGAATCTCTCTGGCGGCATCACCTCAAGCACAATCCGGCCAACCCCAAGTGGGCAGACCGCGACCGCTTTGTGCTGAGTAACGGCCATGGCTCAATGTTGCTGTATAGCTTGCTACATCTTTCTGGTTACGATCTCTCTATCGACGACCTGAAAGCCTTCCGCCAATGGCACAGCAAAACGCCTGGACACCCAGAATACGGCTACGCGCCAGGGGTAGAAACCACCACTGGGCCGCTAGGTCAGGGGATTACCAATGCAGTCGGGATGGCATTGGCTGAAAAAATCCTAGCCGGTGAGTTTAACCGCGAAGGCTTTTCTATTGTTGATCATCGCACTTGGGTATTTTTGGGTGATGGCTGTTTGATGGAAGGCATTAGCCACGAAGCGTGCTCGTTGGCGGGGACGTGGGGCTTGGGCAAACTGATTGCCTTCTATGACGATAACGGCATCTCGATTGATGGCGATGTCGAAGGCTGGTTTACCGACGATACCGTGAAACGGTTTGAAGCCTATGGCTGGCAGGTGATTCCAGCGGTCGATGGGCATGACTTTACCGCGCTGGATGCCGCGATTGCCGCCGCCAAAGCCGACACCACTCGTCCTACGCTGATTTGCTGCCGCACCAAAATTGGCAAAGGCGCACCCAACAAAGAAGGCGGCCACGACGTGCATGGTGCGCCGCTGGGCGCAACCGAAATCGCCGCCGCGCGTGCCCACTTGGGTTGGGCGCATGGCCCGTTTGAAATCCCTGCAGATATTGCCCAAGCATGGAATGGCCGCGAAGCCGGTGCGACCGCCGAAGCCGGCTGGGACGCGCTGTTTGCCGCTTACGCTGCGCAATACCCCACCGAAGCCGCTGAATTTACCCGCCGCGTTGCCGGTCAGTTGCCCGCCGATTGGGCGGCACATGCCGCTGCGGCCATTGAAAAAATCAACGCCAAAGGCGAAACCATTGCCACGCGCAAGGCTTCGCAAAACGCGATTGAAGCCTTTGCCCCCGCGCTGCCTGAATTACTCGGCGGCTCGGCAGACTTGGCCAGCTCTAACCTGACGCTGTGGAGCGGCTCCAAAGGTGTTTCACGTGAAACATCGGGCAACTATGTCTACTACGGCGTGCGTGAATTCGGCATGGCCGCCATCATGAACGGCATTACGCTGCACGGCGGCTTAAAGCCTTATGGCGCAACCTTTCTGATGTTTAGCGAATACGCCCGCAATGCCCTGCGGATGGCCGCGTTGATGAAAATCAACCCGATTTTTGTGTTTACCCATGATTCGATTGGCTTGGGTGAAGACGGCCCAACCCACCAACCGGTTGAGCAAACCGCTACGCTGCGCCTGATTCCGAATATGGACGTATGGCGGCCTGCAGATACCGTTGAATCGGCGGTGGCATGGCAAGCTGGGGTTGAGCGTCAAGAGGGGCCAACGACGCTGATTTTCAGCCGCCAAAACCTGCCTTTTGTCCCCCGTTCAGCCGCCCAAATTGCTGCGATTCGCCAAGGCGGCTACGTGGTCAAAGACGCTGAAGGCGCACAGGCGGTATTGATTGCCACCGGCTCCGAGCTTGAACTCGCGCTCAATGCCCAAGCCCAGTTGGCAGAGCAAGGCATTGCCGTGCGGGTGGTGTCTATGCCTTCTACTAATGTATTTGACCGCCAAGAAGCCGCCTACCGCGCTGCGGTCTTGCCTAAGGGCTTGCCGCGCGTCGCCATCGAAGCAGGGGTATCGGATGGTTGGTATAAGTACGTCGGGCTAGAAGGTGCCGTGGTTGGGCTGGATCATTTTGGTGAATCCGCCCCCGCCAAAAAGCTGTTTGAAGCCTTTGGCTTTACCGTAGAAAACGTGGTGCGCACGGTAAAATCGGTTTTATAAGATGCGTCGCCCCCTGTGTAGGCAGGGGGCTTTGTTTTGCCTTGCCGTGATTCGGCAGGGTTGCATGTCCCCCTAAAATAAATTTGGAGAATTGACGATGAGCTTGCGTATTGCAATTAACGGTTATGGTCGGATTGGTCGCCAAGTGTTGCGTGCTATTTACGAAAACAATCTGCGTGGTGAATTTGAAGTGGTGGCGGTCAATGCCTCTGGCGACTTGGCGACCAACGCCCACCTGACCCAATTTGATACCGTGCATGGTCGTTTTAATGCAGCCATTAGCCACGACGAATCCAACCTGATTATCAATGGCGACGTGATTCCGTTCTTCTCCACGCGCAATCCCGCCGAACTGCCTTGGAAAGCGCTGAACGTCGATTTGGTGTTGGAATGCACTGGCGCGTTCACCAGCAAAGAAAAGTGCCAAATGCACATCACAGCAGGCGCGAAAAAAGTGCTGATTTCTGCCCCTGGTGGCGATGATGTCGATGCCACCATTGTGTATGGCGTCAATCACACTATCCTGACTGCTGACATGACCGTAGTGTCCAATGCGTCTTGCACCACCAATTGTCTCGCACCGGTGGCCAAAGCGTTGAACGACGGGCTGGGCATCGTCAAGGGCTTGATGACCACCATCCACGCCTTTACCAACGACCAAGTGCTGACCGACGTGCGTCATAAAGATTTGCGCCGCGCCCGCTCGGCCACCCACAACATGATTCCCACCAAAACCGGCGCAGCCAAAGCAGTTGGTCTGGTATTGCCCGAAATGAACGGCAAGCTGGATGGTTTTGCTGTGCGCGTGCCGACCATCAACGTATCGCTGGTTGATTTGACCTTTGAAGCGGGTCGCGCCACCACCGTCGCTGAAGTCAATGCCATCGTTAAGGCCGCTGCCGAAGGCGCGATGAAGGGCGTGTTGGGCTACAACGTCTTGCCTTTGGTGTCGTCCGACTTTAACCACACCCCAGAAGCCTCGCACTTTGATTCCACCCTCACCAAAGTGTCGAACGGCACGATGGTCAAAGTGCTGGCGTGGTACGACAACGAGTGGGGCTTCTCCTGCCAAATGCTGAATACCGCGCGTGCGATGTTTGCCGCCCAGTAATTCACCCCGCCTTATTTGACTCTGCCTGCCGCAGCGTAGCCCTTCACGCGCTACCCTGCGGCTTTGTAATGGATGGATGACCTTATGCAATTTAACAAGCTCACAGACCAAACCCTTATCGGCAAACGTGTCTTGATTCGTGTGGACATGAATGTGCCGGTCAAAAATGGCGTGATTGGCGACGACACCCGTATTCGTGCCTCGCTGGCCTCGATTCAGCACGCGCTTTACAACGGCGCGTCGGTGATTTTGATGACCCACCTTGGCCGCCCAACCGAAGGCGAGCCCAAGCCTGAAGACAGTCTGGTTCCTGTCGCCACCCGTCTTGGCGAATTGCTGGGCAAAAAAGTCCCTGTGGTCAGTGATTGGCAAACAGGCCTGAGCTTAAAAGCCGGCGATGTGGTCATGCTCGAAAACGTGCGCCTCAACAAGGGCGAGAAGAAAAACAACGAAGCCCTCGGCCAAGCCTATGCCAGCTTGTGCGACGTGTTTGTTAACGATGCGTTTGGTACCGCACACCGCGCCGAAGCATCGACCCACGCGGTGGCGCAATTTGCCCCGATTGCCTGTGCTGGCGTGCTGCTGGCTGCCGAATTAGACGCGCTGGGTAAGGCTCTGGAAGCCCCAGCCCGTCCCTTGGTGGCTATCGTCGCGGGCTCTAAAGTCTCGACCAAACTGACCATTTTGGAAGCCCTCGCCGATAAGGTGGACCAGTTGATTGTCGGTGGCGGCATTGCCAACACCTTCTTGCTGGCCGAAGGGCATGGCATTGGCAAATCGCTGGCCGAAGCCGAGCTGGTTGGTGAAGCCCAAAAAGTCATCGCCAAAATTCGCGCCCACGGCGGGGATGTGCCGCTGCCAACCGATGTGGTCTGCGCCCCAGAGTTCTCCGAAAACGCGGAAGACACCCTGAAAAACGTCACCGAAGTAACCAAAGCCGACATGATTTTGGACATTGGCCCTGAATCGGCACGGGTGTTGGCTGACATCGTCGAGCACGCCGGTACGGTGGTGTGGAATGGCCCTGTGGGCGTGTTTGAATTTGAGCAATTCAGCCACGGCACACGCGCCTTGGCCGAAGCCATTGCCGAATCGCAAGCGTTTTCAATTGCGGGCGGCGGTGATACTTTGTCGGCCATTGCCAAATTTGGCGTGACCAATAAGATTAGCTATATCTCAACCGGTGGTGGCGCGTTCCTCGAGTTCCTCGAAGGTAAAGAGCTGCCTGCTGTAGCCATTTTGGCTGCACGCGCAAAGGAGTAAAACATATGAAAACACGCATGATAGTTGGAGTTTTGGTTACGCTGGGCTTGTTATCTGGCTGCGCCAATGTGGGACGCGGAGGGGTACCGACTTCTGTGTCTCGTGCTGAGGCCGTCGTCAGCCGACCTGATCCTGTTGCCTTGTTTGCTCGTTGGAATACCGCATTGGCTACTGGTAATCCTGATGCTGTAGTCGCGAACTATGCCCCTGATGCTATTTTGCTGCCAACCGTATCAAATAAGGTTCGCCACACCCCTGCTGAAATCCGCGACTATTTTGTTCATTTTTTGGCAAAAGCGCCACGCGGCACGGTTATTGAGCGTAACGCCAGAGTCCTTTCTCCCTATGTCATGGTGGACTCTGGTACCTATGTTTTTGATACCAATGCAGGGCAAGTTCCCGCGCGTTATACCTTTGTTTACCGTCAGGTTGGCAATGATTGGCTAATTGCTGAGCACCATTCGTCAGCTATGCCAGAAAAACCCGAGCAGGCTAAAGCTGCTCACTGAGCGCATCTGTATCCCACCACAAGGACCCGCCATGAGCTTCTCAACTTGGATGCTATTTGTGACCACGGTCTTTGTGGTGTCGGCCACGCCCGGCCCTAATATGCTATTGGCGATGAGCCACGGTATTCGCTACGGGGTGCGCCATACCTTGCCGACTCTGCTGGGTTTGCTGACCGCCTTGGCTTTGATTATGGTGGGGTCAGCGGCGGGGCTGGGGGCGGTTTTGGCTGCATCTGAGGGGCTGTTCGCGCTGGTCAAATACAGCGGGGCGGCTTACCTGATTTGGCTGGGGATTAAAACGTGGCGTGCTGTGCCGGTGCTGGTGGGCGAACAGCTCGCTACAGAGGTGCCGGTGATGGGCTCACGTGTGGTGCGGTTTCGCACGGGGTTTTGGGTGGCGATGAGCAACCCCAAGGCTTTTGTCTTTTTTACCGCCCTGTTCCCACAGTTTATGGATGCCCATCAGCCCCAAGCCGTTCAGCTTGCCATCTTGGCCGCCACGTTCTTTGTCATTGAAACCAGTTGGCAGTTTCTCTACGCCAGTGGGGGCGCACGGCTAACGCATTGGCTGCACAGCCCTGCCAGAATGCGGCAACTTAACCGCTTTGCAGGGGGCTCGTTTATCGTGGCGGGGTTGGCGTTAAGTGCCGCACGGCGCGTAGGGGGCTAACAACGTGTTCAAAGTCTCGCGAACGAAGGGTCAGCCAAGGCGAAATTCGCAAAAAAGCGCAGTCGCTGCGGTCTTGGCTACATTCCCCTCCGTCGGAGGGTGGGTGGACGGCAAAGCCGGACGGGGTGGTTGCTGGCGACGCAGCGAAAGCTAAAAACCAGACCCAAAGGCAAGCACCCCACCCTTGCGGGGCAGCTCTCCACGGGAGGGGAATGCTAGCAAATGCAGACTCACCCGAGTCTCGCAGACTTTGAACACGTTCTAAACCCCTTGTTTCAGCTTGCATCAATCAATATTACATTTTGGAGGAATCATCCATGGCTCTCGTTTCTATGCGTCAACTACTGGATCACGCCGCCGAGCACAGCTACGGCTTGCCCGCATTTAACGTCAATAACCTAGAGCAAATGCGGGCCATTATGGAAGCCGCAGACAAGATGGACGCACCTGTGATTGTTCAGGCTTCGGCAGGGGCTCGGAAATATGCCGGTGCCCCTTTCTTGCGCCACATGATTTTGGCAGCGGTAGAAGAGTTTCCCCATATTCCGGTGGTGATGCACCAAGACCACGGCACCAGCCCTGCCGTGTGCCAACGTGCCATGCAACTCGGCTTTTCATCGGTCATGATGGATGGCTCGTTGGGTGAGGACGGCAAAACGCCTACTGACTATGACTACAACGCCCGTGTCACCCGCACCGTGGTCGATGCAGCCCATGCCTGTGGCGTGTCGGTCGAAGGTGAAATTGGCTGCTTGGGCTCGCTCGAAACCGGCTTGGCAGGGGAAGAAGACGGCGTAGGTGCCGAAGGCGTGCTCGACCATAGCCAACTGCTGACTGACCCTGAAGAAGCCGCCCGCTTTGTCAAAGACACCGGCGTGGACGCGCTCGCCATTGCCATTGGCACCAGCCACGGCGCATATAAATTCAGCAAAAAGCCCACCGGCGATGTGCTGCGGATTGACCGCATCAAAGAAATCCACGCCCGCATCCCCAACACCCACTTGGTCATGCACGGCAGTTCCAGCGTGCCGCAAGAGTGGCTGGCCACCATTAACGAATTTGGCGGTGACATTGGCGAAACCTACGGTGTCCCCGTGGAAGAAATCATCGAAGGCATCAAGCATGGGGTGCGCAAGGTCAATATTGACACCGATTTGCGCTTGGCCAGCACAGGGGCTATTCGCCGCTTCCTTGCCACCCACAAGAGCGAATTTGACCCGCGTAAATACCTCAAAGCCTCGACCGATGCGATGCGTGATATTTGCATTGCCCGCTACGAAGCGTTCGGCAGTGCCGGTCGCGCCAGCCAAATCAAGGCGGTGAGCCTAGACCACATGGCAGACCAGTACGTCAAAGGGCTGTTGAGCCAAATCGTGCGCTAAAACGGAAGTTATTCACGATGTAGTGAGTAAAAGGGTTGCCAAGGCGAAATGGGTCGAAAAAGCACCGTTGAGATTAAATCAACACGCCTGTTTCGGAACGTTGCAACGCAGGATTACCCGCGCATCTCAAATCGTGATCAGGTTCTAAGCGGACTACTGCAAAATGGCTATGGGCTTATCCCCCATAGCCATTTTGTTTTTAGAAGGCAAAAGCAGCTACACTTTGTGTCATAGAAGCCAGAGAAAAAGGACTGTTATATGTTGAGCTGGGACGAATGGGTGTTTGTCGGGATTATGGCGGCCGTACCGATTGGGGGCGCGGTATTTCATATTTGGGTCATGTTGCTAGGTCATGGCAAACGCCGCTCCACTGAACAAGCTGGGGACTGAGGCCATGCACCTACAGCTTTTGTATTTTGCCCGTTTGCGGGACGTGTTTGGGTTGAGCAGCGAAACCTTGGCTTTTTCTGGGCTGACTGTCGCCGATTTGGTCGCGCACCTGCATAGCCGAGGTGGGCACTGGGCCAGCGAGTTGGGGCATGGCAAACCCTTCCGTATTGCGGTCAACCATAACGTGGTGCCGCAAACCACACCGCTCAAAGAAGGTGACGAAGTGGCGATTTTTCCACCCGTTACCGGAGGCTAGCGCATGGATTTCTTTACCGTCCGCGTGCAGACGCAGCCTTTTGACATTGGCGAAGAAATGAACCGCCTCTCTGCCCAGCCGACCGTCGGGGCAGTGGTGAGCTTCTCGGGTTTGGTGCGAGACTTTGGTGATTGTGCGCAGGTCACGGCACTGGAGCTAGAGCACTATCCGGGTATGACCGAAAAAATCCTTGCAGCCATTATCGAAGCCGCTCGCCAGCGTTGGGTCTTAGATGCCGTGACGCTGATTCATCGAGTGGGGCGGCTACCCTTGGGCGAGCCGATTGTGCTGGTGCTGACCGCCAGTGCTCATCGCCGCGATGCCTTTGCCGCCTGCGAATTCATCATGGATTACCTTAAAACCGAAGCCCCGTTCTGGAAAAAAGAGCACAACGCCCAAGGCAGCCAGTGGGTCGATGCCAAGACCAGCGATGCCACGGCCTGCGACCGCTGGACATGATGCCGCCTTATGCCGCCCTGATTTTGGCGGGGGGACAAGCGCGGCGCATGGGGGGGGAAGATAAGGGCTTGGTGAAGTGGGCAGGTCATCCTTTGGTGACGTGGGTTCACGCCGCCCTGCTTGCCCAAACCCCCGCCCCTGCCACGGTACTGCTCAGTGCTAATCGCTCTTTTGCGGCTTACGCTGCACTCAACTTCACCCCTTTGCCTGACCTCACCCCCGACTTTGCCGGCCCCTTAGCCGGTATGGAAGCCGGACTGGTGGCCTGCCCACACGATTGGCTGCTGGTCGTCCCCTGCGATGCCATCACCCTGCCGCCTGACCTTGTTACACAGCTTTGGCAGGCTGCTCAAGCGGGCGATGCCGCCAGTGCGGTCTGTGCAGGGGATTGGCACCCCAGCGTCGTATTACTTCACCGGCGCACCCTACCGAGTCTACAAGCCTATCTTTCCGGTTCCACCCGCAGCATTCGGGGCTGGCTGGCAGGGCGGGCACATCAAACCGTGTCTTTTGCCGCCGCTTTGCCCAACCTGAATACCCTTGCCGCCGTGGCTGCGCATCTTCCGCTGTCTGCTGCGGTTTAAGGGGTGAAGGGGGGCATGATGGTAGCCTGCCGTGCGCCATAAAAACCCCCTTCGCGGTGATTCACACCGCGAAGGGGGTTTTTGTCGGCGACCTACACGGCGAACTTAATCGTCGGTGGGTGTACCCAGCTTGGCACGGCGAGCCGTGACGGCTTCGGCCAGCGTTTTCAGCAGTTGCTCGGTGTCGTCCCAGCCGATGCAGGCATCGGTAATGCTTTGGCCGTAGGTCAGTTCACAGCCTAATTTTAGGTCTTGGCGACCTTCGACCAAGTGGCTTTCCACCATCACACCAAAGATGTGCGTATCGCCCGCCGCCAACTGGTTGGCTACATCAACCGTGACTTCCATTTGCCGCTTGTAGTCTTTGCGGCTATTGGCATGGCTAAAGTCCACCATCACTTTTTGGCTTAGGCCGACAGCAGCCAGTTCAGCCGCTGCGGCACGAACGTGGTCAGCCGAATAATTCGGCTCTTTACCGCCGCGCAAAATCACATGGCAATCAGGGTTGCCTGCGGTGCTGACAATCGCCGACAGCCCCGATTTGGTGACGGACAAGAAATGGTGAGGCTGGCTGGCGGAGCGAATCGCGTCCACGGCAATTTTGAGGTTGCCATCGGTGCCGTTTTTAAAGCCAACAGGGCAAGACAGACCTGAGGCCAGTTCGCGGTGAACTTGGCTTTCGGTGGTGCGTGCGCCAATGGCACCCCAGCTAATCAGGTCGGCCACATATTGCGGCGTAATCATGTCGAGGAATTCAGTGGCGGCAGGCATCCCCGCGCTGTTCAGCGTCAACAGCAACTGGCGGGCAATACGCAAACCCGCGTTGATGTCGTAGGACTCGTTCAAATGCGGGTCGTTAATCAGCCCTTTCCAGCCCACGGTAGTGCGGGGTTTTTCAAAATAAACCCGCATCACCACCAGTAGCTCGCCCGCATAGGCTTCGCGCAGGGGTTTGAGTTTGTTGGCGTAATCAATCGCCAACTGAGGGTCGTGGATGGAGCAAGGGCCAATGACCACCAACAGGCGGTCGTCTTCGCCGCGCAGCATCCGTGCAATGTCGCTGCGGGTGGCGTAAATCAGCTCGGAGGCGGTGTCCGTAATCGGAAGCTCATACAGATGGGCAATGGGGGGTAGGAGTTCTTTAATTTCTAGAATCCTTACGTCGTCAGTTTGGCGTTGCATAGTGCGCTCTTATTTGTAGGGGTGAAGTGTCGTGCAGAACAGGAAGCCTAACGCGCTTTGCCGTGTGGTGCAACGCATGGCAAGGGGGGATTAAGCCGTAAGGGCTTCGCTAATCAGGCGGCTGAGTTCGCTGGCATCGGGCTCACCTAAAAAACGCTTCAAAATCATCCCTTTTTTATCAACCAAGACACTGGTTGGGGTCAGGCGCACGTCCCCAAAGGCTTTGGCCAGCTCGCCTTGGGTATCGAGCGTAACAAAGAAGGGTAGGCGATTGGCGGCGACATATTCGCGGACAAACGCCGGCGAGTCGTAGCTCATGGCCACGGCCACGGTTTCATAGCCTTGGGGTGAGAATTTTTTGTGCATGTCCACTAGCATGGGCATTTCTTTGATGCAGCCAGAGCAGCTTGTCGCCCAAAAATTGACTAAGACCACTTTGCCTTTAAGCGCGTCCATCGTGGTTTTTTGCCCCGCAATCGAGGTCAAGCTGACCAGCGGAGCCGTGGGACGATTGCCCATCAGGGTGTACGTTAGACCTGCTGCCAAAGCGAGGACAAGCAGGGCGAGGAAGATTTTTTTCATAGACGTATTTTCGTTTTTTAGGAAGAAGCCCATGGGCTTTGGGCTTAGTGGGCGTTGAGAACCGCCGCAAACCGCCCCACTACATCGACCACCTCTTTCGCGCCTTCCCGAATCTGCACAATGGCCTCGCCCGCTTCGTTAGCCAGCGCAACGCCTTGTTGGGCTTGGGTCAGGCTAATCGCCATGCTGTCGATGGCGGTGCGTGTGCCTGCTTGGATTTTGCCGGTCATGCTGGCGATTTCTTTGGTGGAAAGGCTGGTGCGCTCGGCCAGCTTGCGCACTTCGTCTGCCACCACGGCAAAGCCCCGCCCTTGTTCGCCAGCGCGGGCGGCTTCAATCGCCGCATTCAGGGCAAGGAGGTTGGTTTGGTCAGCAATGTCACGGATGGTTTGCACAATGACGCTGATTTGCTGGGTCAGTTCCCCTAGTGCGGCAATTTCTTGCGAGGAGCTTTGCACCGTATTGGCAATTTCCCGCATTTCATTTGCGGCTTTCAAAATCACCGCTTTGCCTTGCTCGGCGATATTTTCGGTTTCGGCAGAGATGCGGTGCGCGGTGTGGGCGTTTTCACTTTCGGTCAGGTAGCGTTGGGTTTGCTGGGTGATGTCCGACGCAAATTGCACAATTTTCCCCAGCTCCCCGCGTGAGTCATAAACGGGGTTATACGCCCCTTCTAACCAAATCGGCTGCCCCGATTTGCTGACATAGCGGAATTGCCCCGCGACAAAATCCCCCTGATTGAGCTTTTGCCATAACGCCGCATAAGCAGGCGCGTGCGCATCATCGACAGGGCAAAGCTGGCGGTGCGATTTACCTTGGATCTCTGGCAGGGTGTAGCCGCTCAGGGCCAAAAAATTGGCATTGGCTGTCAGCACGATGCCTTCTTTGCTGAATTCGACCGAGGTCATGGCTCGTTCAATCGCTTTAAGCTTGGCCTCGGTGTCTTTTTCTTTTTCCACCCGATCGGTCACGTAGGTGGCCAGCTTAACAATTTTTTGCAGCCTTCCGCCGGCATCAAACACAGGGTTATACGAGGCTTCTAGCCAGACCAGCGCACCCGACTTGGTGAGGCGGCGATAGCGACCGGTAAAAAATTCGCCCCGATTTAACTTTTGCCAAAGGTGGGCATAGTCTGGGCTGGCGGTGTAGCTGCTACGGCAGAACATGCGGTGGTGCTTGCCTTGGATTTCGTTTAAGGCATAGCCACTGGTTTTTAAAAAATTATCGTTGGCGGCAATTACGGTGCCTTCTGGGGTGAACTCAATCACCGCCATAGAGCGGTTAATGGCTGCCAAAAGGGCAGTTTGTTCATCAAGACGGGCTTGGCAATTGGCAAGCTGGCGTTTTAACCCAGAGTTAAACACACGCGTTCCTTTGTAGGAGGGGATTAGGCGGGCTGTGGCGCAGATTCAATCAGGCTTTCAAGGGCTGTACGAATCTCCCCTGTCAGCGTGATGGCTTTTTGCTGTTTTTCATCGAGCAGCACAAACGTAATGTCGGCTTCGGAAATCAACGCGTCTGTTTCTTTTAGCACAATCCGCTGTGCCACCACCGCACTACGGTTAGACACCGACTTCACCCATGTTTGCACTTGGATGGTTTCGTTCATATAGGCAGGGCGGCGGTAATTGATGTTGATGTTCACCACCACAAAGGCCAAGCCAGAGGCCACAAAGCGGTCTAGCCCGATGGTGTCTTCAAAATAGCCCCAGCGGGCTTCTTCGAGAAATTCTAGGTAGCGGGCATTGTTGACGTGTCCGTACAAATCTAAGTGGTAGCCGCGAACTTTAATTTCAATCGTGTGCATGGTTGGGGAGCGTCCAGTGGTGTCGTTGCCGTGTGGATGGGAAGCGCGACCCAGCAGGCAAAAAGGGGGCGGATTTAGTCGGCAGGGGTGTCGAGTGTCAGTGGCTCGAAGGCTTCGCGGCTTAAGGGTGCGGTGACTAAGTCGGTGAGTACCGAGTGAATTTCGACCTCAAACCACTGCTGAAACAGGTTAGGGGTGCGTTTTTCTGGCCATACGCTTTCGTCTTGATCCCAATCGGCCAGCTCGGCTTCGAAAATGTCACGCCAGTGTTGGCGGATAAAGTCGCGGCAATCGGCAAAATCTTCTACGGGGGGCACCAGCAGGGCATTACAGTCTTGACGCAGATTTTCAAGCGTGAGGGGCGCGTCTTCTTGGTCAAAAGGTAGCGTGTTGAGCCAATCCAAGAGGGGCTGTTTGGGTTTAATCACCACGACACTGCGGTTGACTTCGTACATGGCTTAACTCCGGTAAGGGGGGGGCGGTTCAGCGTTTTATTCTGCGGCAAGCTGATTGTCACGGGTAAAGGTCCAAGTGCGGACAATACGGAGGGAGTCAAAATCTCGCCGCAAGTCTTCTGGGAAGGGAGCGTAAGGGGCGGCCAGCCGAACAATGCGTTTGGCGGCTTCGTCGAGTTCGGTAAAGCCCGAGCTGCGGTCAGTACGCACGGCTTTTAAGCTGCCATCTGCGCCGATTTCCACGCTCAAAATTAGCCGACCATAAATGCCGTTACGGCGGGCTTCTTCGGGATAGTTGAGATTGCCGACCCGCTCAATTTTGAGCCGCCAATCCTCTACGTAGCGGGCAAAGCGGTATTCACGGGTGCGGCCACCAAAATCGGCACGACGGGAGTGGGTTTGGAGCTGGTTGGTTTTGGCAGCAATTTCGCTCTCTAGCCGCGTGATTTCGCGGGCTTGCGCCAGCAGCTCTGCCGGATTCAGTGCCATTTTAGGGGCGACCTCGGCCGCGCCTGTGCCTCGGGTGTGCTGCTTGGCATTGGGCTGGGATGTGGTGAGGACTTCCCGCGCGGCGGCAGCCGGTCGGGCGGCAGCGGGTGCGGTACGCGGCAGGACTTCTTGGTCGGTGTCACCGGCCTTGGGCGAGGGGGCTTGGGTGCTGGCGCGTTTGTTGGGTGCGCTGGTGTTGCCGCCACCGTCTAGGTTGGCTTGGGCAAGGGCCTCGGCTTTTTTGGGCGCGGTGCGGTGGCGTGCATTGACCAGTACCACATCTAGGGTGCGGTCAGAAAACCAACTGCGTGGGTCGGGCAAGCTGAATTTGATGCCTAATCCTAGGCTCAGGTGCAGAACAACCGAGGCCACGATAGCAAAAAGAAGGGGACGGGGGAGGGAGAGGGGGGGCGAAACAGTCATGGTTAACCAAGCCAACCAGCGTAAAACCAGAAGGGGTCAGTGTATCACGGTCGCCGCCTGTGCCGGTGAGCGGCCGCGGGTGAGGCGACCGTGAGGGTGATGCGTTGCGCCGAGGGTTAGGCCAGCAAACTACGCAGCATCCACGCGGTTTTTTCGTGGATTTGTAGGCGTTGGGTGACGAGGTCGGCAGTCGATTCGTCTTCTCCCTTGGTGGCAGGGGCAAGCAAAGCGCGTGCGGTGCGGCAGACAGCCTCGTGGCCTTCGACCAGCAAGCCCACCATGTCTTCTGCCGCCGGCACGCCTTCAATGTCAGCGATGCTGGTGAGCGCGGCAAACTCACGGTAAGTCCCCGGCGCAGGGTAGCCCAAGGTGCGAATCCGCTCGGCAATGGCATCAACCGCCATCCACAGCTCGTTGTATTGCTCTTCGAACATCAGGTGCAGGGTGCGGAACTGCGCGCCGGTGACGTTCCAATGAAAATAATGGGTGCGCAGATACAGCGTATAGGTGTCCGCCAGCAGATGGCTGAGTCCTTGGGCAATTTTGGCGCGATCTTTCTCCTCAATCCCGATGTTGACTGCACTGATCTTCTGCTTCAATTTGGCTGCTTTTGGCATGTGAAATCTCCGGTGTGAAAGGTGCGGTAAAATGGCGGGGATGGATACTTCCCCTTCTTGGATAAGCCTGCACAATGGCAGGTTGTTGCTGACCCTGCATATTCAGCCCGGCGCGAGTCGAACCGCGCTTGCAGGGCTGCATGGCGAGGCACTGAAAATCCGCTTGGCGGCACCGCCGGTGGACGGCAAGGCGAATGCGGCACTGCTGCGTTTTGTGGCGGAGACGCTTAAACATCCACCCCGCCAAATCAATCTTGTGAGTGGGCAAAGCAGCCGCCAAAAACGGGTGGCGGTAGAGGGTTGGGCGGACTCGTTGGCGGCGGCCTGTGCGCTGTTGCTTCCGCCGGATTAAGCAGCACACGGTTCTAGTGTAGGCACGCCGGTGTGGACTTCGCTAGGAGGCGGATGGCCTTATCCCACGCCGCGCGGCTGCGGACCCCCTACCTAGAGACCGAGTCCACGCGCTGCTGAAAGTTCACTGCTTGTGAATTTCAATGTGGGATTAGCCCAGTCTCGTTGACCGTAACCAGCTTTTTAGGGCTGGTTTTTGTCGATAGGCTGGGCAGGTGGCAAGGGGGCTTCGTTGATGCGGGTAAACTCGCCTTCAATCACCCCGCTATCCGGCTCGGCTTGGGTAAAGGGCGGCGGATTTTGGGTGTTCAGGGCGGGGCCGCGTATCGGTAGCAGCAACAGCAGCGCGATAAAGTCACTGATGACCCCTGGCCACACAAACAGCACCCCCGCCAGTAAAAATCGCACCGGCCAGAGCAGTTGATATAACGAGATGTGTTGGCCTTGCATGGCCGAAAATACCGTGAGCAACGCCCCCACCCGCTGATTACGGAGCATCCACAGCCCCAATAGCGTACTGCTCGCCAGCCAAACCAGCGTCCAGAGTCCGATTAGCTGCCCTAACCACACCAACAGCGCGATTTCGATAAACGGAAATGCCAGTAAAATCAATAAAAATAGCCGCATAAAATCCTTTCTAAAGAGACGCTTAATGGGAACGACCCAGACCGAAGTGATGCTTGTTTTATGTAATGCGCCGGATGGTAGCACCGCCCGCCAATTGGCTCATGGCTTGATTGAGGCGCGGCTGGCGGCGTGCGTTAACCTCCTTGCGCCAGTTGAATCGGTCTATCACTGGGAAGGGAAAGTCGAAACCAGCACCGAAGTCCCCTTGCTGATTAAAACCACCCGTGCCGCGTGGCCGCAAGTCTTGGCACAGCTGGCCGAGCAGCATCCCTACGCCGTACCTGAAATCATTGCGCTGCCCGTCACAGCGGGTTTGCCTGCCTATTTGGATTGGGTGAGCCGTGAAGTCTCATCCCTGCCAAGGAGCTAATGCCATGCCTGCCCTCATGTCTTCTCGCCCCCAGTGGGATGTTTTTTGTGCTGTCGTCGATAACTACGGCGATATTGGCGTGTGCTGGCGACTTTCACGTCAACTGGCTGCCGAGCATGGCATTGCCGTTCGGCTATGGGTCGATGACCTCAAGCCCTTTGCGCGGCTGTGTCCGGCAGTGGACGTGACCGTGAGTTGTCAGACCCAAGAAGGGGTTGAGATTCGGCATTGGGATAAATCGTTCCCCGATGTGCAGCCTGGCGTGGTGGTGATTGAAGCTTTTGCCTGTACCTTGCCACCCGCTTTTTTGGCGGCGATGGCCGCGCAGCCTACGCCGCCGGTGTGGCTGAATGTGGAGTACCTCAGTGCCGAGGACTGGGTGCGAGGCTGCCACGGCTTGCCCTCACCGCACCCTTCCCTTCCCCTGACCAAGTATTTTTTCTTCCCTGGTTTTAGCGAAGGCACGGGAGGGGTGTTGGGCGAGGCAGGGCTGGAAAGTGCCCGTGCAGCCTTTGTGGCGGATGCACGGGCGCAGCAGGCTTGGTTTGCCGCACAGGGGCTTGCACCTGCCGCCCCCGACGCGCTGACGGTGTCCTTGTTTAGCTATGGCGGTGAGCGCATCAACGCCCTGCTAGCAGTCTGGGAGGCCAGTGCCCAGCCGATACACGTTTGGCTGCCCGAGGGGCGCGGCGTGGCGGAGGCTTCGGCGTGGGCGGGGCAGCCCTTGTCGCCGTGCCAGCCTTTTCAGCGGGGTGCGTTGACCTGTGTGGTGCTGCCATTTTTGCCGCAGCCAGACTATGACCGCCTGTTGTGGTTGTGCGATGTGAACTTTGTGCGCGGTGAGGATTCGTTTGTGCGGGCACAGTGGGCGGCACGGCCTTTTGTCTGGCACATCTACCCCCAAGACGACAACGTTCATATGGGCAAGCTTTCTGCCTTTTTGGACCGCTACAGTGAAGGGTGTGCCCCTGCCACCAGTGAAGCCTTGTTTACCTTTTGGCACAACTGGAACCACGGCATTGGGCTGGCGGATGGCTGGCGTACCTTGCTTCCTGTTTTGCCCGCGCTGAATCAACATGCAGCGGACTGGGCTACGCAGCTTGGGCAGCGGGCAGGGCTTGCCGCCAATCTGGTGCGCTTTTGCAAAAATCTTTTATAATTGCACGTTTACCCATACGCAGTGGTGCGCTGTTGTCGCTGCTGCCTTCCCCTTTTTAGATACAGGAAACACCATGAAAACTGCTCAAGAACTCCGCGCTGGTAACGTCTTTATGCTGGATGGTCAGCCGATGGTTGTGCAGAAAAGCGAATACAACAAATCCGGTCGCAACGTGGCCGTGGTCAAAATGAAGATGAAGAGCCTGCTGTCTGGTTCAGCGGCTGAAGCCGTTTACAAGGCCGATGATAAATTTGATGTGGTTGTGCTGGATCGTAAAGAATGCACCTACAGCTACTTTGCTGACCCGATGTATGTGTTTATGGACACCGAATACAACCAGTATGAAATCGAAGCCGAAAACTTGGGTGACATGCTGAACTTCCTCGAAGACGGCATGACCGACGTGTGCGAAGTGACCTTCTACGACGGCAAGGCGATTTCGGTTGAATTGCCCACCACGATTGTGCGCGAAGTGGTTTACACCGAGCCTGCTGTGCGCGGCGATACCTCCGGCAAAGTGCTGAAGCCTGCTCGCCTGAAAAACGAAACCGTGATTCAAGTGGCGGCTTTTGTTGAAATTGGCGACCGCATCGAAATCGATACCCGTACCAGCGAATTTAAGAAGCGTGCTTAATTAAGCGCGTGCCCCGCCCTTTTTGCTGGGCTCTCTCTGGTTTTTTGGTGATAGGGCTTGACAGGGCGGGGTGGTTTCTGTATAGTTGCGTTCTCTTTCGAGTGGGTCGTTAGCTCAGCGGTAGAGCAGCGGACTTTTAATCCGTTGGTCGAAGGTTCAAATCCCTCACGACCCACCACTCTCTCTTTTTTAGGGATTGTGACCGCGAAAGACAAGTAAAAGGGTTGTTAGCTCAGTTGGTAGAGCAGCGGACTCTTAATCCGTAGGTCGAGTGTTCGAGCCACTCACAACCCACCATGAATTCAAGAAAAAAGCCCAGCCTTTCGGTTGGGCTTTTTGTATTTCTGAGCTTGCGTGGCGGTTGTTGTATTGCCGATAAACAGGCTCTTAAGGGGTAGGTATCTAGGGGGAGGCTCTCCTAGGTACCTACCCCTTTTACGTCTGCCTCGCAGCGGGCAGCGCATCTTTATTTCAGTTGCTCAAACGTATCGCGGGCAAAGGTTTTTTCGCAATATTTGCATTTGAGCCGCACCTCGCCGCTGCGCTGGCTGACCCGAAACTGGCTGGTCACGGGCTCGTTATGTGTGATGCAGTTGGTGTTGGGGCAATTCAGCATCCCCGTGACCACCTCTGGCAGTCCGAGCTGATATTTTTTGGCAATCTGAAAATCCTGAATCACATTGACCGTGGCGCAGGGGGCAAACAAGGCCAGTTGGTTGGCTTCTTCAGGGGTGAGCTGGATATTGGCGACCTTAATCAGGTCTTTGCAGCCGATGCGCTGGCTGGGCAGGTTAAAGCCGATATAAATGCGCTCGCCGCTTTCAGACAGCCGAAACAGCTTGAGCACGCGCCGCCCTTGGCCGGCGGGGATATGGTCAATCACCGTGCCGCTTTTAAGGGCTTCTACTTTGAGGGTGTAATCCATGGCATCCATCCTAGAGGGTCGGGTTCAGTACACGCGCCAGCAGGGCTTGGCGGGCATAGACTCCATTTTCGGCTTGCTGGAAATAATAGGCGTAGGGGGTGCTGTCTACATCCAGCGCAATTTCATCGACACGCGGCAAGGGATGCAGCACTTTGAGGGTGGGGCGGGCGTGGGTCAGCATCTCGGCTTCTAGCTTGTAGCGTGCCTTCATGTGCTGGAATTCTGTTTCGTCGAACCGTTCTTTTTGCACCCGTGTCATGTAGAGAATATCCAGCTCTGGCACGACTTCTTCTAGGTTGGCGACCAGCTCGTACTGAATGCCACGGTCGTCCAATTCTTCGCAAATATAGTCTGGCATGGCCAAGGCTTCGGGCGAGACAAAATACAGGCGGCAGTTAAACAGCGACAAAGCCTGCGCCAGTGAATGCACCGTGCGGCCGTATTTCAAATCGCCGACAAAAGCCAGTGTCAGCCCATCAAGCAGCCCTTGGGTTTCGTGGATGGTAAACAGATCGAGCAGGGTTTGGGTGGGGTGCTGGTTAGAGCCATCGCCGCCGTTAATCACCGGCACGCGAGAGAACTCCGAAGCCAGCCGTGCCGCGCCTTCTTGCGGGTGGCGCATCACCACGGCATCGGCGTAAGACGAAATGATTTTGATGGAGTCGGCCAGCGTCTCCCCTTTTTTGCCCAGCGAGGTATTGGCACTGTCTGCAAAGCCAATCACCGTGCCGCCCAGCCGCTGGACGGCGGTTTCAAATGATAAGCGGGTGCGGGTAGAGGCTTCAAAGAAGCAGCTGGCGATGACCTTGTCTTTCAGTAAATCGTTGCGGGGACGCGCTTTGAGCTGGGCAGCCGTGGCAATCACGGCTTCCATTTCTTCGCGGGTAAGCTCGGCAATCGAAAGAATGTCGCGCTGGTAAAGGGAGTGACGCATGGCGGGTTGTCCTTACATGTCACGAATGGGAGGGATAGCGGGGATTATAGCCTTGTGCTGGGCTGGCTCAAACCGCTGGGCAGCCTAGGCTGCAGGAGAAATATCGTGCATTGCATCAAATCTCGATAAAGCCAGATGGTTTGCGGTTTTGGGGGCGATGGCTTGATAGGTTTTGATGGGATTTATGTTGCAACGCATAACAACATGTCACCCGCCTGAAAAGTTTTAGTGTTATAACCAAAAGGCAAGGGCAAAGACCCTGATGCAAGACAAACCCTAAGATGGAGAGAGAAAAATGACCAAAAAAGTAGCGTTGGTAACAGGTGGGATGGGCGGTATTGGGGTGGCGATTTGCCGTGCGCTGGCAGATGCCGGCATGACGGTCGTGACCACGTTTAGCAAAGCAGGGCGCGAGGCGCAATGGCTGGCAGACCAAGCGGCGGCAGGCTATGCCTTCCATGCGTTTGAGTGCAATGTGGCCGATACCGATGCATGCAGTGCGCTGGTAGCACGGATTGAGGCAGAAATCGGCCCTGTCGATGTTTTGGTCAATAACGCGGGCATTACCCGTGATGGTACGTTTAAAAAAATGACCAAGACCGACTGGGATATGGTGATGCACACCAATCTGGATTCGCTGTTCAATATGTGCAAACCCATTGTCGATGGCATGGTCGGACGCGGCTGGGGGCGGGTGATTAACATTTCGTCCATCAACGGGCAAAAAGGCCAGTTTGGCCAAACCAACTACTCCGCTGCCAAAGCAGGGATGCACGGCTTTACTATGGCCTTGGCACAAGAAGTCGCCAAGAAGGGTGTAACGGTTAACACCGTTTCCCCAGGCTATATCGGTACCGAGATGGTGATGGCTGTCCCTGAAGAAGTCCGCGCCAAAATCATCGCCCAAATCCCTGTGGGGCGTTTGGGTCAGCCCGAAGAAATCGCGGGCTTGGTGGTGTATCTGGCATCCGAGGTGTCTGGCTTTATGACCGGTGCCGATGTGTCGATTAACGGTGGTCAGCACATGATGTAAGAACCTTTTTCAAGGTGAGGTTGCAACACCACAAAACCCCGCTGCGGCGGGGTTTTGTACGTATAAACGCCCCGTGCAGCGCAAGCCACACGGGGCGTTTATGACCGTGTTACGACCTAGCAAGCGCAGGATTACCTGCGTCTCGCCGACCGTAAACAGGTTCTTAGTGCAGGATACCCTTAATCAAGTCCTCTACCACCTTCTTGGCATCGCCGAACACCATCATGGTCTTGTCCATGTAGAACAGTTCGTTGTCCAAGCCGGCGTAGCCCACGCTCATCGAGCGTTTGACCACGATAATGGTGCGTGCCTTGTGGGCTTCCAAAATCGGCATCCCGTAGATGGGGCTGGCTTTGTCTTTGAGTGCGGCAGGGTTCACCACATCGTTCGCGCCAATCACCAACACCACGTCCGTGTTAGAAAAGTCCGAGTTAATCTCTTCCATTTCCAGCACATGGTCGTAGGGGACTTCAGCTTCGGCCAGCAGCACGTTCATATGCCCTGGCATCCGCCCTGCCACAGGATGAATCGCATAGCGGACTTCCACGCCTTGCTCGTGCAGCAGCTCGGCAAACTCTTGCAGGGCGTGTTGCGCACGCGAAACTGCCAAGCCATAGCCGGGCACAATCACCACGCTGCTGGCGTTGGCCATCATAAACGCCGCATCTTCTGCCGAGCCGGACTTGTAGTTTTTAGGCCCGCTATCCACTGCGCCACCCGCCGCGACTTCTGCGCCAAAGCCCCCTAACAGCACCGAGATAATCGAGCGGTTCATGGCTTTACACATGATGTAGGACAGAATCGCCCCAGAAGCCCCAACGCACGCCCCTGCAATAATCAGCACAGGGTTGTTGAGCGTAAAGCCAATGCCCGCTGCCGCCCAGCCGGAGTAGCTGTTGAGCATGGACACCACAACCGGCATATCTGCGCCCCCAATCGGGATAATCAGCGTGACCCCCAAAACCAAGGCCATGGCCACCATCAGCAAGAAGGCTGCATGGCTATCGGTCATAAAGTACGCCCCGCCAAAGCCCACCATCGCCAAGGCCAAGACCAAGTTCAGCAGATGCTGACCGTTAAAGTTGACCGGCTTCGCCCCAAATTTGCCCGACAGCTTGCCGTAAGCAATCACCGAAGCGGTAAAGGTAATCGCCCCAATAAACGCGCCGATAAACAACTCGACCTTCTGCACGGGGGTGTGTTCGACCCCTGTGTGGAAAATCGCCGCGACGGCAATCAACACCGCCGACAACCCCACCAGCGAGTGCATGGCTGCAACCAGTTCGGGCATATGGGTCATTTCGACGGTTTTGGCTTTGAAGGCTCCAATCGCCGCCCCTGCCACCATCGCACCAACAATCAGTAACAGCACCGGCTTATCCATCACCAAGAAGGTGGTGGCAACGGCAATGCCCATGCCGACCATGCCGTAAGTGTTGCCTCGGCGAGACGTGGCGGGCGAGGACAGCCCTTTGAGCGACAGAATAAACAGCACCGCCGAAACGAGGTAAAGCAAAGCAGATACATTTTGCATGGCGGTCTCCTTATTTCTTCTTCTTAAACATGTCCAGCATCCGCTGGGTCACAAGGAAGCCACCAAAGATGTTGATGCTGGCCAAGAAAATCCCGACCGCACCCAATACCGAGGTGAGGGTGAGGGTGTCGCCATTGATGTCAACCACTTGTAGCATTGCGCCGACGACGATGATGCCGGAAATGGCGTTGGTGACCGCCATTAAAGGGGTGTGTAGCGCAGGGGTGACGTTCCAAACAACGTGGTAGCCAACAAACACGGCCAGCACAAACACCGTCAAACTGGCGATAAATGGATCAACCATTATTTCATCCTTTTATTTTGAGAGAGTACCCAGCGGGGAAAGCACCGCTGGCAGGGTTATTGGGCGTAGCGCAATGTGCCTTGGTGGGTGACCAGCGTGGCGGCCAGCAGGTCGTCTTCGAGGTCGAGCTTTAAGCCTTCGGCAGTCAGCATCAGCCCCAAGAAGGTCAGCAGGTTTTTGGCGTAGAGGCTAGACGCATCAGCGGCTACCATCCCTGGCAGATTGGTCAGGCCGACAACGGTCACGCCGTTTTCGGTGACGATGGCTTCGCCGGCGCGGGTCAGCGGGCAGTTGCCGCCGGACTCTGCAGCGATGTCCACAATCACGCTGCCTGGTTTCATGTCCGCGACAATGTCGGCGGCCAGCAGGGTGGGGGCTTTTTTGCCCGGAATCAGTGCGGTGGTGATGATAATGTCCGCTGCCTTGGCGTGCTTGCTCAGGAGCTCGCTTTGACGACGTTTGTAGTCGTCAGACATTTCTTGGGCGTAGACCCCGTTATTGGCGGCCTTTTCTTCGTCGGTCATCGGTACTTCAACAAACTTACCGCCCAGCGACTCGACCTGCTCTTTGGTGGCGACGCGCACATCAAAGGCCTCGACCACCGCACCCAAGCGGCGAGCGGTGGCGACGGCCTGCAAGCCGGCAACCCCAGCCCCCAAAATCAGCACCTTGGCCGCTTTGACCGTGCCCGCTGCAGTCATTAGCATGGGCATAAAGTGAGGGTAGTAGTGGGTTGCCAATAACACGGCGCGGTAACCCGCAATGTTGTTTTGGCTAGACAGTACATCCATGCTCTGTGCCCGTGTGGTGCGGGGCAGTAGCTCCATGGCAAAAGCACTGACGTGTTTTTCGGCCAGTTGCGCCAGCGTGGGATTTTGGTGAACCGCCAACATCCCAATCAGTACGGCATTGGCTTTGAGCTGCGCGACATCGGCGGCTTCAAGGGCACGCACCACCAAGATGATGTCAGCTTGGCTAAGCAGGGCGGCGCGGTCGGTGGCAATGCTCGCCCCGATGGCGGTATAGGCCGCATCGGGTTGGGCTGCATGGGTGCCGGCACCGGATTCGATGGTCACCGTATGGCCTTGGGCAATCAGCTTTTTCACCGTGTCGGGTGTGGCTGCGACCCGTGTTTCGCCTGCCGTCCGCTCTGCGGGAATGGCAATTTGCATGGGAGTAAACCTCGTGAAGTTGAAAAAATAGAGAAAGAAAAAGTAGGCGTTAAAATGCGTCTTAAATGGCCATGAGGGAGCCGTTTAAGACGCATTTTGCTGGTCTTGTTGTGCCACGCCTCGGGCGTACTGCCCTGTTTTGGCTGCGTGGTCGTTTTTGAGTAAACGCTCGTTCTTATAATCAAGTTTTAGTTGCAGTGCAACAAATCTAACGGGATTGTTACCGCGCAATGACGCTTTTATGCGCTGCGCCACGGACTGTTAAGAATCTCCACGCGGCAATATGGCATCCTACCCTGCTGCGGCAGGAAATAAGAGCCGCTTTCGGTACTAATTTATGCGGTTTTATGCCCTTTGGATGGATGTTGGTATACCATTGTTTTTTCTTCTGACTGGGCATTTAGCGGTAACATGGCAACATTGCCTGCTGGGATAGCGACGGCGTGTCTACATCTTTAAACGATGGCTTAAATTTTTATGCTGGATTTTTCCTCCCTGTTTATTGCCCCACCCCAAGACAGTGTGCTGTATGCGGGCAACTACGACCTTTTGCTGGTGGGCTTGTCCATTTTAGTGGCCGTGCTGGCAGCCTATGCGGCGTTGTTGGTGTCGCAACTGGTCGCACGGCGTAAAATTCCCCATTCGCGGCCTGTGTGGCTGGGAGTGGGTAGCTTGTGTTTGGGGATGGGCATCTGGGCTATGCACTTTGTGGGGATGTTGGCGTTTAGCTTGCCGTGTGTCACCGGCTACAGCCCGCTCACCACCCTACTTTCTACGGTGCCAGGGGTGCTGGCCAGTGTGCTGGCACTGACCACGATTAGCCGCCCTACCTTGTCCCGCCGCCGCCTTGTGTTGGGTGGGGTGCTGATTGGTGCCGGCATTGGCGCGATGCACTATTCCGGTATGGCGGCTATGCAGCTCAATGGCTTTATCCGCTACGACTGGAAGCTGTTTTTGCTGTCGATTGGGGTAGCCGTCGGGCTGGCGATTTTAGCGTTGTGGATTAAATTCCGCGTGCAAGTGTGGCAGCATGGCTGGGAACGCTGGGCGACACCGGTGAGTGCTTTGGTGCTGGGATTGGCAGTGTCAGGGATGCATTACACCGCGATGGCTGCTGCCTACTTTGTGCGGGGTGATGGGGCTGCCACAGCGGATGTCGGTGTTTCACCTAATTTTCTGGCTGCGATTGTGTTGACGGCCACCAGCCTGATTGCCGTGGTCACGGTCGTGGCAACCTATATCGGCAAGCCCAATTTTTTCTCGCTCAAGCAGTCGTCTAAATGGATGATGGTATTGGTGTTGGGCTGGGTAGGCATAGCGTGGCTGGGGGCGGATTATTACTACGGCCACCTGACCGACAATGTCTATCAGCAAGAGCTGGACACCGCCAACCAAAAAGCCACTGACATCGCCGATAACGTCTCGAAAAATCTACAGCTCCTCAAGGGCATCGCGCTGGTGGTTTCTAAGGAAGAGGCTGTTTTAGCCGCGTTGCGCCGGTTTGGTCCGTCAGCCACGCCTTCTCCACTGCCCCCGCCTCGGTTACGGGCACTGTGGTTACGCGACGCTCAGCTAAATGGGCTGAATGCCGAGTTGGCCATCTATGCGACCCACTTGAATACCGATGAAGTGTTTATCGTTAACACCGCAGGGGATTGCATTGCCAGCAGCAATGCGGATACCTCCAATAGCTTTGTCGGTGAAAATTACGCCGACCGTGATTATTTCCGCCAAGCTCGCGTCGGCTACCCTGGTTATCAGTACGCCGTTGGGCGTACCAGCGGCATCCCTGGCTTGTTTTACTCCCATCCCATTATGGAGAATGGGCGGTTCTTTGGAATAGCGGTGGTGAAGCGCAATATTTCTAATTTTGCCCACTGGATTAACCCCGAAAAAGCCTTTTTGGCCGACGTAAATGGCGTAATTGTTGTTTCCTCGCGTCCTAGCTGGGAGTTCCGGGCTCTGCCCAATGCCACCATGGCCTTGTCCGCCATGACCGAGGCTAAAAAATGGCAGCAATACCGCCGCAAAGCCCTCCAGCCTTTGCATGTGACCTCGCTTGGGGAGTCGCGCTTTCCTGATGCGGTGAGGATTGATGACGATGCCCTCCCTAGTGTCTTAGCCGCCAAGATGCTGTCCGAAAGTGCCATGACGGTGTATGTGCCTCGCCCCTTAACCGAGCTGGTGCGGCTCAGGAGTGAGCGGTATTGGCTGTTTGTGTTATTGGCCATGGCGGGCAGCATGTTGATTGTGTCTACCTCTACTATGGTGCTGTATCTGCGCGAGATGAAAAAAACCGAGGCCGATTTACGGGTCGCGGCCACGGCATTTGAATCCCAAGAGGGTATGGTGATTACTGATGCCCAGCACCTGATTTTGCGGGTCAACCGTGCGTTTACCGAAATCACCGGCTATACCGCCGAAGAAGTGATAGGCCACACCCCCAGCCGTCTTAAATCTGGCCGCCAAGATGCCCGTTTTTACGAGGCCATGTGGCAGACCATCCACGCAACGGGGTCATGGCAGGGTGAGGTGTGGAACCAACGCCGTAATGGCGAAATTTACCCCGAGTGGCTGACCGTCACGGCAGTGAAAGGCTCGACAGGGCAGGTCACGCATTACGTCGGCACACTCATGGATATTTCGTCGCGCAAAGCCGCAGAAGAAGAAATTCAATACCTCGCGTTTTACGATTCACTGACTCAGCTTCCCAACCGCCGCCTACTGCTAGACCGCTTGCAACGTGCTTTGGCGACCGGCTCGCGCTCGCATCGGCAGGGGGCGTTGCTATTTATTGACCTCGACAACTTTAAAACCCTAAACGACACCCTTGGGCACGATATGGGGGACTCTCTGCTACAGCAGGTGGCCTTGCGCCTGCGTGACGCGGTGAGGGAAGGCGATACCGTGGCACGGCTGGGTGGGGATGAGTTTGTGGTGATGCTGGAGGACTTAAGCCTTGTGCCGCTAGAGGCGGTGAAGCATGCCGAGACGGTGGGTGAGCATATTTTGAAAGTGCTGAACCAAGCCTATTGGTTGGCGGATAACGAATACCACAGCACCGCCAGTGTGGGCATCGCCTTGTTTTGCGGTCACCAAGAGAGTGTGGATGAGCTTCTGAAGCGGGCGGATATTGCCATGTATCAGGCCAAAACTGCCGGTCGCAATACCCTACGTTTCTTTGACCCCGATATGCAGGCTGTGGTGTCAGCGCGGGCAACGCTTGAGATTGATTTGCGCCAAGGGGTGCAAGAGTCCCAATTTGTGCTGTATTACCAGCCCCAAGTGGGGCGTGAGGGGCAGCTGACGGGGGTCGAGGCCTTGGTGCGCTGGCTGCACCCTACACGGGGTCTCGTTTCACCGGCGGAATTTATTCCGCTGGCAGAAGAAACAGGGCTAATTTTACCGCTGGGGCTGTTTGTGCTAGAGGCCGCTTGCCAGCAGCTACAGGTCTGGGCCTCTCATCCCACCCGCTGTGACTTGTCCATTGCGGTTAACGTCAGTGCGCGTCAGTTCCGTCATCGGGATTTTTTGGATCAAGTCTTGCAGGTGCTAGATCGCACCGGCATCAACCCGAGTTTGCTGAAGCTTGAGCTGACGGAAAGCCTGCTGCTGGAGGATGCAGAGGACATTATCGCCAAGATGAGCGCCCTGAAGCTGCGTGGGCTAGGATTTTCGCTGGATGATTTTGGTACGGGCTATTCCTCGCTGTCTTACCTCAAGCGTTTGCCGTTGGATCAGCTCAAAATTGACCAGTCCTTTGTCCGTGACCTGCTGACCGACCCCAACGATGCCGCGATCTCACGCACCATTATCGCGCTGGCCGAAAGCCTTGGGCTTAAGGTGATTGCCGAGGGGGTGGAAACCCAAGCCCAGCGCGATTGCTTGGCTGAGCAGGGGTGCCATGCCTACCAAGGCTATTTGTTTAGCCGACCGCTGCCGATTGCAGAGTTTGAAGCCAAATTCGGCTAAATCCCGCCCACGGGCGTGCGGCTTACTTACCAATACAAAACCGGCTAAAAATCACGCCCAGCAAATCATCCGCTGTAAATTCCCCTGTGATTTCGCCCAAGGCCTGCTGGGCAAGGCGCAGGTGCTCGGCGAAGAGGTCGAGGTGAGCAGGGTCAATCGCGGTGCTTTCGAGCAGGGCATCGGCGCGGCGCAGGGCATCGACATGCCGTTCTCGCGCCAAAAACACCCCTTCCCCGCCGCCCTGCCACCCTACATGCGCCAGCAGTGCGGTGCGGAGTGCCGCCAAGCCCTCGCCGGATTTGGCCGACAGTCGAACCCGTGTTTCCCCCGCGTGTTCGACCTGTCCTGCAGGCAAGTCGGCAAGGTCAATTTTGTTATCCACAACAAGACGCGGCAGATGAGGCGGGAGCTTCGCCAAAATCGCATGGTCGGCGGTCGTCAGGCCTTGGCGCGCATCCAGCAGCAGTAGCACCAAATCTGCCCGCTGAATCGCCACCCACGTCCGTTCAATACCCATTTGCTCGACTACATCCTCGGTTTCTCGCAGCCCTGCCGTGTCGATAACGTGCATCGGCACGCCGTCAATCAGCACCTCTTCTCGCACCGTGTCGCGGGTTGTGCCAGCAATGTCGGTGACGATGGCGATGTTGTCGCCCGCCAAGGCATTCATCAGGCTGGATTTACCAACGTTGGGCTGCCCCACCAGCACGACGTGCATCCCTTCTCGGAGCAACGCCCCTTGGCGGGCGGTGTTCAGCACCTCGGCCAGTTGCTGGCGAATACGCGCCAATTGCCCTGCGGCATCGGCAGCTTCTAGGAAGTCGATGTCTTCTTCAGGGAAGTCGAGCGTGGCTTCGGTCAGCATCCGCAGGTGGATAAGGGCTTCGACCAAGCTGTGAATCCGGTCAGAAAACACGCCTTGCAGGGATTTCATGGCCGAGCGGGCGGCGGTGTCGCTGGCGGCATCAATCAGGTCGGCGATGCTTTCGGCTTGCGCCAAGTCGAGCTTGCCATTGAGAAAGGCGCGGCGGGTGAATTCGCCGGGCTCCGCCAAGCGTGCCCCCAAGGCCACACAGCGTGCCAGCAACATCCGCATCACCACGGGGCCGCCGTGCCCTTGTAGCTCTAGGACCTCTTCGCCGGTAAACGAGTGCGGTGCGGGGAAGTACAGCAGCAAGCCGTTGTCGATAGGCTGGCCTTGGTCATCGACAAAATCGGTGTGGTGGGCATAGCGCGGTTTGGGGGGCTTGCCGCCGGTCAGGGCGTGCGCCAGCGGCAGGAGCTGGTGGCCAGAAAGGCGAATCACCCCTACGCCGCCGCGTCCAGGGGCTGTGGCGATGGCGGCAATGGTGGGGGGCGTGGCGGGTGCGGTCATGGCAGGCTCTGTGGGGGAGGGACAAAGACAAACGCCCGACCCTAGTCAGGGGGTCGGGCGTTGCACAGGGGACAGCGTGGATTAGGCTTTTTTAGCCGCTTCTTGCCGTTCAATCTGTTTAGTGACGTACCACTGCTGGCTAATCGACAGGATGTTGTTCACCACCCAGTACAGCACCAAACCGGCGGGGAAGAAGAAGAACATGACCGAGAAAATAACCGGCATGATTTTCATCATCTTGGCCTGAATCGGGTCGGTAGGCGGGGGATTCAGGAAGGTTTGGGCAAACATGGTGATGGCCATGATGGCGGGCAAGATGTAGTAGGGATCAGGACGGGTAAGGTCATGAATCCAGCCGAGCCAAGGGGCTTGGCGCAGCTCGACCGAGGCCAGCAGTGCCCAATACAGCCCAATAAACACGGGGATTTGGATAACCACAGGCAAGCAACCGCCCAGTGGATTGACCTTTTCGGTCTTATACATTTCCATCACTGCTTGCTGGAACTTCATGCGGTCATCGCCGTGCTGGGCTTTGAGCCGCTCCAAGCGGGGGGCGAGGGCTTTCATTTTGCCCATAGAACGGTAGCTGGCCGCCGACAAGGGGTAGAACGCGGCCTTAATCAGCACGGTCAGCAACACAATCGCCCAGCCCCAGTTGTTTACCATGGCGTGCAGTTTTTCTAGCAGCCAGAACAGGGGGGTGGCAATCACCGTGACCCAGCCATAGTCTTTGGTCAGCACCAGACCTGGGGCGGTGGCTTCCATCGTGTGGGTGTCTTGCGGCCCTACAAACAAGGGCATGGTGAGGGTGTAGGTGGTGTTGGGGGCAATGGCAGGCAGGTCAACGACGGTGCCGGCAGAATACAGGCCATCAGCGACCGGCTTCATTTCAAAACGGCACCCTTCGGCAGACTGGCAGACGGTCTTGCCATCGGTGGTTTTGAGAATCCACGCGGAGACAAAATAGTGCTGCAACATGGCAATCCAGCCATTATCCGCTGCACGCGCGTATTCAGCTTTACCTTTGTCCAAATCTTCAAATTTGATTTTTTGGAACTTGCTGTTTTCGGTGTAAACCGCAGGGCCAGTGAAGGTGTAGGCCATCCGGCTTTCGCCTTCTGGGGCTTTGCCGTCACGCAACAGGCGGAAGTACGCCGAGGCGGCAAGGGGAATCGTGCCACGGTTATTCAGCTCATAGCGCACCTGAACTAGATAGCTGCCACGGGTAAATGTGTAGATTTTGCTGACCTCTACGCCATTGGCGGCAGGCGCAGTCAGGCGCACGTCTAGGCTGTTTTGTCCCTCGGCGAGGGTGTAGCTGGTTTGGGGCGCAGTAAACAGGGTTTTATGCGTGGGCAAGGCAGGGTTCCCTGCACTGACAAGGCCGGTTTGGGCAATGTAGGTGCGGTCTTTGCCCGATTCAAACAGGCGCAGGGGCTGTTGGTCGTTTTCGACAGCACTGTATTTGACCAGCTCTAGTTGCCGAACATCTCCGCCTAGGGTGTTGATGCTGACGTTAAAAGTGTCGGTTTTGATGGTGATGTCTTGCCCCGTAGCCAAGGGTGCGCTGGCCGCCGCAGCGGGCGTGCCGCCGGTTGCGGTGGATGCAGCGGTTGCAGTCGGGGTGACGCTTTGCGTGGCGACGGGTTTTTTGGGCGGTGGGGCGAAGTATTCTTGCCACAGCAGCAAAATGCCGAACGACAGCGCGATAAACAAAATGAGGCGTTTGGAGTCCATGTGGTGATGGCAACCGTGTGGAGAATGTTAAGGGACAGGATCGTAGCCGCTTTTACCCCAAGGGTGGCAGCGGCTTATCCGTTTGAGTGCTAACCAGCCGCCGCGTGCTGCGCCGTGCTTGCACAGGGCTTCTGCGGCGTAGGCTGAGCAGCTGGGGTGAAAGCGGCAGCTTGGCGGTCGCCAAGAGCTGATGGCTAACTGGTAGAAGCGGACAAGGAGGATGAGGAGGCGGGACATGGGGCGAGCTTCAGCAAAAGGGCGGTGAGCGCGGTATCAACATCGGCACGCTCGGTACGCCCAAAGCATTCGCGGGAACGCACCACAAGGTCAAAGCTTCCTAGCCGGTGTTGTTCGCGACGAAAAATTTCGCGGATGGTGCGTTTGATATAGTTCCGCGCCACCGCCCGTTTGTTGGTTTTTCGCCCAACAACTAAGCCTAAACGGGCGTGCCCCAAGCTATTGGGGCGGACGCAGACCTGTAACCAGCGTTGACCTCGGCACTGACGAAAACGAAAAACGGATGAAAAATCATCCGTTTTTAGAAGTCGCTGCGACCGGCAAAAGCGGTAAGCCAAGGGAGGCTTACAGACCGATGCGAGTGCGACCTTTGGCACGGCGGGCGCGGATGACCGAACGACCGCCGCGTGTCTTCATGCGAACCAAAAAGCCGTGGGTGCGTTTGCGGCGGATAACGGAAGGTTGGAAAGTGCGCTTCATGTGGGTAATCCTATGAAAAACAATGCAATAAACGCGGGATTAAACGGGCTGCGACGGGGTTTGTCAAGCGTTTTGTCCAAACGTGACCCTGAGTGGCGGGGCTGGCGTAAGCCCGCCTGTGGATAAGTTAAGGGGAGGCGGGTAGAATGATGCGCTTCTGGATGGATTGGAACGGCGGCATGTAGTTGACTGCGTCGGACTGCGTCCCCTTTACCCGCCGGCACTGGTGTTTGGCGGGTTTGTCGTCTTTACGCGGTAGCCCCATGACTGATTTACCTCCCCTCTGGCCTGCTTGCCTTGAACGCCTTGAAGCCGAGCTATCTGCACAGCAGTTCAATACTTGGATTAAGCCGCTGGTGTGTGAGCAGGGTGTTGAGGGGTATGTGCTGCTTGCGCCAAATCGCTTCATTATGCAGTTTATCAAGGAGCGTTTTCTGGGGCGTGTCCAAACGTTGGCTGCAGAAATCCTCGGCGAAGCGGTGCTGATAGAGCTTAAAAATGGCGCACCCAGTAAAGCTTCTGCGATGCCGGTGACGGCTCCCGAAGTGGTGAGCGTAGAAAATACCCCGATCAAGCCGACCCTGCCGCCCGCTTCTCGACCTGCTGCGGTGCAGGCCATTGGTACCGGGCACGATACAACTCGCCTGAATCCCTCTTTTACCTTTGATACCTTGGTGGCGGGTAAAGGCAACCAATTGGCACGGGCGGCAGCATTACAAATTTCTGAAAATCCAGGCGATAAGGCTTACAACCCGCTGTTTGTGTATGGTGGGGTGGGGCTGGGGAAAACCCACTTAATCCAAGCGATTGGTAATTTTGTCTTTCTGAAAAACCCCAAAGCGCGTATTCGCTACATTCACGCCGAACGTTACGTGGCCGATATCATGCGTGCCTACCAACATAAGGCGTTTGATGAGTTTAAGCGTTACTACCATTCGCTGGATTTGCTCTTAATTGACGACATCCAATTCTTTGCCGGCAAAAACCGGACGATGGAAGAGTTCTTCTATGCGTTCAATGCCCTGATTGAAGGGGGTAAGCAAGTCATCATGACCTGTGACACCTTCCCCAAGCAGATTGAGGGGATGGATGAGCGGCTTATCTCGCGTTTCTCGTGGGGGCTGACCGTGGAAATCCAGCCGCCAGAGCTCGAAATGCGGGTGGCGATTTTGATGAAGAAAGCCGAAGCCGACCATTTGAAGCTCGACCACAATGTTGCGTTTTTCATCGCTCAAAATGTCCGCTCCAATGTGCGTGAGCTAGAAGGGGCGTTAAAACGGGTGGTGGCCTATTCGCGCTTTACCCATCAGCCGATTGAGCTGGAGCTAGTCAAAGAGGCTCTCAAAGATATTTTGGCCGCCGGCAATCGGGTGGTTTCTGTTGATGTGATTCAAAAGACGGTGGCGGATTACTACAAAATTAAGCTGTCTGATATGCACAGCAAAAAGCGTAGTCGTGACATTGCACGGCCTCGGCAGGTGGCAATGGCCTTGTCTAAAGAGCTGACACAGTTGTCTTTACCGAATATTGGTGGGGCTTTTGGCGGCCGTGACCACACGACGGTGCTCCATGCCTGTAAAACCATCAACGAGATGCGCAACACCGATGGCACGATTGAGCGGGACTACAACGCGCTGCTTCAAATGCTTAAAAACTGAATAGATTAAAAGGATTTTGACCATGCATATTTTGCAAGCCGAACGCGATGCCCTGCTAAAACCCCTAAACGCGGTGACGGGGATTGTCGAACGCCGCCATACCTTGCCTATTTTGGCCAATGTGCTGATTGAAAAGCGGGGCGAGGCGTTGACCTTTTTGGCGACGGATTTGGAAATTCAAATCACCACCACTTCGGCAGGGACGGCGGCGGGTGGAGATTTTTGCCTGACGACTTCGGCTAAAAAATTGCAGGATATTTTGCGTGCCTTGCCCGATAACGCCACGGTGTCGCTCGACCAACAAGACGGCAAGCTGGCACTCAAGGCCGGTAAGAGTCGGTTTAATTTGCAAACTCTACCCGCAGAAGATTTTCCGTTGATTACGGTTAATCACGACGCATTGGCTTCTTTGTCTTTGCCGCAAAAGGTGCTGAAGACTTTGCTGTCTAAAGTCCAATACGCGATGGCGGTGCAGGATATTCGCTACTATCTCAACGGTTTGCTACTGATTACCGATGGTGACCAGCTCCGTTTGGTGGCCACGGATGGGCATCGCTTGGCTTTTGCCAGTCATACGCTAGAAGGGGCTGCTTTGCCGAGAGCAGATGTCATCCTGCCACGTAAAACAGTGGTAGAGCTGGCTAAGCTGTTAGCCGATAGCGAAGAGCCGGTGGCGATTGAGTTGCTGCCGAATCAGGCGCATTTCCAGTTTGGGCAATCCACCATCGTGTCGAAAGTGGTGGAGGGCAAATTCCCTGACTACAACCGTGTGATTCCGCTGGATAACGATAAAATTCTGCGTCTAGACCGCGTGGTGTTTTTGCAGGCTTTGCAGCGTGCTGCGATTTTGGCGAACGAAAAATTCCGAGGGGTGCGTTTGCTGTTGGCGGATGGGCGTTTGTCTATTCAGTGCACCAACAGCGAGCAAGAAGAAGCCGAAGAAGAGCTGGAAGTGGCGTATACCGGCGAGCGTCTAGAGATTGGTTTTAATATCAACTATCTGACCGATGTGCTGACCAACCTGCCCGCAGAGACCTTCCACCTAGCGTTTGGCGATGCGAATCGCAGTGCCTTGTTTACGCTGCCTGATGCGACTGACTTTAAATATGTCGTGATGCCGATGCGTATCTAAGCGCGTGTTCAAAGTCTCACTGGCACTGGGAGGCGAAATGTGCAAAGAAAGCGGCGTTTGGACTGAGTCCACACGCAGTTTTTACACATTTCAACGTAGGATTACCCGAGCCTCGCAGACCTTGAACAGGTTCTAAACCTTTGCGAGCCCTCCCTTTACCGCAGTGGGGGGCGTAGTATTTTTATTGACCCCGCTGTCGGCACACGCCCAGTGGCTTAATCAAGATTGAAGACCCGTGTATGAGTGAGCAGGACTACGACTCCAGTAGCATCAAAGTGCTAAAAGGGCTTGATGCCGTCAGAAAACGCCCCGGTATGTATATCGGTGATACCTCCGATGGGACAGGGCTGCACCACATGGTCTTCGAGGTGCTGGACAACGCCATTGATGAGGCCTTGGCGGGGCATTGCAACACCATTCGCGTGTCGATTAATCCTGATGAGTCGATTACGGTAGAAGACAATGGTCGTGGCATTCCGGTGGATATTCACCCCGAAGAAGGACGGTCGGCGGCAGAGGTCATCATGACGGTGCTCCACGCAGGCGGGAAATTTGACAGCAATAGCTACAAAATTTCGGGCGGCTTGCACGGGGTGGGTGTGTCGGTGGTGAATGCACTCTCAGATTGGCTGCGGCTGAAGGTTTGGCGTAATGGTCAGGCACACGAGCTGGAGTTCCGCCGTGGGGATGCAGTGGCTCCGTTGCGCGTGATTGGGCCAAGTAGTCATCGCGGCACAGAAATCACCTTCCGCGCGTCAGAAGAAACCTTTGGCAAGATTGAGTTCCACTATGAGTTGTTGGCTAAGCGGATTCGCGAGTTGTCCTTTCTCAATAATGGGGTCGGCATTGTCTTGCACGACAAACGTTCTGGCAAAGAAGAGAATTTTTCGTTCTCCGGTGGTGTGGCGGGCTTTGTGCAGTATATGAACCGGAACAAGGCGGCCTTGCACCCTAAGGTGTTCTACGCAATGGGTGAGCGGGATGGCATGACGGTTGAAGTTGCCATGCAGTGGAACGATAGCTACCAAGAGTCGGTGCAGTGCTTCACCAACAATATCCCTCAGCGGGATGGTGGGGCGCATTTGACGGCGTTGCGTGCAGTCTTGACCCGTACATTGAACAGCTATATCGAAAAGAATGAATTGGCCAAGAAGGCCAAGGTTGAAACGGCAGGTGACGATATGCGCGAAGGGCTCACCTGCGTGCTATCTGTCAAAATCCCTGACCCGAAGTTCTCTAGCCAAACCAAAGATAAGCTTGTTTCGTCAGAAATCAGCCCCGTGGTGCAAGAAGTGGTGGGCGAGAAGCTGTCCGAGTTCCTGTTGGAGCAACCGGCGGATGCCAAAATTATCTGCGGCAAAATTATTGATGCTGCTCGGGCGCGTGAGGCTGCACGCAAGGCGCGTGAAATTACCCGTCGTAAAGGGGTGATGGACGGCTTGGGCTTGCCCGGGAAGCTGGCTGACTGCCAAGAAAAAGATCCCGCTATGTCCGAACTGTATCTAGTAGAAGGGGATTCGGCGGGCGGCTCTGCCAAGCAGGGGCGTGACCGTAAGTTCCAAGCGATTTTGCCACTGAAGGGCAAAATCCTGAACGTTGAGCGTGCGCGGTTTGACAAAATGTTGGCCAGCCAAGAGGTAGCCACGCTGATTACTGCGCTGGGTACGAGTATTGGCAAGGACGACTATAACCCTGAAAAACTACGCTATCACCGCATTATCATCATGACCGATGCGGACGTGGACGGCTCACACATTCGTACCCTGCTGCTGACGTTCTTCTACCGGCAAATGCCCGAGCTGATTGAGCGTGGGCATATCTATATTGCGCAGCCCCCACTCTATAAAGTGAAGCACGGCAAAACGGAGCAGTACATTAAGGACGAAAGTGACCTTAATCAGTATTTATTACGAGTCGCACTGTCCAACGCACAGCTCTTCCCCGCAGAAGGTGCGGAGCCGCTGGTAGGGGAAGCCTTGGGTGAAATCGCACGGCAGTATCTATTGGCACAAAATGTCATTGAGCGCGAAAGCCGTGCCATTGATGAGGGCGTCTTGAATGCTTTGCTGCGCCTTGACCCGATTGCACTGAAAACAGAGCATGAGGCACAAGCGGCACTGGCGGGATTAGCCGGTGTGGTGTCGGCTGAGATTGCGTTGAGCTTGTTGCCGGACGAAAAGAATGGTGGCTTCCTGATGCGCATCATTCGCCAGCTGCACGGCAATGTGATGACAACCTATCTTGACCAAGACTTTTTGGAGTCAGGAGACTACGCCCAGATTAAAGCGACGGCTGTCCTGCTCAAGGGCTTGCTGCGTGAAGGCGCACAGGTTAAGCGCGGCGAGCAGGGTCGGCTGGTGAGTAGCTTTGGTGAGGCACTGACATGGTTGCTGGGCGAGGTGAGACGCGCCATCAATATCCAACGCTATAAAGGGCTAGGGGAAATGAACCCTGCACAGCTTTGGGAAACAACGATGGATCCTACTGTGCGTCGCTTATTGAAGGTGCGGGTTGAGGATGCCATGACGGCAGATGATGTATTCACGACATTGATGGGTGACCAAGTTGAGCCGCGTCGCCAATTTATCGAGCGCAACGCCTTAATTGCCCGAAACGTCGATATTTAAGTTGTTATAAAACAGTGTGTTATTGATTTTTT
>ERZ650307.21-NODE-21-length-67090-cov-6.164257_pt1 | contig 67090 bp, 58 predicted proteins | sample MGYA00376243_ERZ650307 | MGnify/ENA primary metagenome ERZ650307 (study PRJEB26733, sample SAMN07839242) | wastewater metagenome | biome: urban; feature: artificial channel; material: waste water | place: USA: North Carolina | collected 2016-03-31 ... | reverse complement strand
AAGCAAAAGACTACTACGCATTAAATAACGCACGTGGTGATCAAATTTATATCGTAGGTAGCCAACCGATTTACACCTCAAACTCAAGTTATGGTACTAGATACATGGTAACCGTAAAAGTTGTAAATGGTTCGCAAGTTCATGCTTATAAAATTGAACTATTACCCGATAGAAATGGATCCTACTATGTTTTAAGAGATGGTCTAACCTTTGCATCGAATGAAAGAAATGAAATTTTCCATCAGGCAGTGTTACAAGTTTATCGTAACCAGCAGAACGGTATTTACTAGTCCTTAGTGATTTTCCCCCTTAATTGCAATAAATAACCACCTAGGCAAAATAGCTTAGGTGGTTTTCGCTATGTAAGACATGGCGGTTTTATTCCCCCACTCACATAAAGAAGAGCCTTCGACAGAGATGCGAAGTGCGCATTTCGGAGAGAAGCGCGCAAGCACTCTGTCGAAGGCTCCTTTCTATTATGCAAACACTCTGTTAAAGGCTCCTTTCATTTCATAAGATAATCTAAGGGCTGTACCAAAATGGCTAAGCTCTTTCCTCTATATTTCTATATTCTCCGCATTCCGTACAATATTTTTCCCAGTATTATGAAACTCAACATTCCGGAACACAACATTTCCAAAGGGATTATCCGCTGTAGTATCAAGCACTACGCCAGGATATTTAGGATTACCGAAAATAACGCTATTTTCCACATTCACGTCATAGAAACGGCCCGGTGCCGTAGCCGGCGTGTAATCGTAGTTGCCGTTCGGGTCACGGTAAGTCGTAGACAACGAAATAGCCGGTCCATGGGGATGCGCCACAATATTGCGGTCAAAAGTAACATTACGCGCGCCGCCGCCCACGGTAGCTCCCGTCTTCAGACGCAGCGCCGTATCGGTGCCGTCAAAAACGGAATCGGCCACGTGAATGTCTTGAATCCAGCTGCCCGTGTGGCTTCCCACAGCCATGCCGCCGTGCCCGCGCCGGAAGAACGTATTATACACGCGAATATCCGACGTCGGCGCCTTATTAGCCGCCTTCAGACCGAATCCGGCACTGAGGTCAACCGCATCGTCGCCCGTGTCGAGCCGCGAGTTATCCACCAGCAAATGTTGCCCCGTAAAATCAATACCGTCGCCATTATTGGTGTTATACGTGTGAATGTCCGTGTTGTACAAGGTCACGTTCCGCCCAGACGCCACAATCATATGCAGCGCCGGATTGCGCAGCGTCACGCCGTCGATATAGACATTCTCAACATTGTTTAATTTCAGCGTCGATGAACGAGCCAAAAAGGCATTGTGAAATGAAAAGCCTTCTTTTTCCGCAGCTTTCACTTGTTCGTAAGCCCCAACGCCAGCCTGCTCAAGAGACGTCGTCTTCGTAAAACGCATGTATTCGTCTTTGTTTTCCACCGTTTTCCAACCGTTACCATCAATAGTACCAGACCCAACGATGCGAAGATTCTTTACGTTATCCGCATTTATGAGCCCATGATAGCGCTTATCAGCCCCCAACTTCAAATCAGCAGGATTAGCCGATTCTTTCAGCACTGCACCCTTATCCAGATGAATAGTCATGTTATTTTTCACAAAGAGAGCGCCGCTTAAGAACGTGCCCTTCGGAATTTCCACAACGCCGCCTTCAGGCACCGCATCAATCGCTTGCTGAATCGCCTTCGTGTTCATCGTCTTGTCATCGCCCACCGCGCCGTAAGACAAAATATTCACCGTTTTCGGCGTTGCCGTCGTTGTCACCGTCGCCATAGCCGCGTCCTTTGAAATAACCCCCTTATCGCTAACAGACTTCACGCTAATGTTGTACGTATGATTCGCCTCTAAATTCGTCAACTTATACGTATGCGCCTTCAAAGCCGGCAACCCCTGCCCCTCATACGACTTCCGGAACTCTGCAATCGAAGCCGCCCCATACGTACTAGGCGTCGTATCCGTAGAACCCACCTGCTTACCATCCACATAAACCTTATAATACGCCGCCTGCGATGCATCCTTCGCCGGACCATCCCACTCAATCAGCGCCTCCTTATCACTCACCGAAGCCGGCACCACTGCCACACGACTCGGCGGCGCCACCGCATACACCTGTGAAACAACCCCAGCTAACCCCAATACAGCAACACCCAAAACAGCCGCCGATAACCTCTTGATACTAAATTTATTCATAGAGAGCCTCTCTTTCTTACAATACATACTTACCTAGCATAAAAACTCCCTATGAAACCCTCATGAAACACCCTTCCCATAAACGCGTACCTACAACTAGCCGGCGAGGCCGAACGGCCAAGACGGCGCCTTTCCTGTAATACTTTCCCTTAGCTAGCCGGCGAGGCCAATCGGCCAAGACGGCTCCACGCATGTGACACAGCAGTTTTGTGTACAGCCCGCTCAGCATATCTTCACAGAAAAAGCAAAAGAGCCTTTAACAGAGATGCGAAGTGCGCATTTCGAAGAGAAGCGCGCAAGCACTCTGTTAAAGGCTCTCACCTTTTTCATAAGATAACCTAAGGGCTGTACCAAAACGGCTAGGCACTATGATAAGCGCCGTCAAGCCACTACAGCCCGAGCGGCTATCCTATGAATGCTATTGGTGCGCCCAAGAGGAATCGAACCTCCGACACACAGTTTAGGAAACTGTTGCTCTATCCTACTGAGCTATGAGCGCATGTGTTTGATGTGAATATTCTCGTCACCATTACTATTACTATGTGAGTAATTTCAAATTCTATTATATACACTGTGGTTAGACCTGGCAACCATTAACTAATCCACAGAGTTATCCACTAAATTGTGGACTTATTCACTGTTACATTTACTTACACACATGGTTATGAACAACATATCCACAGAATTTTAACATTTTCTGTGGATATGTCGCTTATTTCACCTGTGATTATTTTGGAAAATGCATTACGCCGTCGATTTCCACAGGACGACTCCAATCCACCTGAACGTCCGTCGTGGTCCATAAGCGCGTTAACGCTAATTTCAAATCGTCAAGGGATGCTAAGGGCTGCACCGTTACTGTTTCGTATTCGTTTAATCCCGTTGCATTTTCTAAGGTGCGTGGTGCCTGCAAATAAGCTTCTACCTTGGCAGTCCATTCCGGATCAGGCAATACAACCGTCGCTTCTTTCGTTGCTTCGTCGTACGCGATATAGCCTCGTTCGTCTACTCCGTAATGGATTGCATAATATACCCGTTCACTCATTGCCGTAACCTCTTTCTTATGTGATGTTAAGATAGTACATTCTTCTACCTTACTATTTAATCACAAAAGTGCCCTGTCTAGCAATCTCAAATCACTTTCAATTTACTTTAAAATTTACTTTAAAATTCGTTCGTAAATGTGAACGTCCAACAATTGGCCGGCTTTGAAGCCTACTTCGTGCATAGTGCCAACTTTCGTAAAGCCAAAGCGTTCGTGCAAATGGAGGCTTGCTTCATTAGTGCCCGTGATGAGTGAAATGACGTTGTGCGTCACCGCATCAGCTTCGGCATAATCTAAAACAGCCTTCATCATTTGTTTACCAAGGCCTTGGCCTCTAAATTCACGGTCAATATATAACGATAATTCTACGGTGCTGTCGTACGCTGCTTTTTCGTTAAAGGTGGACAAGGACACATAACCGCCAATGCGACCGTTTTGTTCCGATACCAACAGCGGATGGTTTTTAATATTGTGCGCCGCGAACCATGCATCGGCTACGGCACCTTCGCGCGGTGCCGTATCAAAGGTAGCGACGCCATTAAGTACTTCGTCATTGTAGATAGCTAAGATAGCCGGTAAGTCTTCTTTCGTGGCCACACGAATGGTCCATGCGGAGCTGTTCATTTCACTCATAGTCGTAGATCCTTTCTCTCAAACGCTAAAAATTATGTGAAAAAAGCCTGCCAATCCCCTCCGATTGACAGGCTTTTGAGACACCAAGGTACATCAATTACAGGCCCTTTCAAGCCATCAACGAATCGACACGCCATTGTGTCTTGGTATATTATAATTCCTTACGCTTTATAGTATACCGCATACATGACAGGAAGTACAACTAAAGTTAGCACAGTGGCCACTAAAAGTCCGCCACTGAAGGCAATGGCCAGCGGTGACCAGAAGGCGCTGCTCATGAGTGGCACCATGCCTAAAATGGCCGCCATAGCGGTTAACATGATAGGTCTAAAGCGCAATACGGCGGAGCTTACGATAGCGTCATAGGTGGATTGGCCGTCTTTGCGATGTACTTCAATTTGGTCTATTAAAATAATGGAATTTCGGATAATCATGCCGCTTAAGGCGATAATCCCCAGCACCGCCATGAAGCTTAGCGGTGTTCGGGTCACAAGCATGGTTAAAATAACCCCAATGAGCCCTAAGGGCGCAGTGAGCATAGCCATAATCATGAGGGGGATTTTCTTAAGCTGGAACATGAGGACGGTCATGATGACAAAGATCATGGCCGGCAACGGTACCTTTAGGTTATCTAAGGCCGTTACGCTCTTCTCAGCAGCGCCATCCATTTGGATGGTATAACCGGCCGGCAAGGAGTCACGCAGGGGTTGTAGGGCCTTATAGACGTCTTCTTCGGTGGAATTGGCCATAACCCATGGCGGTACATTGCCGTGAACAGTAATGGTGGGTGTCATATCGCGGTGCCAAAGAATGCCATTTTCTTCACCCATAGAGATAGTGGCGATTTGGTCCAGCGATACATACGCACCGGACGAGGTCTGAATCGGTATATCCTTCAATTTTGCCAGGTCCGACTGGGCATTGCCGCTTAGCTTAAACACGATAGGCACGGTACGGTTACTTTCGTAGTATTCGCCAACCTTAAGACCAGAAATCTTGCTCTGTAACTCTAAAGCTACATGGTAGCTGTCGATGCCCATAAGGCGCGCCTTTACCGGGTCTACAGTAACGCGGGCTACCGGTTCGCTTTCCGGCCAGTCTTCGCCAACCTCCGTTACATCCGGCGTCTTCGCCAGCTGCGCCTTCACATCATTGGCGATAGTCCGTAATTTCACCGGATCAGGTCCGGATACACGGAGCATAATCGGATATTTCGACGGTGGGCCGGTCTGGATATACTGAATATTCACTAAGGACGACGGGAATTTTTCCGCCAGCTCCTTGGTCAGCGAATTATATAAGGCGTTGCGATCGTCCACGGATTTGGCGACGATAACGTACTGCATAAAGTTATTGCGCTGTACTTCCGGGTCGATGGTTAAAATAAAACGCGGCGCCCCTTCGCCTACATAGGCGGAGTATTTTTCAATACGGTCGTCTCCTTTAAGGAGTTTATCCAGTTGCTCGGACTGGGCCTTCGTAAAGGCTAGAGACGAGCTTTGTGGGAATTGCACAGACACCACTAATTCCGGACGCGTTGCGGCCGGGAAGAATTCTTTCTTGATGAGTGGGGTCGCAATTAAAGACAGGATAAAGAGACCACCAACAGCACCTAATACGATGCGCCGATGAGAGAGCGCCCAATGAAGGAAATCTTCAAATTTGGCATAGAATACCTTTTGTAGCTTTTCCTGCCGTGTTTCTTTGGCATGATGTTGCTCTTCTTGCACTAAGGAATACGCCAATACCGGGCTTACCAATACGGACGCCAGCCACGATAAGAGCAACGCCATAGCGACTACGATAAATAACACATGGGTAAATTCGGCCGTCGTGCCTTTAGAAATGCCGACGGGCAGAAAACCGGCACAGGTGATAAGAGTACCACTGAGCATGGGCATAGCGGTGCTCTTGTACGCCGCCGTCGCCGCCGACGTGCGGTCCAGCCCTTGCTCCAGTTTTACCTTCATCATTTCTACGACGATAATGGCATCATCCACGAGGAGGCCTAAGGAGATGATGAGCGCCCCTAGGCTTACCTTGTGAAGGTCGATGCTGTCTAAATACATACCCACAAAGGTGGTAGCCACAACGACCGGAATGGTGAGGGCTACGACGACGCCACTGCGAACACCTAAGGAGAAGAAGCTAACCGCCAATACGATGATAATCGCTTCAAACAGCGAATGGGTAAATTCACTGATAGAGTCTTCTACGACTTTTGGCTGGTCTGATACGAGGTCTACGTTGAGCCCCAACGGTAGCTGGCCTTTAATAGAATCCAGCTTAGCCTGTAAATCTTTACCAAATTGGATATTATTAGCCCCCGGTTCCATGGACACGGCAATGCCGATGCCAGGCTGCCCGTTATAGTAGAATGACGGCGTTTCCGGCTGCTGGTAGTCCAGTTTTACGTCTGCCAAATCACCGAGTCGCAGCGTCTGGTTGTTGATTTCAAGAGGCATATTGCGAATGGCATCGAGGTTATCGAAGAGGCCATTAATGCGCACAAAGACGGTGGTGGTGTTCGTCGACACCGTACCGGCAGGCACCATAGCACTTTGCTGCTTCAAGGCATTGACGATGTCCTGGCTACTTACGTGGTACGCGCTAAGCTTATCCTTATCAAAGCGCACGTAAATACGCTGGTCCTGCACGCCTTTAAGCTGAATGTTCTTCACGTGCGGCACTGTCAGGAGCGCACGCTTAATCTGTTCCGCATAGGCGCGCTGTTCTTCCTTGGTGTAGCCCTTGCCGGTAACGGCGTAAATCGTGCCGAACACGTCGTCGAACTGGTCATTGATCATCGGCCCTTGCACGCCAGACGGCAAATTATGCCACTCGTCGTTGATCATTTGCCGCGCCTGGGTCCAGGTCTGCTTAATGTCCGACGCCGGCACAGTTTCCTTTAGATTAATATAAATAACGGCTTTTTCACCGTCCGTAAAGCTTTTGGTGTAGTCCAGCCCCGGTAGGTTCCGCAGCTTTTCTTCCAGCTTATCCGTCACCTGTGACGACGTTTGCTCCGGCGAAGCACCGGGCCAGGAAGCGGCTACTACCATCGTTCGAATGGTGAAATTAGGATCCTCCATGCGCCCTAGGTTAAGAAAGGAGAACACACCTAAGGTGAAGAACATGGCGATAAAATAATAAATGATGGATTTATGACGCAGTGCCCATTCGGCTAGGTTAAACTTTTTCATGTGCGCACCGCCTCACCATCTGTGAGCTTGTCCGTACCGGCGGTCACTACGCGGTCACCGACCTTTAAGCCGTCGATGACGGTAATGCTGTCATTGCCGAAGGAACCGGTGGTAATGGTCACCAGGTGAACCTTGCCATCGCGGACGACGAAGACCTGTGCTTTGCCGCCTTTATTAGGCTGACCGTCGCCTTGACCGGTTACGGGATGGACCACGCCTTGATTCATAGTATCGCTGGTAGCCGTGCTATTCCCGTCCTTACCATTGGTACGAGCCGCGTCGTTAGGACCCACTAAGGCCGTAAGCGGAATGGAAACCTGACTGGCTTTAGCACCGGTAAAGCTTACGGACGCGGTCATGCCTAAACGCACCGTCGCCGGTGGATTTTGCAGGGCAATCTTCACGGTATACGTACGGGCTACCGGGTCTGGCACCGGCGTTATTTCACGAACTGTACCTTGTACGGTAACACCAGGCAGTGCCCAGAAGGTAATGGATGCCGGCGTGCCTACCGTTACGGAGCCTAAGAGCTGTTCCGGCAAGGCAATCACCGCTTCCGGTTCGTCACCAACAGCCATGGAGCCTACGCTCTGACCGGCTGCTACGACTTGACCGACTTCCAGTGTCCACGCCGTAATAATGCCATCAGAAGGCGCTACGAGCTGCGTATAGCCGTATTGGTTCTGACTGGTGCTTAACGATGCCTGCGCCTGCTGTAACTGCGCCGCAGCCACTTTATAGGCGTTTTCTGCCTGGTCTAACTGCAATTGGCTAATAGCCTGCTGCGCATAAAGCTGACGATAGCGGTTCACATTGGTAGCCGCCAAATCATACTGGGACTGCGCTGCCGTTACGGCCCCTTGGGCGTTCGTAATTTGGTTAGCCATATCGCTCTGGTTCAGCGTTGCCAACACCTGACCGGCCTGCACCGTATCGCCAATAGTTACATTTTTCGCAATAACGCGCCCACCGACCTGAAAGGCCAATGACGTTTCATTGCGGTTTCGGATAGTTCCCCCAAAACTACCGTCACCATTGGTACTCGCTGTCCCTACTACAACAGTTTTCACCAACGGTGGCTGTGTCGCTGCCTGTTTGTCACTGCCGCAGCCACCCACTAATCCGGCTAAGACAGTTAACATGACGCCTACCGTTAACATCACTGGTAAACGGCGCCAGCATTTGAGATTCATAGTGGTAACCTCCCTATCTTCTTTTCATTTCACAAGACAAAGTACCGTTGAGCTCGCTTTTATAGCTAACTCCTGGTACTGACAACACGTTTTTCAGTACCATTATAGCATGATAAGTAGCAGATTTAAACTGGTAATCTAAACAAAAAGTCACCCAAATTTAATTGCTAAATAAATAAAATTTTTGTGAAATAATTTGCCATAAATCCGCATTGTTACTATAGAAAAAGCACCTAACGACATAAGCGCTAGGTGCTGTAGTTTATTCTTTTGTTTCGTTGTCTTCCGGTTCTTCCGTCGGTGGTTCGTAGGTGACCATAACCTTATCGATACGCACATTGTCCATGTCCATAATTTCAAAGGTATAGGTATCCCACACGCACGTGTCGGTTTCCTTCGGAATGCGGCCAAAGAGGTAGGTCAAGAAGCCACCCATGGTCTTATACAAATCATCCTCTTCGCCGGGCAACGGCTTGTTAATATGGAAGAAGTCCTTGAATTCATCGATGTTCAAAAGGCCATCGACGAGCCACGTATTTTCACTGCGACGCAAAATACGGTTTTCTTCTTCTTTGATTTCCGCTTCGCCGGACGGCAATAAGCCAACGAGGCGTTCCATAATGTCGTGAAGGGTGATGAAACCGCTAAAACCGCCGTATTCGTCAAGTACCACCGCTTCGTGAATCCCTTCGGAGCGGAATACTTCTAACAGCTTCATCAAACTAATGGATTCCGGCACCATAACCGGCTTGCGAAGGCACTGTTTTACGAGAGCCCGCAAGGAAATATGGCTGTGACAGCGCATATTGGCGGCAAACACATCAGCTACGACCACAAGGCCTTGCAAATCGTCCAACGAATCGAGGCCTACAGGCAAGCGATAGTGATTGGAATTACACAGCATGTCTTCGATTTCGTCGTCACTGCTGTTAAGATCAAGCCATTTCAGCTGCGTACGCGGCGTCATGGCATCACCGGCACTGAGGTCCGCCAAGCGGAACACATTATCTACCAGCTTCGGTTCTTCTTTTTCAAAAGCACCGAGCTCAACGCCTTGGGTGAGCATTTTGTTGATTTCAGATTCTGTAACCGGCGCTTCTTCCTTTTCCTTCACGCGCAGCACGCGGCGCAACAGGAAGTCCGTCGAAAAGCTAAGCAAGCTAACCAGCGGCTTAGCGAAAATAGCAAAATAATGCATAGGCACGGCCATAATCATGGCAATCCGTTCCGGCGAGTTGTACGCCAGGCGCTTCGGCACTAATTCGCCGACGACCAACGACAAATAGGTAGTCAACGATACGATTACGATAGGACTTACCGTATCTGCGTACGGTGCCAACCAAAGCCAATGGCTCTTAATGGCTCGCGACAACGGTTCCGACAAGGCGGCCCCTGAATATAGACCGGTAACAATACCGATTAAGGTAATACCGATTTGAATGGTGGAAAACATCTGATTGGGATTATCCGCCAATTGAATGGCCCGTTTAGCGCCGCTGCTGCCTTTATCGGCTTGCTCCTCCAGGAGCCCCTTCCGGGCATTTACCACCGCTAATTCCGTCATAGAAAATATACCGTTAGCCACAATCAATAGGAGAATAATCAAAATCTCCAAACCCACGTCACCGTCCACCGACTCATCACGCTCCTCTTTGCTATAAGTGAACTGTTTTATAATCCATAGTATATCACATTTTCTTGCACCGCGGCAGTGGTAAAATAAACAGCCTCCTCCTACGAGTCGTCCTGTATATAGCAAAAAACGTGCTAAGAAAGTATCCTAGCACGCTTTGCAGCAAAAACAGTCTTGTTACGTAAAATTGTATCAAAAAATTAATGAGCCATTTCGTGTTTGATGAACGTACCGTTACGAAGCTCGCTCATGGCAGTTTGCAATTCTTCGTTGGTATTCATCACAACCGGACCGGCCCAAGCAACCGGTTCTTTCACCGGCGGTGCCATCATGATAAGCACATGAGCTTCACCGCCCGTAGCGGTAAGTGTCAGCGTATCGCCATCACCTAAATGAGCCGCCGTTTTGGTCGGTATTACCTTGTCCTGTACCGTTACAGCACCGTCTAAGGTAAAGAACATAACCGAGTCTTCCGTAGCGGTTGGTACGGAGAAGGTAGCGCCGTCCTGTAAGTATACATGATAGTAATTAAGCGGCAAATACTTGCCCGTAAAGCCTTTGGCTTCGCCATAGGAACCGGCTAAGACGCGGAGCCAACCACCGTCGATGGTCACTTCCGGAATCTGCTGATTCGTAAAGCCCAGGCTGTCGCGGTGACGCATAGCCCCTTTGTACACATAGCTAATAGTTTCAATGCCGCGATGCGGATGCATAGGGAAACCGGCAATGTAGTCATCCGGATCATAGCTATCGAAGGAATCGAGCATCAAAATCGGGTCGTATTCCGTCGTCGTCCCATTGCCTAATACGCGGACCAAATGAACACCGGCACCATCAACAGTTCGTTGGCCTTGCACGGTAGCTCGTACAGTTCGTTCCATAAAATTCACTCCTTATAAAATACTGGTTACTTGTGTAAAAATCTATTTTATACTGACTGTTACGTTTTACTTCTTTACAATAGTTTTATATCGTACTATATATTTTATACCATCTATATTGATGTTTGTCAATATGAAGGTAGCGTCCGTTAACAGACTTTGACGACCGACGTGTTAATGGCTTAAAAGTAGGTAAAATAAAAGCACCGCTTTGCCGATAATGGGGAAATTATCGGTAAGGCGGCGCTTTCCTATATATAGTCATCAACCGACGGTATAGTATTTGCAGTGTGTGGGAGTTATACCATTGCCTATTGATTTATGCAAGCTACCAGTAAAGCCTACTATTCCATTTGATTAGAGGTTTTCTTTCTACCTATACTATATACCTGTTCTTGATTTATTACTAGCATAATTAGAGATAATTCACGAATCGTGTTTTCTCACAGTATACGCAAGAGCGATATCTTTAAATAGATATAATTAGAGATTTATTGATAATAGACTAGGAGCCGTTGATAAAAAAAATAGTTTAATTACCAAAAACAGCCCCATTGCTGACCGCAAGGCCAACAACGAGGCTGTTTATTTCAAAGAAAAAATTCTGTATTCAATAAATTGTACACTGTTAACGAACAGTTAGACGGCAAAATTATTTTTCAAAATCGCGGTCCAAGTTAACTTCCTTCAACGGCACAATTTTGGTCTTACGAGTCCATTTGTAACCGAAGTACGTAGCGAGGAATACCGGGATACCGATGTACGCAACGCTGACGCCATACCAGTCAATGGTTTCACCCGTGAAGGCCGAGTAGTTCTGACCGGCCATGATAACCAAGCACAAGAGGATGGCAAAGATGGGGCCAAAGGGGAAGAAGGTCGCTTTGTACGGAATTTCGTCCAAGCTGCGGCCCTGCGCCTTGAAGGCACGACGGAAGCGGTAATGCGCAATGGCAATACCGAGCCATGCAATGAAACCACTCATGCCGCTGATGTTAATGAGCCAGTTGTATGCCGTACCTTCGCCGATGAGGCTGGTAAGGAACGCGAACAAACCGAACGCAGACGTAGCGAACAACGCCGGCACCGGCACGCCACGAGAGTTAAGCTTCGTGAATACCTTCGGCGCGCGGCCGTTTTTAGCCATAGCGTATAACATACGCGTAGATGCATACAAACCGGAGTTACCGGCCGACAATACAGCGGTTAAGATAATAGCGTTGATGAAGCTAGCTGCAAAGGCAAAGCCGAAGCGGTCAAGCACCAAGGTGAACGGGCTAATAGCAACGTTTTCAACGCCGGATTTCAACAGGTTCGGATCGTTATACGGAATAAGGAAACCGATAACGACGAAGGAACCGATGTAGAATAACAAAATACGCCAGAAAATGGAGTGGATAGCACGAGGAATCGTCTTTTCCGGATTTTCGGCTTCACCGGCTGCAACGCCGATAAGCTCGGTACCCTGGAAGGAGAAACCGGCTACCATGAAGATGGCCAAGATCGAGCCAAAGCCACCTACGAACGGTGCTTCGCCGCGGGTCCAGTTTTCAAAGCCCGGCGACGTACCACCAATACCTAAGATCAACAAGGTCCCTACGAATAGGAAAATAAAAACGGTAATAACCTTCATGCTGGAGAAGAAATATTCGCTTTCACCAAAGGACCGTGTAGACAGGTAATTCATCAAAAACAGGCCTAACAGGAAGAGCGCTGACCAGACGATGGCCGGAATGTCCGGGAACCAGTATTTCATAATCAACGCGCCGGCTACCAATTCGGCAGCCAAGGTAATAGCCCAGTTAAACCAATAGTTCCAGCCTAAGGCAAAGCCGAAAGCCGGGTCAACATACCGCGATGCATAGGTGCCAAAGGAACCGGATACCGGTAAATAGGTGCCCATTTCCCCCAAGCTGGTCATTAAAAAGTACACCATAATACCGATAAATGCATACGCTACCAACGCACCGCCAGGTCCGGCAGTACTTACTGTTTCGCCGCCAGCTACGAAAAGCCCTGTCCCGATAGCGCCACCTAAGGCGATCATGTTCATGTGTCGGGATTTCAGGCTACGGCGAAGTTTTTCTTCAGATCCTACTTCACTCATGTGGATTCCTCCCTCTCTTATAAGTCGAGATTGCGTACCAGTTTGGCGTTATCTTCGATAAACTTACGACGCGGTTCGACTTTGTCACCCATGAGGACGCTGAAGATTTTATCCGCTTCGATGCTGTCTTCTAAGCTAACTTGCAAAATGGTTCTATTTTCCGGATTCATCGTCGTTTCCCACAGCTGTTCCGGATTCATTTCACCAAGACCTTTGTAACGTTGAATCGTAATATTGTCGCGACCAACTTCGTCAAGCTTAGCTGTCATTTCCGCATCACTGTACACATACCAATGGCTCTTGCCTTTTTTGATCTGGTACAACGGCGGCTGCGCAATATACACCCGACCTTCTTCGATTAACGGCTTCATGTAGCGATAGAAGAAGGTTAATAATAAAGTCCGAATGTGGGCGCCGTCTACGTCCGCATCGGTCATGATGATAATTTTGTGATAACGACTTTTATCGAGGTCGAATTCTTCGCCAATACCGGTACCGAAGGCGGTAATCATGGCGCGAATTTCCGCATTTGCCAGGATTTTGTCTAAGCGCGCTTTTTCTACGTTCAGGATTTTACCGCGCAACGGCAAAATGGCCTGATAACGACGATCGCGGCCCTGCTTAGCACTACCACCGGCGGAGTCCCCTTCGACGAGGTAGATTTCTGTCATCAGCGGATCCTTTTCGGAGCAGTCAGCTAATTTGCCAGGCAAAGAGCTTACTTCCAAAGCATTCTTACGACGAGTGAGTTCACGAGCTTTACGGGCTGCTTCACGAGCACGGCTAGCCGTCGTCGCTTTGTCGATAATCTTCTTCGCTTCCGACGGATGTTCTTCTAAGTACACGCGGAGACCTTCGGATACAACCGTATCGGTAATGCCTTTTACTTCGCTGTTGCCAAGCTTAGCCTTCGTCTGCCCTTCAAACTGCGGATTCAATACTTTTACGCTAACAACGGCGGTTAAGCCTTCACGTACGTCATCGCCGGACAAGTTGCTTTCATTGTCCTTCAAAAGACCGGCTTTACGCGCATAGTCGTTAAGGGTACGAGTCAACGCGCTGCGGAAGCCGCTTAAATGCGTACCGCCGTCAACGGTGTTGATGTTGTTAACGAAGGATAAAATCGTTTCGCTATAGCTATCGTTATATTGTAAGGCAACGTCTACTACTACGTCGTCACGGGTATTTTCCATATCGATGACGGACGTGTTGATAACGTCTTTGTTTTCATTTAAGAACTGTACGAACGATACGAGACCGCCTTCGTACATGAAGCTTTCTACATGCGGTTCTTCTTCGCGAAGGTCCGTTAAGGTAATGCGCAAGCCTTTGTTAAGGAATGCCAATTCCTGTAAACGATTCTTCAAGACGCCGAATTCAAACACCGTGGTTTCAAAAATTTCAGCATCCGGTTTGAAAATAACTGTCGTACCGGTGTCATTGGCTTCGCCAATAACCGTTAACGGCGATGTTAAGTGACCGCGTTCGAATTTTATTTCATGAAGCTTGCCATCCTGGCGTACCTGCACGATGGTCCATTCGCTCAAGGCGTTTACTACGGAAATACCTACGCCGTGTAAGCCACCGGATACCTTGTAGCCGCCACCGCCGAATTTACCGCCGGCGTGAAGCTTCGTCAAAACCAATTCTACGGCAGGAATACCTGTTTCATGCATGCCGCAAGGAATACCGCGCCCATTGTCGACTACGGTAATGCTATTGTCTTTATTGATGAATACTTCAATGTGCGTACAATAGCCAGCTAACGCTTCGTCCACGCTATTGTCCACCACTTCGTATACCAAATGATGTAAACCGCGTGCCGATGTGCTACCAATATACATCCCTGGGCGAAGTCGTACTGCTTCTAAGCCTTCCAAAACCTGTATATTTTGGGCACCGTAATTTTCCTCTGCCATTACTGTTCCTCCCTATAATTATGTTGAATATCCTCAAAAATCAAAGGATAAAATTGCATTCTCTCTATTATACTATCTTTTTAGTGTTTTGTGTATAAGGATACGGGAATTCCTTGCGCTGCGCGCAGTAACCGTCGTCCGGCACCACTAATAGACATAGATAAACCATAGACCAAATCCGTCGTAACCAGGTAACAACGAATAGGTTCATCCGGAAATACATGGATGATCTTCTGGTTATGCCACTGTCGATTGCGGCGTCGTTTTCCCTTCATCAAAGGGATTTCCTTCACTAGGCCGATAATTTCATCAACGGATATTACATGTTCATCGCTAATATGTATAAACATTCTTACTTCTTTACAACCTCCGTTTTTGGTTTCGGTCGATACCGATTGGTAAGATTAATAACAAACTGTGGCGTCAGCTCCTCAACGGTTTTACCCGTTATGAGCATAGCCGCCGTATATAAATCAACAGAATCCTGGGACCCTGTATAAATGCGGTCTAAATAGTAGTAGATAACTTCGCGTTTGGCTTCGTTGTACTCACTCATGGTCACCGACGGCAGCTGTTTTTGCATGTCGTCCCATTTCCAATACGGTTTCGCATGAAGCCATTTTCGAACCGCCACGATGCGCTGTCGCTGCTGCTCATAAGCACAGGTCAAGCACAGCCGATGGGGCGCTCTCACATAGTGACCGCAGGATTCACAAAGCCGGTAGCCGTGGTTAAGCATGTATTTTTCCTTCTTTTTCTGCTTAACCTGCACTTCTCGAAGCTTAGCTTTGAGCTCACTATTTTGCACGGAAGCTAAACTTTTGTCAATAGCGGCCACTTCGTCCGTTGTGAGCACGATGCTGTTGAAATCAATGCGAGGCCGCACAATGGGGTCCGCGTCGATGCCTTCCAGATGCTGTTCCTTGATGACGCTTTGCCGGTACATGACAAATTTTAAGTCCTTAATGAGCGGCTGACCGTAAAATTCATTGATGCGCTGCAAAAGCTTTGCTTTCGTCATCTGCAGCTGCTGAAGCCATACGGACGTAAAGGCCGCAATGGTCACCGTCGGCGGCTCTACGCTCAGAAGCTTCGTATTGCCCGCTAACCGCTTCCCCGCTACGGACGACCAATGGTGAAATAACCGCATAACGCCGAAGCGTTCCGCCAGGCCAAGCTCTTTTAATGCGCCGGATAAGCAATCATCCAACGGCTTTATGGGTTCCTTTGCCATTACACGTCCTCCGTACCACAGGGAATGGCGGTAACCGCCGTCAATCCTTCGGTTTGCTCCAATTCAGTAGTTGTAATAAATGTTTGCACCCGGCGATGGATGAACTGCATCAGATTTTGACGCCGTTCCTTATCCAGCTCGCTTAATACATCATCTAACAACAAAATAGGATATTCGCCTACTTCTGACTTGATAAATTCCAGCTCGCTTAGCTTCAGTGACAGCACCGCCGTCCGCTGTTGCCCCTGAGAGCCATATTTACGCAAATCCGCCGCCCCTGAAAAGAAGCCTAAGTCATCGCGGTGCGGCCCGATGGTCGTACTTTGACGACGGCGGTCAATAGGCAGTGTTTCCTGTAGTTTTGCCAATAAATCGGCCGGCTCTACTAAGAGCTCACCGTCGCTATAGGGCTGCTCATAGGTAATGCGCAGGTTTTCCTTGCCACCGGTTAAGCGGCGATTCATCAAATCTAAGAGTAGGTTAAGCTTTTTAAGACCGGCTAAACGCTTTTTAATCAAGTACGAACCGGTTTCCGCCAACTGCGTATCCCATTCACCTAAAGAGATTTTCCGCGAACCCGCTTGTTCTCTAAGGATGAAATTACGCTGCTGCAGCGCCCGATTGTACATACTAAGCTGATTATAGTAAAGCGCACTGGTCTGTGACAGCTCCAGGTCTAAAAAGCGGCGCCGCTGTGACGGACTGCCCTTGATGAGCTGCAAGTCTTCCGGGCAAAAAAGCACCGTATTTAACGTACCAATCAGCTCTTTTTGCGTAAGCCGATTGCCGTTTAAGCGAATGTCCTTCCGTCCCTTTCTGGCCATGCGCAGCGTCACCTTCTGCGGCGTTTCTTTCTTTTCAAATTGCAGGACAATACCTGCTTCCTCCGCACCGAAACGGATTAAATCCGCCGTATCGGTAGTGCGAAAGCTACGGCCAACGGTGCTTACATAAATGGATTCCAATATATTGGTCTTCCCGGCACCGTTAGGACCGTACAGCACGATAATTTGAGACGGAAAGTTCCAGGTTTTATCGGCATAGTTGCGAAAGTTAATCAACTGCAAGGAGTGAATATTCACTCGGCAGCCCCCTCCCGTACAACGAGCCAAGAACCAACGCCGTCGATATCTACCGTATCGCCGGGTGCTAATTTCTTGCGTTTCGCAGTACATAATGCGCCATTAACGTAAATCTTTTCACCGTCTAAGAGCGGTTTAATGCCGCCCCCGGTTTCAATTACACCTTCAAATTTCAAGAGCTGATCCAGCTGAATGGTATCCGTATGGATAGCGGCTTTCTTAATATGTCGTTCCTGCTGTGCCATGAGTATCACTCCTCTTAGTTCATGCGAACCGGCGTTACTACATAGGTGTAGTTAGCATTGTTATCCTGACGAATAACCACCGGTCCATTTTGTTTTAAGTATAAGTGAATGCGGTCGCCGGTGCTGTGGCGTAAAATGTCGCCAATGTAGCGGCCGTTAAAGGAAATGGTGAACGGTACGCCTTTGAATTCACATACTACGTCTTCTTTAGCCGTACCAACTTCGGTGTTCTGGCTCGTCAAGGTTACCTGATTTTCGCTCCAGTCGTAGCGAATTACGTTGTAGCTTACGTCTTTAGCCAATAAGGATACGCGGTCAACGGCGCCGGCAAAGTCGCGGCGGTTCAAAATAGCGCTGGAATCGAACTGGGACGGAATAACCTTTTCGTATTCCGGATAGTTGCCTTCGATTAAGCGAGAAATCAAATAAATCGTATCAAAGATAAACACAACCTGGGTGCGGTTCCAAACGATGCGCACCATAGCCGGGTTGTCCGTCGGCAATAAGCGAGATACTTCAGCAAGCGTCTTCGTCGGAATAACAATGCGAAGACCTTCCGTTACCTGGTCCGGTAAATTAATCTTTTTAACGGCCATGCGGTGCGTATCGGTGCTGACCATGGTGAGGGTCATTTCACCGCCTTCAAGCAAAGCGCCGGTGAAAATCGGACGATCTTCTTCGGTAGCAGCGGCGTAGTTTGTCAAATCGATGAGATTTTTCAGCTGGTCGCTGTCCATATCGATGTGATTTTCATCATGAATCTGTTCTACTAAGGTAAAATTATCCGTCGGCATGGTGATCAAGTTCACCTGCGAGCTTTCGGAAATCATGGACAACTGATGGGTGCCTTCTTCACAGATTAAAGTAATTTCAGCGCTCTGTGTTCTACGAACCCATTCCTGGAAATAACGCATAGCCACTAAAATGGTGCCTTCTTCTTCAATAGTTGCATCAACAGTAATGCGAATACCGATTTCAAAGTCATTGGCCTGCATTTCTACTTTATTGTTCTTTGTAGTTATATATATAGCACCCGGTACATTGGATGACGTTTTATTTTGACTAACCTTAGATAAGGCATTAATAGCTTTTAATAAAATTTCCTTGGCAAATGTAATTTTCATTAGCGTAAAGCTCCTTATTTGATGGTACTAATAATACGGTTGTGATTGGAAAATTAAGTTAGTAGTCCTAGTAGTAGGGACAGTGGATAAGTGAATAAGCGTAAAAAGCACGATGAAACCAATAGTGTTCACATGTTGATAACCTTGTGAACGACTTGTTTTAGTTATCCACATATTGACGCTCTTTTGAGATTTTCACAAGTGCATATTGTTTACTCACAAGTTATGAACAAACTATCCACAGAGTTATCCACATCAGATAGCGTTGTTTATCTTATCCTTAATGTCCTCTATCTGGCGACGAAAGTCCGCGTCATCGTTGACTTTTTTACTAATCTTTTCGTATGCATACAGTGCTGTAGTGTGATCTTTCTTGCCAAAGGCTTGTGAAATCTGGGGATAACTTTCACTTATCATTTCACGACACAGATACATAGCCACTTGGCGCGGCACGGCGTATTGTTTATTGCGCTTTTGGCTTAAGAGTGATTCTCGTTTAATCTGGTAATAGGACGCTACGCAGTCTTGAATATATTTAACCGATAAGATTGGCTGTTCATCATCTGGTAATACGTCGCTTAATACCTTGCGCGTGTATTCCGCGTCGATGGTTTCTAAGCGCTTGTCCAGTTCGGCAGCGCTAACCAGCTTGTTGAAGGCCCCTTGCAGGTCTCGAACACTGCGCTTGTTGAACATTTTACTGAGGAATTGAATAACCTCTAAGGGCACATTCAATTCCGGCAATTTCATGTGTTCGTTGTCTACCATGGTGCGCAAGATGGCTTGCAACATTTCCGGCGTCGGCGGGTCGATGGTTACTACGAGACCTGAGGAGAATCGCGTCTTCAACCGTTCTTCCATTTGATCCATATTCTTCGGCAGCGTATCACTGGTAAGGATAATCTGCTTCGTATTGTTAATTAAATCATTGAAGGTGTGGAAGAATTCCATTTGCGTGCCCGTGTATCGACGGTCCTGGATAAACTGAATATCGTCCACGAGCAGTACGTCTACCTTGCGGAACGTATTGCGGAATTCGTCATTTTGCTTGGAGCGAATGGACGCTACGAAGGAATTTAAGAAGTTTTCGCTAGTAATGCACATAATCTTAAATTCCGGATGGGTTTTATTCAGCTTATTGCCAATCGCGTGCATTAAGTGCGTTTTACCGAGACCGGATTCACCGTAAATGAACAGCGGATTGTAGCGCTGGGCCGGGAAATCGGCCACGTTTAACGCCGCTGCATAGGCTAACTGGTTAGAGCCGCCGGCAACGAAGCTATCGAAGGTAAAGGCAGCGTTCAACATGGAATCAGAGAAGCCGTTACCTAAGGTATTATTCTTTTCGCTGGTTTCTTCGTAATCCTTAAACAAAGACGTGTCGTCGTTTGTATTTAAATCATTAGCCGTTCCCACATGAAGGTCCGGCACCGTAGGCCGCGTCAACGCTTGCGGCTTATCGACGATAACCGGCGAATCATAATGCGGCATGTTTGGCTGATACAGACTGGACGAGCCAATCGTTGTCGCAGCGCTAGCCGGCGGTTCCGGTAATGGCGCCTGCGGCGTTGTCGGCAATGGATCCATCGGATAGCTATCATAGTCGGTATAGGCGTTGCCATACGCATTGTAATCGGAGTCTAACGGCGCAGGGTCCACAACCTGTGGGTTTACCGGTGTAGCGGGCTGCGTTGCTGTCATGGTGTCGCTCGGTTGCGGTGCTACGGTAGGTGCCGCTACTGGATTCGTTGTCGCCTCAACACTGCTCGGTTCTGCCGGATTGCTCGGTGTTTCTTCGTCTACAGACGTAATAATAATGGTAATGTCGCCGGTATTCGGCAAAATTTTACGCCACTGCTTTTCGATGGAGTTGCGCAATACCGTATAAATGGTTGGTTCCCCTTCAATAACCTGCTTGATGTAGGATTGCATAACCATAAAGGTAATAACGCTTTTCTGCTCATCGATGGACGTGGGCAGGAGCCAATAAATTGTGCTGCGCCAAATGCTATCAGGCAAATTCAAGCGCGTGTCCTCTCGCACTTGATTCCAAAATTGATTTAAATTAAATGATGTTCCCATAGGTCACCCTTCCTGTACGGTTCGTTTAGGCTTCGTGTGAATATGTGAAAAACGTTGTGTGTGTCCACTGTGTATAACTTTGTTAAACGTAGGAGAAGCGAAAAATAAAAAGGCTATAAAACTCGATAAACACTGGTTTCTTCGTTGAAACAGCTCGTAGTGTATAACTTGTGGATAACCTGTGTATACCTTGTTTATAACCTGTGAATTTCACATAGTCGAATTCCGTTTCCGTAAATAATTCACATCTATTTTAGCAGAAAAAGTGAATCTTGTCATTGCCAAGACTTTCCACATGTGATTAACTTTTTATAGTATATTACATTATATGATTTACGGTGACAGGGTCTGTCATCGCGGTCACGGGCCGTGGCGCTTTTTACTAATTTTACCGGTAAATAGTCTTTTTTAGTTGACAGAACCAAGCTTTATACATATAATTATGCTGTTATGGTATATGTAATTGCTAAACCAATTCACGAGGAGGTGTTCTATACATGAAACGTACGTATCAGCCGAATACGCTTTGGAGAAAACGCACTCACGGTTTCCGTGAACGCATGAAGACCATCGGTGGCCGTCTTGTATTGAAAAGACGTCGCGCTAAAGGCAGAAAGAAATTATCTGCATAACATAATAGCTGTTTAGGCAGGAGAAAAAACTTGGCGCTGCTGCCAAGTTTTTCTATTCCCTGAGGTAATGAGATGAAGGAATGAGCGGTTTGGACTACGGCATATCGAAGGCGAGGAGAATTCGCAAAAACAATGAATATCGTCTCGTCTATAAACATGGCACCTACGAAGTCGGTCGACTTTGCGTAGTGTACCGCATGCCTGTAGCCGGAAAACCGACGCGAATCGGTTTTGTCACCGGTAAAAAAGTGGGCGGCGCGGTTCAACGCAATCGAGCACGACGGTTGATGAAAGAAGTCTATCGATTGCACCAACATCAAATTCGCGAAGGCTTTGACATTGTTGTAGTCGGTCGTGGCCCTCTGGCTGACGCCGATTACAAAAAAGCCGCTAAAGAAATGCTTTACCTTTTTAAAAAATGTAAGCTTCTGAAGGATAACTAAGGAAGCACACGGTTCACACAGCGAAAGCAGAGGTGATGACGATGCAGCGTCTCTTTAAGCCGCTGACGTGGTTATTAATAGGTTTAGTACAGGTATATCGCCATTGTATTTCACCGCTAACGCCGCCGTCTTGTCGGTTCTATCCGACCTGTTCGGCCTACACCTTAGAAGCTTTGCGCAAATACGGTCCTTTTAAAGGCAGTTATCTTGGCATCCGGCGTATCCTGAAATGCCATCCTTTTCACAAGGGCGGCTACGATCCGGTTCCGTGATAACACAATTTTGGAAATGTCGAAGTGTCTGTATGGATGAAATCGAGACCATACCATAACATAGTTAAATATATAGACACGCAAAGGCCGAGAACTGTGGAAGTCATCGAAACAGGAGAAGACGATTGGAAATTTTTAATTATTTAGTGGAATTTATGAGAACTCTCCTTACGTATTGCTACGACCTTACGAAGGCATTGGGTTTTCCTAGCTATGGTATAGCTATCATTATTCTGACCATCGCCATTAAAGCCGTGTTGGCACCGTTGACAGCCAAACAGGTAAAGTCTATGAAGGGCATGCAGAAATTGCAGCCTAAGATGAAAGAAATTCAGCAGAAATATAAGAATGACCCGCAGAAAGCGCAGCAGGAAATCGCTAAGATGTACAAGGAAATGGGTGTTAACCCGTTGTCCGGTTGCTTGCCGCTTTTAGTGCAGATGCCGTTCTTGATTTCCATTTTCTACGCATTACAGAACTATCCGTACGATCCGGCCTATGAAAGCTTCCTTTGGTTGCCTAGCTTAGGCGCAGCGGATCACTTGTACATCCTGCCCGTATTGAGTGCCTTGTCGACGTACGTTATGAGTCGTCAGACGGCTACCGACAATTCGGGACAGCAGAAAATTATGCAGATTGTTATGCCGCTGTTCATTGGTTACATCAGCTTGAACTTCCCAAGTGGTCTTGTTATTTACTGGGTAGTTTCCAACTTGTTCCAGTTAGTTCAGCAGTTCTTTATCTATCGCAACGATAATAAGGAGGCATAATCCATGGATTATATTGAAGTTTCGGCAAAAACGATTGACGAAGCCATTGCCAATGGCGTGGCACAGTTAGGCGCGGAAGGCAAAACGGTAACGGAGACAAAAGTCCTGGAACAGCCTTCATCCGGTTTCTTAGGCATTGGCCGTCGGCCTGCCATTGTGCGCTTGTATTTTGAAATGAGCGCTCCCGCAGCAGAAGCTGTAACGGAAGAAGCAGCCGTAGAAGAACCGGTAGTCGTAACGATTCCTGATGAAGCTACGGTCGTAAAAGAAACGATTGCTACGGCTACGGAAACGGTAATCGCTCACGGCGACGAACCGGCTGTAACCGAAACCGTAACGGAAGTTACGGAAACCGTTGTTACCGCACCGGCTGCTAAAGAAGCAGCACCTGAAAAGGACGAAGCTGCTATCAAAGCAGACCGCGATGCTGTAGCGGCTAAAGGCAAACAGTTCTTGACGGATATGCTCACCAAAATGGGCTTAACCGTAACCATCGAAAAATTAACGAGCCCGGACTCGATTACGTTCCAAATTCACGGTGATGATTTGGGCATCTTAATCGGTAAGCACGGCCAAACGTTGGATGCGATTCAGTATTTAACGAATTTGGTAGCCAATAAAGAAGTGAGCGGTCACTACCACATCGTAGTTGACGTAGAGCATTATCGTAGCCGTCGTGAGGAAACGTTGATGCAGCTGGCTCGCCGCTTGGCATCCAAGGTTAAACGGACGCGTCAGAAGGTTTCTTTGGAACCGATGAGCGCTTACGAACGTAAGATTATCCATTTAACGTTGCAGGACGAATCGCATATTGTGACGGACAGTGAAGGTGAAGAACCGTATCGTCACGTAGTTATTGCTTATAAAAAATAAGCGATGAAAGCTGTAAACGGCACGCCGCTTGCAGTGCTTATAAAGTAAGATATAACGATCAGCGTCTTCACATATTCGTGTATTTAGAATGTGTGAAGGCGCCTTTTTTTATATGAGAATACAATGAGACTCAACTATTTTCTGTGAAATGAGGCTTTTCATTTCACAAGAAACGTATGGAGATAGCTATGTATACGGAAGATACGATTGCGGCCATTGCGACGGCACCCGGTGTAGGTGGCGTTGGCATTATACGGGTAAGCGGCCCCGCGGCCTTCGACACGGTGGATACCATCTTTAGCGGTATCGGCACTATGTCGCTTAAAGACCGACCTGATCGTACGATTCAGTATGGTCGTATTATAGATCCGTCCAGAGACGGTGCGGCTGTGGATGAAGTATTGGTATTGCTCATGCATGGACCACGGTCTTATACGGCGGAGGATGTTGTTGAAATTCAGTGCCACGGCGGCAGTGTGGCGGTTCGAGAGATTTTGGGGCTCTTGTTAGCTCACGGCGTTCGCTTAGCCGAGCCCGGTGAGTTTACCAGACGCGCCTTCTTAAACGGTCGAATCGACTTGACCCAAGCCGAGGCCATTATCGATATAATAGAAGCTAAGTCCGAAAAATCCTTGTCGGTGGCGGTCAATCAGTTAGACGGCACGCTGACAAAGCTCATTCGCGCTTGGCGGTCCGACATGGTGGAGCTTATCGCTCGCATGGAGGTTACGATAGATTATCCGGAAGAGGATATTGAAGATATTACCTTGCAGGAAGCTGAAATGAAGCTGGCGCCCCTGGCGGAGCGTTTAGAGGAGCTCTTGGCAACGGCGGAAACCGGGCGCTTATTGCGCGACGGTATCATTACCGCCATCATCGGCTGTCCGAATGCCGGTAAGTCTAGCTTGATGAATGCAGTGCTTCGAGAAAATCGCGCCATTGTAACGGATATTCCGGGCACGACGCGAGATAGCATCGAAGAAGGTATTACTGTGGAAGGAATTTCCTTGCGCCTGGTCGACACCGCCGGTATTCGTGAAACCGATGATACGGTGGAAAAAATCGGTGTAGAGAAAGCGAAGGAATACTTAGATAAGGCGGACATCGTTATCTGCGTTATCGATGCGTCGAAGCCGTTAACAGCGGAAGAAAAGGCGATTTTACAGGATATATCCGGTCGCTACACACTGGTCTTCCTCAATAAAGCTGATTTAGGTCTTAAGATTACGGAAGACGACGTGCGCGCCATCGGTGATTTCACCGCCGTGGTGCCTATTAGCGCCGCCAACGGTGAAGGTCGTCAGGCTCTCGCTAAGGTAGTTACCGACTTAGTCTATGGCGGCTCGGTGCGTAGCACCCACGAAGCAATGCTCTCTAATGTGCGTCATATTACGTTAGTAAAACAGGCGGCACAGCAGCTGGCGCAGGCCAGAGAATCCATTGCTATGGGCATGTCCGTCGACTGTGTAGTTACCGATTTGCGCGATGCGTGGGAAACGCTGGGACAAGTGACCGGCGACACCATTCGCGAATCATTGACCGACGAGTTATTTAGTCGGTTCTGTTTGGGAAAATAGGAGTAAGGAGACACTATGTATACCGTAGATACTTACGACGTTATCGTCATTGGCGGTGGCCACGCCGGCTGTGAAGCAGCGTTGGCTACGGCTCGTATGGGCCAGCGCACGTTGATGGCGACGTTGAATTTAGATAATATTGCACTGATGCCGTGTAACCCGGCTGTCGGTGGTCCGGGGAAGAGTCATTTGGTCTATGAACTGGATGCTTTAGGCGGTCAGATGGCCATTAATGCCGATGCAACGGCGGTGCAGATGCGCATGCTCAACACCGGTAAGGGCCCGGCTGTGCATTCCTTGCGTGCTCAGTCTGATAAGGTAGCGTACCAGCGCCTTATGAAGGAAACCTTGGAAAATACGGACAATTTGAACGTTAAGCAGATTATGGTGAATGAGCTCATCATCGAAGATGGTGAAGTGAAGGGTATTATCAGCGAGCTTGGTGAAGTGTACGCTGCCAAAGCCATCATCTTGTGTACCGGTACCTATTTAAAAGGTAAAATTATAACCGGCGAATTATCCTATACCGGTGGTCCGAACGGCCAGCGCGCTGCTGAAAACTTGTCTGCATCGCTCTTGAAGCATGGCATTGAATTGATGCGCTTCAAGACCGGTACGCCGGCTCGTGTGGACCAGCGCACCTTAAATACGGAAGTCATGACAGAACAGCCGGGCGACTCCATGCACCGCGCGTTCTCCTTTATGAGTGATTGGACGGACCGTAATAGCCGTGTTTGCTGGCTTACGTACACCAATGCGGCGACTCACGAAATTATTCGCGACAACTTGTTCCGTGCCCCTATGTATAGCGGCATGATCAAAGGGACCGGGCCGCGTTATTGCCCGTCTATCGAAGATAAGGTAGTTCGTTTCAGCGACAAATCCCGTCACCAGCTCTTCGTAGAACCGGAAGGGAACCATACTAACGAAATGTACGTGCAGGGCATGAGTACGAGTTTGCCTATCGACGTGCAGTATCAGTTCTTGCGCACCATTCCGGGCCTTGAAAATGTAGAAATTATGCGTCCTGCCTATGCTATCGAATATGACTGCCTCAATCCGTTGCAGTTAACGCCGGCGTTGGGCGTTAAGAAGATTAAAGGCTTATATTCCGCCGGTCAGGCTAACGGTACGTCCGGCTACGAAGAAGCGGCCGCTCAGGGCCTCATGGCCGGCATTAACGCCGCTTTATACGTACAGGGCAAGGATCCGTTCATTCTGTCCCGCTCTGAAGCGTATATTGGCGTGTTAATCGATGATTTGGTAACGAAGGGTACTAAGGAACCGTATCGTATGATGACGAGCCGCAGCGAATACCGCTTGTTGCTCCGCCAGGATAATGCAGATTTGCGCTTAACGGAAAAAGGCTATGCTATTGGCCTCGTGACGCAGGAACGATACGACCGCTTCATGAAGAAGAAGGCCGCTATCGAAGAAGGTACGGACATCTTACGTAAAACGTCGGTAAACCCGACTAATGAAGTACAGGCTAAGCTGGCGGCATTAGGCACGGCGCCAATTCGCACCGGTCAGTACGCCTACGACTTGGTAAAACGTACGGAACTCACTTACGGCATGGTAGCGGACACCTTTGGTTTGCCGCGTTATACGCCGGACGTGGAAGAAGAAATCGACATCGCCATTACCTACGAAGGCTATATCAAAAAACAGGCCGAACAGGTAGCTAAAGTGCGCAAGCTGGAAGAAAAGATTATTCCCGCCGATTGGAACTACAGTGAAATGAAAGGCATTTCCCTAGAAGCACAGCAGAAATTGGATCTCATCCGTCCGCACAGCATCGGTCAAGCAAGCCGTATTTCCGGCGTGTCCCCAGCCGACATTTCTGTGCTCCTCGTGCAGTTAGAACAGTACCAGCGAAATCTTGGTAAAGGCGCTACTGCTGAGGCTACTACCGCTGATGCGAGTGCTACAGAAGATGCGACTAAGGGAGGTAACTAATGAGCTTTAGCGATGATTTACGCCAGCAGCTGACCGCCTTCGGCATCGAAGCGACGGATCGGCAAATTGAGCAGTTTAATACGTATTTTGAACTGCTTATCGAAACGAATAAATCGCTGAACTTAACGGCTATTACGGATCCTCATGAGGTAGCAGTTAAGCACATGGTGGATTCCTTGTCCTGCCTTGATGAGGACGTGTTCACGGAAGGGGCTACGGTACTGGATTTAGGCACCGGCGCCGGCTTTCCTGGCATTCCTTTAGCTATTATGCGCCCTGACCTTAGGATTACGCTCTTTGACTCCTTACAAAAGCGCTTACGCTTTTTGGAGGGGGTTATTTCACAGCTGGGACTTACCAATGTAGTGACGTTACATGGCCGCGCCGAAGAAACGGCGAAGCTTGAAGACTACCGGGAACAGTTCGACATCATCACCAGTCGCGCCGTCGCGCGGTTGGCGGTGCTTGCCGAATGGAGCCTGCCCTTCGGTAGGGTAGGGGGGTACCTGGTGGCCTTAAAGGGCGCTGCGTACGAAGAAGAGCTGCAGGAAGCGAAGAAAGCGCTGGACATTTTAGGCAAGGCAACGGTGAAGGTAAAACCGGTGACGCTGCCAACGCTGGATGACAAACGCGCCGTGTTATATGTGAAGAAAACGGCGCCGACGCCGAAGAAATATCCCCGTAAACCAAAGGATATTAAGGAACGACCCTTAGTGTAAGGTAACGCGCCTGTTAGGGTGAAACTATGTAATGAAATACTTGTAAAGGTATACTTATCAGTACTATTAACAGTGGGTAATTACTAATATATTCGTTTCACGCATACAAAGATACCTAAAATAAATACAAAAATTTGCCAAAATACATTGACAATACCCCCTAAAGGGTTGTAACATGTGAATCAACAAAATAACCAAGCTTGGTAAACGGCAATGATGCCCTCGTCGACGGACGGGGGCTTTTTGTATTGTCGTAGTAGTATTGTAGCTTAGTAGCATAGTAGTTAAGCAAGATAGGTATAGGTGTTTTGTTGAGAGAGAAGAGAGGAAGGCAGCCTATGAAGAGCGTATGGGCAAAAGCCGCCGGTCTAAGTACATTCTTAGCAACTGCGGCTGGAACAGTTTTCGCCGCTGATGCGGCAGAGCCGGCAATTGATACCGGCGATACGGCGTTTATGTTAATTGCAATGGTTTTCGTTATGATAATGACGCCGGCGATTAGTTTATTTTACGGTGGTATGGTTCGTGCTAAAAACGTATTGAATACCATCATGATGAGTTTGATTGTAATGGGTCTTATCACCATTCAGTGGGTAATCGGTGGTTACTCCTTAGCCTTCGGTCCTGACGTTTCCCATGTAATTGGTAACTTCAGCTGGGCAATGTTCAACGGCGTTGGTCAGACTCCGAATGCGGATTACTCCGGTACCATTCCTCATATGTTGTTCGCACTCTTCCAGATGATGTTCGCTATCATCACAGCTGGTATCATCACTGGTTCCTTCGTAGAACGTATGAAATTTGGTGCTTTCATCGTATTTATCCTCTTATGGACGACCTTAGTATATGACCCGGTTGCTCACTGGGTATGGGGCGTTGATGGTTGGCTCCGTAACGACGGCGTGCTTGACTTCGCCGGCGGTACTGTAATTCATATCTTGTCTGGTGTTTCTGGTTTGACTGTTGCTTGTGTAATCGGCAAACGTGCCGGTTTCGGTAAAGTTCCGATGATTCCGCACAACATCCCGATGATCGTTATCGGCATGGCCTTCTTATGGCTCGGCTGGTTCGGCTTCAACGGTGGTAGTGCTTTAGCTGCTAACGGCTTAGCTGCTCACGCTATGGTTACCACTCAGGTAGCTGCTGGTTGCGGTATGTTGGGTTGGTTGTTGGCTGAATGGATTAGCAACGGTAAAGGTACTACCTTAGGTGCTGCTTCCGGTAGCATCGCCGGTCTCGTAGGTATTACGCCGGCAGCTGGTTTCGTACCGGTTTGGTCCTCCATCATTATCGGCGCTTTGGCTGGTATCATCTGCTACTACGCAGTAGCTGTTCTTAAAGCAAAAATCGGTTATGATGACTCTCTTGATGCTTTCGGTATTCACGGTATCGGCGGTATCTGGGGCGCTATCGCTACTGGCTTATTCGCTAGTAAAGCCGTTAATGACGCCGGTGCTGATGGCTTATTCTTCGGCAACCCGGGTCAGGTAGTAACGCAGATTGAAGCAGTTGTTTACTGCGCAGTATTCGCTATCGTAGTTACATTCATCATCACCAAAGTATTACAGGCTATCATGACTGTACGTGCTGATGAAGGCGAACAGATTGTTGGCATGGATAACTTGGAACACGGCGAACGCGGCTATGCGTACATGGATTCTCTTGGTGCTCTCAGCTTCCAGCGTCCTGTTGATTCCACCTTGTATTCTTCGGCGACCTCTTCTAAAGAAGAAGCAGCTCAGACGACACATAATTAACGGGGGAGGCATTGCGTATGAGTCAGGAAATCTATCGTATTGAAATAATCACCCGTCCTGAACGGCTCGAAGCATTGAAGGAAAGCTTACGTGCGATTCGAGTAACCGGTATGACGGTTTCCCAGGTATATGGTTGTGGCTTATCTACTGGCTTTAAAGAATTCTATCGTGGCCAGGAAGTTGAAATCAGCCTGTTACCTAAGATAAAGGTTGAAATCATCGTTTGTGAAGTATCTGTTGATGAAGTTATTGAAGCTACTAAGGCTGCTTGTCAAACAGGTCACATCGGTGATGGCAAGATTTTCGTTTCTGAAATTAAGGATGCCATTCGTATCCGTACCGGCGAACGTGGTCCAGCAGCTATTATGGACCGTCCGGAAGAAAAGGATATCGTTGAAAAACGTGTATCCGGTAAATACGGTAATTAATGGGAATCCGAGATTTACACTAACTCTTTCAGTTAGTTCAGCGGACATCGTACGAAAACGCTTGCTTCAACATCCCATACTGCCCGTAGTGTGCGGTGTTCGCTTAACTATATATCAAACCAAAAGAATGACACAGCTTCGGCTGTGTCATTTTTTTATGGGATCTTCTTTATAATGACGCTTCGGCTGTATTTTCAATGGACTACTGCTAGTTGATATTGGCTATAGATATTGTACGGCTTACTTAAAGTGGCCATAGTTTGAAACTATCGCGCGAATAGGTAATGTATATAGGGCTTTTTAGGCCATTTTCTTGACAGTAGGCGCTATAAAGGGTATGCTTATATCACAGTTTTTAATTGCATATGACCTTATCAAGAGAGACTGAGGGATTTGGCCCTACGACGTCCGGCAACCGGCTTAGCGCGGTGCTACATCCAACAGGAAACTGGCAGATAAGGAGTGTCCTCTGTCTGTAAGGGCGGAGGTTTTTTTATAGCAACATCGGTATATATAGATTTTAGTGATAAGTTTTATCTGTTTGCTGGCTCATTTTGCTGGCTCATCATTTACGGTCTATAGGATACGAAAAAATAGTGGGTATTGAGAATTTAGAGAGAATCATGACACGGGAGGTAGCAGGTATGGCTATGTATAATGGGCGCTTGCCCAAAATTGACGAGTCGGAAGTTAAACGCTATGCCGGCTTGAAGCATGCCCAGGATTTTCCTGAGCAGTATGTAAAGGAAGCGTGCCTTGAGGTGCAGCTGGCGGCTACGCCGAAGGGCGTGTATCAGCGATATGACTATGATGCGGCTACAGGCACCATTGCTTGTGATCCGCCGTTGGTAGTAGAAGGCACGTCTATTCGCAAGCACTTGGAAAAGTCAGAGAAGGTGTATGTGTTAGCCGTAACGGTTGGCGAAGGCGTAGAACTACGCAGTGATGAGTTATTTAAAGAAGGCAATTATACCGTAGGCATGCTGGTGGATGCAGCGGCTACGACGGCAGTGGAACAGGTAGCGGATCAAGTGAATCGCCTTATCGATAAGGAAGCGGAAAAGGCTGGCTATAAGACGACGTGGCGCTTCAGTCCTGGCTACGGAAATTGGCCTTTAACGGTGCAACCGGCGCTGGCTAAGGCCATTGGTACCGAAGCCATTGGTTTGACTGTTACCGAGGCTTTCTTGCTGTTTCCGCGCAAGTCCGTAACGGCTATTATCGGCTGCATGCCAGGCGAAGAATCCATCGATACGAAGCGCGGCTGTACCAGCTGTGCCCAGCGCGATTGCTTGTCGCGTAAAGTTTAATCGTGCCTTGTAAGGGCTATTGCATCTTGCGCTACTCCGTGGCTGTGGATAGCCAATTTATTGCTCGCTGTGGATAGTGCCGTGACAAGACTCATTCACATGTGAATAATTTTAAAAATTCTTAAATATCAATATAGTTGTAATAAAGTGAGGTATAGGGATATGTATATTTTTGACGGTGCTATGGGGACCATGCTACAGCAGGCGGGTCTCAAGGAAGGCGATTGCCCGGAGTTGTTCTCCATAACCCATCCGGAGGTTGTACAGGGGATTCACGAAGCCTATTTGAAGGCCGGCAGTGATATTATCACGACGAACACCTTTGGTGGCTGCGCCTTAAAATTAGCTGACTTCGACTTACAGGACCGCGTAACTGAAATCAACGCCGCCGCCGTAAAGGTAGCTAAGGCAGCTATTGCTAATGTAAAGCCTGGCGCTAAGGTAGCCGGCGATATGGGCCCTACGGGTCAGTTTATCGAACCCTTGGGTGCTATTTCCTTTGATGCTATTTATGATACCTATTTGGAACAGGCAAAGGCCTTAATCGAAGCTGGCGTTGACTACATTATTATCGAAACCATTATCGATATTCAGGAAATGCGCGCTGCCTTATTGGCCGCTAAGGATGCCCGCGAAGCGTTAGGTAAGACCAGTGATGATGTGAAGATTATTTGTCAGTTTTCCTTCAGTGAAGATGGTCGTACTATTACGGGTACGCCGCCGGAAGCGGCCGCCATTTTGATGGAAGCTATGGGTGCTGACGTGGTTGGCATTAACTGCTCCTTAGGACCTGAACAGCTCATCCCCTTAGTTGCTAAATTAGCGTCTGTTTCGTCCTTGCCGATTAGTGCGCAGCCTAATGCCGGTATGCCTAAATTGGTGGGCAAAGAAACTATCTTCCCGTTGTCACCGGATGAAATGAGTCATTTCACTGCCGGCTTAATCGATGCCGGTGCAACCTATATTGGTGCTTGCTGTGGTAGCACGCCAGCTCATATCGAAGCTATTGCGAAGGTGGCTAAAGCACATACGCCGGCACCGCGCGTGTACCCGGAACCGTTTACGGCCTTTACGTCCCGTACTAATGTAGTGCGCGTTGGCCAAGGCTTAAAGCCGATTATCATTGGCGAACGTATCAACCCGACCGGTCGTAAGGTATTGGCTAAGGAAATTCAGGAAGGTAGCTTTGCTATGGTGAAGCGCGATGCATTGGCGCAGGTGCAAGCCGGTGCTGATGTGTTGGACGTTAACATGGGCGTGCCGAACCTGGATGCAGCCGTTGTTATGAAGGAAGCTATTTCTGAATTGACCATGCTTGTTGAAACGCCGTTATCCATTGATACGCTGGATCCGGCGGCTATGGAAGCCGGTCTTAAAGCCTATCCGGGCCGTCCGCTTATTAACTCTGTAAATGCGGAACCGGAACAGCTGGAACGCATTTTGCCGCTCGTTAAACGCTATGGCGCCGCTGTCTTGTGCTTGCCATTAGGCAAAGGAGATTTGCCGGCTACCGCCGAAGATCGTCTGAAATTAGCGCGCATCATCGTAAATAAAGCGTACGAATATGGCTTGCGCAAGCAGGATTTGCTTTTAGACCCGTTGGTTTTGACTATTGCCAGCGGTGACACCAGCGGTCGCGAAACCTTGCGCACCTTGGCTAAATACAAAGAAGAATTTGGCTTCCCGACGGTTATGGGGCTTTCCAACGTATCCTTTGGTATGCCGCAGCGTCCGTATCTTAATAGCCAGTTCTTGACGATGGCTTTGAGTAATGGTTTGACAGCACCGATTATGAACCCGTTAAACTATACGGTTCGTAAAGCGTTTATTACGGCGCGTACGCTTTTAGGCTTTGATGCAGCGGCTGCTAATTTCATCAGTGAATTCGGCAATGAAGAGGAAGCAGCCGGTGCACCGTCGCAGAAGACGGTGGCGCAAGCAGTGACCTTCGATAGCAATGACCCGTTGGCTTGCATTCAGCACGCTGTAGAACAAGGCGAAAAGGAAAGCGTAGTACCATTAGTAGAAAAGGCGTTGGCTGATGGCGTTGATCCGTTGGCTATTACGAAGAATGCGTTGTCCGAAGCGATGAACGTTGTAGGCGATAAATTTGGGGCTGGCAAGGTATTCTTGCCGCAGGTAATGCTAGCGGCGGAAACGATGCAGCAGGCATTCCAGACTATTAAGCGCGTGTTGCCGGAAGGTACTTCCTTGCAGCGCGGCACAGTTATTATGGCAACGGTTAAAGGCGATATTCATGAATTGGGGAAAAATATCGTCAGTGCGTTGCTAGAAAATAACGGCTATCGCATTGTGGATTTAGGTAAAGACGTTTCACCGGAGGAAATCGTAGCAGCTGCTAAAGCAGAAAATGCGCAAGCCGTTGGTATTTGCTCGTTGATGACCACGACGATGCCGATGATTGACGTAACCATTGAAGCGGTTCGTGCTGCAGGCTTGCCGGCGAAGGTTGTTGTCGGTGGCGCCGTATTAACACAGGAATACGCCGACCAGGCCGGTGCTGATGGGTATGCTAAAGACGGCGTAGCAGCGGTTAACATTGTAAAACGATTATTGGGTGACGAATAGAGGTAGTTTGCATGGCAGATTTGACAGAATTGAGAGAGAAACATAAAGCAGGACAATTTACGATTACCGTTGAGCTGGACCCGCCGAAGAGCGCGTCGGCACAGAAGACCTTTGACGAAGCCGGTCGCTTGGCCGGTGTGGTGGATGGTATTAACATTGCCGATTGCCCGATGGCTAAAATGCGAATGAACCCTATTGCGTTGGCGCATCTCATTAAGTTCCGCGAAAACATTGATACGATTTTCCACCTTACTTGTCGTGACCGCAATGTTATCGGCTTGCAGGCTGAGTTGTTAGGTGCTGCTGCGTTAGGGGTACATAACATTTTGACCCTTACCGGTGATAAACCAAGCTCCGGTGACCATCCGGATGCGAAGGCTGTTTTTGAAGTGGACTCCCAGGGGCTCTTGACCATCGCAGGTTTGCTCAACAAAGGCCGCGACTTAGCGGGAAACGAATTGGATGAACCGACTGATTTCTACATTGGCACCACCGGTAATCCCGGTGCCGATGATTTGGATGCGGAATACGATAAGCTGGCACACCGCGTGGAATTAGGTGCCAATTTCGTACAGACCCAGCCAATTTACGACTTGGAAAAAGCAGCGCGCTTCATTGAGAAGGTGAAGCCATTGGGCATTCCGGTAATGCTCGGTTTGATTCCTTTGAAGAGCTTCAAAATGGCGACCTATCTCCACACGAAGGTGCCTGGTATTTCCTTGGCGCCGGAAATCTTAAAACGCATGGAAGACGGTGGCAAACAGGCTGGTCTTGAAATTGCAACAGAAACGCTCCGTGAAATAAAAAAAGTCGCTGCTGGTGTTCACATTATGCCGCTTAATGACATTGATACCGTGTTGTATCTCGTGCAGCATGTGTAAAAATTTCGGTAGTGAAATCAAGTGAAAAGTAGCTTGATAGCTGGTTTTTTGGCTAAGTGATAACTGAATATAAACGTAAAATCCCGTTAGTCTAATTATGATTAACGGGATTATTTTTCAAAATGTTTCATATGAAACGTTTTGAATTTTAATGTTATTATTATATTCCCTTGAAAGTTTTGAAATTATGAGTGGCTTATATATTCCCGTGAAAAAATTGGCGTGTTTCCCGTGAAACAACATTATAAATCAAGATTTATCGTGAAACATTTAAAATAAAAATGTGAAACACCCGCAAAAATTACTCTATTTGTGGTATAATGTGATAGGTATTTTATTGTTTAAGATGAGGTGAAACCTGTGGGAAAGATTATAGCCATAACGAATCAGAAGGGCGGTGTCGGCAAGACGACGACGTCTGTAAATTTAAGCGCTTGTTTAGCCGTTGCCGGTAAAAAAGTTCTGTTGGTGGATATGGATCCGCAGGGTAATGCATCCAGCGGTTTGGGTATCGACAAGGATAGCCTGGACAGCTGCATATACAATGTGCTTATCGAAGGTGTTTCACTGAAGGATGTAATCGTTAAGACGGAAGTGAAGAAGTTAAAAGTGCTTCCGGCTACGATTCAGTTAGCCGGTGCCGAAGTGGAACTGGTTTCCATGGAAGAACGTGAAATGCGCTTGAAACAAGCTTTGGAAACGGTTAAAAAGGATTACGATTTTATCTTAATCGACTGTCCGCCGTCCTTAGGCCTATTGACGTTAAACGCCTTGGCTGCTGCTGATAGTGTATTGATTCCGATTCAGAGTGAATTCTATGCACTGGAAGGTGTTAGCCAGCTCGTTAAAACGGTAGATTTAGTTCGCGAATCCTTAAATCCGCAGCTGAAATTGGAAGGCGTATTGCTAACTATGTTTGATGGCCGTACGAATTTGTCCATACAGGTAGCGGAAGAAGTTAAGAAATTCTTTACTACAAACGTGTACAAGACGATTATTCCGCGTAACGTTCGCTTAAGTGAAGCGCCTAGTTACGGTGAACCGATTATAATTTACGATCCAAAATCAAAGGGTGCAGAGGTGTATACCGCATTGGCCAAGGAGGTTATAAAGGATGCCAAAAAGTAGCAAAAAAAGTGGCGGTCTTGGCCGCGGTTTAGATGCGTTGATTAAACCTAGTACCGTAGAAAAGCTGGAACAGCAAGCAAATTCTCCGGAAGCGAAAGGCGCTGTAGAAATCGAAACGAGCAAGATTGAAGCGAATCCGGGCCAGCCGCGTATTCATTTCACCGAAGACAGCATGCAAGTGCTGGTAGAATCGGTGAAGCAATATGGCGTTATTCAGCCAATTGTGGTAACGAAACGTGGCGACGGGTACCAACTAGTTGCCGGTGAACGCCGTTGGCGTGCCGCACAGTTGGCCGGTTTAGAAAAAGTTCCGGCAGTAATCAAAGATTATAGCACGGAAGAAGTAACGGAAATCGCGCTAGTTGAAAACTTGCAACGTCAGAACTTGGACCCAATTGAAGAAGCGTATGGTTATCGTCGGTTGATGGATACGTTCAAACAGACGCAGGAATACATTGCGGACCGCGTTGGACGTAGCCGTTCACACGTAGCGAATATGATGCGTTTGTTGCAGTTACCAGAATTTATTCGCAACGATTTGTCGGTTGGTGAAATCACGATTGGTCAGGCGCGCCCGCTGTTGTCTTTGAAAAAAGAAAGCTTACAGCGTGAAGCGTGGTTATTAATCAAGGAAAAAGATTTAAACGCACGACAGATTGAAAAGATGGTTAAGCAAATGCTCTTGGATAGCGAAAAGGGACCGAAAGTGGTGCCGGTTGCTAAAGAGCCGAATGCGGATGTTGTAGCCTTAACTGATAAATTAAAAGTGTCACTTGGATTGCCTGTAGCAATTCGGTTAAAAGCCGGCAAAAAGGTGAAGGGCAAAATCGAAGTAACGTTTAACAGTGAAGAAGAATTTGAACATTTAATGACGCAGCTTACCGGTGAAGATAATGGGTTCGAAGCTGGCCAAAAAGATGGTGAAGCGAAACCCACATTTCATGTGTAAGTTATAGTGGTAAAAAAGATACTAGCTTCATGTAAAGTTCACGGCTGTTTAGTATACTTATAAAATAGTCTTAGAATAGTGTCGTTAGTTTCGTTGAAATTTTTAATACAAATTTCATCAAAAAGATGGTGAGAGAATTTCACCAAAAAGATGGTGAAGTGAGTCAGATGAATCATTTCACAAAAAAAGATGGTAAACGGTTGCTGAGAAGCAACAAGAGAAAATAGAGATAGAAGGAAGAACAGAGGTACTCAATGACAAGCTTGGAACAAACGCCGAAGGCAAATCGCGTTCATATTGGATTTTTTGGACGTTGTAATGCAGGTAAGTCGACGTTGATTAATATGTTGACTGGTCAGCCTGTTGCGCTGGTATCGGATATTGCCGGTACGACGACGGATCCGGTTAGCAAGGCCATGGAAATTTTGCCTATTGGCCCGGTTATGATTATTGATACGGCCGGTGTTGATGATGTATCGGAATTGGGACCTTTGCGTATTGCGAAGACCAAGGAATTGTTGCCGAAGATCAACATGGCGATTTATGTGTTGAAAACAGATGAAGCACCGACGGAAGCGGATGTGGATTGGCTCAAACGTTTACAGGCGTTGAAGATTCCTACGCTGTTGGTACTCAATGAAGTTAATGGCCACGGTGGCGATAGCTATATGGCTAAATCGGAACCGGTATTGGGCACGTTTGGTTTGACCTATATTGGTGCTGATTTATTGACGAATAAAAAACAGGCTGCCATTTTGGAATTGCTTGGCAAATTACAGCCAAAAGATGGTGAAGATGGACAGGCTTTGTTGGAAGGCATTATGGAGCCGAACGATAGCATCGTGCTCGTATGTCCTATCGACTCTGCAGCGCCGAAGGGCCGTTTGATTTTGCCGCAGGTACAGATGATTCGCGAAATCTTGGATCGTCGTGGCTTTGCGTTGACCGTTCAGACGGAAGAGTTGGACGCATTGTTGAAGTCCTTAGCTAAGAAGCCGAAGTTGGTTATTACTGACTCTCAGGCGTTTGGTGCGGTGTCTGAAATTGTGCCGCAGGACATTTTCTTAACATCGTTCTCCATTTTGATGGCTCGTTTTAAAGGTGATTTGAAGGCTTTGGTAGCAGGCAATAAAGCGATTAAGACGTTGAAGCCTGGTTCTAAGGTGCTCATTTGCGAAGGCTGTACGCATCATCGTCAGTGCGATGATATCGGTACGGTGAAGATTCCGCGCTGGTTGAAGGCTGCAGGCTACGAAGATTTGCAGCTGGAATGGACCAGTGGTGGTGCGTTCCCGGATGATGTAAGCGGTTACGATTTGGTTATTCACTGTGGCGCTTGTATGTTGACGCGCCGCGAAGTGTTACGCCGTGTAGAAGCTACGATTCAGCAAGGCGTGCCTATCGTGAATTACGGGGTGCTCATCGCATCCTTGCACGGCATTTTGGAACGTGCGCTTACACCGTTTGCTAAGGAACTCGAAGACTAAGAAACGGCTAGTATACAAACAAAAAGCTAGGAAGGTAGCAGATAAATTATGTTGGACACAGTACATATTTGGTGGGTAGTCGCCGGTGCGGTGGTTATTGTTGTTTTATTCTTGTATTGCATTTTGTTGCAAACTAAAATTAACGCCCTCACCAAGCGTTATGATTATTTTATGGCCGGAGAAAATGGCGTAAGCTTAGAACGCAAATTGGCCGTAGAGGTAAAGGAATTGCGCGATGCGGCTGAATCGATTGAACAGTTATTTCAGCAGCAGCAGGTGATTCATACGACGCAGCAGAATACGTTCCAGAAAATCGGCTTTGTAAAATACAATGCTTTTGAAAATATCGGTAATGATTTGAGCTTTGCCTTGACGTTGCTTGATGGCAATAACAATGGCGTATGCATTTCCAGTGTGTACGGCCGTAGCGAATCTCGTATTTTCAGTAAGCCTATTGTAAAGGGTAAGAGCTTGGCTGGTTTGTCTCAGGAAGAAATGGAAAGCTTAAATGATGCATTGGGCACGAAGAACAATGAAGAAACGTTGCTCAGCTCGATTGCCACTAAATAGGTAGACGGCGATTGAGGCAGTTGATTTCACAAGCGGTAACGGTTTAGTGGAGGAAGTGAACAGTTGATGAAGGTACCCGCGTTTATGACGCGTCACATTGTGGAGCAGGACGGTGACTCGTATACGTTGAAGCTGACGAAAAAGCAGCTCCGTATTGCAGCTATCGTGTTGGCAGTTATCCTCGTGGTAGCTATCGCGCTCGGCGTGTGGGGTATTATCCGTCAGGCAGAAGTGATGCAGCTTCGGCAGCAGACGCAGTTGCAGACGGAACAGTTGAAGTTATTACAACAGAAAACAGAGATCCTGGATAAGAAGATGCAGACCTTGGACCAACTGGATAAGGAAATTCGCCAGATGGTAAAAGGGGCGGAAAGCGGGACTACGCCTAAGGGCGGCGGTACGCTGGATAAAAAGGATACATCGTCCGCTGATAAAAGCGATGACGCTGGACCTGCCGCCGATGTTACGCCAACGGAATTATCGGCTAAGCTAGCCGTTATCGACCGCCAAGCACAGCAGCGCATTGCGTCGTTCTATTTATTGCGCAACGTATTGCGCGATGGCGCCGGTCAGTCCATTAAGGATTTGCAGTCCATTGCGTATACGGCGAATAGCCCGACCGGTGGTGGTGCTACGGTTACGACGCCGTCCATTTGGCCGGTTAAAGGTGTTATTACGTCGCCGTTCGGTGATCGTTCGGATCCGGTTCGCGGCGGTGGTGAATTCCATGCCGGTATCGATATTGCCAACGATTACGGCACGCCTATCGTGGCTACGGCAGCCGGTACAGTCGAAGTGGCCGGTTACACGGATGGTGGCTATGGTAATCTTGTTGAAATTAACCACGGCAACGGCTTTGAAACCTTGTATGGTCATACGTCGGTTGTATTGGTTCATCCGGGCATGCATGTTAACCAAGGCGATACCATTGCGTTGATGGGCAGCACCGGTAAGAGCACCGGTAGCCATGTACACTACGAAGTACGTGTTAATGGCTCGGCTGTGGATCCGATGTTATTCTTGCCGATTCAGTAGTCGTCAGTACATAGCGTTGGCTTGTCTGTTTTGGCTCATGAGTCGACTTGCAGTTTTGTCTAAGAGCGTCGAACTCCTTTGGGGTTCGGCGCTTTTTGCGTATCTTCTTTGGTTTTGTATGCGAATTTGAGATAGCGTTTCTATGGAAAAACGGAGCAAATGGGTAGATAATAGAAAGAGGACATCTATCTATGTTTGTCGAATTAACTTAGTAGCAATAGCGCCTTTGAAGGCGATTGCTCTGTAGTGACAAACGTAAGCAAATACGAATGATATACGAAACTAGCTAAAGGAGGAAGGTTTATGAGTAAGGACGATAAAAGCTTAAAGTCCTATGTGCAGGTATATACCGGCGATGGCAAAGGCAAGACAACGGCGGCTATCGGTTTGGCGATTCGCGCTGTGGGGGCTGGCAAAAAAGTACTGTTTTTACAGTTTATGAAGTCTAAGATTTACAGTGAACACGAGGTATTGCCAACAATTCCGGGCATTACGCTGGAAACGGTTGGTAAACCGTTCTTTATCATCCCGGAAGGCACAAAATCAAAGGAAGAGCTGGCTCGTTGGGGCGATGAAGTGGTCATCTTCCCAGCTGGTAAACCGCCCGCTGATTATGTGGCGCTCATTGCCAAGGGTGTAGAGCGGGCGAAAACAGCGGTTGCTTCCGGCGACTATGATATGGTTATTTTAGATGAATACAATATGGCCTTGTTCTTTGGTCTCGTAGGCCGTGAAGACACGGAAGAGATACTTAGCGATAGAAAAGAAACCACAGAATTGGTGTTCACCGGTCGCGGGGCACCGGAGTGGTTGATTGATGAAGCCGACCTTGTGACGGAAATGAAGGAAATCAAGCATTACTACAAACAAGGTGTGTTGGCTCGTAAGGGTATCGAAAGCTAATCGGCTTACTGCATTTTATAGTAAGCTACACACGGGTCTCGAATGCTAAGTAGTAGAAAAAGATAATCGCTACAAATTAGCTCCTATAGGGCCTAACAGGTAAATTAATAAGCTATATATTAAAAAAATTTACGAAATTTCGTAAAAACAGTAGAGGACTTTTCTTGTTTGGTGTAGAATATATATAGGACTATGTATCTTGGATGCACTGTATGCAGCAGCGAGCATCAGATATGGTGCACGATTCGGTATAGGAGGGCAGGTGTTGCATGTGACCGGTTTAGCCATTGTGCTGCTGGTTATCTTGATTCTCATTTTAGTGGTGCTTTTTAGGCCGATTACGTACTCGGTAGACCTATCGACAAGACATCCCTATAAAGCAGCCATTCGCATTGAATGGTGGGGCAAAATGTTCTTGATCCACTTTGCGTATGAAGAAGACAAGCCGTTCTTTAAAGAGGTTTATGTTCTTCGCAAGGCTCGATTAGGTGCTTTACGCGATTACCAGGATTGGCTGTCACGACGCGTTAAGGAAGAAACGGCGGATCCGGAAGATTCGACCGCTGAAGACGCGCGCACTCAGGCGGCAGAAGCGAAAGCCGATGAGGCAAAACAGAAAGACGAAGCGAAGCAGGCAGTACCGCCTACAAAACCGACAGCACCGGTACGCTTTGATGCTAATGGTAAGCCGTTAGCAACGGACGGTGAAACGGTAAAAACAGCCGGTGAAGAAGCAAAGACCGACGCCAGTGAAACGAAACAATCGGACGATACGAAAAAACCGGAAGCTGCTCCGGTGGATCCGTACAAACGTTGGTGGCTCAAGCATTTGACCAACGAAGCCTTGTACGAACAGCTCATGATTATTACGCGTCGGACCTATGATCATTCGAAACCGCGCCAGTTTGACTTAGAAGGTCGATTCGGCAATGGCGATCCTTATTTCATGGGGATTGTAGCGGCTATGATGTACTCCATCTGGCCGGAAAAGATGGGTCGTGTAGAGTTAACCTATACGGAACGTACTTTCCGCGGCACATTGCTCGTAAGCGGTGCGATTTACCCCGGCGTTATGGCTTGGTATGGTACTTTATTTGCCGCTTCGAAGCCGGTACGTGCTTTACTCATCGATGTAGTAAAAGCAGGCTTGCGCTATCGCAAACGTAAGAAAGAAAAAGAAAAAGCAAACAACTCGAGTCAAGGTGTTAAAGCAGCAGTATAATCACGACTTCTGACCCAGAATAGGAGGAACGGGAATGGAAAATAAAAGCACATTCATTAAGGATAATTTGGAACCGATTTTTGAAAAATTCAAAAATATGATTAAGGTTGAAACGGTTGTTGGCGAAGCGATTCAGATTGGCGACGCTACGTTAGTACCGTTCGTAGACGTAACCTTAGGCTTTGGTAGCGGCGGCGCTGGTAAAGCTGATTGCGGTGGCGGTGGCGGCGGTGCCAAAATGGAACCGACGGCTATCCTCGTAATCAAAGGCGAACGCGTTGAATTGTTCAACATTAAAGGTTCTGCTAAATACAGTGGCTTCGATCGCTTGATTGGTATGGTACCGGAAGTTATCTCCAAACTGAAGAAAGACAAGTATATTTACATCAACGAAAACGACGGAACGACTGCTAAGTAATTAAAATGATAGTAAGGTCCCGTAGGGATTCATTAAGTATTCATTAATATTAGCTATAATGGTTATAAATTACAGGTATAGGCAATGTGGACCAAATGACTATACTATTGTAGTTTTAAGCTTTGTTTGTTATAATATTAAGTATACGAGTACTTGTTTACTCTTCGTGTAAGGAGGTCTATTGACGATGAATTTGAAGAAGAAAATGGCCACTTTGGCAGTTTTGGGCACCATTGGTTTGAGTGCTGTAGCTAGTGCAGCTACTATCGGCGTTGTTGATATGAGCCAGATTTTGAATGCATACCCGGGCTACGGTGCTATTCAGATGCAGGCGCAGAAAGTAGACCAGGAATATGGTCCGCAGTTGCAGAAAACTGCTAACGAAATCAATGCGTTGAAAGATCAGGCTGCTAAACAGGCTGCTTATGATAAAAACTACGCACCGACTTTGAAAAAATACAATGACGCTATGGCTAAGATCTACGCTCCGGTAGAAAAGAATATCCAGGCTAAATTGGAAACTGTACGTGCTCAGAAAAACTTGCAGCTCGTTGTAGCTGACCCGCGTGTAATCTTGAGCGCAGAACCGAACACTACGTTGCAGGACGTAACTCCGGATGTAGTAAAACTCTTAAAATAATCTAAGAGCTTTTAAGTGTTGTGACGAAGCTTGTCTTCGTTACAACACTTTTTTTGTTTTCATAGCCAATTAGTGGTGGTCGATTACGACTTGAATGGGCCATCTACGTAAGGACATCTACATAGATTAAACTGGTACGCAAAAACCCCCGAAGGAGTTTCGGCTCCCTCGGGGGTCTTGTACTTGTAAGCAACAAGGTCTAGTGCTTACGATTATTTCTTGTGAATCAGGTTTACAATGATTTCACCATCAGTTTCAAAGGTAGCCTGAATGGTGTGGTCACCATCAAAGTTCAATACGTCGCCAGCGGCTACTTTGTGTTCTTCAGTGCCATCTAACAATACGGTTAAATCGCCTTTTAAGACGGTGAATACAACGTACGCTTCCGGATGGTTGTGACGGCCGATTACGTCGCCTTTAACACCAGTTTTCTTAACAGTTACAAAGTTCGGGCCTTCAAATAATACGCCCGGTTCGCGTTTTACAGTACCTAACATAGTACTACCTCCTTATGTGGCGCCTGTCTTACTTGGCAGGTGCGTTAATTTTACAAATAGGAACTTCACCTTGATGGAGTTCCACGGTGAAAGTGAAGCCAGGAGCGGCTTTCGTAACGAAGGCGTCGAACCATGCCTGGTACGCAGCCATCATGATAACCTGGCTTACACCGGCTTTCGCCCAGTTTTCGCGCTGGTTATCGTAGGAGCCGAGCCAAGCGTAGCCCTGTTCGTCGTCCTGTACGATGGTGTCGCCGGCGTCGCAAGGCATGCCGTTCAAGTAGTAATCCTGCATTACCTTGTAAACGGCCTGCGGCGTTACGTCCTGACCTTCTAACTGCTTGCTAGCTTCTACGCCACACGCAGCGCCTTGGATAACAAAAGCGTTTAAAACGGCTTCTACGGCGTCTTCGCCACCGCAGTCGGTCAAATCCTTAATGAACGTGCCTTCACGCACCGTAGCGACTTCAATTTGGTGCTGTAACCAGCCGTGAATGTTGCTGTGGTCGATGATCATCTGCAAATTGCGGTCCGCCGGAATGGGTTCGCCGTACATGTCGAGGGCTGTGAAATGAAGTTCCGATGCTAAATCGCCAACGCGCTTTTCTGCTTCCGTTTCGATTAATTTTTCACGGGCACATACGAGCTGAATCTTTTTATATAACCAGTAATGAATTTGACCGAGGAATGCTGACATTTGTTATGCTCCTTTGCGAATATCTTCTAATTTAGCTACTAATTCATCGATGTCGTAGCCATGAATGTTAGCGGCCTGCCACAACGGTTCCATAGTGGACGACGGGCAACCGAGACACCCCATACCGATGGACTGAAGCGCCGGAATCGTGTTCGGGTATGCTTCTATAATATCACGAACGATGGAATCTTTGGTGATGGGATCGCCGTAATTTAACGGTTTCGCACCTTTTTCGTTAGCCATGCCCGGCAAGTTAACCTTCGGTTCTTCCTGCTGGATAACGGCTACTTCGCCCGGTACGTATGCATCGCCTAACACGGCTTCTTTGAAGGCCTCAAGACCAATGCGGTCGATGAAAGCGCCAACGCGTTCGATGTGAGCGTTTTCTTTGTAGTACGTAATCATGCGGTCAACGAGGTCCAACACTTCCTGTTCCGTCGTTACTTCTGCGATGAGGTCAGCAAAGCGCGGATGTGCACCGGCGCTACCGCCGGCATAAACCTGCCAACCATTGTCGGTGCCGATAACGCCGATATCCTTCGTGATAGCTTCGGCGCAAGAGTTCGGGCAGCCGGACACACCTAATTTCATTTTAGAAGGCATTTCCTGGGAAATGTATTTCTTTTCAAGCTGCATGCCCAAATGAACGGCGTCCTGTTTGCCACGTTTACAGAATGTGGTGCCCGGGCAGATTTTCACGCTGCGCACGCGATTGCTGGTGGTGTACGCCGGTTCCATACCGAGCATTTCCCATGCTTTATTAACGTCTTCCGCTTTAAGACCGGTGATCATGATGCGCTGACCGCCGGTGATTTTTAAGGTTGCGTGGAACGTGTTTGCCACGTCGACGAATTTCTGGAGCATCGCCGGTTGCACGAAGCCGCCGGGAATGCGGGGAGTGATGGCATAACGACGTTCGCCGTTACGAATACGCTGTAAGTTGCCTGCTACTTGAGCCATGATGGTACATCCTTTCTTGCTTACTCTATCTGTAAGCTTTACGACTTTATTAGTAAACCGTCTACACGGTTGCGTTTCCTACGCTCTTTGGTATATGCTTATTATATAAAAGTTTTTCTCAATTGTAAGTAGCCGATGCTACATTTTTTATGAATAGTGATTATCTGGAACCTTATATGACTCTCGTTAAGGCGAGTCTGTAAGTAGAAAAGGACAACGACTATGCCTCATTTGAAAATACGTGGTGTGGCGCCAGTCTTCTAGAGTGGAGTGAATTATGAAAGTTTTATATGATACGGTGCTACACGGCGAGTACGTGCGGCGCCCGAATCGATTTGTAGTCGTAGTGAATGTTGATGGTACTGAAATGATGGCGCATTTACCGAATCCAGGTCGCATGTGGGAGCTCCTGTTCCCCGGCGTACGCTTGTATTTGGTGACTCATGATAAGCCCGGTGCCAAAACGAAATATAGAGTGGTGGGCATCGAACGCGATGGCCGCCCTATTATGCTGGATACTAATTATAGCAATGACGTAGCGGAGCATTTAATCGAGCAGAAGCTCATCCCGGGGTGGGAAGCGTGGTCGGTAGTGCGCCGAGAATATACCGTAGGCGACAGCCGCTTTGACTTGCTGTTAAGCAACGCCGAGGGCAAGGAATTCTTGCTAGAAGTGAAGTCGTGCACGCTGTTTAGTAAAAACGGTGCCATGTTCCCTGATGCCATTACGGAACGAGGCCGCAAGCATCTGTTGCACTTAAAGGCCCTCCAGGCTGAAGGCTATCACACAGGCGTGCTGTTTCTCGTGCAGTGGGAAGTGGCGCAGTGGTTCTTGCCGGATTATCATACCGACATTGAGTTTGCTAAGACGTTCTATGAGGTGGCGCCAGACCTTGATTGGAAGGCGGTAACGCTTCGTTGGACTGCCGATTTCACCATGCCGGAAGTGGTAGGCATCTGTGAATATGACGGTCAGGTTATTGAACGCGAAGCCCACGACGCCGGCGATTACGCGGTGGTGTTGCACCTCGATGAAACGACGACCGTCGAAGTGGGCAGTAAGGGCATGATGGTGTTCCCTGCCGGCTACTATGTGTATGTTGGCTCTGCGAAGGCGAACCTGGAAAAACGCTTGGAACGCCATAAACGGAAGCGCAAGCAGATGCACTGGCATCTCGACTATTTCCGCAATGTGTGCGATGTCATTGCTACCGTGCCTATTCGCACCGCTGATGACTTGGAATGCGACTTGGCGCAGGCGGTGAAGGAAACGGCGGACTGGAACATGCGCGGTTTTGGCTGTAGCGATTGCGACTGCAAGAGCCATCTCTTTGGCTTCGACGAAAGCCGCAACCCCATTCACGACAAGCGCTTCATGGACGTTATCGAAGACTTCCGCATGAATCGTTTGGACCCGTTCATCGGTCATGTTGGTGAAATAAAGGTCATCACCAAGCCTAAGAAGGCAGTAAAGCAGCAATCGAGCGTTTCGGCAGATGGCAAGCCTGTTAAACGTCGCCGCAAGTAGTCGTTAGAAAAAATTTAGAGGTATTTCATTTCACAGAGAAGAAAAGCGCTGTTTTAGGTAGTAAAATGGCGCTTTTAGTGGTAATAAACGCTAAAAAATGCTATAATATAGGTTACGTTATGTAAAGAACAGATGTAATAAATGAGGTGAGACTGTGGAAGACACGACCTGGAGTCATGGCAAGATTTTGCCCGTCCAGATTGACAAAGAGATGAAGAGCTCGTACATCGATTACGCCATGAGCGTTATCGTTATGCGTGCTTTACCGGATGTGCGGGACGGTCTCAAACCCGTTCATCGTCGTATTTTGTACGCTATGCATGAAACGGGGATGACCCCCAACAAGCCTTATAAGAAGTCGGCCCGTATCGTCGGGGACGTACTTGGTAAATATCATCCGCACGGGGATAGTTCCGTTTACGATGCCACGGTTCGTTTGGCTCAGGACTTCAATACCCGTTACCCCTTGGTAGACGGTCACGGGAACTTTGGTTCCATCGATGGTGACTCCGCCGCTGCTATGCGTTATACGGAAGTACGTATGGCGAAGATTACCATGGAAATGTTGGCTGATATCGACAAGGACACCGTTGATTTCATGCCGAACTATGATGAATCGTTGCAGGAACCGACTGTGTTGCCCGCAAAGATTCCGAACCTGTTAATCAACGGGTCTGCCGGTATTGCCGTTGGTATGGCTACCAACATTCCGCCTCATAACTTAAATGAAGTGGCGGACGGCTTGATTATGCTCATCGACAATCCGGATGCAGATGTGCCGGAATTGATGAAAGCCATTAAAGGGCCGGACTTCCCGACTGGGGCTTTGATCCTTGGCCGTGAAGGCATCCGTAAAGCATACAGCACGGGCCGCGGTAGCATTAAGATGCGTGCTAAGGCGAAGATTGAACCGATGAACAAAGGTAAACACCGCATCGTTGTGTCGGAAATCCCGTATCAGGTCAACAAAGCGCGCTTAATCGAATCCATCGCCGAATTGAGCCGCGATAAGGTTATTGACGGCATTACGGCGCTTCGCGATGAAAGTGACCGTCGTGGTATGCGCATTGTTGTGGAATTGCGCGCTGACGTGCAGCCTGACATTGTGCTCAACAAATTATATAAACACACGCAGTTGCAGGATACCTTCGGGGTTATCATGCTGGCGTTGGTAGATGGCCATCCGAAAATCTTAACGCTTAAGGAAGTATTGAACCACTACCTCAACCATCGTTTAGGCGTTATCGTACGTCGTACGCAGTTCGAATTGAACAAGGCCGAAGCACGCGCTCATATCTTGGAAGGCTTGCTCATCGCCCTTGATCATATCGACGAAGTTATCGCGACGATTCGTGCGTCCGAAACCGATGAAATCGCTAAGAATGCGTTGATGGAAAAATTTGGCTTAACGGAAAAACAGGCCGTTGCCATCTTGGATATGCGTTTACGCCGTTTGACCGGTTTGGAACGCGAAAAAATCGAAGAAGAATACAAGCAGTTAGAACTCTTGATTGCTGATTTGAAAGCTATCTTGGCTAGTGAAGAACGTCAGCGCGGCATCATCAAGGACGAATTGAATGATATGAAACAGAAATACGGCGACAAACGTCGTAGTGAAATTACTGCCGATACGTCCGAGCTTGATGTGGAAGATTTGATTGCCGACGAAGAAATGGTTATTACCTTGACTCGTCAGGGCTACATCAAACGCATGAATGCTAACGTATATCGCAACCAGCACAAAGGCGGCGTAGGCGTTGTAGGCGTTAAGACGAAGGACGATGATTATGTAGTACAGATCGCTCACGTTCGTACCCATAACACGTTGTTGTTCTTCACCAATGCCGGTCGTGCGTACCGCTTGAAGGGTTACGAAATTCCGGAAGCATCGAGCCGCAGCTCCCGCGGTACGGCCATCATCAACGTATTGCCGCTTAATGTAGGCGAAGCGGTAACGACGATGATCGACCTGGAACAGGTAGACGATAGCTTGAACTTATTCCTCGTAACGAAGCAAGGTATCGTAAAACGTACGTCCATCGAAGAATACCGCAACATTCGCCGCAGTGGCCTCAATGCTATCAACTTGGCTGACGATGACCGCTTGATCTCCGTATGCATTACCAACGGTGGTCAGGATGTCCTCTTAGGCACTAAGAAGGGCATGGCTATTCGCTTCAATGAAGAAGACGCCCGCCTCATGAAACGTTCCGCCCAGGGCGTTCGCGGCATTAAGCTCAACAACGGCGATGAAGTTGTTGGCGCCGGCGTTATTACCATGGAAGGCGAAGATTGCCAGGTATTCACCATCAGTGAAGAAGGCTTCGGTAAACGGAACAGCGAAGATGCATACACCTTGCAGAAACGTGGCGGTAAAGGTACGAAGAACTTCCGCATTACGGACAAAACCGGTGACGTCGTAGCCGTTGAAATCGTAACGGATAACGATGAAATCATGCTCGTATCGGAACAGGGTAAAATTATCCGCTTCGACATGAAGGATATTGCCGTTAAGAAGGGCAAGGCCATCTCCGGTGTTAAGACCCAGAACCTTGATCCTGGTGATAAGGTAGCTTCCATTGCGGTTATCGGCAAATCGGAATTGGAAGATGAACAGGGCGGTTTATTTTAGTTGATAAGTCTTATCAAGGAATTTGAAATACCCCTTGTTTTAATATGAATGAAAATATAGTATAATATAGAGTACGTTCAATATAGTGACTCAAAGTTTTGTAGGAGGCGATTCCTATTTTAGATTTTAAACGATTCGAATTGAAAGATAAGCCGGTAATCGATGCGTATTTTGCTGAGCATCATTACGAAGCGTCGGATTGTTGTTTTACTACGCTTTATATGTGGCAAGATGCGTACGGCATTCGCTGGGCCGAGGAAGATGGCGTGCTGTTTATCCGCGGCGGCGGAAAACGAGAACCGTTTTTATTGCCTCCCTTTGCAGGTAAAGATGCTAAATTCGTAGATGGTCTTGAAATGGCCAAGGAATGGTTCAAGGAAAACAACTTGGAGTTCCGTTTGAAGGGTGTTAATCCGATTATGATGGAACGCATGCAGAACTTGTGCCCGGATTGCTATGAATTTACGCCGGACCGTGACAATTTTGAATATGTGTATCGGTCCCAGGATTTGATTACCTTATCCGGTAAGAAGCTGCGTCAGAAGAAGAATCATCTGAACCAGTTCCGCATGCAGTACACCAATTACGAATATATGCCGTTAACGGACGATATCTTCGCTGACTGTATTGCTACCGCTGAGGAATGGGTAGAAACGCATCACGAAGAAGGCATTGAAGACGAATTGGAAGCGATTAAGCTCTTGTTCGAACACTGGGATGAATTAGGTCTTCGTGGCGGTGCCATTAAATTGTTTGGTCGCATCGAAGCGTTCACCATTGGCGAACCGCTTAACGACCGCACGGCGTTGATCCACATCGAAAAAGCAAACCCGACTATTCGTGGCTTGTACCAGGCTATTAACAACGAATTCATCCGTCATGAATTCAGTGACTATGAATTCATCAACCGTGAAGAAGACATGGGCTTACCTGGTCTTCGCAAAGCGAAGGAATCCTATCATCCGGATCATTTCGCTGAAAAATTTGATGCAGTATACGCGGAAACTTGTCCCGTAGATAAGCGATAAGAACTAAACGGGCGGCCGTTCGGCGCCGCGCCGAGGGAGCCTTCGGGCTCCCTTTTTTATTGTGAAATAACAAGCCTTCTAGGAGGGTGGTTATTTCACAGGCCACAGAATTTCTGAAATGAGGTGCCATCATGGAGTTTAAAATAGCAACGGCTTCTGATACAGAAGCGGTTAAGGATTTGTGGGCGTACTGTTTCGAACCTGCAGACAACCCATTTTTCCAGTATTACTTTACGAAGGCGTACGAACCGGAAAACACCGTTGTAGGCTACGAGCAAGGCGAGCTGGTGAGCATGGTTCATTTGCGTCAATACACGCTAAACGTGCGCGGCGCTGCGGTGCCAGTCAGTTATATGGTAGGCGTAGCTACAGCGCCCACAGCCCGCCGTGGTGGCGTAGGGGCCAAATTGTTGACGTCGTCTTTAGAAGAGCTTCGTCGTCGCGGTCAGGGCATTACCATCTTGATGCCGTCGAAAGCAGCGTTTTATCAGCAGTATGGCTGGGATTTGTATGCTCATCAGTGGACACGTACCATGGCGCTCGATGAACTTCGTCCGTTGACGGAACGGACTTTACATTTCGGCCGTGTGCGCAGTGCCGATGAATGGACGAAGCTGGCACCAGTGTACGAATCGTATACGAAGGACCTTTGCGGTTATGCTATTCGCGGTGAAAAGGAATGGCGTCGTCTTATTGAAAGTTGGTTAGCTGAAAACGTGCAGATTGCCTACGTTCATGATGATGCGGGGCACATCGAAGGCTATGGCGCCTTTAAGCTGGGCGAACCGACCATTCCTATGTCTGAACTCGTATATCGCACTCGTCGCGGTCAGCGTGCCGTGCTTAACTATGTGTACAACCATCGTTCCCAAGGCTCGTCCATTTGGTGGAATGAAGGGCTTCACGACGAAGGGTATTTGTTCCATCCGAACGCCAAGGAAGGTTATGGCACGATGCCGTTCATGATGAGCCGTATCGTCGATGTGCCATTGGCCTTTGATCAGGTGCCGGCGTCTAAGGATGCCTTTGAAATGAGCGCCGTAGAAACGACTGTGAACGGTAAGCCGGCGATTACGTTTACGTTGAACGTAACGGATTCGTTAGCTGTGTGGAATCACGGTGCATATCAGGTGGCTGTAGATGCGACCGGTAAAGCAACGGCTACGAAGACCAGTGATGAAGTGGCTACTAATGCGGATGCGACCATTACCGTTGGGGGCTTAAGCTTGCTGCTGATGGGACGACTTGATGCGGAAGAATTAGTGTTTGAAGGGAAACTGCAGGCGGATGAAGTAATCATCGAAACGCTAGAAAAACTGTATCCGAAGAAAAAGATGTATATAAACGAATGGTGGTAAATAAATAAGCGAAGCTTCAGTTCCCAAGCTATCGTGCTAAGCTACTAAATTTGCTAACGTCAATAAAATAGGAAGGACGATTACAAGTCTCGAAAGCTTCTCTCCGAAATGCTTTCTCCGACTTGTAATCGTCCTTCCTTTTCACTTTTATCTGACGTTGTGAGCGGAATTTAGTGGCATAGCCGTGATGTCGCTTGGAAACTGGAGCTTCATCTTATGGGGGCGCGGGAGAGAAGTGGGCGCCTGTTATAAGTTTTGAAAGGTTCTCCTTGAGATGTGTTTGATAGTTTGTAACAGGCGCCCTATAGAGCATCGAGGTTTCGGTTGGTTAGCTGAGTTTGATACTATGATATAATTAGGATATCAAGTATTCTGCGATGAAAGGGGTTTTTAGTATGAAGCGATTTAGTCGGTTTTGCCTTGGTGTTGGTGTTGCTTTGTGTTTAGGCGGTTTGGCTGTTGGCACGGTAGATGCTGCGCGGGAAGGGTTAATAAATCAGTTTTATTATAGAAACTCAGCGAATTTAAAGTATGTGTATGTAGAAACGTTGCCGGGGACAGGTTTCTTTAGATATGACAATAGTCGCTTTTATATGAGTGCTTGGGTGCCAGCGGATTTTTATTTGGCCTATGGTCCTATGAATGGCGACGGTGCTATTTTTGAAGATGGGCTTGGTGGCCAGGTATCAATTACAGGGATTCATAATGTACTTAACGCAACTGTTGAAAGTGAGTACTCTCGTGATAAAACAAAGCATAATTTAGCGTATTCCGCTTCTGGTGATAATTGGTATGTGGTGTCTTACAAAGAAAAGGGGATTATTTATTATAAGAAAGAATTTGTAGGCTCTAAGTACATAAACACCATGATATTCTCTTATCCGGCAAAGCGGGCTGGCCATTACAATCCGCTGGTAAGCAAAGTGGAAGAAACTTTCAAGACGTCGTTGTAAAATAAGCTTCATTTTCCAAGCTATCATGCCATGTAACTAAATTTGCTAACGTTGATAAAATAGGAAGGACGATTACAAATCTCGAAAGCTTCTCTCCGAAATGCGGTGGCGCTATATTAACATAATGTGGCCGATGTACAAGAACGACTCGGTTGATTAGTTTTAAAATTAGTACGGCTTGGCATTTTATTATAGGTAAATAGCGTCATTACAAACATGCTTTGATAAAGTAAAATCTTCAATACAACTACTCCCTTCCTTCGGTTTCACCAATGGTCGGTTCGTAGTTGTATTGAAGATTTTTATTGTTTACTCTCAAATTATGTATTGCCCATGACGCTATTTACCTTATTGCATCATGCGTAAGCGTGTTCCTAATTTTTAAGCTAATCGCCTCATGGTTCGCATCTTTATGACCCTTCGGCTACATTGTGTTATTTATAGCTTATGAGGGGGACGCCTGTCACAAGTCTTGAAAGCTTCTCTCCGAAATGCTTTCTTCGTCTTGTAACAGGCGCCCTGGGAGAGGTGGATTTAGATTATCGTATGCTAGCATTTACGGATTTACAGCAGGGCACTTTCTAGAATATAAGCGTTGAGATTGGATTTTCGGTTCTAGCGTTAGTGTACGCTCGCGGCTACGCCTCTTGCGATTAGTGACGGTATATGCGTTATAAGTGTGCTATAATTAAAGTAATCGATATTGTTGTCGATATTTTGGGAAGGGGTTTTATGATGGATCCAAAGCGAAAGCGTTTATATATGATTATTGGTGCCGTGATTGCGATTGTTATTGCGGTGGCGGCTGGGTATTTGTATTATATGCGGACGCCGACGTATACGCTCAGGACGATTGGCAATGCAGTGAAGACGCATGATTGGGCTTCATTTCAGAAGCATGTAGATGTGAAGGGGATTTTCAATAATACGTACGACCGCATGATAGAGTCGGAGGCGGCGAAGCAGCAGGGACCGGATGCGCAGTTGATGCGCGGGTTTGCGACGTTGTTGAAGCCGATGGTGGTGGAGACGTTGACGCAGCAGGTGCAGTTTTATGTGCAGAATGGTAAGGCGATGACGTCCACGGATGCGGATAATGCGCAGTTAGCGGCGAATGGTTTTACGACGGATAGTCAGGGGGCTAAGTCGGGAGCTGGTAGCGCTAAGAAGCAGGATCCGATGAGTAGTTTGGCGGATTCGAGTACGTATGGCAGTTTGGAATTTAAGGGCTATGGCACGACGCGGAGCGAAGATGGTTTCGATATTGTGCCGTTGAACTTACACGATAAAGAGTTGAACACGGATTTCACGGTAGAGCTTAAGGTGCGTCAGCTTGATGACGGTACGTGGCAGATTGTTGATTTGCCGAATTTGCCGCAGGTGCTGGAGCAGCTTGACCAGGCGCGAAAGGCCAAGAAGTAGTTGATGAAGCGGACGTGTACTGTGTTCCGCTATGAGTTGCGATAGATTGGTTGAGAATTATAAGCAGAGAAACGGAGAGGGATACTATGAGTGAGGAAAAGAAAGTAGTAGCACAGGAAGCGAAAACGGAAGTCAGTGAAGTTAAAAATACAGTGGATGAAGCGGTGATTACGGAGCAGGCGGTAGCGTCGATGTTGGCTACGGTTGGAGCGGAAGCGAAGACGAGTCAGCCGAAGGCGGATGAAGGTAAGCCGCGCCAGACGAAGGGCACGTTATTGCGCCGGTTGGTGGGGCCTTTGATTTCAGGGGCGATTGAGGAAGCCATTGCGCAGCAGGTGAACGTGGCCATTTCCATCATGGATTCGCACGGCAACGCGGTTTGCTATTACCGGATGGAAGGGGCGATGCTCATTGCGTCCGAGCTGGCGCCCACGAAGGCGTACACGGCAGTGGCCATGAAGCGTGAAACGAGCGCCCTCCAGGGTGCGATTCAGCCGGGGCGCCCGCTTTACCAGTTGGGCACGATGGTACAGCGCCCGGTAACGGCTATTGGTGGCGGCTTCCCTATCGTGAAGAATGGTGTTTTCTTGGGTGGCTTAGGCATTAGCGGCGGCACGACGGCGCAGGATATGGCCGTTGGGCATGGCGCATTGCGTGCAGCAGGGCTTGAGCAGTAGGCGAAGGCCGTTGGTCACGGCGTTTTGCATGCAATAGGGCTTGAGCAGTAGGCAAGGAGAGCTCGTTGCCGGGCAATCGGTTGCCAACTGTGATATAATGGGACTATGCGTATGAGAATTAATTTCATATAAATAATAGTTAGGAGGTGTGGCGATGTATATAGATACGTATCGTGAGTTGCTTAGTTGCACGGACGATAGCATGGCAATGGCCGGCTATTTAGCAGATTGTATCCATCGAGCACCGGTTAAAGATGGCGTGGCGGAGCTGGATTTTTGGCGCGCCTTAGAGGATATCGGTTTGGCGGCGTATAAGTGGAATTTCACGTACACGCCGCAGCCTTTGGTTGTTAATTTGTCCGATGGCAGCACGGTGACGTTCCGTCATGCCATTACGGCTGTTTTGGAGTTAGCGACGCTGTTGTTGGAAAGCCGTAAGGAAGAGTTTGTAGACTTGCGTGAAATCACCTTCGTCAGCGGCGATGTCTATAAGCTGCGCATTACTATTAATGCGCTGGATGAAGCGGCGTTACATCGCGTTTTGAAGGAGTTTTCCGAAGAAACGGTGCGCTATGATATTTCTCGCGATTTGAAGGAATCACAGCGCGAAGCCCTCGTGAAAGTGGGCCAAGGCGTGTATGATGAGTTATTTCACGGGGATGCGGAGCTGGCGGAGCACATTCGTCAGTATTTTGGCGAAGAGGACACCATCGTGGTGGGCCGCGGGCAGAACCAGTTTTCCATGGATTTGTTCGTTATTCCGCCCCGGGAAGACCATGATTACTACACGATTGTGACGGTAGGACTCAGTCATCAGCCGTTGCCGAATCCCATTACGAAGAAGACGCAGCGATTGGAAATGGTAATCAATTTGCCGAAGGATTGGCACATGGACACGCAGGAATGGTCGAATATTCGGTGGTTCTGGCCCATTCGTATGATATTGGACATTGCCACCCACGCGATTAGCGAGGATATTATCATCGGCCCGGGCACGACCATAGGCTTGCCGGAAGGGGAAACCTATGAATCAAGCACAAAGCTGTGCTGCGCGCTCATGTTGTATCCCGGCGTTTTCGGTCGTCAGTCCTATGCCTGTGAGCTTAGCGATGGCCAGCGCGTTGATTTTTTGCAAGTCATCCCGCTGTACAAGGAAGAATGGCAGCTCAAGGTTAACGGTAGCTTGGAAATGCTGCTGAAATTATGCCCTGACCGCGTGCTAGAGGTTATTCAGCCGGACCGCCTTAATGTAGTGACTCAGGCGGAAGAGTTGGCCTATGACCCGGCCTTTATGGATGATGTATTGCATCATGAGGAATTACGGCAGAAGCTGGAATTACCGGTAGATGAGCTGGCATCGTATCAGTCCATGGCGTGGTATTTACGGTGGTGCATTGAACATAATTTCATGAGTCGGCCTTTCGTCAGTGCCTTCCCGGATATTATTAATGCGGTGAAGCACGGTGTGCCGGATGATGACGGTAAAGCGCGCAGTAAGGCGAATGCTGGTGCGGCTGTGGATCCGAATCGCGACGAGAACCTAAAGATACCGGATTTAAGGGCCTTTTTGCGGGATACACCGCTGTTGAAGCGGTCACTTTTCACCGTGTATTTTAATTTCATCGGTACGCGTTTTACGTGCTGGTATAACTGGGATAATCGGTCGACGCCGCATATGTATCGTAAGGATATCGACGCCTTTGCGAAGGAATGGTTCCGCAATTTGGTGGACACGGATGAGTCGCTCAATGAGGGCTTGTACTTGATGTTGCCGTGGACCGAGGAATGTTACCAGAAGCTGTCTACGATTTTGGATAAGCGATTGGCGGAATGGTTAACGCTGGTGACGGATCACGGCAAGAATCCTATACGGCCGTATATGCCGAAGGAGAAGGTATTGCCAATGCCGCCCAGTTGGGTGGATGCATCGGAATGCTTCGTATCGGATCGCATTTTGCGCGACCAGTTGCCTATAGCTACGTTCTATCGCGAAGAAGTGAACCGCGAAGACCAGGGCTGGGATAGCGGCTGGTACTTTGTCAGCGATGACGAACCGGAAGACCGCATAAGCGGTAACGTGTACGACTTGTCTGTTATGTGCGCCTACGACCCGGCTGTGGAAGAATTCTTGCACATGCCGCCGGGGACGACGGTGAGCCGCGGTGACGATGGCACGTTCATGGCCGATGTTGTAGAAGACACGGACGTTGATGCGGACGCACCTGCGCCAGAAAATTAATAGGTACGTAAAAGCCTAGGAGCTTAGCCGGTTCCTAGGCTTTTGTTGTTCGTAGAATGCATAGTAAGTTGCAAAATTTGAAATATAGCTATAGCTAAAACGCAATTATCGATGTATAATCAAGATAGGAAGTATCATAGGAAATTGATGGGGTTTTATTTCAGAGAAAGCCTCTGTCAATAACCCCATGTGTCGATAAGGAGGAATAGCTATGGCCGGTTATAAGGAAATTTTGGTCCCCATGGATGGGTCGGAAAACTCGATGCGTGCCCTCGATAAGGCAGTCGAAATGGCGCAGCATTATAACAGCAAGTTAGTCTTAGTGCATGTTGTGGATGCGCAGAATTTATTCTCCTATTCGTATGCGGCGTTGCCGAAAGCCAGCGCGCGCATCTTGCAAGCCTTGGAAGAAAAGAAGGAAACGGAAATCAAGTCTGACGAAGTACAAGGCGCAGTTAAGGAAGTGGCTAAGCAGTTTGGCGAAGACATGCTCAGTGCCCTAGAAGACACGTTGCCGAAGGACATCCCCGTAGAAACGGTGTACGCCGTTGGTTCGCCGAAGCGGTACATCGTGGACCTTGCTAACGAACGGGGCTCGGACATCATCGTCATGGGTAGTAGCGGCTTAGGCGCCGTTATGAGCTTCATCTTGGGTAGTGTTTCCGCATACGTTATCTCCTATGCGAAATGCCCGGTATTGGTTGTGAAATAAAAAGCATGAAAATAGAGGCTATGCATTTTTAGTGTATAGCCTCTAAATATTTAGCGAAGTTTTAAGAAAACTTTACACAGGCTAGATATATGGAATTGAATATCTATGTTACACTGAACGGGCAGAAGCGAAGAAGTCGGATCTTCTCTATGCATGATAAACGCCCTAAAAGCAGTAAGATAAAGAGCGTTGTACTCTCTGGGTGAGGGTGCAGCGCTCTTTGTCTTAGGCAGGATTTGATATAGAAAGGATGTAGCCGTGATGAGTGTAACTATGCGTCATGTGTGGCCGTTGGCCATTGGGTTATCTTTGCTATTTCACGGTAGTGCGATTGGTTTGTTGGCCGCTACGTATCATCCGGCGAAGATGGTTGTGCCGCCGAAGCCGATGGAGATTAGCATTGCTGGTGAGGTATCATCAGCTACTAACGCTGATACGGCAAGTACGGTGCCGGAGGCAATGACGAATACAGATACGGCAACAGCATCTTCTGAGTCTGTGACTGAGACACCGGCAAATGCGCCGGAACCGGTGGCTAAGGAGGCAGAAGCAACGCCTATGGCGAAGCCTGTAGCGTCAAAGCCAGCAGGCGCACCAAAAGCAAAACCGGCACCGCCTCGTCCGGCCGAGAGCAAAGGTGATCTAGTAGCCATTAAGACAGTGGATCCGATTTACCCAAGTACGCTAGTACATAAAGGCTTAGGCGACGTGACGGTAAAGTGTCGATTAATAGTAGATAAGACAGGACATGTGCGTACGGTTATGGTAGAACAGTCGTCGGGATATCCGGCGGTGGATGAGGCGGCGAAGGTAGCCCTTAAGCAGTGGGAATTTCAGCCCGCCATGCTTGGTAAACAAGCTATTACCGTGTCGGCCGTGCGGACTATGTTATTTCATATGGATTAGTATAACGTTGTTGTAGGCAGGTTATTTCAGTGTGGAACGAATAGATTGAGGAGGTTTCTATGGACGGCTTAGCGTTATTGGTCAAAGGTGGTTTCGTGATGATACCGCTATTGTTGTGTTCCTTGGTAACGGTGGCTATATTTTGCGAGCGCGTGGTTGTGTACGGTCGATGCCACACGGACGTGGCGCGCTTACGGACGACGCTGGTACCGGCCGTGAGAAGTCGAAATTGGGGCGCTGTGTCAAAAGAGTGCGAACAGGCTGGGGGCAATGCGGCGGCGCTCATCCGGGAGGCCTTAGGGGAAGATAAAGACCCGGCGTATCAGGAGAAATTCTTGGAAACGCGGGGACAGGCCATGGCGACAGACTTGCAGCGCAATGTTGATTATTTGTCTACCATTGTGACGTTGGCGCCGTTATTGGGCTTATTGGGGACTATCGTGGGCATGATGCGGTCATTCCAAGGCATTGCGGCTACGAATGGGCAGCCCTTGGCCGTAACCGGTGGCATTGGGGAAGCACTCATTGCGACGGCTACCGGTCTTTGTGTGGCCATGTTGGCGTTGCTTTGTCACACCTATTTGATGCAGCGCCAGGAAAAGCTATTGGCCGAATCGGAAGAGCTGGGCTCGTTATATGTATTGGCGCTGACGTCACGACGGGACGGTGAGATTCATGCAGCTTAAGCGCAATCAACGGCCTATGCCGAAGCTGATTATCATCCCGCTAGTGGACGTAATGGTGTTCTTGCTGGTCTTCTTTATGGCGTCGCTTTTGCCGGAAGTGACGGCGCAAGGCTTGAATCTAACCTTGCCTACGAGTCAGAGTACGGATACAGTACCGGCGCAGAAGGTTGTTGTCACCTTGAGTGGTAACGGCCAGATTTTTGTGGACCGTGATGCGGTGACGGCAGATAAAGTAGCCGCTACTGTGTAGGCGACTGGCAAGGATACGGTTGTCTTACGGGCCGATAAAACCGTGCCTTATGGGCAAGTAATGGCCGTTATGGATGGGTTGAAAAGCGCGGGGATTAGTCATGTGACGGTGGCGACGAAAACTAACTAATGTGTGTATCTATCCACTACAAACTGCTTAAATGTCTCCGCCGCCTTCGACCGATAGGCTTTTCGCTTCCCGGCAATGACGATTTCTCGGCGGCACAGGTCGTCATCGGAGGCCAAGGTGTAGTAGCGCATGGATCCGTCGTCCGGCGCAAGGCGCACGACGGTATCGCCAATAACGGTGATGCCGGAGCCTTTTTTTGCAAACTGGTACGCCGTGAATTGTTGGTTGAAGGTCATAATCGTGTTTGGGGTGAAATGATGCGCCTCGCAGATTTTCTGGAACCGCATGAAAATTTCTGTTTCTGCAAAGAGCGCTAGAAAGGGCGCATCGCCGATGGCTTCAATGGGCAAGGGCGTAATGTTCGGGTCCCAATGGCGTCCGTTGGCGATATCTTCGGCAGTAAGTGCGGTGGCGTTGAGGGGTTTTATTTCACTAGGGGACAGCGCATATTGAGACGGCACGGCTAGCAGAATACGGTTGGTAAATAAAGTGTTTACATCGAAGTCGCCGTCGGTGAAGTTGTTGGAGTCGATGACGAAGTCCAGCGCTTCGTCGGCCAGGAGGCGCTTCAAGGAGATGGTAGAGTCTTCGCGCAGCGTGATGCGGATGCCCGGATAGGCCGCCGAGAAAGCGGTAATGATGTCCGGCAAAATGTAATTCATGGAAATGTTGGCGCCGCCAATGGAAAGCTCTCCTGTTAAGAGACCGTCCAGCTCATTGAAGTATTCCGTCAGTTCCTGCTCGAACTGGCGGATTTTTTCGCATTTGTCGATGTACGCCTTGCCCGCTTCGGTCAGTTCTACTGTGCCGGTGGTGCGGAAGAAAAGCTTTTGGCCCAGTTCGTCCTCCAGCTTGCGGACCGCGATACTGAGGGCTGGTTGGGAGATAAAGAGCTGCTCCGCGGCCTTAGAGAAACTGCCGGTTTTGTAGATGGCGTAGATATAATCCATTTTCTTGAACATAAAATTCTCCATATATTAGATTTATAAAGATTCATAATTCTATAAATTTGATTTTATCACGGCTAGGTTTTACAATCAATCTATATGGATGAGAATTGGAGGGCAGAGCGATGTTATTTTTTGTAAATGATTATGGCGAAGGTGCGCACGAGGCGATTTTGGATCGCTTGGTAGCTACCAATAGAGAAGCGTTGCCGGGCTACGGTACAGATAAATATTGTGAATCTGCAAAGGCGAAGATTTTGGATGCTTGCGGTTGTCCGAATGGTGCCGTGTATTTCCTCGTCGGCGGCACGCAGACGAACATGACGGTTATCGACGCCATGTTGGCGAAGTATGAAGGCGTGGTAGCTGCTGAAACGGGCCATGTTAGTGTTCATGAAGCGGGTGCTATCGAGTTCACCGGTCACAAGGTGCTGACCATTCCGGCGGAAGCTGGTAAAATAAGCGCTGACGCGCTGCGCCAGTACGTAGCGACGTTCTACGAAGATGGCAATCACGACCACATGGTGTTCCCGGGCATGACGTATATTTCCCACCCGACGGAATACGGTACGCTGTACACGAAGGCGGAACTGGAAGCCATTCGCGACGTGTGCCATGAATTTAATATGCCGTTATTTATTGACGGTGCCCGCTTAGGCTATGGCCTCATGTGTAAGGACACGGACGTGACCTTGAAGGATATTGGTGCTATTGCCGATGTATTTTACATTGGCGGTACGAAGATTGGCGCCTTGTGCGGCGAAGCGGTGGTATTCACGAAAAACAAGGGACCAAAGCAGTTCTTGACTATTGTGAAACAGCATGGTGCGTTATTGGCGAAGGGGCGTTTGCTGGGCATTCAGTTCGACACGCTGTTTACCGATGATTTGTATTTGCGCATTAGTGCGCATGCTATCGAAACGGCAGCCGTACTGCGCCAGGCCTTTAAGGATAAGGGCTATCGGTTCTATTTGGAAACGCCGTCGAATCAGATTTTCATTATCTTGGAAAACCAGAAAATGGAAGAATTAGCTAAGGAAGTAGCCTTCAGTTTTTGGGAAAAATACGACGACAACCATACCGTGGTGCGTTTTGCGACGAGCTGGGCAACACGCATGGAAGACGTGGAAGCGTTGAACAAAATTTTATAATTGCTACCAATGGTGCTTCATTCTCTTACTGGGTTATAGAGTGTGACACACTTTGATAGAAAAAGGCGCTGGAACCAGTTACTAACTGGCTCTAGCGCCTTTTGTGTTATGACCCTCTTGGGTGGAGGAGGGTGTTTATTTCAGAGTGGAACGTTCCTTATAATAGAGCATCCCGAAGTAGGTGATGGGTAGCAGGAACAGGTAGAATGCGTAGGGCCAGTAGCCGGTCATGGACACGCCGAGCATGACGGTGGGAATGTAGGCGGCGATGTTCCATGGTACCAGCGCGGCCAGCACGATGCCGGTGTTTTCGAAGTCGATGGCGGTTACTTCGTCAGGGACGTTGCTCTTGGCGTATACCACGCGAAGCAAGTAGTAACCCAGGATGGATGCTACGGTTTGGCTGCACCCGATAGCTGAAATGAACAGCGACACGGCACAGTTGGCAGCGAAGAGGTGACTCCGTTTGGTGAAGGCCATGAGGCGCTGCTGGAAGACCTGGAGGACGCCGGCTTTATCTAAGAGTGTTGATAGGCACGACGCGATGAGGATGATGAGGGCCGGCAGGATCATGGATTGCCAGCCGCCACCTTTGATGATGCCCACTAGCGGTGATGACGGTGGCATGGTAAAGCCGGTGAGGATGTAGTGGCCTAGGTTGACGATGGCGTCGTGCTGCACCAGGACCGCAATGGCGGCGGCACAGATACTGGACGCAATCATGGCGATTTCCACGGAGCAGCGCAGCAGGATGAGCCCGAAGAGAACGACGATGGGCAGTAAGGCCCACGGCGTAATGACGAAGCGGTCATGCAGGGTCTGCCAAATGGAAAGGTCGATGGTTTGTAGCGGATACATAAAGGAAATCACGCCGTAGAGGACGATGGTGATGACCAGTGCCGGCAATGAGTTCGGTAGGCACGTCGCCTAAGCGGGCTAACATCATCATGGCGAGGCCTAAGGTGCCGACGGCGCCGAAGGAGCTACCGGTGGCCACGCTAACCACCGTAGTGAGCAAGAAGGCGGTGACCACGAATAGTGATGGTACCATGACGGACAAGCTATACACGATGAGTGACGGCAAGGTACCCGCCGCCTGCCATAGCGCGATGATGGGCCCGATGCAAGCGAGCACGCGAATCACTTTCATAGCAGGGCCAATGCCTTCCTTGGAGTACGCGAGGATGGTGTCCGGTGAGAATCCGGACCGGCGTAGCACCCAGGCATAGAGACACCAGGATGCGACTAAGGGAAACAAGATAGTTTGGTCCGTGCTGACGGCGTAAAAAATCAGCAAAATGGAGCCAATGGTGGCGCCGATTAAGTAGCGAGCATTTAATGGCCCGCTCGACTGCGACGATGATGCGCCGCCGAAGGGGGCTTTGCCGCGGAAAAACGTGTTGAATGGATTAAACATAGCTACCTCGTAGATAATGGTTTTTATTTCAGTAGTAAATTTTGAATGGTTCACTCCATGAGAGACTCATACATTTTCAGTATACTATAATAGTATTTTGTCATACAAGGTAATGTGGTATCATAAAGGAATAGACCTCGTTGGGTTTTATAGTAGCAAGGTAGAAAGAGGTAATCGTATTATGGTAGAAAAACCGACGAAGCAGCGTTGGCGCATGCTGGTGTTAATTTGCGCCGTTATTGGTATTAATTATTTGGATCGTGGTAATTTGGCAGTGGCCGCTCCGGTGATGCAGCACGAATTAGGCTTGCAGCCGGCGACGATGGGGCTGTTGTTCTCCGCCTTTGCGTGGTCGTATGCATTTTTCCTGCCCTTTGCAGGGGCGATGCTGGACCGAATTGGGCCGCGCATTATGATGACCGTTGCCATTGTAGGCTGGTCCTTGGCGACCTTCTCCATGGGCCTGGTGTCTCGTTTGAGTAGCTTAATTGCGGTGCGATTGGGTCTCGGCTTCTTTGAAGCGCCTATCATACCGGCTAATATTAAATGCGTCGCCGCGTGGTTCCCGGACCGGGAGCGCGCCGTGGCGGTTGGGGCCTACACAGCGTCTGAATACGTAGCCTTAGGGGTGTTAACACCGGTATTATCTTGGATTCTTGTCACCTATGGCTGGGAAATGATCTTCTTCATCACAGGCGTTATCGGGGTTGTCATCGGTGCGGCGTGGTATCACTGGTACCGTTCGCCGGCGGACAGCAAGCACGTCAATGATGCGGAATGGGCGTACATGCGCGATGGCGGCGCCTTGTTAGGCTCGGAAACCCATCGCTTTGGTACAGTCCGTCAGGATCCGTCCAAGCATCCCGCTACCGGTGAAATAAACACCACCGGCGCAGCGTCCGTTAAGCCGGCGGCTTTGGCGGCCGAGGGTGGTGCTGATGGCTCTGCGAAGAGCGTTGCTGATGCGGCAAGCACGGCAGTACCACCGAAAATGACGCAGTGGCAGGCGACGCGCCGCTTACTGAAGGATCGTCGTCTTATCGGCATGTTCCTTGGTCAGTTCTCTATTATGACCACGTTGTTCTTCTTCTTAACCTGGTTCCCGTCGTACTTAGTGACGGAAAAAGGGTTAACCATTTTAAAGAGTGGCTTTTACGCTATGTTCCCGTTCTTGGTAGCTATTGCCGGTTCCTTGATTGGCGGGAAATGGTCCGATTGGCTCTTGGTGAACGGTCGCACGAAGACCTTTGCTCGTAAGTTGCCGATTATCCTAGGCTTTACGCTGTCCATGGTTATCATTGGTGCGAACTATGTAGACTCCATGGTGCTTATCATTGCCTTCATGGCTGTCGCCTTCTTCGGTCAGGCCATGGCGTCCACTGTTACCGGTGCGCTCTTGTCTGATTTGGCGCCGGTTGGTTATATGGGCGTTAGCGGCGGTTTGCTGAACTTCTTCGCTAACCTTGGCAGTGCTACGTGCCCGCTCGTTATTGGCTTTATCGTACAAGGTACCGGTAGCTTTGCGTATGCACTTATCTATGTAGGGGCCGTAGCGCTTTGTGGTGTATTAGGTTACACCGTGGTGCTCCGCAAGGTAGAACGCATTAGCATGTAACCTAACGCTGACTTGAGGCGTGCGTATGGCGGTTCACAGTAGGCCGTGGTGAAGGTAACAGCGTCCGTGGTTGCGTATAGCGTGTGCCATACATTCGTCATGGAAGAGGAGGGATTTTTATGAGTGAATCTATGAAATTTCGTCCCCGTTTTTTGACTTTACGAACGTTTTTAGCGACGCAGCCCGTGCTGTTTGGCGCTTTGTTGGTACTAGTGCTTCTCATAGCCTGTGAGCCTTATGTGCCGGGCTTTTGGGAAGCAGCCTTGCCCATTTGGCTTGCCTATTTAGGCTGGGTATCGTCGTGGACTACGCGGCGTAAGCCGCGGCTTTTACAGGCAGGCGGTTTATTGCTGGCGGTAGCGCTCTATATCAGCTCTTTATTGGTAACGAATGCACTCATACAAGAAACGTTGCTCTCCATCATTCTAGGTTTCTTGATGATGGGCTGGGTGCTCCATTATATACGTCGCGGTGACGTGACGGCATTGGCGGCCTTGTAGCACTAGGCTATCCGCCGAAGCCGGAGGAGCAACCAGGGCGCTTTAGTCGCATTCTCTTTGGTGGCGTCTTGCCCGTAGCAGGTACGCTGGTATTGCTGCTGTCTTTTATTTATGAAATGCAAATTTTGTTAGGCTATCGGCTGGTAGCCGGCGATTCCCTTATGTTTACTAACATTTTTGTAGATTCGCTTTGGGTCTTTGTGCTGGCTGCTTGGGCCGGGCTCAGCGCTCGCTGGCAACGTGGATTCCTGTCCTTGGTAATCCTGAATTTTCTTGGCTTTTTGGCCGTTTTGATAGGACAGTTTGCCGCTGGTCACGTTATGATAGCCGAATGGATTTACTACTTCCTTATTGTTGGTCTTGGGCTGGGCTACGCTTGTCATTTGTGGCGCCGTGCCGATGGTATCGACTACTGGTTGGCATACGTGGCTAAGGTTGTGGCTGTCATTCTCTTTTGTCCGCTCATTGGCTATATGACGTTCATGACGGCTACAGTCGCCACGGATGGTCATGACCGCGTGCGGGATGCGTATAATTTGGAAGCCTTATGGCAACAGCCGCCGAGCACGTCGCTGTGGGCGCAGTATCTTAAAGACCGCGCTGCCGATAAGTAAGACTGTGAAATAAACTACCCTGGTACATTTCAATGGTTGAATGTGCCAGGGGCTTTTTATTTCACAACTGTACCTATAGAATTAATCAATTCTGGATATAGTAATAGGTTCAAATTTGCGGTATTATAGTGGCAGAGTTTTTGAGAAATCTTGTGAGAGAGATGAGGAGGCTTTATTATGGCTCAAGAAATGACGGTACGGCACTTGTATTCCGTACGCCAGCTGACCTTGTGCGCCGTGTTCATGGGGATGAACATCGCGTTGAGCTCCGTCAGCATTCCGGTGCCCGGCGGGCATTTGTACATCAATGATATTGTAATTTGTTTGGCAGCGTTGCTGTTGGATCCGAAATCCGCGTTTTTAATCGGCGGCGTTGGTGCGTTCTTAGGCGATTTCTTCTTCTATCCGGCACCGATGTTCGTGTCCTTAGTAACACATGGCTTGCAGGCTTATGTAATTTCCTACTTGAGCCACACCGAAGTGGGCGAATTGAAGAGCCCGGCACGCGCCATTACGGCGTTGCTTATCGGTGCAGTTATTATGGTCGTAGGCTACTCCATCGGCCGTGCGTTCATCTACAGCACCCCGGCTTACGCTTGGATTAAATTGCCGTTCGAAATCTTACAGGCGATGATTGGCGTTGTGGTTGGCTACATTCTTTGCTACCATACCAAACTGCCGACATTCTTTAAGTGGTAAGCTCGTGTTTCCATGGGAAATCAGTCGCCACGGAATTTGGTGAATTTGTTTACAGGTTTGAAACGGCTATTCAACGGGCCGTAGTAAAAACAGTAAGATACAGAGGGAAAGGCACTGAATACGATGCGCATCGTGTTTAGTGCCTTTTCTGTGTTTGAGTTTACACTAGGGTTCCTATTAGAAAATTATTGTATTTTTAAATCGGTTACTTTGGAGATAATCTGTGTAAATTGCGTTATTTTATTACACAGTTGGTCTAATGTCGTTGGTAATACAATAGCGCCTGTGGCTATATCAAAAGTACCACCGGATTCTAAGACGGTTCTATTTAATAGTGTTTGATT